>LZQR01000272.1_pt1 | contig 13298 bp, 21 predicted proteins | sample 768601 | NCBI WGS metagenome assembly LZQR01 (sample SAMN05207299, study PRJNA324521) | oil field metagenome | isolation source: sample BH-FW-24 from oil reservoir | place: India: Bombay High | collected 2015-12-04
ATGCCGATGTTCACCTGGACGACACTGTGCATTTCCATCCTGATTGCCTTCGCCTTTCCGGCGCTGACGGTGGTCGCCGGTCAGTTGACACTCGATCGCACGCTTGGCTTCCACTTCTTCACCAACGGTGACGGCGGCAACATGATGATGTTTGCCAACTTGCTGTGGATCTGGGGGCATCCGGAAGTCTACATCCTGATCTTGCCTGCCTTCGGTATCTTTCCGAAGTGGTGGCGACATTCTCGCGCAAGCGGCTGTTCGGTTACACTTCACTGGTCTATGCGACCGCCTGTATCGCGCTGCTGTCGTTCACAGTCTGGCTGCACCACTTCTTCACGATGGGCTCGTCTGCCAATGTGAATGCCATATTCGGCATCGCGACGATGATCATCGCAGTGCCGACGGGGGTGAAGATTTTCGACTGGCTGTTCACCATGTACAAGGGCCGGATCGAGTTTCACACGTCCATGGTCTACACCATCGGCTTCATGGTGACCTTCGTCATCGGTGGCGTGACCGGGGTGCTGCTGGCCCTGCCGCCCGCCGACTACCTGATGCACAATTCCACCTTCCTGGTGGCGCACTTCCACAACATGCTGATCCCGGGCGCTCTTTTCGGTTATTTTGCCGGCATGAACTACTGGTTCCCCAAAGCCTTTGGTTTCAAGCTGGACGCCAAATGGGGCATGCGGTCCTTCTGGTGCTGGATCATCGGTTTCTATCTCGCCTTCATGCCGCTCTACGTCCTTGGCTTCAAGGGCATGAGCCGGCGGATGGAGCATTATGCCGACCCCACCTGGCAACCCTATCTGATCGTCGCTGCGATCGGGGCTCTGTTCGTCCTGTGCGGCATCGCCTGCATCGCCATCCAGCTTTACGTTTCGGCCAGGAAATGGGGGATCCGCCAGGGACATCACGGGAGACCCGTGGAACGGTCGTACCCTGGAATGGGCGACGTCCTCACCGCCAGCTGCCTATAACTTCGCGGTTCTTCCCGAGGTGACCGATATCGACGCGTTCCACGATATGAAGATCCGGGGGGAGGCTTATCAGCCGCCGCAGCATTACGAAGACATCGTCATGCCGAAAAACACCTGGATCGGCCCGGTGCTTGGTGCGCTGGCCTTTGTGCTCGGTTTTGCCTTCATCTGGTACATCTGGTGGCTCGTCGCCCTGAGCTTCGTGCTGTCTCTCGTATGTGTTGGTATCCGGGCGTCCGACGACAATAGCGAATTCGTGTTGCCCGCAGCAGAAGTCGCCCGGATCGAGCGTGAACGCCTCGCTCAGATCTCGCCGGCCGACCTGCACGACATGCGCGATTTTGTGCCGCGCGGTGCCGCCTCTGGCGCACCGTTGTCCGGAACGGTTTGAGGGAGGGGCCGATGTCTGCTGCAACCATCCTTGAAGAGGAAGAGAAGCACTCCCTTCATTCCAGGGAATTCGGGTTCTGGATCTATCTGATGACCGACGCGGTCATCTTCGCGCTGTTGTTTGCGACCTACGCTGTCCTGTCGGAAAATTCCGCAGCGGGTCCGACGTCAAAAGAGCTCTTCGATCTCAGCAGGACTGCCGTTGAAACCGGCTTGCTGCTGGTCTCCAGCCTGACGTTCGGGATGGCGAGCATTGCGCTGATGAACGACCAGAAGGGCCGCGTGGTCCAATGGCTCTTTGTGACCTTGCTGCTCGGCTTCGCGTTTCTGGCAATGGAGCTGAGTGAATTTGCCGGCATGATCGAAAAAGGTGCGGGTCCGGAGGTAAGCGGTTTTCTGTCCGCGTTCTTCACGCTGGTGGGCACACACGGACTGCACGTTGCGTTCGGGGCACTCGGGATCGTGGTTATGATTGGCCAGATCATGGTCAAGGGCCTGACGCCGCCCGTTCGTTCCCGGTTGATGCGGCTCGGGCTGTTCTGGCATTTTCTCGATATTGTCTGGATCGGGATCTTTTCGGCGGTCTATCTGCCGGGCGTTCTATAGGGGGCACATATGAACCATTCCGCTGAACGCAGCCTGTCTACCTACCTCGCCGGGTTTGTGCTTGCAGTTGTGCTGACGGCAATTCCCTTCGCCCTGGTCTGGGGCGGACTGCTCACAGGCAGTGCCGTATATTTCGTCATCGCTGTTGCCGCGGTTCTGCAGGTGATCGTTCACCTGGTCTTTTTTCTACACATCGACCTGAAATCCACCCCGGTCGAAAACCTGTTCTTTCTGGCCTTTGCGCGGTGCTCATTTTCATCATGGTCGGCGGCAGTCTCTGGATCATGATGGATCTGCATCACCGCATGCAGTGAATGCCTGGTCGCCATTGAGCGTCTCGCCGCAATCGACGACCAGCCTGTCCGAAAGGGAGCATGACATGAGATGCAATCGCAATCCGCTTGCCGGAAGTCTTCTGGCCGCAGGGCTGATGCTGGCCGCTACCAACGGTGCACTTGCCGACTGTCAGGCGGACATCGACAAGGTTGAAAATGCCGTTACCCACTCCGAGAGGGAGGGTATCGACATCACTGTTGCAGAGAAGATGCGCGCACTGCTCCAGGAAGCGAACAAGGAACGGCACGCAGGCAACGAAGCAAAATGCCAGGAGCTGATCAACCAGGCAAAATACATCGGCGACGTGGAGTGACGACCGATAATGTATCTGTTCCACTGGTCGGTTTGCTGCGCTTGAGGTAAGAGAACCCGTTCCGGAACAGGTGTGGGGAAACATGATTTCGGTCGTTCTTGGATGAAATCGTGCCGGGACATGGCGATTGTGGGGGCCGGCATTGCCGGCTCGATCGCAGCTCTGGAGCTTGCTGATCGCGGTAACCGCGTCGTGCTTTACGATGCCGGAGCAGAACCGCTGACAGCGGCATCGCTGGTCAACGAAGGCAAGATCCATCTCGGGTTCGTATACGGCGGGGACAGTTCAGGTCTGACCGCACGGCGCATGATCGACGGCGCGCTTCAGTTTCGGTCCATCGTGTGCCGGTGGATGGCGCAAGACCTTTCGCTTCTTCCGTAACGCAGCCATTCGATTATGCCGTTCCCGAGGGGTCTCAGCTTTCCGCGGGTGCGGTAGAACAGCACTTTGTGCTGGTGCAGGATATCCTCCGCGAGCGGCTAGCGGCACCAAATGCAGACTACCTCGGCGAAGTGGATCTACCGGCCTTCCGGCGCCTGACCTCCCATCCTTATGGCTCTGACGCTGGCAAGATCGAGGCGGCCTTCGGAACGCCGGAACGATCCGTCGACACGCGAGCCATTGCTGCTTCACTGCGCGCAGCGGTTCTTTCTCACCCGCGAATCGAGTTCCGGTCCAATCACAGGGTGACGCGTTTCGAGACAAGCCGGTCCGGTTGGAAAGTGGTTGGTGAACATCGCGCTGACGGACCATTTGACCGGGTGCTGAACGCCGCCTGGGAGCAGCGCCGCTTTCTGGACCACGCCAGCGGCTTTGCTGATGATGCCTCGTGGTTCCTGCGCTACAAGATGGCGGTGCTGCTGCCGGATGTTGTCGAAGATCTGGCGAATGTTACGCTCATGTTGGGGCGATACGGGGATGTCGTGCGGTATGAGACAGGCCGGGTGTATCTGTCCTGGTATCCGTCAATGATGCTCGCCAGCACACGCGACCTTTTGCTTCCGCACCCAGAGATCGCTTCTTCCCGAAAGGCCGAAATTGTACGCAGTTCCGTTACCGCACTTGCAGCCTACTATCCGAAGTTAGCTGAGTTCCTGCGCTTTCCCGAGATAGACGAAGCACGGTTGATCGGCGGAGTTATCGATGCAAGAGGCGCAAGTGATATCGACGATCGCGTGAGCGATCTGCACAAGCGCAGCAGAATAGGCCCCAGCCACCTGGCCGATGGTTATTGCAGCCTTGATCCGGGCAAATACACGACCGCACCGATGTTCGCGCTTGAAGCGGCGGACGCTCTGGCATCTTCAACCGGGTTCATCAATCATCGCCTCATGAAGTTTCCTGCAATATGGCCATGGAAACGGCCTCGTCTGACAATCTGTATTCCTGCCTACCGGCCGAACGGGTTTCTGGAACGGGTGCTTGCGTCGGTGCAAGAGCAGAGCTTTCACGACTTTCGTGTTGTCATTTCCAATGATGGCGGTTTCGAACGGGAAACCTTCGAACCGTTCCGGCGCATGGCAAACGTGCGTATCTACCATCAGCGGAGACGACTCGGCTGGGTGGAAAACGCCAATTGGCTGATCAGAAGGGTAAGGACGCCGTATTTTGCCATCCTGCCGCAAGACGACACCATTGAGCCGGACTATTACGCCGCGCTTGTGGATCTTCTGGAAAAGACACCCTCTGCCGGAAGCGCTTGCACCGCAATTCAGACCGTCGGCAGGCCGGATGAACACATCATCCGCAGCAAAAGCGTGAGCGGAGACCTGGAAGCGCGGATCAGTCAGGTGTTCGGGATGAGTTATGCCGGCGTCAGTTTCGGGCGGTCAATCGGACACCGCCAAACCTTCGTGATCTGACCGTTCCCGGAAACCGGTTCGACAACATGTTCGCCGACAGTACCTGGATCATGCGCCAGGCGATTCAGGGAGAAATGCTTTATCTCGACCGGCCGCTCTACAGGAAGCTCTACCACGGCGGCAACACTCACACGGGCTGGCTGGAAACACCGGCCAAAACCCTTGCATCCGCCTGGATGCGTTATTGCCAGCAGATGGCACTCTATGCGGCACGGTCCGTGGCTGACGAGTACCAGCGCGAGGCCATATTCGATCTTGCCTGCGAGCGGGTTTTTCCAGAAACAGCGAGTTGAGACCGCTAGCCGTCGGCACGGCATTCGACGCGATCTGGAGCCAGAGCGAACTGGATCTGCGCCAGGAAGGTATGAAGAAGATGCTGCGGCGTTCATTGATGCAGCGCCAGGGCAGCTGCAACGCGTGGCGAAACATATGGTCCGCGTCGCCTGAAGCACGCGATAGCACAGTGCCTGCGGCGAGCGCCACAATAGAGTTTCAAGCTGAATGGGGGGAAATGGTGCCGGCAGCAGGATTCGAACCCGCGACCCCGAGATTACAAATCACGTGCTCTACCAGCTGAGCTATACCGGCGCCGGGGATGGCTTCTACCAGATTGGGCGCACTTGTCCATGCCCTGATTTGCATTTTTCGATTCTGATTCCGAAAAACCAGCTAAACCTCTCTGATAATTTCGAAAGTTGGGTAACCGCTGTGGATAGTTTCGCGTGCGCAGAGGCTCAGCGACCCAGAAATTCAGTATCGCGACATCTCGATTCCAATGTCATTCCTGCAAATTGACGGAAGCAGTTGTGCTTTCGGTGCAATCAAGAGGCATCGTGTTCGTTCAGTGGGGCAGCGCACAGCAATCTTGCAAGTTCCCTGGAACGGAATCATTTTCTTGCCTTGGCGTAATATGCTCGCGCAGCACATCAAGCTCTGACCCGCATAGCCGATTGTGACCTTGATCAAGGTGGACGCTTGGCGACGTCCAAACTGCGGCATCCGCCAATCCAGCGTTCGCAAGCGCTGAAGGGGATCCGCGAAGAGGGGGACGGCAGCTTGCATGAACCGGGTTTTGCACCCATAAATGCGCACTCTGAATATCAGCCTGTCGCTTTCTGCGCGGGCTCCTCTGGTTTTACCGGAAGGCAGGCTGGATAGACCAAACACTGTTCGATCCTGTCATCACTTCCGTTTCACCCTCAGTGGAAAATCTGCCGTGACACATGTGGTTCTGCTCGAAATCATGTGCGCCAATTGGATCGATTTAAATGACTGAAGCGCAGCGCATCTGCCTCATTTTCTATCTGCAGCCGATCGCACTCGGGGCTTGGCTGCCGCATATTCCAGGTGTCCAGACCACGCTCGGACTGACCAATAGCGAGTTGGCGATTGCGCTCGTCGGGGCGCCGGTCGGCACTTTGACAACCTTGATGATCGCGGGGCGCATTGCAGGCTGGATCGGCGCCAAGCGGATCACGCTGGTCTTTTATCCGGTCTTTCTTCTCGCCATGCTGTTGCCCTTCATGGCGACAACCCAGTGGCTTTTGATGGCCGCACTCGCGCTTGTCGGCGGATCGATGTCCATCCTGGAACTCGGGCTCAATGTTCTGGCTGACGATTACGAGACGCGCACCCACCACAAGATCATGAGCAGAGCACACGGTTGCTGGAGCTTCGGACTTCTGTCTGGAACGCTGATTGGCTCGGCTGTGGCGGGTTTTGCCCTGTCGCCCTTTCTGGCCGGTATCGCGATCGCGATCCTGGTTCAGGCCCTGGTGCTGCCTGTAATCCTGCGGTTGCCTTTGCCGCCCGAAGGGCAGTCGACCAAACCCGAGCAGCGCGGTTTCCGGTTGCCACATCCGGTTTTGCTTGGCGTCTGTTTTTCACTTTCGGAACGACATTGGTTGAAGGGGCCGTTGCGGATTGGGCTGCGGTCTATCTCCGGGATGCCTTTGCCGCCAATCCGGGCCTCGCCGGGCTGGGCATCTCGATCTTTTCACTGTGTCTGGCTTCGACCCGACTCATGGGAGACCGCTTGCGCCAGGTTGCGGCGCCAGGACGCCTGGGGCAGGTGCTTGCGCTCATCGGACTGATTGGTCTGAGCCTGATATGGCTTGCACCAAACGCGCCGATTGCACTTCTCGGTCTGGGAGTACTGGGATCGGGAGCAGCGCTCGCGTTTCCCTTGGAGTGACCGCGGCATCCGCAGCGCCAGGAGGAAGTGCGGCTTCCAATGTCGCCGTGCTTTCCTTTGTGGCTCTGCTTGGCTTTCTGGTCGGGCCGCTCACCATCGGACCGCTCGCCGATGCCTTCGGTATTCGGGCGGCTCTCATGGTGCTGGCACCGATGATCGGTATCAGTCTGCTATTGGCGCCTTGCCTGACCCGGTCGGAGGCGACGCGGGCGAACAGACCTGCCGCCAGCTCCGGGACTGCAGCGCGCGGAGAGGCGCTTTGAAACGGATGGTGAAAGGAGAGGGGCCTTACAGCCCCATTTTCATCCGCGCCACATAGAGTGACAGTACAGCGGCATTTGAAACATTGAGCGAGCGAATCTCGCCCGGCATGTCGAGGCGGGCCGTCAGGCCGCAGGCTTCGCGCACACCCTGACGCACGCCTTTTCCCTCCGAGCCCAGTACCAGAACTGTCCTGTCGCTGAACGGTGTCTCTTCAAGACTTGCCGGGCCATCGCTGTCGAGGGCAATGCAGGAAAAGCCTTCGTCCTTCATCTCGGCAATGAAGCGGGCCATGTTTTTCACCCGGACATGTTTGATCATGTCGAGTGCACCGGAAGCGGATTTCGCCAGAACGGAGCCTTCTTCCGGTGCATGGCGTTCGGTTGTTACCACCGCATCGGCATCGAGCGCGACAGCCGAGCGCAGGATTGCGCCGACATTGTGCGGATCCGTGACCTGGTCAAGTGCCAGCACGAGCCGCGCACCTTTCAGATGCTCGGCACCATAAGCGGGCAGGGGATCGGCTTCCAGGATCATGCCCTGATGGACAGCATCCTTCGTCACCATCCGGTCCAGCGCGCGGGGCATCATGGATTCGATAGGGACATCGATCTTCACGCCACGTTCTTCGAGGCGGCGAACGGCATTGTCCGTTGCGAACAGCTTCAGCCGCTTGCGATCCTTGTTGGCAAAGGCTGCTTCAACGGTGTGGAGGCCATAGAGAAGCACCGGGCCTTCCGGGGGAGGCCCGGACGGCGCGGCGCAGGTTTGCCACCGAACTTCTTGTTGCCACGAAAGCCCGGCTTGCCGGCTGGGCGCGAAGGTTTCTTGTCGTCACTCATGGAGCAGCTCTACCGGGATTTCCACGTCAGGAAAAGAGGGAAAGACAGTGCGACTGTTCCATATCCATTGCTTCAAGATGGCTTCAGGATCATGCAGCTGACGGTGCCATGGGCGATCAGTTTGCCGTTCGCGTCCCGCAGATCGCCTTCGGAGGTCGCCAGGCGGGAGCCGCGGTGGACGATCCGCCCCTCGCAAACCACTTCTCCGCTGGTTTCAAGCAGCGGGCGAACCATGTTCACGTTGAGCGATGTGGTGGTGTAGAATTCGCCGGGCTGCAGCGTGGTGTGTACCGCGCAGCTCAGCGCCGTGTCGATCAGCGTCGAAATCCAGCCACCATGGACCGTACCGAGCGGGTTCAGGAACTCGCGCGCTGGCTGGCCAGTGAAGACGGCCCGGCCTTCGGAGAATTCCTTCATCCTGATATTGGAATGCACCATGATCGGCGGGGCAGGCAGATCGCCTGCCATCATGCGCTCGAAGATATCAAGCCCGGTCATGGTGGCAAAGGCTGCCTTTGGAAGTGCGCCAAGGGTGTGGGTCTTGCCGTTTTCGGTCAGGGTCTGGGGATCGCTCATGATTGGTGTCCTGAAAGGGTGGTCTCGTCGGGGTCTGATTGGGAGGCAGTGTCTGCGGCAGGTTTTTCCTGGCTTTCCAGAATGTGAACCGCCTTGCGCAACGTGGACATCTGGGTGCGAACGGCATCAGCGCCGTCCGGGCCAAGCAATGCGCTGACCTCTTCTTGCGCCTTGAGCCAGGTGCGGTGGATCTCAATGACCTTTGCCTCGCCCAGTTGTGTAAGCACTGGAAGAACCTTTCGGCCTTTGCCATCTTGCCGGGTTACAAGACCGGCAACTTCCAAAGGCTTGAGGTTTCGGGCCAGCGTGGATCGGTCGATGCCGAGAAAACGGGCGATCTCTGCCGCCGAACTTGCAGATCCGTCGGCTATCGCAGCCAAAAGCTGGGCCTGGGTCAGTTCAAGGCCGAGAACTGCCATGTGCCTATTATAATGACGGGTCAGAAGATTGGCGGTGCGCCGGGCAGCGTGACCGAGGCAGGTTCGGCCCATGTGCTGGAAATCGATATCTTTGAGAGAAGATGACATTTGTTGTAGATACAACAACAAGAGAATCTGCTCAAGGGTGCAGTCGTGTCCGACTGGTTTTTCAAAAGGGCAGCAGGTGCAGGCATTGGCACAAATGGCCTCGTCAAAGGAACGGGCGCGTTGATGAAAGTTGTCCACAGGCTGGGGTCGCGTGATGCCGGATTTTCAGCAAAACGCAGGGGAACCGTGACATCGCAGCCGTGCTGCTGCAATCTGGTGGTGCCGTCGGCCTTGGCAATAGCTCACGTTCGAAGCGTCTGTTTCGAGCGTCCTGCTGATTTTGTTCAATTCTTTGCAAAATCGGCGTTGACAGGGCGGGGCCCTATCTGCATAACACGCGCCACGGGATTGCTCGCCCCTTCCGGGCGGGCTCTTCGGTAAGCCATCCTGATCGCTTCGGCGTGAAGCAGGACGAGATGGAGGAGTGCCCGAGTGGCTAAAGGGGACGGACTGTAAATCCGTTGGCTATGCTACGTTGGTTCGAATCCAACCTCCTCCACCATCGTTCCTGGTTCTCTCGTTGTGCGGGTGTAGCTCAATGGTAGAGCAGCAGCCTTCCAAGCTGACGACGAGGGTTCGATTCCCTTCACCCGCTCCATCATGGGTGCTGATCGGAGTGTCCGGAACGGAAGGCTCTTTCGCCCGGAAATCCTGACAAGAAGTTCAACGGGAAGCAATTCGTCGCTCGCGGATCTGTCCAAGCGCCGGAACGCGTCCCGCCTCGACCTAATTCGACCGAACCGAGTATTGGACAGAGAGCGACGCCGATGGCGAAGGAAAAATTTGAGCGCAACAAGCCGCACGTTAACATTGGCACGATTGGCCACGTTGACCACGGCAAGACGACGCTGACCGCAGCAATCACCATGACGCTGGCTGAAACCGGCGGTGCGACTGCAAAAGCTTACGACGAAATCGACGGCGCGCCTGAAGAAAAGGCTCGCGGCATCACCATCTCCACGGCACACGTTGAGTACGAGACGGAAAACCGTCACTACGCACACGTCGACTGCCCTGGTCACGCCACTACGTCAAGAACATGATCACCGGTGCAGCGCAGATGGACGGTGCGATCCTGGTCTGTTCTGCCGCTGACGGCCCGATGCCGCAGACCCGTGAACACATCCTCCTGGCTCGCCAGTTGGTGTTCCGGCTCTGGTCGTGTTCATGAACAAGGTTGACCAGGTCGACGACGAAGAGCTTCTCGAGCTCGTCGAAATGGAAATCCGCGAACTGCTGTCTTCCTACGAATTCCCGGGCGACGACATTCCGATCGTCAAGGGTTCTGCGCTGGCAGCCGTTGAAAACCGCGATCCGGCCATTGGCCGCGATGCGATCCGTGAGCTGATGGCTCAGGTCGACGCGTACATCCCGACCCCGGAGCGTCCGAAGGACCTTCCGTTCCTGATGCCGATCGAAGACGTCTTCTCGATCTCCGGCCGTGGTACGGTTGTGACCGGTCGTGTTGAGCGCGGTATCGTGAAGGTTGGCGAAGAAGTCGAAATCGTCGGCATCAAGGACACGCAGAAGACCACGGTCACCGGCGTTGAAATGTTCCGCAAGCTGCTGGACAGCGGCGAAGCAGGCGACAACATCGGCGCGCTGATCCGCGGTATCGCACGTGAAGACGTTGAGCGTGGCCAGGTTCTTTGCAAGCCGGGTACTGTTACCCCGCACACGAAGTTCAAGGCCGAGGCTTACATCCTCACCAAGGAAGAAGGTGGTCGTCACACCCCGTTCTTCACCAACTACCGCCCGCAGTTCTACTTCCGTACGACGGACGTGACCGGTGTGGTGTCCCTGCCGGAAGGCACGGAAATGGTGATGCCGGGCGACAACGTCTCCGTCGAGGTTGAGCTGATCGTGCCGATCGCCATGGAAGAAGGCCTGCGCTTCGCTATCCGCGAAGGTGGCCGTACCGTCGGCGCTGGCGTCGTCGCATCCATCATCGAATAATCGACAGCCGGGCCTGCCGGTGACTTTCAAGTGAAACGCGGGCAGGCCCGCAGTCTTATTGGGAACAACAACAATGAACGGTCAGAATATCCGGATCCGCCTGAAGGCGTTTGACCACCGTATTCTCGACGCCTCCACCAAGGAGATCGTCAATACGGCCAAGCGGACCGGTGCTCAGGTACGGGGTCCCGTGCCGCTGCCGACGCGGATCGAGAAGTACACGGTGCTTCGCGGGCCGCATATCGATAAGAAAAGCCGCGATCAGTTCGAGATGCGTACGCATAAGCGCCTTCTCGATATCGTTGATCCGACGCCCCAGACGGTGGACGCGCTCATGAAGCTCGACCTCGCCGCTGGTGTCGACGTCGAGATCAAGCTCTAAGCCGGGTCGAAGGGGACACATCCATGCGTTCTGGAGTGATCGCTCAGAAAGTGGGCATGACCCGCATCTATAACGATGCAGGCGAGCATGTTCCGGTCACCGTTCTGCGGCTGGAAAATTGCCAGGTGGTTGCCCACCGCACTGACGAAAAAAATGGTTACACTGCGCTGCAGCTCGGTGCAGGTACCCGTAAAGTAAAGAATACGCCGAAGGCACTGCGTGGCCACTTTGCTGTTGCAAAGGTTGAGCCGAAGCGGACCGTGGCCGAATTCCGCGTTTCCGCGGAAAACCTGATCGACGTTGGTGCGGAACTGACCGCTGACCACTACGTCGAAGGCCAGTTTGTCGACGTGACCGGCACTTCTATCGGTAAGGGTTTTGCCGGTGCATGAAGCGTCACAACTTCGGTGGTGGCCGTGCATCGCACGGTAACTCGATCTCGCACCGTTCGCACGGTTCTACCGGTCAGTGTCAGGACCCGGGCCGCGTGTTCAAGGGCAAGAAAATGGCCGGTCACATGGGTGATGCCCGCGTGACCACGCAGAACCTGAAGGTTGTGCGCACTGATGTTGAGCGTGGCCTGATCATGGTCGAGGGCTCTGTTCCGGGCGCCAAGGGCGGCTGGATCCTGGTCCGCGACGCGATCAAAAAGGCGCTGCCGGAAAACGTTCCGGTTCCGGGTGCTTTCAAAGCAACCGAAGCGACTGCGGCCGCCGGGAAGGAGAGTGAGTGATGGAACTCCAGGTCAAGACCCTCGAAGGTGGGGCGGCCGGTTCGATCACGGTGTCTGACGAGATCTTCGGTCTCGAGCCGCGCACCGATTTGATCCACCGTGTGGTGCGTTGGCAGCTGGCCAAGCGCCAGGCAGGTACCCACAAGGCACTGGGCCGTTCGGAAGTTTCCGGCACGACGAAGAAATTCGTCCGTCAGAAAGGTTCCGGCGGTGCACGTCACGGCAACAAGAAGGCCCCGCAGTTCCGCGGTGGTGGTAAGGCATTCGGCCCGATCGTTCGCGATCACAGCCATGACCTGCCGAAGAAGGTTCGCGCCCTCGGCCTGAAGCATGCCCTGTCGGCGAAAGCAAGACAGACAGCATCGTTATTGTCGAAGACGCAAAGGCAGCCGAAGCAAAGACCAAGGCACTCAAGGCACAGCTGACCAAGCTCGGCCTGACCAGCGCCTGATCATTGACGGCGCCGAGGTCGATGCAAACTTCGCTCTGGCATCCCGCAACATTCCGCATCTGGATGTGCTGCCGGTTCAGGGCATCAACGTTTACGACATCCTGCGTGCCAACACCCTGGTGTTGACGAAGGCTGCGGTGTCCGCACTTGAGGAGCGCTTTAAATGAGCAAACTTCCTCACTACGACAAAATCGTCGGCCCGGTAATCACCGAAAAGTCGACGATGGCTTCCGAAGAGAACAAGGTTGTCTTCAAAGTTGCTAACGATGCAACGAAGCCGGAAATCAAGGCCGCAGTCGAAGCGCTGTTCGGTGTAAAGGTCACGGCAGTGAACACCCTGGTCCGCAAGGGCAAGGTCAAGCGCTTCCGCGGTCGCATCGGCCGTCAGTCCGACTACAAGAAGGCCGTCGTTACGCTGCAGGAAGGTCACGCAATCGACGTGACACCGGGCTCTAAGACGGGGACTTAAGAAAAATGGCACTTAAGACATTCAACCCGACGTCCCCAGGCCGCCGTCAGCTGGTTCAAGTTGATCGCTCTGGTCTGTGGAAAGGCAAGCCGGTCAAGACCCTGACCGAAGGCCTGTCCAAGTCCGGTGGCCGCAACAACGCCGGGCCGCCTGACGTCTCCGAACCGCGGTGGCGGTCACAAGCGGTCTTACCGTCTTGTCGACTTCAAGCGCCGTAATGGGACGTTCCGGCAACGGTCGAGCGCCTTGAATACGATCCGAACCGGACCGCATTCATTGCACTCATCCGTTACGAAGACGGTGAACTGAGCTACATCCTGGCGCCGCAGCGCCTGGCTGCTGGTGATACCGTCATCGCCGGTGAATCCGTCGACGTGAAACCGGGCAATGCCGCGCCGCTGGCTCGCATTCCGGTTGGTA
>LZQR01000273.1_pt1 | contig 13284 bp, 19 predicted proteins | sample 768601 | NCBI WGS metagenome assembly LZQR01 (sample SAMN05207299, study PRJNA324521) | oil field metagenome | isolation source: sample BH-FW-24 from oil reservoir | place: India: Bombay High | collected 2015-12-04
CTACGATGAGTATGCTCAGTTCGAAGCAGAGCAGCTCAACAGGCGCAAGTTGCTCAAGAGCAAGCGCTAGTTCAAGCGCCGATGGAACACGCAGAACAGCCTCAAAACGAAGAGCCTGTGATTAACGCTGCAGCACTGGATAACATTGTTGAGCAAACTGAGCCAAGCCAGCACATCGAGCCAACTATTTCGAACTTCGATGTTGTAGATGAAGAAGATGACTACCAAGCACAGCAGCCTGTTCAACAAGCTCAGCCTCTACAACAGTCTGTACAAGAACAACCTATGCAGCAGCAAGTCGCACCGCAACCACAATCGGTAGCGCCGGCGCCTTCTGCTACGTTTGAACCTGCACCTCAAGAAGCCGAGGTAGAAGAGGTTCAAGACGGCGATCAAGATGTGGCAGCATTCCAAAACTTGGTATCGAACGCTCAAGCGAAAGTGGCTGCTCAGCAGAACCCATTCTTGGTGCAGCAAGAGCAAAACTTGCCAGTACCAGCAGAACCACTACCAACGCTAGAATTGCTTTACCACCCAGAGAAGCGCGATAACTTTATCGACCGTGATGCTCTGGAAGAGGTGGCTCTTTGGTTGAAACCAAACTTGCAGATTACAAGATTAAAGCTGATGTAGTCGGTATTTACCCAGGTCCTGTTATCACTCGATTCGAGCTTGATTTGGCGCCGGGCGTGAAAGTAAGCCGCATTTCTGGCTTGTCTATGGACTTGGCACGTGCGCTGTCTGCAATGGCGGTACGTGTAGTAGAAGTGATTCCGGGCAAACCTTATGTCGGTCTAGAGTTGCCTAACATGAGCCGTCAGACGGTATTCTTGTCTGATGTAATCAGTAGCCCTCAGTTTGAACAAGCAACGTCACCAACAACGGTCGTTCTTGGTCAAGATATCGCCGGTGAAGCGGTGATTGCCGATATAGCGAAAATGCCTCACGTACTGGTAGCGGGTACGACGGGTTCTGGTAAGTCAGTAGGTGTAAACGTGATGATCTTGAGTATGCTTTACAAAGCATCGCCAGAAGATCTGCGTTTCATCATGATCGACCCGAAAATGTTGGAGCTTTCAATCTACGAAGGTATTCCTCATCTACTTTCTGAAGTAGTAACGGACATGAAGGACGCGTCTAACGCACTACGTTGGTGTGTGGGCGAGATGGAACGTCGTTATAAACTGATGTCGGCATTGGGCGTACGTAACGTGAAAGGCTTCAACGAGAAGCTTAAGATGGCCGCAGACGCAGGTCACCCAATTCACGACCCATTCTGGCAAGAAGGCGACAGCATGGACACTGAGCCACCGTTGCTAGAGAAACTGCCTTACATCGTTGTGGTTGTCGACGAATTTGCGACCTAATGATGGTGGTAGGTAAGAAGGTTGAAGAACTGATTGCTCGTTTGGCACAGAAAGCGCGTGCAGCTGGTATTCACTTGATCCTTGCGACGCAGCGCCCATCGGTTGACGTTATTACCGGTCTGATTAAAGCGAACATTCCAACACGTGTGGCGTTCACCGTATCAACTAAGACGGATTCACGTACTATCCTTGACCAAGGCGGTGCAGAATCGCTGTTGGGCATGGGTGATATGCTTTACTTACCACCAGGCTCAAGCCATACGACCCGTGTTCACGGTGCGTTTGCGTCGGATGATGATGTTCACGCGGTTGTAAACAACTGGAAAGCTCGTGGTAAACCAAACTACATTGATGAGATCATCAGTGGTGACCAAGGTCCAGAAAGTCTGCTTCCGGGTGAGCAGATGGAATCGGATGAAGAAGTGGATCCATTGTTCGATCAAGTCGTAGAGCACGTAGTGCAATCGCGTCGTGGTTCGGTTTCTGGTGTACAACGTCGATTCAAGATCGGTTACAACCGAGCGGCTCGAATTGTTGAGCAGCTTGAAGCGCAAGGCATCGTAAGTGCTCCGGGCCATAATGGTAACCGTGAAGTACTGGCTCCTGCGCCACCAAAAGATTAATGAACTTGTGTTACTCACCTCAGTCCAACTGAGGTGAGTGGTTCTAACAATAGGTATCTGAATGAAAAAACTATTTTCAGCGAAACTTTTCTCTGCGCTTGTTTTAAGCTTTTCTCTCTTCTCTACTGCACACGCCGCGTCTCCTAAAGATGAATTAAACAAACGCCTATCGATGAACGGTGGCTTCAGTGCGGACTTCTCTCAGCAAGTTATCAGCCCTGAAGGCGAAACAGTGATGGAAGGGGAAGGCACGGTTGAAATCGCTCGCCCAAGCCTGTTCCGTTGGAGCACAACATCCCCTGATGAAAACCTATTGGTTTCTGACGGTAAAACATTGTGGTACTACAGCCCGTTCATCGAGCAAGTGAGTATCTACTGGCAAGAACAAGCAACAGAGCAAACGCCATTTGTTTTGTTAACACGTAACCGCGCAAGTGATTGGGATAATTACAAGATCTCCCAAAAGGGTGACCAGTTCACGCTTATTCCTACCGCGGTAGACTCCACACAGGGCCAATTTCAGATTAATATTGACGCCAAAGGTGTGGTGAAAGGCTTCAACGTGGTTGAACAAGACGGTCAGAAAGGCTTGTTTACCTTTAAGAACGTGAAGCTTGGAAAACCAAAAGCAGACAGATTCACATTCACTATTCCTAATGGCGTGGAAGTGGATGACCAAAGGAATTAATTGGTAGTGAGCAATTACACATTAGATTTCTCGGGGGACGAAGATTTTCGTCCCCTTGCTGCTCGTATGAGACCGGAAACGATTGAACAGTACATCGGTCAGCAGCATATTTTAGGTCCTGGTAAGCCACTACGCCGTGCGTTAGAGGCGGGTCATATTCACTCTATGATCCTTTGGGGACCGCCAGGCACAGGTAAGACGACGTTGGCAGAAGTGGCGGCAAACTATGCCAATGCAGAAGTTGAGCGTGTGTCTGCGGTGACGTCTGGCGTGAAAGAAATTCGTGCTGCAATCGAGAAAGCGCGTGAGAATAAAATGGCGGGTCGCCGCACCATCTTATTTGTGGATGAGGTGCATCGCTTCAACAAATCTCAGCAAGACGCGTTTTTACCGCATATCGAAGATGGCACCGTTACCTTTATTGGTGCGACGACAGAAAATCCATCGTTTGAGTTAAACAACGCACTGCTGTCACGTGCGCGTGTGTACAAGTTAACGTCTCTCGATAAAGATGAAATCTCACTGGCGCTGAATCAAGCGATCAGTGACAAAGAGCGTGGGTTGGGAAATACGCCTGCACACTTCGCTGATAACGTATTAGATCGCTTAGCAGAACTGGTAAACGGTGATGCACGCATGTCTCTCAACTACCTTGAGCTGCTCTACGACATGGCAGAAGACAATGCACAAGGTGAAAAGAGATCACACTTAAGTTGCTTGCGGAAGTCGCAGGGAGAAGGTCTCTCGCTTCGATAACAAAGGCGACATTTGGTACGACTTAATCTCTGCTGTACACAAGTCGATTCGTGGCTCTAACCCTGATGCCGCGCTTTACTGGGCTGCACGTATGATCGCAGCAGGTTGCGACCCTTTGTACATTGCTCGCCGCCTACTGGCGATTGCTTCTGAAGATGTGGGCAATGCGGACCCTCGCGCAATGCAAGTGGCCTTATCTGCTTGGGATTGCTTTACCCGTGTTGGCCCGGCAGAAGGTGAGCGTGCGATTGCACAAGCGATCGTGTACTTAGCATGTGCGCCAAAAAGTAATGCGGTATACGTGGCGTGGAAACAAGCGCTCACAGATGCTCATAACTTGCCTGAATATGAAGTGCCGCATCACCTTCGAAATGCACCGACCAGTTTGATGAAAGACATGGGTTATGGGGCAGAGTATCGTTACGCGCACGATGAGCCTGGCGCTTACGCCGCAGGTGAGCAATATTTGCCGCCTGAAATGGGTGATCGTAGGTACTATCAGCCGACAAATCGTGGTCTAGAGACCAAAATCGGCGAAAAGTTAGATTACTTGGCTACTTTAGACGCAAATAGCCCACAAAAGCGCTATGAAAAGTAGGCGTTTTTGGATACATTTATTGCGTAAATTTTTTTAACGCGTACGCCTTGGAAAGTGCGCGTGATTTCACAACAAAAAGCATAGGATTAACAATGCTGGATTCTAAATTACTTCGTACAGAGCTGGATGAAACAGCTGCTAAACTGGCGCGTCGTGGCTTTAAGCTAGACGTAGAGACTATTCGTAAACTTGAAGAACAACGTAAGTCCATTCAAGTAGAAGTAGAAAATTTACAATCCACGCGTAACTCCATCTCCAAGCAAATCGGCCAAAAAATGGCGGCTGGCGACAAAGAAGGCGCAGAAGAGATCAAGAAACAAATCGGTACTCTAGGTAGCGATCTTGATGCGAAGAAAGTTGAACTTGAGCAAGTAATGGCTCAACTAGACGAATTCACACTTTCTGTACCAAACATCCCTGATGATGAAGTGCCAGATGGTAAAGATGAAAACGACAACGTTGAAATCTCTCGTTGGGGTGAGCCTAAGACTTACGACTTCGAACTAAAGACCACGTTGACCTAGGCGAAATGGGTGGCGGTCTAGACTTCGCAAGCGCAGTTAAATCACTGGTGCACGTTTCATCGTGATGAAAGGCCAATTTGCTCGTCTACACCGTGCAATCGCTCAGTTCATGCTGGATCTTCACACTGAAGAGCACGGCTACACAGAAATGTACGTACCTTACCTAGTAAACTCTGACAGCCTATTCGGTACTGGTCAGCTTCCTAAGTTTGGTAAAGACCTTTTCCACACTGAGCCGCTAGTAGAAAAAGTAAACGACGAAGAGCCACGTAAACTGTCTCTAATCCCTACTGCAGAAGTACCTGTAACGAACCTAGTTCGTGACACGATCTCTGACGAAGCGGATCTACCACTTAAGATGACAGCTCACACACCATGTTTCCGTTCAGAAGCAGGTTCTTACGGTCGTGATACTCGTGGTCTGATTCGTATGCACCAGTTCGACAAAGTTGAGCTAGTACAAATCACTAAGCCAGAAGATTCAATGAACGCGCTAGAAGAGCTAACAGGTCACGCTGAGAAAGTTCTACAACTTCTAGAACTTCCTTACCGTAAAGTGGTTCTATGTACAGGTGACATGGGCTTCGGCGCTCGTAAAACTTACGACCTAGAAGTTTGGGTTCCTGCTCAAGAAACTTACCGTGAAATCTCTTCATGTTCTAACATGTGGGACTTCCAAGCTCGTCGTATGCAAGCGCGTTTCCGTCGTAAAGGCGAGAAGAAACCTGAGCTAGTGCACACGCTAAACGGTTCTGGTCTTGCTGTAGGTCGTACAATGGTTGCTATCCTAGAAAACAACCAAGAAGCAGACGGCCGCATTGCAATCCCTACAGTACTTCAGAAGTACATGGCAGGCGCAACGCACATCGGTTAATTCATTAACCAATAGAACACCAAAACCCAGCCTCAGTGCTGGGTTTTTGTTATCTGCGTCGAGTGAAAATAAATTATTACCAAGGTGTAATAGTGTTTCGAATTTACCCTAATTATCTTGTTATTTGTAATCGATATAATCATCCACCTTACCACGGTAAGTAGATTTTCTCATTCAAGTAACGAGGAGGCTTATGGCCGTAGGGTGGGCAAACGACGATAGCGTCAGCCAACAAATTCAACATACCATCGACGACGAGATTTCCCGTGTTCGTGGCAATATCAAACAGGGCGAAAGTGCTCATTATTGTGATGAATGCGGAGATGAAATTCCTGAAGCGCGTCGAATAGCCATGAAAGGCGTTCGTTTATGTATCGAATGTCAGTCAACAATCGAATTGGTGTCTCAACGCCAAGCGTTATTTAATCGACGAGCAAGTAAAGATAGCCAATTACGCTAATCATGTTTCGGAGTGGCATTTAGATTATCGGTACGACGCTTAATAATATTGCTCTAAATAGTAAAAACGGTTTGAGTGGTATACTCAAACGTTTCTTGTTTTTATTTTTAAATATTCTTTAAATTTAATGAGAGCGCATTAAGCGAAGCAATCTTGACGTTGAAGCGCAGCATCAATTGCGTTAACTAGCTTCTCAATATCTTCCGGCTTGCTAATAAATGGCGGCATCATATAAATCAGTTTGCCAAATGGACGAATCCAAACACCGTGCTCAACAAACAGTGCTTGGATGGTTTCCATATTCACTGGGCGGTGTGTTTCTACAACGCCAATGGCACCCAACCAACGGGTGTTTTAACCAAGTCGTATTTTCCAGTTTTGGCAGTAGTTCAGAAAACAACGTTTCAATTTGCTGGGTTTGTTGCTGCCAGTTGCCTTGTTCTATCAATTCTAACTTGCGGTGGCCACGGCGCAGGCGAGCGGGTTACCCATAAAGGTTGGGCCATGCATGAAACAACCAGCATCACCACCACAAACAGTATCCGCGACGTGTTTGCTCGCTAGGGTCGCAGAGAGGGTCATATAACCGCCAGTGAGTGCTTTACCAACACACAAAATGTCTGGCTGAATGTCTGCATGTTCGCAGGCAAACAATTTGCCGGTACGCCCAAATCCGGTTGCGATTTCATCTGCAATCAATAACAAGCCGTATTTGTCACAAAGCCTACGCACACCTTTGAGAAATTCTGGATGGTAGATACGCATACCGCCTGCGCCTTGAACGATAGGCTCTAGGATCACCGCAGCGAGTTCTTGATGATGTGTTTCAATCTTGTGCTCAAAGTCAGCAAGATCTTCCGGCTTCCATTCATCCCAATAGCCACAAGTAGGTGACTGGGCAAAGATATGCTCAGGCAAAAAACCTTTGTAGAGAGAGTGCATGGAATTATCAGGATCGGTGACCGACATAGCCGCAAAGGTGTCGCCGTGATAACCGTGTCGCAAAGTCAGAAACTTCGGTCGGCGTTCGCCCTTCGCATGCCAATATTGCAGTGCCATCTTCAAGCTGACTTCTACGGCAACGGAGCCAGAATCAGCGAGAAAGACATGTTCAAGGTTGCTTGGTGCAAGGGACAATAGCTTTTTACACAAACTGATTGCTGGCTGGTGGGTAATACCGCCAAACATCACGTGAGAGACTTGATCGATTTGCAGGTGAGCCGCTTGATTTAAGTGCGGGTGGTTGTAGCCGTGGATCGTTGACCACCAAGAAGACATACCATCGACAAGCTCTGTCCCGTCTTCCAATTTAATGTGGACACCACTTGCTGATGCCACTGGGTAGCAGGTCAGAGGTGTCAACGTCGAAGTGTAGGGATGCCAGATGTGCTGGCGGTCGAAGGCGAGATCCATGTGCTATTCCAATAGTAATTAAGGTTAAAAAATAAACAGATGTAAACTTTGTTGTTTGGTGTTGTGTTGACAGTTTATCGAGACTCAGTAGACTGTCAACACAACAAAAAAAGTGACTAAAGGAATACACGTGGAAGTTCGTCATAACTGGACGCATGCTGAAGTGCGCGATCTCATGGAAAAGCCGTTCATGGATCTGCTATTCGAAGCACAGCTTGTTCATCGTCAATACCAACAAACCAACCATGTTCAAGTAAGCACGCTTCTTTCGATTAAGACAGGTGCTTGTCCGGAAGATTGTAAGTACTGTCCTCAGAGTGCTCGTTACACCACAGACATAGAAAAAGAGCGTCTGATGGAAGTAGAACGCGTACTCGACGCTGCGCAAAAAGCGAAAAACGCGGGTTCTACTCGATTCTGTATGGGCGCAGCGTGGAAGAACCCTAAAGAGCGTGATATGCCGCACTTGACCGACATGATCAAAGGCGTAAAAGGCATGGGTTTAGAAACGTGTATGACGTTAGGCATGTTGACACCAGATCAAGCAAAGCAACTGGCAACTGCAGGTTTGGATTACTACAACCACAATCTAGATACTTCACCTGAGTTCTACGGCAACATCATTACCACACGTACCTATCAAGACCGTTTAGATACCTTGTCTCACGTTCGTGATGCCGGCATGAAGATTTGTTCTGGTGGCATTATCGGTATGGGTGAGAGTGCCAATGACCGAGCGGGCTTGTTGGTTGAATTAGCTAACTTGCCAGTGCATCCTGAAAGCGTGCCAATCAACATGTTGGTTAAGGTGAAAGGCACACCACTGGAAGAGGTAGACGATGTTGAGCCATTCGATTTCATTCGCTTGATTGCGATTGCACGCATCATGATGCCTCAATCAGCGGTTCGTCTATCGGCTGGCCGTGAAAACATGAACGAACAAATGCAAGCGCTGTGTTTTATGGCGGGTGCGAACTCAGTCTTCTATGGCTGCAAACTTCTGACGACTCCAAACCCTTCTGAAGATAAAGACATGATACTGTTCAATAAGCTCGGATTAACAGCCAAGAAGTGTCTCAAAACCTGATGAAATCGAAGAAAACGAGTTGCTGGATCGCGTTGTAGAGCGTGTTGCTGCTCGTCCAACAAAAGACGACCTTTTCTACGATGCCAGCGTTTAAATCTCGTATCGAGTCCGCCCTTGCTGACCGTAAAGCGCAGGGCTGAATCGTTCGATGAGTGTGGTGTTTTCCGGCAACCAATCGATTTTGGAATACGAAGGCAGACGCTACATCAACTTCTCAAGTAACGACTACTTAGGCTTGGCGAATGACCAAGCGCTTGTTCGTGCTTGGCAACAAGGCTTGAGTGTATACGGCAGTGGTAGCGGCGCCTCTCCAATGGTGACAGGCTTTAGTGCGGCGCACAGTAATTTAGAAGCTGCATTGACCGAATGGCTGGGTTATGAACGGGCAATCCTGTTTGGTTCTGGATTCAGTGCCAATCAAGCGTTGTTATTCACCTTGCTAGAAAATCAGACGTACTCATTCAAGACCGTTTGAACCATGCTTCTTTGATGGAGGCAGGGATGTTGTCGCCAGCTAAAATGAAGCGCTTCAAGCACAATGACATCGCGCATCTAAATTCGCTGCTGAGTAGCGAAGACAATCATCTGGTCGTAACTGAAGGGGTATTCAGTATGGACGGGGATTGTGCACCGCTTGCTGATATCGCTGAAGTTACAAGCAGCCAGGATGCTTGGTTCGCCGTCGATGATGCACACGGTATTGGCGTTCTTGGTGAATCCGGTGGTGGTTCTTGCGAGCTGGCTAAAGTTAAGCCTGAGTTGTTGATCGTTACTTTTGGCAAAGCTTTCGGTATGTCCGGCGCGGCTATCTTATGTGACCACGCAACGGGGGACTTTTTAACTCAGTTTGCTCGTCACCATGTGTATTCAACGGCGATACCGCCAGCACAAGCGTATGCGTTGACTCATGCAGTCTCGATGATTCAAGAGCAGTCTTGGCGACGCGAAAAGCTTACGGAATTAAATGAAGCATATCGAGATGGTCTTCAAGATCTCGATGGTTTTGTCGAAACCCAAACCTCGATTAAGCCCTTTATGATTGGTGAGTCTGAACTGGCTTTGCAGGTTGCAAGTGCTTGTCGACAGAACGGCATTTGGGTGACTGCTATTCGTCCACCTACGGTACCTAAAGGAACATCTCGTCTTCGAATTACGCTCACAGCCAATCACACCAACGAACAAATTAAAACGCTTTCAATGGCATTGAAGCAAGCATTAGGGGCGCTGTAATGGATAATGCAGAAAATATGACATTGGAGAGCTTTTACCAAGACAAAGAAGCGATCGCCTCTTCGTTTGGAAAAGCAGCAGAAACGTATGACAAACACGCGGCGTTTCAGCGTGATGTTGGACATCGCTTGCTTGATAAATTTCCTGAAAACTTAACGGGAAAACGCGTCTTAGATTTGGGGTGTGGTACAGGCTACTTCTCTCAACTGCTCCAACAACGTGGCGCAGAAGTGATTTGCGGCGATATCTCTCAAGCTATGTTAGATAAAGCGCAGCAGCGTTGTGGTGCACGGCAAATGCAGTACCAAATAGCTGATGCCGAAAACTTGCCATTTGATGATGAGAGCTTCGATTACGTTTTTTCAAGTTTGGCTTTGCAATGGTGTGCAGATTTAAGTTACCCGTTAAGAGAGATTCGTCGCGTCTTAAAGGTAGGAGGGACGGGGTGTTTCTCAACATTAACCGATGGCTCACTTTATGAGTTGCGAGAGGCGTGGTCAAAATTGATACATATCAACACGTGAATAACTTTATTACCCACAATCAGGTAAAAATTGCGTTAGCGCAATCTCGGTGCCACAACCATCATCTAGACTTGACCCCCATCACAGTTTGGTACGATTCAGCGTTTTCTGTCATGCGTGATCTTAAAGGCATTGGTGCAAATCACGTAAGCGGGCGCTCACATGGTCTGACGAGTCGTCGCACCTTGTTGCAAGTTGAGCGCGAGTACCAAGCATTTAGAAACGATCAAGGTCTTCTACCTGCAAGTTATCAGGTTTGTTTTGGAGTCATAGTTAAATGATTGATGCATTTTTTATTGCTGGTACGGATACTGATGTAGGAAAAACGGTAGCGTCTAAAGCTATTTTACAAGCACTTGGCGCGAAAGGGCTTAACACCATTGGTTACAAGCCAGTGGCTGCGGGAAGCGACAAGACGGCGGAAGGTTGGCGTAACTCGGATGCATTGCACCTTCAGAAAGCGGCAACACTAGATATCGCGTACGACGATGTAAACCCATACGCTTTGGAATTACCCGCTTCTCCTCACATCGCCGCTAAGCACGAACATGTAGAAATTAAATACGAAGTACTGAGCGAAAAATTGGCTCACCATAAAGAGCAATCTGACATTGTTCTTGTGGAAGGTGCTGGTGGTTGGCGTGTGCCTGTATCTGATACAGACAGCCTGTCGACATGGGTACAGCAAGAACAGCTTCCGGTAGTTCTGGTTGTCGGTATCAAGCTGGGGTGTTTGAGCCACGCACTGTTAACGGCAGAGGTCATCAAAGCAGATGGTTTGAATCTCGTTGGCTGGGTAGCGAACCGTGTTAACCCAGGCACAGAGCACTATGCAGAGATCATCGATATGCTGGAAGATCGTTTAGATGCTCCAAAACTTGGTGAGATCCCATACATTCCAAGTGCGAAGCGTAAAGATCTAGGAAAATTCATTAACGTTGAGCCGTTGCTAAACGCGTAAAGGCTTCGCGATTCGATAAATACAAAAAGGGCTGCGCAATGCAGCCCTTTTCTCATGTAAACTTTTGTGTCTAATCGTAAGATCCGACGCTCAGTTTATTTCTCTTGGCTAAGCCCCATCAAAGCTTGCTGTGTTTCAGCAACGCGCTTTGACATGTGAGCGTCAGTTGAAATACCAAGTTGTTGTTTTGCCTCATCCTCTGAGATACCTAGATGACAACAAAGTAGATCGATAGCCATTTGATAGTTGTTAGTTTCTACCATGATTTTTCCCTCAAGACATGGAAGTTTGGAACTGCTTTATTGTCCTTAAAGCTCGCCCCGTTTCGTTCATCTAAGCTGAATCTAGCACGTACAGATAGTCGCACAATAAGACCAAAGTCTATACTGGCGCTAAGATGCTGTTTTTAAGCGGGTAAAATGTTTGTATTATTTCAGTCTCGAAAACAAATGTTGCAATTTATTGCTTAACCTTGTTTTTATCGCGGATAGACTATATCTATAACGCAACGGAGCACGAAACTAAGCGGGACAAGCTTTCTAAGCGTTCTGTTACTTATAAAAACCTGTTCCATATAATAATCCGTTTTGAAAAAACGATAAGCTTCCCCGGAGAAAAGTAATGAAGCGAATTATGTTATTCCTAGCAACTAACCTAGCAGTCGTGCTAGTGCTTAGTGTTGTTCTGAATATTGTTTACGCTGTAACTGGAATGCAGCCAGGCAGTCTGTCTGGTCTACTTGTCATGGCCGCCGTGTTTGGTTTGGTGGCGCGTTTATCTCACTAATGATGTCGAAAGGCATGGCACTGCGCTCTGTGGGTGGCATGGTCATCGAAAGTCCTCGTAACGAGACAGAGCACTGGCTTCTTGAAACAGTTGGTCGCCAAGCTCAGCAAGCGGGTATTGGTATGCCAACGGTCGCGATTTACGAAGCGGCAGACATCAACGCATTCGCAACAGGCGCAAAGCGTGACGATTCATTGGTTGCTGTTTCTACAGGCCTTCTACATAACATGACTCGCGATGAAGCAGAAGCGGTGCTAGCGCACGAAGTGAGTCACATTGCGAATGGTGACATGGTTACCATGACGCTAATGCAAGGTGTGGTGAACACCTTCGTTATCTTCCTATCACGTTTCATTGCCAACATCGTTGCTTCTAACGACGATGAGGAAGGCCAGGGCACCAACATGATGGTTTACTTTGGTGTGTCTATGGTGCTTGAGTTGGTATTTGGCTTCCTAGCAAGCTTCCTAACCATGTGGTACAGCCGTCACCGCGAATTCCATGCAGATGCCGGTGCAGCTCAGCTAGTGGGTAAAGAGAAGATGATTGCTGCGCTAGAGCGTTTGAAAATGAGTCACGAATCGCAACTGGATGGCACAATGATGGCATTTGGTATCAACGGTAAGCGTTCGATGACTGAGCTTCTAATGAGCCACCCACCGCTAGACAAGCGTATTTCGGCACTACGTAGCCAACAATACTAGTCGTCAAATAGGCTGGACTAATTGTTCAGTAACTAAATTTAATATCCTGAAAAGGCTTGGTTTTTTGACCAAGCCTTTTTTGTGCCCATTGATCGCTAGTGGATCTCGTCACGTATCACTTTACAGAAACAAAGTTATACAAAAATATTTTTGTACAACTTTTCTCGATTAGTCTATCTTGTACATATAATATTTTTGTACAACTGTTGAAGCGGTATGGGAGTGAAAGAATGGACATTCAGTCAGTTGGCAACATTTATCAAAAGTTGAGTAAGGCGAATTTGCATTTGCTCGAAGGGGTTTATCACCAAGACGTGGTGTTTGAAGATGCCGCTCATCGTTTAGAAGGGTGGCCTGCGTTATCCGATTACTTTCAATCACTTTACACCAATGTCATTCGTTGTGACTTCGTTATTCATGACCATCAACAAGTCGGGGAAACTGGCTTCCTCACGTGGACGATGGATCTACAACACCCGAAACTTCAAAAAGGCGCGCCTATCTCGGTAAATGGCGTCTCACATCTCAAGTTCCGCGATGGGCAGGTTATTTATCACCGAGACTATTTCGATTTGGGCGAAATGCTCTACGAAAATCTGCCGCTGCTTGGCTCTGTGGTTAGAACCATTAAACAGAGGCTAGGGCAATGAGCGGTTCGGTACTGATTACAGGTGCGACCTCGGGGATCG
>LZQR01000274.1_pt1 | contig 13275 bp, 16 predicted proteins | sample 768601 | NCBI WGS metagenome assembly LZQR01 (sample SAMN05207299, study PRJNA324521) | oil field metagenome | isolation source: sample BH-FW-24 from oil reservoir | place: India: Bombay High | collected 2015-12-04
TACGTGCTGAGCCTTAAGAACTCGACTCGCACCCGACGTGGCAGTAAATAACAAGCTATCCATGCGACTCTCCCATTACACCGCGTTGAACAGAGCTTGTAACTCAACGCTGCGCACGCGTTCCATATCGGCACGGAAACCTGCGGTGTCAGCGTTCGATAAGTTGTTCGAACGTACGTGCTGAGCCTTAAGAACTCGACTCGCACCCGACGTGGCAGTAAATAACAAGCTATCCATGCGACTCTCCCATTACACCGCGTTGAACAGAGCTTGAGTCAGCTTGTCGTTGGTCGAAATGGTTTTCGCATTCGCTTGGTAGTTACGCTGCGCCGTCATAAGCGCAACCAGCTCGCTGGTTAAGTCAACGTTAGAGCCTTCTAGCGCACCCGGTGTTAAGTCACCCAATGTGCCTGTACCCGGAACACCCATGATTGGCGCGCCAGAGCTAAAGCTTTGTGTCCAAGCCGTGCCGCTCACTTTCGATAGACCTTGCGTGTTAGCGAAATCCGCAAGCACAACCTGACCTTGCAGCTGAGACTGGCCATTAGTGTAAGTCGCGTAAACCATGCCGTTGTCTTCCACTCGAACGCCCGCAAGCTCACCAGAGGTGTAACCGTTCGGGTTGTTGGTGCTCACGCCAAACGCAGCGCCAAACTGAGTACTGCCGTTCAAGCTGATATCAATGCTCATTGCGTTTGCACCTGCTGCTGGAAATGCAACATTGAAAGACCCCGTTGGAGAAGCTAGCGTGCCGTCAGTATTGAATTGAACCGTTTGAGCCGTTGCTGGCGTCGTTGGTGCACCGTCGACTTCCACGTTCACTTGCCATTCGTTATCTGATGTCTTGGTGAAGTACTGAGTTACGGTGTGCGAGTTGCCAAGTGAGTCGTACACCTTAGTTGTGTAAGAAGAGTTGAATGAGTTTGGATCGGAAGAATCGAATGGGTAAACCGCTTGGTCGACTGCCGTTGCGCTTGCGTCGAAGTTCGCCACAAAGTCCAGATTGTCGGTCGCTTTTGCGTTAAGTGAAGAGGTAGAAACCTTGATGTCGCCAACAGAGCCAGTTTGAAGATTCGCATTGTTGTCTACGCTGTAACCTTGCAACTTGGCACCGTTATTTGCGGTCACAAAGTTGTTCTTATCTGTGCCAAACACACCTGCGCGAGTGTAGAGCATCTGACCCATGTGATCTTTCGTCACGAAAAAACCACTGCCATTGATCGCCAAGTCCATTGCACGGCCCGTGCCTGTCACCGAACCATTCTTATCGAAGTTCTGAGAAATCGACGCCACTTCTACGCCGCCCGGCTGCATGCCATTGTAAACCGCGGCAAATTCTGTGCGACCACCTTTAAAGCCGTACGTTGATGCGTTGGCAATGTTGTGGCTGATGGTGTTTAACTCTGTGTTGGTCGCGTCCAGACCACTAAGTGCGATGTTAAAACTCATAAATAACCTCTGATTTCCTTATTTGGTTAAGCACCAAACTGAGTGATTTGATAGAAAGGAACGTTGCCAACGCCTTGAACATTGACCAGTGCTGCGCCACCTGAGCTAGGAATACGAACCTGCTCAACCGTGCCTGCCAGCAAAACATTTGGCTCTTTTGCCCTTCTTGAACTTCCACCGCGACGGTGTATTTACCCGGCTTCAAACCGAGCTCTTCGGGATTAATCGAGAACTCAACGTCACCCGCACCATGTGCACCTAAAGGCACTTTGGTTGATTGGCCGAACTCATCTTTAACGACTAACGTCACTTGGTTCGAACCGTGTTCTAGCTCAACCTTGCCGCTTTGTACGCCTTCACCAAGTTCAAATTCGTTTGAAGAGACATACACGGTTTGACCAACCAAACCTGCCGTTGAAAGCACCTGCATGTTGTCGAGCAATACCATGCTGTTTTGCATCAGCATCGACATGTTTTCAGTACTTTGAACTTGCGAAAATTGCGCTAGTTGGCTGACATACTCAGTACCATCGAGCGGGTTAAGTGGATCTTGGTTTTGAATTTGCGCCACCATGAGCGAGATAAACTCGTTTTGCAGTGACGTTGCACTGTTCATATCCGATGGGTTCGCAGAAATGCCGCCGGTATCACCACTAGCGGTCGTTGCGACAGGTGCGTCAGAAGAGAGCGCAGTGTATTGTGCAAGACTCATTAATTACCCTGCCCTAGTCGAAGCAGACCTTGCTGCATGCTTTTCACATTCGTCAGCACTTCCACGTTAGTTTCAAAGCTGCGCGTTGCGGACATCATGTCGGCCATCTCTGACACCACATCAATGTCTGGGTAGTACACGTAGCTTCGTCGTTCGCTAACGGGTTGTTAGGTTCGAAGCGTTTTTCTGCCTGACCCGCGTTCTGCACCACATCCACAATGCGCACTTCCGCATTCGGATAAACACCGTTTTCCGTCGCCATCTGCGTTTTCTGATACACAGTGGCAAACACAGGTTTCAGTGCTTTGTAGGCATCATCCGGATTGGCAGACACCGCGTCGGCGTTGGCAAGGTTACTGGCTACCGTGTTCAGACGAACGGTTTGCGCCGTCATCGCCGAGCCAGTGATCGAATAGATATCAGTAAATGACATGTTTAACGTCCCTCAATCACTTTCGCCAAGCCACTGAATTTCATGTTGAGAAACGTCAGGCTGGTTTGAAAGTCCATGTTGTTTTGCGTGAACTTGGCTTGTTCAACGCCCAGTTCACAGTGTTGCCGTCTTTGCTGTTTTGGTAAGGCACCGAATATTGCGCCTCAACCTGAAACTTCGGCACCGGTTTGTTCACACTGCCCGCTGACATTTGATTCATCACGGTGGTGAAACTTAGGTCCTTTGCCAAGTACCCTGGGGTATCAACATTTGCTAGGTTACTGGCGAGGACTTTGGTAGCTGAACGCGAAAATTGAGTGCCTCTGGATGTACACCTAACGCATTTTCGAATGTGATCGCCATGCATCTTTCCTTAAAATCGGCTCGAATACACCGAATAACAAACAAGATGCATGCCATAAAATTTAGCTATATATATCAATGAATTACAAACAAGGAAGGAAGCCTCGCTTCCGGTTTACGGAAACCATTCAAACCAAGGGGAAGGGTCAATTTCCCTCAATCATGCTGCTTTGTGGTTTGGTTTTGAGTGCAAGCTCACTCAGTGTTTTAGCGAATGAGAAAAACCTCACCGCAGACGAGTTAAAAGCCATCGTCGGCGAGCAATTTGAGCGAGAGGTGCTCAAGTGGCACACTCTCGCCAATGGGGTGCTTACCAACTCGACTATCAAATATGGGTGCCAGGCTCTGCCAATCACCTGCCTTTTTGTGACACACCTTTGGCAATCGCAGGACGCGATAATCGCCCGCTGCCTGTTGGTAATTTAAAACGTGCGGTCAGTTGCGAAGACGTTAGCTCTCCATGGAGAATTAATGTGACCATTAAATCGGCGGTGACACTTCCCGTTCTCGTTGCCACCAGTACGATTGGACGTAACGAATCCATCTCAGCCTCGAACTTAAAAACTGAAACGCGCACAATTTCACGCCAAGACGATTTCTTCACAAAAGCAAACCAAGCCATTGGGCTTGAAACCACCCGCCGCATTCGAGCAGGCCAAATCATTGCCCCTACCAACTTAAGTTCGCCGCCATTGATCGAGAAAGGCAACGAAGTGATCATCATCGCCAGCAAGGATGGGTTTAGTGCCAGCACCAAGGGAGTCGCCTTAGAACAAGGCAAGAAAGGTCAGCAGATTGAAGTAGAAACATCAGCTCTGGCAAGGTGATACGAGCGGTTGTGACAGGGCTAAACCAAGTGCATACCCAATTTTGATTTTGGACTCAGGTTATCATTTTTCGATTTAGATGCTCGTCAGCGTAGGTGAACTTCGAGTACAAAAATAAATATTTAATGTTCATCACACCCTAGTCGCCTATTCGATTTAGAACATGATGATTGAGGACAACAGCATGAAAATCGACAAGGTCGCGGGCGGTCATGTCCCACAAACTAAATTCCAGCAGGCGAGCAAAAAGCCAGTCGACACCGTCGCACAGAGCAAGATTAACGAGCCTACATTCCAAGCGAATACAGCCGCGATCGATCGCGCTCAAGCTGAAATGAAATCCTTACCAGACGTAGACATGGTGAAGGTTGAACAAATTCGTAATGCGTTAGCTCGTGGTGAACTGAATCTAGATACCCAAGCATTATCCAAAGCAGTAATGCAATTTCACACTGGTCACGAGTAACACAACGCACTAGGAGTCATGCATGGCAACGACGGCATCGCAGCACATTCAGAAGTTTGTTCGCTCTATCGCTGAAGACGTCAAACTCTACCAGCAACTATCGGGGCTGATTCAGCAGCAAAAAGCACTGTATTTGAAGTTCGATGGTGAGGCGCTAAACGAGAATATTCAAAAACAAATGCCGATTTTGAATCAGCTTGGTCGTTCTGCAAGTGAAAGAAGCCAGTTAATGCGCAAACTCGGATTGCCTTGTAATGAGACCAGTGTGAATCGTATTTTCAATGCCTTGCCCGCCAAGATTGGTACGCAAGCGAGAAAACAATGGACGCTGTTGGGATCCTTGGTGAAACAATGCCAACAGGACAATCAGAGCAATGGCCAAAGCTCTGCAGCGTTCCAAGAGTTAGTCAGTCAACTCAAACAACCTGTGCAACACACTTATGAAGAGCGTTCGTTCTAAACAACGATTCTCGCTTTGCCTACAGAGTCTTCCGCCATCCCGGTCGATGACTGTAGGCTTTTTTGTTTTTTGCTGGAGCTTCTTGTCTCCATTGACTTTGGCCAAGCCGCACAACAAAACCATCGAGCAACAATTTCAAGTACTCGCTCCTTACCAAACACAAATTAACCAACGTCTCGATTCCGTTAGCCCGCTACTCGATCATATTTTAAGCAGCTTAAGCAAAAATCTCTGCCCGCAAACTTTGTACTGGTGCCGATGCTGGAATCCTCCTACAACCCCAAAGCCGTCTCGCACGCAATGCTGCGGGCCTCTGGCAGTTGATCCCTGCGACGGCAACACGTTTTGGTTTGCAAGTAACGAATAGTCAGGATGAGCGTTTTGATACCAAAGCCAGCACGAAAGCCGCATTGGCGTATTTGGCGTTTTTGTATAACAAATTTGATCAAGATATCGCGCTAACCCTTGCAGCTTATAACGCAGGTGAAGGGCGTGTCGCTAGAGCGATAAAGAAGGCTGGCAGTCGAGATTTCAAAGCACTCACATTGCCGAAAGAGACTCAGCAATACGTCAATCGCTTTTACGCGCTGGAACGTTTGGTCAATATTCAGGAACTGCGCACCGATTCTTTCCAACCACTACTTTTGTTTGCGAACCATTCCTCGACCTACACCGAACCGCTTATAGACCTTAGTCGATTGCCCCCACTCGTGGAATTGTGAACATTCTCACTAAAAGCTACCAATGTCAGAAGCACGTAAAAACACAAGATCCTATTCCGCCAATTTACAAACTCGTGATCTCGATGCAAACGCGTGCATAAAAGTTACGGTAATGTATCTCAAAGATAAGAAAGAGCAGTGGTTTGCTGATAATTTACCAACTTGCACTTGTATATTGCCTAGATATCCATCACATTACGCGTGCAAACAAATTGAAAACCGATAGTTAGACCTATTAATTATTTACACAACAAATATAAAACAGCTATTGTTTTCACAGATTGATACAAAAAAACAGAATATCGAGATGACGCTTCGCTTGCGCGTGCTGGGAATAAGTCCGGGTTCCGGGGGGAGCTCGGACTTTTTATTGAACTGATGTTTACAAATTGAAACGTTAAAAAGCCGTTTCGTAAACGAAGACCGGAAATTTGAGAAGAGTGAAGAGTACTGTCGCCCAATAAGTGTGAACTATAGAAGCTCTTTCGAGATTAACTGGAGCAAGAAGGTTTCGCGTTCGATGCTCATGCCTTTCTTCGGGCTTTCTGCCATCGTCTTTTCATTGTGCGCGATCGCGTCGTGTACATTCATCCAAACTGGGCGCATGCCATTTTCACTTCGTAATCCTCATAAGACGTTTCACCCAACTCACGGTCGATCTTGCACGTGTAGCAGTATGACTTCATGTGCATCACATCCGCATCGTCTTTGTACCATGGACGAAATTCTTCGAAGATACCGAAAGGCTTGATGCTGTGAATGTTCTTCGCACCGGTTTCTTCTTCCAGCTCACGTACCAAACCTGCAATCACATCCTCACCGTCATCGATGCCACCGCCAGGCAGCGTGTAATCGTGATAACGCTCTGTGTAAAGAAGCAGGACATCTTCACCGTCTAATACAATGGCGCGAGCCGCATTGCGTTGGAAGATGATTTTGTCATCGAGATGCTCGATGTCTGGGTGCGTAGTGGTTTTCAAATGTCTCATCGCAGGTTCCGCTGTGAATGTTTTGCGCGCATACTACCGAAATTCATGCGCATTCCCAAGTTTCAATTTGAGGTCTATTGAAACAACTTTCACTGAACAGTGAGCGAATTCTAAGATTGCACATAATTCCCTTACAAGCTTCGTGCTTTTAACAAACATAAGACAATATTTTTCTGAAACTCTCCTATAATCAACACACTACTCGTTAATCCCATGCGGAGATCAAGAATGAAAAAGACAACTTTAGTAACGGCAGTGGCAGCAGCGATGGTGTTGGCAGGTTGTTCAACTTATGAAGGTGCAACTCGCTCAAATGAATACACGGCAGCAGCAAACCCAGCAGCGGTATACTGCGTGCAACAAGGCGGCGAGCTAGATACTGTTACAGAAAATGGCGAGCGTGTAACGTACTGCCAATTGTCTGAAAACGAACGTTTTGAGCAATGGGAATACTACCGCAACAATCATAAAGAAGATGGCGAATCGTAATAGGGTCTGTTGATCTTTCGCGGTTAAATTTTGTTCGAGATAAAATCGTTTTAGGCGAGGCAAGGATTATGCTGCCTAGTCATTCTAAGCAAATACTCCTTAACGAAGCATAAAACGATTTTAGCCGAACCCTTTGGGCAGCGTTTGTTGGCCATTTCTACTGCGTTATCAACTTCTCATGTAGACTAGCTACACAGCAAAGTCTCTGCCTTGTATAAATATCCAACAATTCGCTGCAAAAATCAGCTCGAAAGGTCAACAGACCCTAATAGTTAACATTTGCGCAATCTAAGATTACATTATTATCAATAAAGGAGCTTGGAGCTCCTTTTTGTTTACCGTAAATTCCCCTACTTTCTGGTACTTACTCCTTTATCCATCAGCCTTACCGCACAGCGATACGATATTGAACGGCGTTTTATTCCTGACATTCCTCTGACATTACTTTCCAACCGGTCAATAAAATTTCTCGCCCACATCACGAAATTTCACGTTTTTTCCACATTTTTATTGGAGCGGGTGGTCAGGATGAAAACAGATACTGTCAAACAAGCCGAATCGGCACAATCCAACCTTGTTGCTGAAAACTCAAAAGTGACTGAAGAGTCAAAACGCATCATCTACAAATCGATGTTGAGTGCGTTGACCATCGTTGCAATTAGTATTCTAGTGAACTTAAGTATCCGCGTGGATTACGTTTTACTAGGCTCAACCTTGGGTGAAACGTCCGTCACTGAAACATTGCAATTGATCATGCTGGCCGTTGCGTCTTGGTCTTTCTTCCGCGTATCTAGACAAGAAAGCCATGTATCCCATGCTGCCATTCTTATCTCAGGCTTCTTCGCTGTATTGATGATCCGTGAGATGGATTACTGGTTCGACATGATTCACCACGGCTCTTGGGTATTCCCTGCTCTTGCAGTAACAGCGCTGGCTTGTGCGAAAGCTTACCAAGGCGGTAAAGGTACCGTAAATGAAATGGCAACCATCTTACAATCACCATACATGAAGCTGCTTATCGGCTCGGTGATCTTATTATTGGTGTTCTCTCGTCTATACGGAATGGGCAGCTTCTGGCAGCACGTAATGGGTGAGCACTACGTACGCGATGTGAAAACATCTCGGAAGAAGGTATTGAGCTACTTTGTTACAGCTTAATCGCGCTCAGTGCGGTACGCACACGCCGCGAGCTAAAACGTCAATAAGTTACGCTCGGCTGACCTAGGTATTTGCCTCAGGATCAAGTCGCAGGTTCAGCGACGTAAGAATCGGATGGAATACCGCTAGCGCTTGCTCTGCGGCATAAACAGAATCATCAAAGGCTGTCATTTCGATGGCCTTTTTCATATCTGCAATTTGCCTTTGAACATCTTGGCCTAACTGCAACACTTGCAGCCTCTCTATAGCTCGACGAGCGATTGCTAATGGCTTTGCTCGTACCTCAGCCAAATCACGCTTAAATACGTCACGCTTTACGCCTTCTAGATACACTCGGTAGGTCGTAAGCTCATCAAACAGCAGAAACGCCTCAGCTAACACGCCTGTATTAGGGTAAGGCACACTAATGTGTTTAGACACTTTGAGGGGAATATTGAGGTGAACCCCCATTTCCTCGCAGCGCGATTTCAACACTCTCAATAGGCCTTGTTCGTCCATCAGCGTTTGAATCTCAATAATCCGTTCCAAGTGGTAGTCATTGGAAAGCAGCGTGACTTCAATGGTTTGGCCTGTTTGACAAAGGCCACTCTGTAATAGTTCTGCGGCGGCATTCTGCATGTTCTGCACCGTGTTAAGTGAACGGTTCTCGATGATCACTTGCTGCTCTGGAAAGTCGACGCCTTTTACCTCCATCAGATGACGAAAGTAACCGTACATTGCATCCGCTTCAGATACTGTCTGACTTTGAGTTATCCCGCCACAGAACACCAATGCCGTAGTATCAAAGCACAGCTCGTTTAAAACATTAGACAATGCTTCAACACGGGAGCAGCCCTCAGCGCTTAGCTTATCGTGTACCAAGCGTTTACCCAGAATGATCACTACTTTGTTTAACTTCATTACCGAGATCTCAATTACTCATACTTTAGAGAACAATTGTATACAAAATTTTGCTTTGCCAATACCCTCTCAGGCATTAACATCTAATTAACAATGTCATTCTAGAGACCTGAATAAAGGTCCGTAGAGAAAGGAAGTCAATTATGCTGTCGATTTTCGATATTTTTAAAGTCGGTGTCGGTCCATCCAGTTCCCACACCAATGGCCCAATGCTCGCAGGTTACCATTTCACTCAACTACTTAGCGACTCTATGGCGAAAGTGCACAAGGTGCAAGTTGACCTTTATGGTTCTTTATCGCTGACAGGCAAAGGTCACCACACTGACCGTGCTGCCGTACTTGGCTTGATGGGCAACAAACCCGATACCATCAAGATGACCAGTGCCAAGAGTGCACTGCAACATACCATTGAACATGGCACACTCTCTGTCGCTGGCGTGCATGAGATCGTGTTTAGTTATGATCACGATATCGTCTTCCACAGCGACAACCTCCCATTGCATGAAAATGGCATGACCATTACGGCTTTTGATGCGGCTGGCGATCAAGTCGCATTTGAGACTTATTACTCCATTGGCGGTGGCTTTATTGCAACCGCTGCCGAACTGGAAAACGGCAGCAGCGAAGCGGAAGTGCAAGTGTGTTACCCGTTCAAATCAGCCGATGAAATGCTAGAGAAAGCAGAACAAAACGGCTTGAGCTTGGGCGGAATGATCCTGCAAAACGAACGCGCGTTTCGTGAGCAGGAAGAGATCGACCAAAAAGCCGAACAGATCTGGAAAGTGATGTCGCTGTGTATGCAACGAGGCTTTGATACCGAAGGTATTCTTGAAGGCGGGTTGAATGTGACACGCCGTGCACCAAACCTACTTAAAAAGCTCGAAGCGAATGCGGCCGTAGAAAACGATCCAATGGAGATCATGGATTGGATTAACCTATTTGCTTTCGCGGTAAGTGAAGAGAATGCCGCGGGTGGCCAAGTAGTTACATCCCCAACCAACGGCGCGGCCGGCGTTATCCCTGCGGTACTGATGTACTACCACCGCTTCATCAAAGAGCTGGACAACAAACAGTTGAAGGACTTCTTAGCAGTCGCGGGGGCGATTGGTATTTTATACAAAACCAACGCTTCTATTTCCGGTGCTGAGGTAGGTTGCCAGGGTGAAGTCGGGGTTTCGTCTTCGATGGCAGCGGCAGGCTTAACCGCACTGCGCGGTGGCAGTAATGAACAAATCTGTATTGCCGCAGAGATCGCCATGGAGCACTCACTAGGCATGACCTGCGACCCAATTGGCGGTTTGGTTCAAGTTCCGTGTATCGAACGAAATGCGATGGGCGCGATGAAGGCCATCAACGCATCACGCATGGCACTGAAGCGCACCAGTAAATGTCTTATTTCATTAGATAAAGTTATCGAAACCATGTACCAGACTGGTAAAGACATGAATAAAAATACCGTGAAACATCACTTGGTGGTCTGGCAGTGATTCACATGGCGCACCATGCGAATAGCATACTTTACATCAGCTATTGCTAATTAATAATTCGCATTGTTGGCGGACAAAATTCCGCCAACGTCTTCTTTCTTACGCCCAAATTACATCATCTCCTGCCCCACTCTCTATTGCATATTATTTCAGCGACATTTCAAAACCTTAAAAACCACCTCAGAACAATCATCTTATAAATTGTTACTTTTTGGTCATTTATTCACATAATTTCTAGTTGATCTAGAACAACACATTAGTAAGGCAAACGTTTCGCATTAGAAATTTTGGTGCATTAAATTCGTTTTATGCGACAATTGTTTCAATATGTAACATAGCGTTTAAGTAACATTTAACAGAAATAATAACTACCTTTCTCGCAATAGTGAGTATTTAATTATGTGGAATAAACTAAATAAATCTATGATGTTCTGCCAAATGATGTTTGGCTTATCATTCTACGGCGTGTTAGTCAGTCTAACGCGTTTTTTCTTAGAGGATCTGAATTACAACGAAGCTGATACCATGATGATCGTGGGTGCCTTTTCGGCGATTGGCCCCTATTTGCGATTGCTGGCGGTTTCATCGCTGATAAATTTTTAGGTGCTTACCGTTCTCTATCGATTGCCTTCCTAGCATTCGCATCTGGTTACGTGCTGCTTGTTCTTGGGGCTTCGGCAACCAACGTACCGCTTTCTATGTGTGGTATCGCACTAGCAAGTTACGGCCGTGGTTTAATGTCACCTTCTTACCCTAGCCTGTACAAACGTACCTTTAAGTCTCAAGAAGATTTCGAGAAAGGTTATCCAATCAACTACTCAGTGAACAACGTGGGCGCTTTCCTAGGTCAATACTTGTTCCCAATGATTGTGCTGATCATCGGCTTTAATGGTGGTTTCACTATTTCAGCAGTGATGGCTGGCGCAGCATTGCTTATGCTACTTGTGTTCCGTAAAGGCTTGGTTGGCGTTGCTTCTGATCTGGATCGTCAAAGCGTAAGCATGAAGACTGGATTTCTTCGCGATCATCTCAGCGGCGATGATTGCACTGGTATTCTTCATGTTCTCTAACATGGATATCGGTCAAAACATCGTTTACGCCATTGGCGGTGCAGCAATTCTTTACTTTGTTTCTTTGATGTTGAAAGCAAGCAAAGCGGAATCATTGAAGATGGGTACCATCCTTATCGTTACCTTCCTAACCACTTGTTTCTTCGTTTACTACGGTCAGATGATGACTTCAATGAACATGGTAGCGATCAACACACTAAAAGGTTCTCTGTTTGGCTTCATTCCACTAGAGCCTGAAGCTGCAATGGCAATGAACCCGCTATGGTGTATGGTTGGTGGCCCTATCGTTGCTGGCTTCTTTGGCATGCTAGAAAAACGCGACATTCACCTATCAACAGCAACTAAGATTGCATTGGCATTCGTGCTAACCGCTATCGCATTCGGCATCCTAACCTTCGCGGTAACGACCGTTGGCGAAGACGTCATTATCATGCCTGAGATCTTCCTAGCGATTCACTTCTTCCAAGCGATCGCAGAAGTTATCGTAGGTTCAATGGTAGTAGCATTCATCCTATCGGTTGCACCTAAGCACATTGAGAACTTCTCTGTAAGCTTGTTCTCAGTAGCTATCGCGCTAAGTGGTATCGTTGGTGCCGCGTTCTCGACTTCTATCGCACTAGAAAAAGGTCAAGAGATCACCCAAGAGATCGTACAACACGTTTACGGCGAATACTTCCAACTGCTGACTATCCTAGCGGTTGTGATGGTTGCGATTGCCTTGGGCGCATCATTCATCATTCGTAAGATGCTTGAAGCGGCAAAACAAAGTGAAACTGAATTGGAAGTGGTTGAGCAAAACTAATTACCCATTTCACTTAAACACAAAACGGAAGCCCAGTAGCTTCCGTTTTTTATCGACAGAGTTTGCTATCAAAGCGCCATTGCTACGCTGTAAGCGTTACCATTAAGTAAGCGTTTAATGCCAATACCAAAGAAACAATCACCACACCGGCATAAGACACCCATTTGTTGTTTTTGAATTCACCCATCAAGCGTTCGCTGTTGGTAAAGATAAGCAATGGGATAATCGCCAGCGCAATACCAAAGCTCAACACCACTTGGCTCATCACCAAGATATCGGTAGTGTTCATGCCCAAACCAATCACCACAAACGAAGGTGCCATAGTAATAAAGCGGCGTACCCACATTGGGATAGAGAAGCGTACAAAGCCCTGCATCACCACCTGACCTGCCATTGTACCAACGACGGTAGAAGACAAGCCTGAAGCAATCAACGAAACACCAAACAACACAGAAGCAGCTTTACCTACCAATGGCGTTAGCGTCATATATGCTGTTTCAATTTCCGCCACATGTTGGTTGCCTGAGTAATGGAAGACCGCAGCTGCCATCGCCACAATCGCGATATTCACAAAACCTGCAATCACCATCGCAATCAATACATCAAAACGAGTGGTACGAAGGCGGTTTTTTGTGCTTTCACCGTAACTGTTTTTGAACAATGCTGAATGAAGATAAATCACATGAGGCATCACTGTTGCGCCAAGAATACCGGCAGCAAGGTAGATTTGGTGGGAATCCGTAAACGTTGGAGTCAGCAGACCTTTCACCATTTCACCGCCCGCAGGGTGCGCAAAGAACAGTTCAGCAATGTAGATAACCGCCACCAACATCAAAAGTGAACCAATCACCACCTCTAGCGGTTTTTGACCTTTCTGGTTAAGCATCAGAATCATCACAGTAGCAACTGCAGTGATCATCGCTCCTTCCATCAAGCTGATGCCAAACA
>LZQR01000275.1_pt1 | contig 13243 bp, 19 predicted proteins | sample 768601 | NCBI WGS metagenome assembly LZQR01 (sample SAMN05207299, study PRJNA324521) | oil field metagenome | isolation source: sample BH-FW-24 from oil reservoir | place: India: Bombay High | collected 2015-12-04
TTCGAACCCCGACGAATTCAATTTCCCGATCATGGAAGACCTCAGGCAACAGGGCGTTACCGACTACGTCGCCATGCCGCTGCCTTTTTCCGACGGGCGGATCAATGTGATGACCCTCGCTTCGGATCATCCTGCCGGTTTCACCACGGCAAACCTCGGACTGGTGTTCGAATGTTCGGCCCTTATCAGCCGGCTATTCGAAGTATTTGCACTGACCTCCAATGCGACATCCCTTCTGGAAACCTATCTGGGCAAGCGGACGGGCGCGCGGGTTCTGGGCGGTGATATCCGGCGCGGGACGGCGATGTCATCGACGCGGCGATCCTGTTCTGCGACCTCAGGCATTCCACCAGGCTCGAAACGGAGCTTGGCCGGCAAGCCTACGTCGGTGAACTCAACCGGTTCTTCGAAGTCACGACCGACATCGTCAACGCGCATGAAGGCGAGGTCCTGAAATTTATCGGCGATGCAGTGCTGGCGATTTTCCCTGCGGGCGTCGGCCTGGAAGAGGCCTGCCGGCAAGCAGTTGCCAGTGCCGAGGAGATCGTTCGCCGTCTGAAGGTGCCAGACCCGGACACACAGGGCATCTCCATGCACTGTGCCATCGGTATCGCCTTTGGCGAGGTCACCTACGGCAACGTCGGGTCAAGGGAGCGGCTTGATTTCACGGTAATTGGCCATGCAGCCAACATCGCGGCTCGACTTGGGGATTACGGCAAGGTTATCGGGCAGGAGATCGTTGCGACGGCGGAAGTGGCCCTGGAAGCAGGGCTGCCTTCGATCCCGCTCGGATCGGTCGACCTGCACAATGTCGCCGGGCCTGTGGCAGCGCATGCGGTCACGACGCGGGATGACTGAGCAAGAGACCTGAATTCTTCAAGTCGGCCAGCTTGCAAAGACCTTTGCCACTCTTGTTTCGAAGATCTATTCGGGATGCGGCAACGATTCAGGGGATGCCTGTCACCATCTGCCAAGCGCTGAGCGAGCGAACGCTCAGCTTGAAGCGCGCCGGAATTCAGCGGACGGTGTGTTCTCCGTCAAATCCGCCCATCGGCTGGTTGCGGACAAGGATTACGAGGCCTTCCTTGCTGGGCTCGGCATCCTTCAGTGCAACACCTCCGTAGTTGGCGCAAAGTTCTTCGGCACTCTTGGCTTTGGCTGGAGTAAACATGGTGAGCGCTTGGCAGTCGACGCGGCGCAGTTCGCCATCGGTCTTTACGCCACCGGACATGACAATGCCGGCTCCGACAAGTGCCAGAACGAAAGTGGAGGTGGCAGCAACTGCAATCTTGTTCATTGTCCCCGGTCCCATTTCCCGGCTCCGTTGTTTGATGGAGCCCTGCGATATGGTCGGAGAATGGCGGAACGCACCTGTACTCACCCTGAAATCCGCATTCACCTTGCGTTCAGCTTAGGTGATTCGGCAATTTTTGCCGAGGTGGCGCCTGCATTCGACCGCAACCGATTCCGGTTAACATTGGATAAAGTGCAAGTCCAAGTGGTTTTGACGGGGTTTGAGCCCGATTGGCATCATTCTGATTTACCCGGCGAATGGTTCCGGAGTGCCTTATGGCACCCGTCATTCCGGACAAGTCCGGCGAAGCTGCGCGCCGATCCGGAAACCAGATGTCATCGTGAGCAAAGCGAACTCTTTATTTCAATGGAAGGCCGCGCCTCGGGCGCGAAATATGTCTGGATTCCGATCGGCGTTCGGCGTTGCCTCACTTGTCCGGAATGACGGGAAGGTGAGGCGCAACTCAACACGCCAAAAAGCGCATCTTGAACCGTCGCCCGGCTCTCCATTTCCGGATTATTACCATTGCGGGAACCCTCTGAGACACGAAAAAGGGGCGGTAGAACCGCCCCTTGAAAGCCTCGATCGGAACTTGCAGCCGGCTCAGGCGGTCTGCTGAGTGGTCTCGATACCTTTTTCGGTGAGAAGGCCCTGCAGTTCCTGGTTCTGGAACATTTCGCGGATGATGTCACAGCCGCCGACGAATTCACCCTTCACGTAAAGCTGCGGAATGGTCGGCCAGTTGGTGAATTCCTTGATGCCCTGGCGCAGATCGTCGTCTTCCAGAACGTTGATGCCTTTGTAAGGAGCGCCAACATAGTCAAGGATCTGTACGACCTGACCGGAAAAACCGCACTGCGGGAAGTTCGGCGTGCCTTTCATGAAAAGCACAACGTCGTTGGTGTCGACTTCGTTCTTGATCCAATCCTGGATGCTCATGGGTCCGTCCTTTGTCTCTTTGCCGCCTATCTGGCGAGATCCGGCGGCAGATTCAAGTGCTCGCGCTGCCTGCGCGGCAATGTGTCAACTCAATCCGGTGCCTTGGTCTGAAGGGCTAGGGCGTGCAAAGCGCCGCCCATGTTGCCTTTCAGTGCCTCGTAAACCAGCTGATGCTGCTGCACGCGACTTTTGCCCCGGAAGGATTCCGAGACAACATTCGCTGCGTAGTGATCGCCGTCTCCAGCCAAATCCCGGATCTCGACCTGAGCATCGGGCAAAGCCGCCTTGATCAGGGTCTCGATCTCATTTGCGTTCATCGGCATCGTGCGTCCGTCCTGTTGTTAAGTTCCTGAAGGTCAAACGGCTTATGCCGTTGCCATGTAATTCGGGAACCAATCTTCGTGCGCTTTTTTCAAGTTTGCAACGGATATGGTGAGAATGCCCTCAACAGTCAATCCGTGCCACCGGTGGTACCGATTTGTTGAACGTCGATACCGCCGTCCAGAATGTCTTCCAGAACGGCTTCCACCTTGTCCTGGGAAACGGTGACGACGTAGCGTCCCTGGTCTTCACCGAAGAGCGCGGCATGGGCCGGACCATCGATCTTGACCGTTGCGCCGATGCCGCTGGACATCGCCATCTCGGCGAGAGCGACACCCAGGCCGCCGGAAGAAATATCGTGTACAGCCGTCAGACGGGCCGCGCCGATGAGCTGGCGAACCAGCGTGCCGCGGCGCTTTTCTGCCGCCAGGTCGACCGGCGGCGGAGCGCCTTCCTCACGACCCAGAATATCCGCGAGATACTGGGATGCGCCCAGATGGGTGCCCTTGCCACCGATGAGCAGGATTGCGTCACCTTCGTTTACGAAGGCCGCACCTGCGCGCACCGTGACGTCCGGAAGCAGTCCGACACCGCCAATGGCCGGGGTCGGCAGGATCGCTTCGCCATGGGTCTCGTTGTAGAGCGACACATTGCCGGAAACGATCGGAAACTCGAGTTCCCGGCAGGCTTCGCCGATGCCTTTGATGCAGCCGACGAACTGGCCCATGATTTCAGGCTTTTCCGGGTTGCCGAAATTCAGGTTGTCGGTTGCAGCCAGCGGTTCGGAGCCGACGGCGGTCAGGTTGCGCCACACTTCGGCAACGGCCTGCTTGCCACCTTCAAACGGGTCCGCCTCGCAATAGCGCGGTGTCACGTCAACGGAGAAGGACAGGCCCTTGCGGGTGCCTTCCACGCGGATGACACCGGCATCACCACCCGGCGTCGCGGCCGAATTGCCCTGGATCAGCGTGTCGTATTGTTCATAGACCCAGCGGCGGGACGAGCCGTTGGCGTTGCCGACCAGGGTCTTGAGAGCTTCGGCATAGTCTGCCGGTTCCTCGATTTCGGAAGCGGACAGAACGGGGCGCTTTTCGGCTCGACCCAGGGACGGTTCATATTCGGGAGCTTCGTCACCGAGTTCCTTGATCGGCAGATCGGCGACGACTTCGCCCTGGTGCTTGACGATGAAGCGCAGCGTGTCGGTGGTCTTGCCGACGATGGCGAAGTCGAGGCCCCATTTCTTGAAGATGGCTTCGGCTTCGTGTTCCTTTCCGGACGCAGAACCATGAGCATGCGCTCCTGGCTTTCCGAAAGCATCATTTCGTAGGCGCTCATCTGTTCTTCGCGCACCGGAACCTTGTCGAGGTCCAGCTCGATGCCGAGGTCGCCGCTGGCGCCCATCTCAACGGCGGAACAGGTAAGACCGGCCGCACCCATGTCCTGGATGGCGATGACCGCGCCGGTTTCCATGAGCTCGAGGCACGCTTCCAGCAGGCATTTTTCGGTGAAAGGATCGCCAACCTGAACGGTGGGGCGCTTTTCTTCGATCGTATCGTCGAACTCCGCCGAAGCCATGGTCGCGCCGCCAACACCGTCACGGCCGGTCTTGGCGCCGAGATAGACGACCGGCAAGCCGACGCTTCGGCCTTGGCCAGGAAGATCGCATCCGATTTTGCAAGACCTGCCGCAAAGGCGTTGACCAGGCAATTGCCGTTGTAGCGGGCATGGAACTCGACTTCGCCGCCGACTGTCGGAACGCCGAAGGAATTGCCGTAGCCGCCTACACCGGAGACGACGCCGGAAACGAGGTGACGGGTGCGCGGATGATCGGGTTCGCCGAAGCGCAGGGCATTCATGGCCGCAACCGGTCGCGCGCCCATGGTGAAGACGTCACGCAGGATGCCGCCGACACCGGTCGCAGCGCCCTGATAAGGCTCGATGTAGGACGGGTGGTTGTGGCTCTCCATCTTGAAGACCACGGCCTGGCCATCGCCGATATCGACCACACCCGCGTTTTCACCCGGGCCCTGAAGCACGCGCGGACCTTCGGTCGGCAGAGTCTTCAGCCATTTCTTGGAGGATTTGTACGAGCAGTGCTCGTTCCACATGGCTGAAAAGATGCCCAGCTCGGTGAAGGTCGGCTCGCGGCCGATCAGTTCCAGGATGCGCTCATATTCATCCGGCTTCAGACCGTGGGAAGCAATCAGGTCGGGCGTGATCTTGATGTCGTTCGGGATCATGACGTTTCACTGTTTTTGGCCAGTGTTTCTGGCCAATGGGTGGGGCCGCGACGGCACGGGCAGACGATGATGCCGCCGTTTAGCAGATTGTCCCCCAATTTGGGAGCCTTGGGGTGCAAAGAAATTCGACAAATTTGATCGCGGGCGATGCGATTGGCCTTGCAGACGTTCTTCCACCTGACAGCGCAGTGCCTTCCAACCGGCGCAAGTTCGAATTCAAGCCCGGTACCAAGGGAAAATACGGTTCGTAAAAGTCTCACCGGCAAAGCGGAGATGGCTGCAATGCGGGTGTTTCAGTGCATTTGGTTGCAGTCTTGACAGATTTGGACGATTGTCCTAATTCGATTTTAGGGCAATTGCCCTAATCGTGCTGGGCGCGTTCGAATGCGCCCGTTCTGAAAACCGAAAACCTTGTCAGGCAATCTGTCCTGCTGAAACGTGGTGGAGCAATCCTCCGCGAACGGAATCGCCTTGCCGGTCGTTCCTGCATGCACGGGGTTTGAGAGGAAGGAATTCCACTGGTGCAAGACTTGATGAATCAGACCCGAAAGCTTTTTGCCGCCACGCTCATGGCCGCGACCCTTGCCGGTTCACCGGTTTCGCGGCAGGCGATCAGGTGGGTGAAAGTCCATGGGACCGGAAGACGAGATCGGCACGCTGAACATGATGAGCGATACCTCCCGGTTGGAGATCTTGCAGCGCATCGATGCCGGCAAGATTTATGATCTCGGTGTGGATCTCTTTGTCGGCATGCCAGATTGTTGCAGTGCCGCCTTCGGAGATCCGACCTACCAGATGATGATGCTTCATGCGCCGGCGCGCGGGGATGGCAGCAAGGAGCTCCTTTCGCATTCCAGCGAAGCGATTTCGATGAATACCCACACGGGAACCATATCGACACGCTCAGTCACTTCGGGCTTCACGGGAAATCTGGAACAACGTTAGCGCCGACGAGGCGCAGGGCGCGCGCGGGTGGGCGAAATCGGGTGCGGACAAGTATCCACCCATCATTGCGCGCGGCGTGCTGATCGACGTTGCGAAGGCCAAGGGTGTGGATGTGCTGCCGGCGTCCTACGCCATTACGGTGGATGATCTGAAAACCGCGCTGGATGCGCAGGGAACCAGCTTGCAGGAAGGTGATGTGGTGCTCATCCGTACCGGCCAGATGCAGCATTGGCCGGACAGGTCTAAACTGGCGCTGTTCAGCCAGTCAGGGCTTGGCCTTGATGCCGCAAGGTGGTTGGCCGAGGAGCAAAAGGCGATGGTGCTGGGCGCGGATAACCTGGGTCTGGAAAGTTTCCCGTCCACCAACCCGGACGATTTCGCACCTGTTCATTCCTATCTGCTGGCGCAGAAGGGTGTCTCGTTTATCGAGCTCTTGTGGCTGGAAGACCTGGCAAGGGACGAGGTGCATGAATTTGCCTTCATTACCTCGCCGCTGAAACTGCGTGGCGCCACCGGCTCGCCGATCCGCCCGATTGCGGTCCCCATCAGAAGCAGTCGCTGAAACTGTCCTACTGGCCGGCGGAGCAAAAGCCTTCGCCGGCTTGGGGGGAAGATCTCCCCTTTGCGCTAGGTCCGGCTTTTCTGAGGAGGTTCACCCGAGGGCGTTATGGAGGACGTAACCCGTATAGCCGGCATAGGCCAGGAGCATGATAGCGCCCTCGCGCCGACAGATACGGCCGCCCGTCATGGCAAAGACCAGAAGGATCACTGTAGCCCCCAACAAGACCCAGATGTCGAAGCTCATGATTTCCTGCGGGACCTGGAGGGGGGTGATAACCGCGGTAATGCCCAGAATGCCCAGGATATTGAAGAGGTTGGAGCCGAGGATGTTGCCAAGGGCAATATCTGTCTGACGCTTGAGAGCTGCGATCACCGAGGTGACCAGCTCAGGCAGGGACGTGCCGACCGCGACGATGGTGACGCCGATAACCGCGTCGCTGATGCCCGCAGCCTGCGCAAGGCTTGTTGCCCCGGACACCAGAAAGTGTGCTCCGCCAAGGATCATTACCAGTCCGCCAAATGCCATCGCCAGATTGAGTAGCAGGTTCAGCTGTCCGGCTTTGGGAGCGACCAGCTGGACTTCCCCCCTGTGCAGCTCTGCCGAAGGCGTATGAGTGCCTTTTTCCATCCGGTAGGTGACAACAAGATAGACCGCCAGTGCGAGTATCAGGACCAGGCCTGCTTCCCGTCCAATCAAGCCGGACAATGCAAGGCCCGTGAAAGCGAGAGCTGCCAGAGCGTTGGCCGGACCGTCGCGCAGCAACGCTTTGGGGTCGACCAGCAATGGTGAGATGACGGCCGTCAGCCCCAGAATGAGCAGGATATTGGCGATGTTCGAGCCGGCGACGTTGCCGACCGCAAGGCCGGCAGACCCGTTGAGTGCCGCCAGCACGCTCGTCATCAGTTCCGGTGTCGACGTGCCGAAGCCCACAAGGACCAGGCCGATCAGAAGTTCGGAGATGCCGAAGCGCTTCGCAAGGCCGACAGAACCGCGCACAAGCACGTCACCACCGGCCACGAGGAGAACCAGGCCGAGCGCAATTTCAAAGACAGTCATTTTGGAGATCCCGAGGACACGTCGCTGGCAGATGGTGTGCCGGATTGCACCGCACAATGGCTTTTAAGGTGCCGCGCAAACTTTTTCGCGCGATAGCAAAAGCACTTCCCATGGCGGCTATCGGTCTAGCCCTTTGGTGTCGGCCGGATATCCGGATTGACGTGATAACCGGGGCCGATGGTAAGCGGTTTTGCCGGCATCGCCTTCGGCGCGACGCTGGATTTGAGACCCTTTTCGTGGCGCTCTATTTCCTCGCCCGTCTTTGCGTCGATGACATGAAGAACTGCCGCATAGGTGCGTTCGGCTTCAACATCGCTGAGGGACGGTGTTTCGAAGCTGTAGTTGCGCTTGGCGTGGGAAACGGCCTTTTCGACCTCGATCTTGCCACCTTGCGGGCTTTCAAATTCGGCAATGAGCCGGGTGCCAAGGGGCAGGGGTTTTACGAGGCCAACCGTGATGCCCGCCCGAATGTCGGCGATGCGGTAGTTGTAGATGAAGCCACCGCCGGTGATTTCGGCGAAGCTGGCGCTTTCCAGGATGGACTGATTGTAGCGGTAGACGGTTCCGAAGACGGCAATGCAATAGACAGCCGCTGCCACGCCGGCCAGTTTCACCCACAAAGGCACAGACCCTGTCATCACAACCTCCCGGTAGTCGGTTCACATTGTCAGCAGCGCCGGTGCAGGACAAGGAAAACGTGTTTCCGGTATCAAACGGTGCGAGGCAGGCAAACCGGCGGTTTGCTTACCTGCGGAGAGCGTTGCCGTTGCCATTGCGCCTCAGACAGTCCTCGATCGCCTCGACGAACTCCGCACCGTAAAAGGACACTCGTCTTTCATTGCCGTTTCCCGTCACAGGAACTGAAAGCGTCAGCGTCGGCGCAAACCAGAGATCGCGGCGATATGCGTCCGAGACTGCGGTCCAGGGGATGAGTATCGGCTTGTGGCCGATCCTGAAGACAAAGATCGGGTACATGTGGAGACCTGCATCGGACAGGGTCACATCCACGCTGTTGCGGTAGTTGCCGAAGAGACCGAAGCGGATGGTGCGCCAGCTCCAGGTGCGGCCTTCCGGCTTCTGGCTGGCCGGGTAGGCTTTTGCCAGTCCCGTCCAGCGCCTGTATGGGCAATGACAAAGACGATCACGGACCAGAACAGGGCGAAGACGACTGCGAAGGCTGGCAGGATCAAGAAGAGCAAGCTGGTTTCAGACATGTTTCTCCGCCTTCAGAGGGTCGCTATTCGAAACTGTCGTAGCAGGCGCCGCTGTCCTCCAGCAAATTTTGCAGGATCAGCAGACCCTTCGCGGTTTCCTGCCGGGTCATCGGGTTGGTGATGCCGATACGAACGCGGTGATAGACCTTGCCGGATCGGCCGGTCTTGAACTCGTCTTCATCGTCGATCAGGACATTGGCGGCAGCGGCCGCGCCTTGAAAGTGCCGGAGAGCCAGGGTTCGGGAAGCTTCAGCCAGAGAAACGGCGCGTCGGCGGCGGCAAACATGTCGTAGGCGCCGAGATATTTCTGTACCAGTTCGAAACGGGCGGAGACTTCCGCGAGGATTTTCTGACGGAATTCGTCGGCAGCGCCGGACAGAACCAGTCGGGATGACAATTCCGACAGGAGAAAGGATATGCCGCCGGTCAGCATCTTGTGGGCGGTGTAGATCCGCTGTGCATGAGACAGCGGGCTGGAAACCCAGCCGCCACGCACGCCTGCCGTCACGGACTTGGACAGCGAGCCGACATGAAAGGTACGCTCCGGTGCCAGTGCGGCGAGCGGGGGCGGCGAGGTTTCGCGCAAGGAACCGTAGACCTCGTCCTCGATGATCCAGAGATTGTACTGGCGGGCGATGGTCACAATGTCCGCACGGCGCTGTTCACCCATCATGCGAGGTCGGATTATGCATGGTCGGCATCACGAACAGCAGCTTCGGGTGTTTCGTGCGCAGACCCTCGCGAGATCTTCGGGCAGGGACCTTCGTCGTCCCGCGCGATCTGCACCGGCCTGCGGCCGGAGAGAGCCGCGCCACGGGCGATCGAGCTGTAGGTCAGTTCCTCGAAGGCGACCTGATCGCCAGGTGCTGTCGTTGCCGCGATGATTGCATGATTGCTGCCTGGCGCCCGTCGTCGGCACGATGCTGCCCTCCGGCGGCTGCCAGCCGGCACGGGACAGCCAGATCCGCCCGGCCTGGCGCCAGCTTTCAGGCACGGAGCGGGTATAGCTGGCAATTTCGTACGGCGCATCACGGGTGATGTCTGCCGTTAGTCTTCCGATGACGCCGGCCTGGCCGATCTCGGGAGCGGATGTGCTGTCGAAGCGGATTGCCTCCGGCGAAGGCACCATGACCCTGGTGCCGCCAAAGGCGACATCCTTAGGCATGTGCATCGCGCCCTGGGTCCAGGAAGAGGCGGACATGTCATGTGCGGCGGAGCCGTTGGTCTGCTGTGTCGGCCGGTCAAGGTTTGGTTTGGTGTCTTCTTCGAGTGACGGTTCATAGGTGCTGCCGAGCACGAATGTGCCGCGTCCGACTTCGCCGCTGACGAGGCCACGCTGTCGGATCAGGGCGTAGGCGCGTCCTATGGTGCCGACAGTGACACCCAGATCATACGCAAGGTCGCGCTGCGGCGGCAGTTTGGAACCGGCACCAAGCGCACCAGTGGCAATATCCTCGGCGATGCGGTCTGCCAGCCGGATGTAGAGGGGCCCTTGGCCCTCGGGAATCTCTGGGTGCCAATTTGTCATGGTGACAATTTAATATATTGCATCCCGAATGGAGTCAATTCATATGATTGTAGCGCAACAATGCGCCCAATTGATGCAATTGTCACCCTGGAGATGTCTCAAATGAGTTCAATCGAAACAATATCCGGGCGCCCGATATCGCGGCTCCGGATTCCCGGCGGTTTTGCCAAAACGGCTTTCAGCTATCTGAAGGATTGGTTTGTCAGGCGCCGGACCCGCCTGGAACTTCTGGAATTGTCAGACGCGGCCCTTGAGGACCTCGGACTGACCCGGGAAGCTGCGCTTGCCGAGCAATGCGCCCCTTCTGGGATACCGAAAGCCGGCGCAAGGGCCGGTATTGATGCGGAGATCTTTGGCGATCCCACCAAACAAGGACCTGCTACCCCTGGCGAGTCTTTGTTGATGCCGGACACGATGCAGCCCGTGTCCGGCATCCTTGTTTTCAATTCCGTATCAAGGTGCCGTCAGACTGCACCGGTATATTCGCCGCGTGCCGGATAGTCGTTCTTCTGAACGAAATCGAGTGCACCGACCATTTCCTGGAAGTGCGGACGCACGAAAGGCATGGTCTGGACGGAGGCGAAATAGAGCGTGCCGTCCGGTCTGACAAGAAAGACGCCCGGTTCGGAAAACAGCGCAGGCTCCTCGATGCCGATCGAGGTGGTGCCGCGGCTGGTTGAAACATAAAGTCCCCATTCCCTCGCAACACTCAGCGGCAGGCCGTAGCCAAGCGCAGATCGGCATGGCCGACCTTTTCCGCCATCTTTTCCGCACGGTCCTTGTCGTCCGACGAAATAGCGATCGTCTTGACGCCCTTGGCCGCGAAGTCGGCGGTCAGACGGCCGAGTTCCTTAAGGTAAGTGGCGCAGATCGGACAATGAAGGCCGCGGTAGAACACTACCAGCGTTGCAAAGTCGGCGTTATCCTTGGACAGATCAAAGGTGCCGGAGCTCAGGGTTTCGACCGTGAGGCCGGGTACCGGTTGGCGTGGAACGAGCATGTTTTCCTCATTTGGCTAGGCAAGGCTTCACTTTTCCCTGCGGATGGCTGTAAGGTAGTGAACGCAAGCGCTATAAACATTCAAAAAATATGCTCAGGAGTACGGAAATGTCGGTCCCATATCGCACGTCCTTTAATGGAAGGCTGGACCGGCTGTCTTCGCTCATCGACCGGCTCCGCGTGCAGGTGGACATTTCACTGGCAGCGGACGGGAGCGAAAGCGATGCCAACCTGAGGGTCTATGACAGTCCTGAGAGAGGGCTGAGACTGGTTTTCTGCCCGGAGCGGGACGGATCTGCCGTGCGTGCCGGCATGGAAGCAGCCCCCGACGAAACGTCGCTTGTCGCTGCCCGGATCACGATATCAGGTGTCGGCAGGCAGCTGGTCAGTGCCTTGCCGGACTGCATTTCAGTGCCGATGTCGGAAGATCCATATCTCACCGCTGTCGTGACGCCGCTGATCGAGGAGGCGACTATGCCAGGTGCGGTGGGCAGGCTGCCTTCCAGCGTTTGTGCGAAGTGGTGGTGATCCGTCTGCTGCGTCATGCCATGGAAGAAGGCAAGGCCGATACCGGCCTCCTGAACGGTCTTGCAAACCCGCGGATCGCAGCCGCTCTGGTGGCAATCCACGAGGTGCCCGGAGAACACTGGACGCTGGAAAAACTGGCCGAGACCGCCGGCATGTCGCGCACCCAGTTCGCTGTGACGTTCAAGGAGCTCGTCGGCACGACACCCATGGGTTATCTCTCGAACTGGCGGTTGGATATTGCCCGCTCGGAGCTGGAAACCGGCAGGCAGGTCAAGGCCGTCGCTAGCCTCTGTGGCTTCGCAAGTCCGGCGGCCTTTTCCAGGGCCTTCTCCCGGCGTTTCGGCTATTCCCCCAAACAAAAGCGCAGCCAGGCGGCCTGAACCGTCTGTTCGCTGAACCTCACTAGCCCCCGTTTTGTCATCCCGGTTTGGCGCAAAGCGCCAAGACCGGGATCCAGTAGTCGCGGGAGCTGGCAGGATAATGCGATGTGACCGAGGTAGCCGGTTACTGGATCCCCGCCTTCGCGGGATGACAAGGGAGGTTAGGGCGGCTCGGGTTCGTGAGGTGCTGGCAGATTGGAGCGCAGGAGGTACTGCTTTCGCTCATCGATGGTCAGGCTACAGCGACTTTCCCAACCCCGCTTGTCATCCCGGTTTGGTGCGCAGCGCCAAGACCGGGATCCAGTAGCCTTCAGGGCTGACGGGATGGGTAAAGCGGTCCAGGAGGCCGGTTACTGGATCCCCGCCTGCGCGGGGATGACAAGGGGGCTGGGGGTAGGGTGCGCCCGGCGCAGCGGAAATCAATGTGGACGGTACGAACCAACGCCACGTCGCCCAGTGCAGCTCAACCGCGATCCTGAACCGGTTTTTCCAGGGCGTAGAATTCGTCGTTGATGTCGTCGACCTTGCGGGCGAGCAGCGCCTGGGCGTCCTTGAGGCCGAGGTTGTAGAACCTAGCCCCGAGGGATGGCGTCAGGAAATCGATCAGCAATTCGGCATCCATGTTGCCGATGTCGATGTCCAGGTCTGTTTCGAGATAATGCTTGATCTCGGAGACGAGGCGGGTTCTGGCGTCCTTGTCGAGTGTCAGGTCCGTCATGTCCGCCTCCCGGATGGCTTCAGGCTGCTTCCAGCAGGCTTTCGAACAGGAGGCGCCCGTCGAGGCCGCCATTGAGCGGCTCGATCAGGTTTTCCGGGTGCGGCATCATGCCCAGAACGTTGCCTTTGGCATTCATGATGCCGGCAATGTTGTTGATGGAGCCGTTCGGGTTGGTGTCGCCCGCATAGCGGAAACGACCTGGCCGTTGTCTTCGATCTGCTTCAGCGTGTCAGCGTCGGCGAAGTAGTTGCCGTCGTGATGGGCAACCGGGCAACGCCAGACCTGGCCTTTTTCGAACTTCGAGGAAAACCTCGTCGCGGTGTTGACCGTTTCCATCAGGACTTCGCGGCAGACGAAGGTGAGGCCGGCGTTGCGCATCAGGGCACCGGGAAGCAGGCCTGCCTCGGTCAGGATCTGGAAGTTGTCTTCGATCTGCTTCAGCGTGTCAGCGTCGGCGAAGTAGTTGCCGTCGTGATGGGCAACCGGGCAACGCCAGACCTGGCCTTTTTCGAACTTCGA
>LZQR01000276.1_pt1 | contig 13207 bp, 14 predicted proteins | sample 768601 | NCBI WGS metagenome assembly LZQR01 (sample SAMN05207299, study PRJNA324521) | oil field metagenome | isolation source: sample BH-FW-24 from oil reservoir | place: India: Bombay High | collected 2015-12-04
TTTTGAATTCTTCAGGGTAGCGTTTACTGCTCATTTAACACCTCGTTTTTGACCATTATAAAATGGCTAAGAAGTGTCTAGTAAATTAGTGGCGATTCAGCTGCTTTAAACCATTGTGATCCAACTCATGCATCAGAGCCAATAACTCACCTAAATTACCAGAGGGAAAGCCCTCTCGCGCAAACCAATTGAGGTAATTGCCTGGCAAATCCGCTATAAGCCGACCCTTGTACTTTCCATAAGGCATCGTAACTGTCACGAGTTTTTTAAATTTTCTGGATCCATAAAGCATAGAGGTAAGCATTCAGACCTGTGCATCTTTCAGTATAGTTTAAGGGTACCGCCCCCTTTTCTAATCACCAAACTCTAATTGCCCCTGCTGTAAAGACTTTATATGAGATAGTATGTGGTAAATATCCATTCTTTGATAAGAATTTAACTGTACAATCAACGACTTTCCATCTACTCTTGCATTCACTTTACCGCCACTTTTAAAACCTTGCTCTGAAAGCATTTGGCCAGTAATACCTGACAAATTTTCTTTTGATTGAGGAAAGAATGGCATTTCTTCAGAATCTAGATTTTTTTCCAGGATAGCTTGTCTTATTGTAATAAACTGTTTTGGATCAAGTCCTTTGGGAACATTTTTTTCAATTACGGAAACCTTATCATCTAAATTAGAAATTATTGTCGTATGCTCATCTAATTGAACTTGATGATCTTGAATAACAGGTGCCGTAACTGTTTCCATTAATTGTTTTAATTGTTCAATTTCAACATTCATACCTTCATTCGGGTTTAGAGCATTTTCGATTGCTCTTTCTTGTAATTCATATCCCCAATCAACAAGTTTTTCATAGTTATCATGAAACTCATCAATTTGTGATTTTGCGGATTTAGTATATGAGTTATAAGAACCTTCAAACCATTTTCTGTCGAATACTCTAAGTTGCTGTGCTACTGCAGGCCATCTATAAACGGCAATACCTTGATAACTTCTTTCAAGGCTTCCACCAGTGTAATTTTTTTCATAATTGCAACACGACCTAGTCCACTTTCAAACCAATCACGCATATTGGAAGGTACTTTTAATGCTGAACTCCAAGAACGAGCGGAAGCAAATATTTTACCTTCACTTAGAAGATAACGCATCGGTTTTCCAGTCGGAGAAATCTCATTCATTAGTTGAGCGTTTTTAAGGCTATTCATTTGTTCTTTTCCTTGAATCCCATGAGACAACTCATGACACTTTTTACATACAGGAATTAAATTATCGATATTTTCTTCACCATATTTCTTAGGGTATTTGACATGATGAACTTGATTGGCTGGCTGACTACAAAACTGACATAAACCGCCAGTTCTTTCTAGAGCTTCAGCTCGTAAAAGCTTCCATTCATCAGAACGTAAATATGCTGAATATTCTTTCTTTCCCACTTAAAAAGACCTTTATTATTCTGTAATAGAAATGTTTAGAAAATTAAAAGTAAACTAAAATTAACCTTCATAACGTATAACGCCTTACAAAGTGTTTAAAATTTTAGTGTTTAACTGACACTAAATATTTATATAAACTCTGAATATATTAAGTATTTATTGAAATTTTCTTCATTTCTTTAAAACGACTAATTCCCCAAAAGAATTAATAAAAATTAGGAATAAAGGCTTTTTACTGCTTACTTTACCCCTACGAACAACAAGAATCAGAAGAGATAGCATCTAACTCGTCTTTGAATGGCAAAATTTGATCGTAAACCTTATGGTAAGCTGAACCAATAGCTCCAGAAAATAAATCATTTCTGGCCTAGCGGCACCACTATTTAAAATTTGACGCTTTGCTATACCTGGATAAGGGTCAATGTAAATAATCTTTTTTATTCCTAATTGGTAAGCTTTCTTTGAGCATAATTCACATGGAGATGCTGTCGTATATAACGTTCCATTCATTACAGGCTCTCCACCATGCTTCGCAATTTGTAGGAATGCATTTTCTTCTGCATGTAATGAACGAGTATGTACTTGGTTTTTGTCTTTTTGATTTTTATTGTAAATTGATTTAAAACAAAAAGATTGGTTTCTACCTAGCTCTGGAGGAATGTTTTGATAATTGCTCGTATGCGTAGATAGCATTTTAATAAAATCATCTGACTTTTCGAATTCACTGTAAGACTGGGATTTAGAAAACGTTAAACCTCTTGTTTATTGCGCAATAGACAAGGTGTCTGCCCCTCCGCAACGCTGTTCCAACCAATAGAAACAAGAGATCCACTAGAATTTGTAACCGCAGCACCTACTTGCCTAGACAAGCAACCGGAGTTTAATTTCGCTGTATATGCAATTTGCATCATTTTTTCATGATTAGAAGGCGTCACTAATCCAGGATGTTGGATTAGGCTTACAAACTTAATTAACTGTCCATAAAATTCGTTTAAATGATTATTTGACGCACCACCTGGATTAGAAATATGTATATCAGCTTTTTGAATACAGTCGCGAATATTTTGCGATGTAAAGTGATTATAATTATCTAAAAAATCAGCTGGATTTTCTTTCTTAGACTGCTCTTCAATAGCACCTTTCGAAAGATTATGATTTGTAGCTAAACGAGAAAAGATATCTGAATCCGTAGAGTTTACTGAAAGCAAATAAAAGGCAGAATACCTCTCCTTAAAAACACTGCTTCCATTGGATTCCTCAATGAATCAATTACTACATAAGTTTTTTACTTACATTATCATTTCTGTGAAATCTTCGTATAACTTTAATAAATCGATTTAAAGTGGAACTAATTTTGTATATATTTTTAGCTTCATTTTCTCTGGTACCTGCTTGGCCATATTTCCTAAGATTATCACCAAGTTTTTGATAAATTTTTGTATACTCTCGCTGACTCAGTTCTTTTAATTTTGTTTTAATTGAGTGAGCATTTTGAGGGAGAATTTTAGTAATATATTCATAGGCTTTACTTAACTCTTCAAGGTTTAAACTATGTGCAGAAAAATCGTCTCCGATTTCTAAGTATTCTTTCTGCTGTTTTCTAAACTTCTTGAAATCAGTTTTAAAGGTTTGTGGAAGTTGAATATAGTCCTTTAATTTCTTGCGTTTTAATGTGTTAAAAAGTTCTGTCCAATCTTTAGTAAATTTTTTTCATTACTGTAAATTTTTAATAGCTTTGATTTTGTTGACTCAACTTTTTTATCATTATTAAGTTTTTGATATTGATAAAGCTCAGCAAAAAGATACTTAACTTCTGTTAAATTTGATTGAGCATCATCATCTTCTTCAAAATATTCATTAATTATCTGATCAGCATATACTTCTTTCAAAAGGTTTTTAAATGCTTTAAAGCTTTGCTCAAACAAAAGAAATGTCATAGCGTCTGATGCTGCTAAACTTATAAAAGGATGCCAGTTTTGTGAATAAAATTTATGAACAATATATCTTTTTCTCTGAGCGTCAGTACTTTGATCATGAAGCTCTATAGGATTCAAGCTATGGTCTTTTATTGGAGAAGATAAAAACTTAGCTGCAGTTGTAGTACCTGTACCGATCTTTCCAGTCAAACCAAGAATTATGAAATTTTCTCGGTTGTCGTATATTTCTTTGACCGCATTAAGCATTGAAAAAGCTCCAAAAATTTATTAAAAAAGTGACATATTTAACACTCAGATATTTTAAGCAAAAACAAGTAACAAATACTATTTAAATACAAAAAACCCGCATAAAGCGGGCTTTTTATTTTGGAGACCGACCTGGTCTGGTAAGCTTTAAAGAAAAAGTTATTTCTTCTTTTTAGGTGGCATCAAGTCGGTAATCGTTCCCTCCGCCATTTCCGCCGCGAAACAGAGTGTTTCGCTGAGCGTTGGGTGCGGATGATGGTGAGACCAATGTCTTGCATGTCGGCGCCCATTTCGATGGCGAGCATGGCTTCGGCGACCAGTTCACCGGCGTTCGGGCCGACGATTCCGCAACCGAGTAGACGATGCGTTTCGGCGCAGAACAGAGCTTTGGTCATGCCTTCGTCACGGCCTAAGCTCAAACTACGGCCAGACGCGGCCCAAGGGAAAGCGCCTTTTTCGTATTCGATGCCTTCGGCTTTCAACTCGTCTTCGGTTTTACCGGCCCAAGCCACTTCTGGATCAGTATAGGCGACGGATGGAATGCCCATTGGCGTAAAGGCGCTTGGCATGCCGTTAATGACTTCCGCCGCCACTTTGCCTTCATGCACGGCTTTGTGCGCCAGCATCGGTTGCCCGACGATATCGCCGATGGCGTAGATGTGGTCCACATTGGTTTTCTGGCGCTCATCCACTTCGATAAAGCCCCAGTCGTTGACGGCGACACCGGCTTTTTCGGCATCGATCAACTTACCGTTCGGCGCACGACCGACGGCGACCAGAATGCGGTCAAACGTATCGGTTTCCGGGCAGCCTTTGCCTTCGAAAGAAACGACCAGGCCTGCGTCCGTGGCTTCCACATTGGTGACCTTGGAACCGAGGTAGATGTTTTCGTATTTCTTTTTGATTTGCTTCAACAACGGACGGACGATGTCTTTATCCGCGCCGGGAATGATGTTGTCGGCCAATTCCACAATGGTGACATTCGCCCCCAGAGAATCGTACACCTGAGCCATTTCCAGCCCGATGATGCCGCCGCCGATAACCAGCATGCGATTCGGCACTTCTTCCAGTTCCAGCGCATCGGTGGAATCCATCACGCGCGGGTCGTCATGCGGAATAAACGGCAGTTTCACCACACGGGAACCGGCGGCGATAATAGCGTTTTCAAACGCAATGGTTTGGGTGCCGCCCTCGGCCAATTCGACCGTAACGGTGTTGGCGGAGCTGAATTTGCCGTAACCTTGTACCACGTCCACATTACGCGCTTTGGCCAGGCCTGACAAACCGCCAGTCAACTTACCGATCACGGAATCTTTGTAATCGCGCATTTTGTTGAGATCGATTTCCGGCTCGGCGAAGGTGATGCCGTGCGCGCCCATTTCGCGGGTTTCGTTCAATACCACAGACATGTGCAACAAGGCTTTGGATGGGATACAACCCACGTTCAAGCAGACACCGCCGATGGAGGAATAACGCTCGATCATCACCACTTTTTTGCCCAAGTCGGCGGCGCGGAACGCGGCGGTGTAACCGCCCGGACCGGAGCCCAGCACCAAGACTTCGCACTGAATGTCGGCATCCGGCAAATCGCTGGCGGCGACGGCCGCTGGCGCTTCCGGTGCTTTTTCTTCAGGCGTTTCATCAGGTGTGACGCTTTCTTCGACATTGGAAGAAACGGTTTCTTCGTCGGCAATTTCGATTTTCCCGACGACGGAACCTTCCTTAACCTTGTCTCCGACGCTGATATTGACTTCGGTCACCTTACCGGCGAACGGCGCCGGGATTTCCATGGTCGCTTTGTCGGATTCCAAGGTCAGCAAGGAATCGTCCTGAATGACTTCGTCCCCGGCGGCGACCAATACTTCAATGACGTCTACTTCAGCAAAATCACCGATATCGGGAATGAGAATATCCACTACTTTACTCATACATTTCTCCCAATTACAGAATCAACTGACGTAGATCGGTCAGGTATTGACCAACAGTGGTGGTGAAGCGCACGCCTTCCGCCCCGTCGATAACGCGGTGGTCGTAAGACACACTGAATGGCATCACCAAACGCGGTTCGAATTCTGCGCCGTTCCAGACCGGTTGCATCTTGGCTTTGGACAAGCCCATGATGGCCACTTCCGGTGCATTGACGATTGGCGTGAATTGCGTGCCGCCGATGCCGCCCAAGCTGGAGATGGTGAAACAGCCGCCGGACATATCCGCCGGAGTCAGTTGCCGTCACGCGCTTTGGCGGACAGTTCCATCAGGTCTTTGGACAAATCGAAGATGCCTTTTTGATCGACATCGCGCACCACCGGAACGACCAAGCCGTTCGGCGTATCGACCGCGACACCGATGTTGTAATAATGCTTCTTGATAATGGATTGACCGTCCGGTGACAAGGAGGCGTTGAAGTTCGGGAACTCCTGCAAGGCTTTGACCACGGCTTTCATGACGAACACCAGTGGCGTCAATTTCACACCGGCTTTTTCGGCCTGGGCTTTCATGCTCTTACGGAAGGCATCCATCTCGGTGATGTCGCTTTCATCAAACTGTGTGACGTGCGGCACATTCAACCAAGAGGTTTGCAGGAACTTACCGGAGATTTTCTTGATGCGGCCCAGCTCGACGGTTTCGGTTTCACCGAATTGGCTGAAATCGATTTCCGGAACGGATGGGATACCCGCGCCGCCTTGTGGCTGACCGGAAGCCGCGGCCGAACCTTGCATGACCGATTTGATCATGGCTTCGACGTCGTTTTGCTGGATACGCCTTTTGGCCCGGTGCCGGTGACGGCATTCAGGTCCACGCCCAACTTACGCGCAAAGGCACGCACCGATGGCGACGCGTGATAAGCCGCGCCCATCGACTGAGTATTAACCGGCTTCGGCACAGGCGGTACATTAGGCGCTGGCGCTTTGGTTTCTTGTGGCGCTGGCTTTTCCGCCGGTGCGGCGGCTTTTGGAGCCTCTTTAGGCGCTTCTTGAGCAGGTTCTTCTTTTTTCGCGTCGCTTTCGGTGCTTCTTCCGCCGCCGCTTCATCGGCTTCGATGTCTAGAATGTAATCGCCTTCCGCGACACTGTCGCCAACTTTGACTGTGACTTTGGTCACTTTACCACTGACTGGAGATGGGATTTCCATGGTGGCTTTGTCCGATTCCAACGTTACCAGAGAATCGTCCACCGCGACCACATCCCCTTCGGCAACCAATACTTCGATGACTTCGACGGAATCAAAATCACCTATATCCGGGATATTAATTTGCTGTGTAGCCATTTTTTTATTCCTTTTTGGATTCGGCTCGCCGTGAGCGAACCGAATGTGAATTCTTTAGGCCGTTTTCACGACCCATGTCTTAACGACACGTGTAATCAAGCATGAACCGGGTAAGGTTTTTCACTATCAATCCCGTATTTCTCAATTGCTTTCTGAACAACTTCCGGCTTGATGCTGCCAGCATCGGCCAGTGCTTTCAAAGATTCCACTACAACGTAGTAGCGGTCCACTTCGAAGAACTTACGCAGTTGTTCACGTGTATCGGAACGTCCGAAGCCGTCGGTCCCTAATACATAGAACTCACCTGGAACATATTCACGAATACGGTTCGGGTAATCGCGAATATAGTCGGTTGCCGCAATAAATGGTCCTTCCGAACCAGATAAAGTGGCTTCACAGTAAGACAGTTTTTGTGTCTCGGTCGGGTGCAACGCATTCCAGCGTGCGGTTTCAATCCCGTCGCGACGCAACAGGTTGAAACTTGGAGCCGCCCAGATATCCGCGGCAACATCCCATTCGGATTCCAGCATTTCCGCCGCCGCGATGACTTCGCGGAAGATGGTGCCGGAGCCCATAAGTTGTACTTTGTTTTTGTGCTTCGCATCGGATTTCTTGAAGGAGTACAGCCCTTTCAGGATGCCTTCTTCCGACCCTTCCGGCATGGCCGGGTGCGAGTAGTTTTCGTTCATGCACGTGATGTAGTAGTAAACGTCTTCCTTATCGTGGAACATACGACGAATACCGTCACGGATGATGACCGCCATTTCATAAGCAAAGGTCGGGTCGTAAGAAATACAGTTCGGCACTTGGTCAAATTGAATCAGGTTATGACCGTCCTGGTGCTGCAAGCCTTCGCCTTCCAGCGTGGTACGACCGGCGGTGCCGCCCATCAAGAAACCACGTGCACGGGAATCCCCGGCGGCCCAAGCCAAGTCACCGATACGCTGATAACCGAACATGGAATAATAAATGTAGAAAGGCACCATGCTCACACCGTAGTTGGCGTAAGCGGTGGCCGCCGCGATCCAGTTGGACATGGCGCCGGCTTCGTTAATCCCTTCTTGGAATACTTGCCCGTTGGCGGCTTCCTTGTACCACATCAATTGGTCGGAATCCATCGGCTCGTAAAGCTGCCCGGCCGGATCGTAGATACCGACTTGACGGAACAGACCTTCCATCCCGAAAGTACGTGCTTCATCCGGAATAATCGGCACACAACGTGGCCCGATTTTCTTGTCACGCAACAGGATGGAGATGATACGAACGAACGCCATGGTCGTGGACATTTCACGATCTTCGGTGCCTTCGGTCAGCATTTTGAACGCCGACAATTCCGGAACCGGTAAAGGCTCGGCATTGTCTTGACGCGCTGGCAATTCACCGCCTAAGGCTTCACGGCGTTCTTTCATGTATTTGATGATATCGGAGTTTTCGTCCGGACGGTGGAACGGAATGTCTTTTTCCAGTTCTTCGTCGGAAACCGGCACCGAGAAACGGTCACGGAAGTATTTCAGCCCTTCCAAATCCAGTTTTTCTGTTGGTGAGCGGTGTTGGCCGCTTCACCGTATTTGCCCATCCCGTAACCTTTAATGGTTTTCGCCAGGATGACCGTTGGTTGTCCTTGTGTTTCGGTGGCGCGCTTGTAAGCGTTGTAAATCTTACGTGGCGAATGACCACCGCGCGTCAGACGGAAGATTTCGTCGTCGGTCATATCTTTGACCAGTTCGGCGGTTTCCGGATATTTACCGAAAAAATGTTCGCGCACGAAAGCACCGTCTTTAGCTTTGTAAGCCTGGTACTCACCGTCCACGACTTCGCCCATACGCTCGATCAGTTTACCGGTGGTGTCTTTTGCCAGCAAACGATCCCAGCCGGAGCCCCAAATCACTTTGATGACGTTCCAACCGGCGCCACGGAAAACGCCTTCCAGTTCCTGAATGATTTTGTCATTACCACGAACCGGGCCATCCAAACGCTGTAGGTTACAGTTGATGACGAAAATTAAGTTGTCCAGCTTCTCACGCTTGGCCAACTGCAAAGCACCACGGGATTCCGGTTCGTCCATTTCACCGTCGCCCAGGAACGCCCAGACTTTACGGCCTTGGGTTTCGGACAAGCCGCGTGCTTGCATGTATTTCATGAAACGTGCTTGGTAAATGGCCATCAAAGGCCCCAAGCCCATGGAAACGGTTGGGAACTGCCAGTAATCCTGCATCAACCAAGGGTGAGGGTAAGACGATAAGCCGTTGCCGTCGACTTCCTGACGGAAGTTATGCAGTTGATCCACATCCAGACGCCCTTCCATAAACGAACGTGCGTACATCCCCGGTGCGGTGTGCCCTTGGAAGAACACCATATCGGCACCTTGTTCGTGTTTTGGCCCTTTGAAGAAGTGGTTCATTCCGACTTCATACAAAGTACAGCTGGATGCATAAGACGCGATATGCCCCCCGACACTGGTGGTTTTGTTCGCACGCGTTACCATTGCCATGGCATTCCAACGCAATAAGGCGCGGAGTTTACGTTCCAAGCAACGTCACCCGGGTAGTTGCTTTGCTCTTCCGGTGCAATGGTGTTGATGTAAGGGGTGTTTGCGGAATAAGGAATGTCGATTCCGTGGACACGGGCTTTTTCGATCAAGGAGCCAATGATGTGTTGCGCCTTGTCGGAGCCTTCGAAAGAGACGACCGCCTCTAATGCATCGATCCACTCTTGTGTTTCTTGTGGATCTTGATCAACGAACTTATCGTTCATAAAAAATTAACCTCTTTGGTTGGTTCAAACCTGCTTCAGGGGCTGGGTTTTCCTGAAGCCATTCAGTAGAGCGTAGTTCTTACGTCTACCGCCAACAAATCCATTTTGGTTTCCAGCTACTTAGTATTTCCAAAACGTCTGAACTTTTCAGGTTTGGGGACGTACGTCTCCCTATGGCGTAGCTATTACACTACACTAGTTCAAATTAAATGCGCTGGCATCATAACATTTTTTACCTAGTTTTCCTAACGAAGGATGCGCTTTAAGCGCCCTTTCGCCACTTATCGGGTGATGGAATGTCGTTAATATTTTGATTTAAAATGCGAAAACGTAATGGCAATCTTCCCGGGACGGGAACAAAAAGGCGGGAAAATCGGCGCGATTGGAGGCGCCGATTCGGAATCAGGCGTGTTCTTTAATCCAGAATTTATTGAGGTGTTCTTCCAATTCGGTCAGCGCCTGCTGATAAACCGACTGTTTGAATTCCACCACATTCTGAACCGGCAACCAATAATCCACCCAACTCCAGCCTTCGAACTCCGGCGTTTCATGAGTGTTCAAATCGATTTTCTCTTCTTCACTCAGCATGCCGAGCAAAAACCAGATTTGCTTTTGGCCGATACACACCGGTTGGCTGTAATGACGAATCAGGTGTTTCGGTAAATCGTACGACAACCAATCCTGCGTGCGTCCCAATACACGGACATCGGACGGTTCCAGACCGACCTCTTCTTTCAATTCACGGAAACGGCTTGTTGCGGCGTTTCGTGCTCACGCACGCCGCCCTGCGGAAACTGCCAAGCTTCCTGGTGCATGCGTTTTCCCCAAAACAGCTTCCCTTCCTTATTTACGATAATGATACCTACATTTAAGCGGTATCCCTCTTCATCAATCACGGTTGACCCTTTGGTATTCTTTTTATTTTTCAATATACAATACCGTTAATTATTGCAAGAAAACGCCTTTTGTTTCAATCTCTTTTCACAAAGCTTTGTTCGTAAAATATCGAAAAGACGTCCAGGTACACCCCAATCCCATGCTGAACGAAATCGTTTTTTCATAAAATGAATCGTGTTTTTCTTCGGAATAAACGCCTAAATAGGCTAAAATGGCGCTTCTTTTTTAATCGAAATAAACTGAATAAAATTATGGCTTTAGCAATCTTTGACCTGGATCACACACTCATCAATGGCGACAGCGACTATCTTTGGGGAAAATTTCTGGTCGAAAAAGGCGTGGTGGACAAAACCTATTACGAAACCCGGAACGATCAGTTCTATGAGGATTATAAAAACGGCACCCTCGATATCATGGCCTATCAGCATTTTTCGCTGGAACCGCTTTCAAAGCATGATATGACGACCTTGAATGCCTGGCACGATGAATTTATGGAAAGTTTCATCCGTCCGATCTATCAACCTAAAGCCCAATCTCTGGTGGACGAGCACCGCGCTAAAGGCGACACCTTGCTCATCATCACCGCGACCAACAGTTTCGTGACCCGGCCGATTGCCGAACTCTACGGCATTGAAAACCTGATCGGCACCGACCCGGAGATGAAAGACAATCGCTACACCGGCGAAGTGGCGGGCACGCCGTCTTTCCAGAGCGGCAAAGTCACCCGTTTGAACGAATGGTTGATTTGCAACCACCATGACTTATCCGGCAGTTACTTTTATTCCGATTCACAGAACGACATCCCCCTGCTGGACATCGTGCAAAACCCGGTGGCCGTGGATTGCGACGAGACCTTGGCGTCTTACGCTCAAGAGCGCAACTGGCCGATTATCAGCCTGAAAGATCAATAACCACCAGGCCTGGCCGGAAATACCCAAACCGCCGCACCGGTTCGGCGGTATAATAAAGTTTGATAGACACAAAAAAAACAACAATAAAACAATCGGTTGCACGTATATTTTCGTATGAAATCTCATCTCATCATTTCACGGCAAACCAAAGCCGAACAAAGCAACCTGCGACGCATCCAACGCGGCCTGTTGCTCGGCATGGCCGCGTTGGTCATCGCCATCACAAGTTTGTCGTGGCATTATTACCAAAAAGACAGACAGGTTTTCATCCACTCCACCGAATCCATCTCACCATCCAAGCTGGACGTGATTTTGGAAGAATTGGTTTACTTGGTCAGTGACGTTATTCAAGACACCTTATTCATTGCAAAAATGCATCAAGCCTACCTGGAAAATTCGCCGGGCGTGGCCATGCTGCAAACCAAGCAATTATTGGAAAACATTTCCTCCATCAAACCGATTTACGACCAACTTCGCGTGCTCGGCCCGACCGGCATGGAACAAATCCGCATCAACCACACCGAAGAAGGCCCTTATGCCGTGCCGCAAAACCAGTTGCAGGACAAACGGCATCGTTATTATTACCAGGAAGCACTGGAGGTGCCGAAAGGTCACGTTTACATCAGCCCGATTGACCTCAATATCGAGCACGGCCAAATCGAACGTCCGTACAAACCCATGATGCGTTTTGCCACACCGGTTTACGACCACAACAACCAGATTACGTCCGTCATCATCGTCAATTACCTCGCACAGGAACTGATCAATGTCCTCAGCAAGTACAGCGAAGGCAATGTCCAGCTGATGCTGTTGAACCATGCCGGTTACTGGATTAAGGCCCCCGCCCCGACCTGGAATGGGGTTTATGTTCCCGGAACGCAAAGACACCAATTTCAGCAAATCCTTTCCGGACGTCTGGGAATTGATCTCTAATCAAAAAGTGGGCGCCTAGAACACCCGGAAGGCATCTTCAATTATGAAACAATTGATTTCGAGAGCATCAAACACGCCAACGAAAAACTCAATCAAACCTTTTCCCTGACCGCATTCACGCCGGAATTCAACAACTGGAAACTGGTGACCTATCTTCCCAAAGACACCATGAATGAAGCCATCGGTTCCATACGTGCCCGTTATGTATTGATTGCCGGGCTGCTAATCATCTTAAGCGCCGTCAGCCTGTTCTTGATGTACCAGAACACCTTGAACCGCTACAAACAGCGACAAGCGCTCTTATCTCAGGCCTACTTCGACCAACTCACCGGCGCTTACAACCGTACCTCGCTGGACAATATCACCAAAGAAGCCTTCAAACACAATCAGGACGCGGCGTTCATCTTCATCGACTTGGACGGGTTCAAACCCATTAATGATGAATACGGACACCAGACCGGAGACGAAGTCTTGAAAATCATCGTCAAGCGCGTTCAGCACCTACTGCGATCCAATGACGTGCTGTTCCGATTGGGAGGTGACGAATTCGCCATTTTACTCAGCGGGCAATTGACCCGTGCCGACATTGAACACATCATCCAGCGCATCGAAGAAGTGATTGAAAAACCGATGCAGATTAAACAGAACCGTATTGAGGTTCGCGCCAGTGTCGGTTACAGCTGTTACGGTGAAGACGGCCATGATGCCGACAGTTTGCTGAACGCTGCCGACGAAAAAATGTACGCCGTCAAGCACGCTCGAAAACAGTCCAAGCAACCCGGTTAAACCCGAGGCGACTCTTGTCAGACATAAAAAAACCGCCAG
>LZQR01000277.1_pt1 | contig 13202 bp, 20 predicted proteins | sample 768601 | NCBI WGS metagenome assembly LZQR01 (sample SAMN05207299, study PRJNA324521) | oil field metagenome | isolation source: sample BH-FW-24 from oil reservoir | place: India: Bombay High | collected 2015-12-04
TGGATAGTGGTGAAATTCGTACCATCCACTGCGCAAACACCGGCGCAATGACAGGCTGCGCAACACCGGGCAATAAAGTTTGGTATTCCACTTCTGACAACCCCAAGCGTAAATACCCAAACAGTTGGGAACTTAGTGAGACCGCACAAGGACACAGAATTTGTATCAATACAGCTCGTGCTAACCAATTAGCGGTAGAAGCCATTGAAAATGATGTCATTTCAGAACTCGTTGGATATGACCAACTTCAAACTGAGGTGAAATACGGCAATGAAAATAGCCGAATTGATATCTTGCTCAGCGCAAGTGACAAACCAAAGTGCTATATAGAGGTGAAAAGCGTCACGCTGCTTGATGAAGAAAGCCCATCAGGACAAGGTTACTTCCCTGATGCCGTGACTACTCGGGGACAAAAACACCTGCGAGAGCTCACAGAAATGGCACAAACTGGAAGTAGAGCCATACTTTTATTCACTGTTTTGCATTCAGGTATTGAAAAAGTATCTGCGGCGCACCATATAGACGCGAAATATTCAACGTTACTAAAACAAGCACAAGACGCTGGAGTAGAAGTTCTCTGCTACAAAGCCGAACTGAGCAATACTGAAGTCAAGTTAATCTCTGATATTGAATTTATCAATTAAGAGAAAAATGATGTCGTCTTCACATTGACGATAAGTTTGCGATTCAGTAATTGCCTGCACCGCCTCTTTTTGCTATAGATACCCGCCTTAAATTGACTGCAATGCAGTTGACTAGGTGTAAGTAGGAGATGCTGTATGCCAGAATCAAAGAAGAAAACGATAGGCATCCTAGCCATTGCCGGTGTGGAGCCATATCAGGAAAAGCCTGGTGAAGAGTACATGTCACCAGAGCAGGTTGAACACTTTACAAAGATCTTAACAGCTTGGCGTAATCAGCTCAGGGAAGAAGTCGATCGCACTGTACACCACATGCAGGACGAAGCAGCAAACTTCCCAGATCCAGTTGACCGTGCTTCTCAAGAGGAAGAGTTCAGCTTAGAACTGCGTAACCGTGACCGTGAGCGTCGTCTGATCAAGAAGATCGAAAAACTCTAGACAAAATTACTGAAGACGATTTCGGCTTCTGTGAATCTTGTGGCGTAGAGATTGGCGTTCGTCGCCTAGAAGCGCGTCCAACTGCTGATCTTTGTATTGACTGCAAAACGCTTGCAGAAATCAAAGAGAAACAGATGCAAGGTTAATTGACCTAGCATTATGATTATTGAAAGGGAGCTCAGGCTCCCTTTTTGTTTTGATTAGCTTTTTAACACTAAGCTTGTAGTTTTACCCGGATATTTCGAGATACACGCATGACACGCTATGTGGGTCGATTTGCCCCATCCCCTTCAGGCCCTTTGCATTTTGGCTCCTTAGTGGCCGCTTTAGGCAGCTACTTTCAAGCAAAAGCCAATCAAGGCACTTGGCTGGTTCGTATTGAAGACCTTGATCCACCAAGAGAAATGCTAGGCGCTTCTGAAATGATTCTAGACGCGCTTAAGGCGTACCACTTGCATTGGGATGGAGAGGTGGTTTATCAAAGCGAGCGACATCACCTCTATCAAGCACAAATCGATGCTTGGTTAGAAAATGGGGATGCCTACTATTGCCAGTGCACGCGTAAGCAAATTAAAGAGCACGGTGGTTATTATCCCGGCACTTGCCGCGACAAAGGTTGAAAGAAGGCGCGATTCGCCTAAAAATGACCAAGCCTATTGCCGACTTCCTCGATCAGAAGCACGGTTTGATGACCATTCCTGAAGCGTTAGTAAATGAAGATTTCATTATTAAACGCCGAGATGGATTATTTGCCTATAATCTTGCGGTAGTATTAGACGACATTGACCAAGGCGTGACTGAAGTTGTCCGTGGCGCTGACTTAATTGAGCCCACTGGCCGTCAAATCAGCTTGTACCAAATCCTTGGACAGCCTGAAGTCAGCTATTTACATTTACCATTGGCAATGACAGCAACGGCAATAAATTGTCGAAGCAAAATCATGCGACAGCCATTGATGTCGATAATCCGAAGCCTGCTCTGCTGCATGCTATGACGTTTTTAGGATTCGATATTCCTGAAGATATGAAAGCCGCTAACCTAGACGAAATCCTACGTTGGGGCTGCGAAAATTGGCGTTTAGAACAGCTTCCAGCAGAGATCGAGATCACACCGTGATTCTCAAACGAGACTGTGTAAGCTATTATTAGCCGCAAAATTGGCCCTAGTGGCGTAAAAAACTAACCAAAGCAAGATTGGATTAAACCCAGTTATTGCCAGATGCACATGAATACAAACGACTATACAACAAGCGAATCTGCCATGATCCCAGAACTCGCTCTCAATGTAATTACTCGTGAAGAGCACAACATTTCGCGTAAGCAGATCAGTGACAATGCACTGAAGGTGCTATACCGACTAAACGGTGCCGGTTTCGATGCTTTTCTTGTGGGTGGCGGGGTTCGAGACTTACTGCTTGGACAAAAACCAAAAGACTTTGATATCGCAACCAACGCGACACCAGAACAGATCAAACAGCTATTTAGAAACTGCCGTTTGATTGGCCGTCGCTTCCGTCTCGCACACATTATGTTTGGTCGAGACATCATCGAAGTTGCGACCTTCCGTGGTCACCACCAAGAGCAAAAAACAAGAACGTTTCTCAGCAGTCAAAAGAAGGCATGCTGCTTCGTGACAATGTTTACGGCACTATTGATGAAGATGCAGAGCGCCGTGACTTCACGATTAACTCGATGTACTACAACATCGCAGACTACTCAATACACGACTATGCACGTGGCATTGAGGATCTAGAAGACCGTCTTGTTCGCCTGATCGGTGATCCAGAAACCCGTTACCGCGAAGACCCAGTGCGCATGCTGCGTGCGATTCGCTTTGCTGTGAAGCTCGACTTCGACATCGAAGAAGACACCGCAGCACCGATTGAAGAGATGGCACCGCTGCTACGCGATATCCCATCGGCGCGTCTATTCGAAGAATCGTTGAAGATGCTTCAATCTGGTCACGGCCTAGAAACTTATCACCTACTGCGTGAATACAACCTATTCCAGCAGCTTTTCCCTGCGATTGCTGAACACTTCACTGAAGATTACGAATCTCACACAGAGCAAATGCTTGATTTGGTGCTTGATTCAACCGATATGCGTATCGAAGAAGGCAAACGCATCAATCCAGCATTCATGTTTGCTGCCATGCTGTGGTACCCGCTATGCGCAATGGCTGACAAACTGATGGAACAGCATAACCTGTGCCATTACGACGCCATCATGGAAGCGAGCAACATCATTCTTGATGACCAAGTACGTACATTGCGATTCCACGCCGTCATACCGCGACAATTCGTGAAATTTGGCAGCTACAATTACGTCTTCCACGACGCAATGGCAAACGCGCATTCCGCCTCATGGAGCTCAACAAATTTAGAGCTGGCTTTGATTTTCTTGAAATGCGCGGTGAAATTGAGGGTGGAGACACTCAGAAGCTTGCCAAGTGGTGGGAAACTTTCCAAAATGCGGGCCGAGAAATGCGCCAAGCCATGGCTGGCGATCTCGATGGCCAAGCGCCTAAAACTGGCCAACGCCGCCGTAAAACCTATCGCAAGAAAAAGAGTAAGCCGAAATCATGATCACAGCGTACATTGCGGTAGGCAGTAACTTGGCTGATCCCGTCAGCCAAGCGAAGCAAGCGATCGAGGCATTAAAAACGCTACCAAACTCCGAGTTTGTGCAAGCCTCTTCGCTCTACAGTAGCACGCCGACGGGACCACAAAACCAACCGGATTACATCAATGCGGTGGTGGCGATTAAAACCAATTTGACGCCTCTTGAACTGCTCGATTGCACCCAAGCGATTGAGCAGGAACAAGGGCGTGTCCGTAAAGAAGAACGCTGGGGCCAAGAACCTTGGACCTCGACATGATTCTATACGGCAATGAGGTGATTGATTCCGAAAGACTGACAGTTCCACACTATGGAATGAGAGAGCGCGAGTTCGTACTCTACCTCTTGCGGAAATTGCACCAAGTTTACAACTCCCAGACGGGACCGAGGTGTCGTCACTACTTGAACAAGTAGATCGCAACGGCCTCAATATTTGGCAGTCATAGCCAACTCCTAGTGAGGATAAAACAATGAAAAAATGACCATTAACGACCTGATTAAGTGGAAGCAAGAAGGTCGTAAATTTGCTACTTCAACTGCATACGATGCAAGCTTTGCCCAACTTTTTGAAAGCCAAGAAATGCCAGTACTGCTGGTCGGCGACTCTCTAGCATGGTTCTGCAAGGTAAAACAGATACATTGCCAGTAACCGTTGAAGATATCGCTTATCACACGCGCTCTGTACGCGCTGGTAGCCCAAACTGTCTATTGATGGCTGATATGCCATTCATGAGCTACGCAACGCCAGAACAAGCATGTGAGAACGCAGCAACGCTAATGCGTGCTGGTGCAAATATGGTAAAAATCGAAGGCGGCGATTGGTTAGTTGATACTGTTAAGATGCTAACTGAACGCGCAGTTCCTGTTTGTGCTCACCTAGGCCTGACCCCACAATCTGTAAACATCTTTGGTGGTTACAAAGTACAAGGCCGCGATCAAGAAAAAGCCGATCGCATGGTGAAAGACGCATTGGCCCTGCAAGAAGCCGGCGCTCAAATTGTTTTGTTAGAATGTGTACCTGCTGAATTGGCAGCTCGTATTACTCAAGTTCTTGATGTGCCAGTGATCGGCATCGGTGCTGGTAATGTGACCGACGGCCAGATTCTTGTTATGCATGATATGTTTGGAATTTCGGCGAACTACATGCCAAAATTCTCGAAAAACTTCCTTGCTGAAACAGGCGATATGCGCAAAGCCGTGGCTCAATACATGGCTGAAGTTGAAAGCGGTGCATTCCCAGACGAAGCTCATACCATTGCCTAGAGGATAAATGCATGCAAACTTTTGCGGAAATCTCAGCGATTCGTGAACAGGTAAAAACCTTTAAGCGTGAAGGTCGCAAAGTAGCGTTTGTTCCAACAATGGGCAACCTACACGAAGGTCACCTTACGCTTGTTCGTAAAGCTCGCGAATACGCGGATGTCGTTGTCGTAAGCATCTTTGTAAACCCGATGCAGTTTGACCGTGCAGACGATTTGAATAACTACCCTCGCACCCTAGAAGAAGACCTGAGCAAACTAGGTAGTGAAGGCGTAGAAGTGGTGTTCACTCCAACACCAGAAATCATCTACCCAGAAGGCTTGGACAAACAAACGTTTGTTGATGTTCCTGGCCTATCTACCATTCTTGAAGGCGCGTCTCGCCCAGGTCACTTCCGTGGCGTGACAACCATCGTCAACAAGCTGTTCAACATCGTTCAACCTGATGTGGCTTGCTTTGGTGAGAAAGACTTCCAGCAACTTGCGGTGATTCGCAAAATGGTTGAAGACTTGGCGATGGACATCGAAATCATTGGCGTACCAACCGTACGTGAAATGGATGGCCTTGCAATGAGCTCTCGTAATGGTCTTTTGACCATTGATGAACGTCAACGCGCACCAGTACTTGCTCGCACCATGCGTTGGATCAGCAGTGCGATGCGTGGTGGCCGTGATGATTACGCTTCAGTGATTGAAGATGCGAACGACCAACTGCGTGCAGCGGGTCTACAGCCTGATGAAATCTTCATTCGTGATGCTCGTACACTTCAAGCTATTACTGCAGAGACCACTCAAGCGGTGATTCTAATGTCTGCATTCTTGGGTAAAGCACGCCTAATCGACAACCAAACGGTTGATATGGTCGTAGAAACCAAAGAAGAAGAATCAAGCGAAGCAAACTCAGCAAGCGCTGAATAAGTGAAATAAATAAACGAAAAGGTCGGCACTGAGCCGACCTTTTTTGTATCCGAGGAAAGGAGTTACGAATAAACGCATTGAAGCCCTTCAGGACGTGTCTTGAATCGCTTATGCAACCACATCCATGCTGGAATATCTCTTCGGATCATATTTTCAATCTCTTGGTTTAAAATGCTCGCAGCTTTAACCGGGTTACGTCGTTCAAATTGTTCACTCAAGTCACCACCAACATATAAGGTGTATTGATTGTCGCTTACTACTGTTACACCAGACATCACCGCACACTTGGTTGCATCAACCAATACACTCGACCCCGCCGTACTTGCGGCCTGATTGACGGCGAAGAAAGGCGCAAATACCGAGCTATCCGCACCATAATCGTGATCCGGCAAATACCATAATCGCTGGCCATTCTTTAGGACTTTGAGCATCGACTTTACGTCTTTGCGATCTATCATTTGATGCCCACAACGCGTACGGCCTCGATGTTGAATAAATTCATAAGCGGGATTTGAGTTCGGACGATACACGCCATAGCCTTTCGCAAACTGGCTAAAGATTCTCGCCGTCATTTCCAAGTTAAGGTGATGGCTACATACCACCAACACACCTCGCCTATTCTTTTCTTGCTCAAGCAGGCGCTCTTTACCCACAACTTGAGTTAGACGCTGCACACGCCAATCAGGCCAAAACCACGCCATTCCGGTTTCTATCAACGCCATGCCAGTGTATTTAAAATTTGCCTTTACCAGCTCATCACATTTGGCATCGCTGTATTCAGGAAAACAGAGTTTAAGGTTTCGTTTTGCGATGTTTCTGCGGCGCTTCATCAGCGACATAGCAAGTGAACCAATACCTCTACCTAATGCACGGAGCACTGGATAAGGGAGCAGATTAACGATCAACGCTAATAAACCAAAAGCGAACCACACAGACCAGTATTTGGGACGTAGTAATTTTAAAGAGAAAGGAGGAGATGGGACGACATTCATGCTTCACTCATTTACAGCAGATGCATTTACGAAAGATGAGTGAAACCTAGCATGTAAAAAGTCGAAATTTGTATGGGAATGTATTGATGTGCATAGAAAAAGAGCAGCTCTGATGGCTGCTCTTTCGATTGCTTTTTGTATTAGCTTCTTAGACCAATCCCTTTGGTGACCAGATAGTGAGCCACAGCATAAAGCGCGACAACAAATACCGTCAGTACGCTAAACGAGGTGACAATACCCACGTCGGACACACCAAGGAAGCCATAACGGAATGCATTCACCATGTAGACGATAGGGTTCAGTTTAGACACCCCTTGCCAAAACTCAGGCAGTAGGCTGATTGAGTAAAACACACCGCCAAGGTAAGTCAGCGGCGTCAATACAAACGTCGGGATGATGGAGATATCATCGAACGTTCTCGCGTAAACTGCGTTAATCAAGCCACCGAGTGAGAACACAACCGAAGTCATAAATACCGTCGCAATAATGATGCCCCAGTGGTCCACTTGCAAATCAACAAAGAACAACGACACGAAAGTAACGATGGTGCCCACCAGCAAACCACGAACGACGCCTCCCATAACAAAACCAAGAATGATGACGTAGTTTGGTACTGGCGCAACCAACAACTCCTCAATATTGCGCTGGAATTTAGAACTAAAGAATGACGATGCGACGTTGGAATACGAGTTGGTTATCACCGACATCATGATCAAGCCCGGCACAATGTATTCCATGTAGCTAAAGCCGTTCATTTCACCAATACGAGAACCAATTAGGCTACCGAAGATGATGAAATACAGCGTCATCGTAATCGCTGGCGGCACAAGGGTTTGCACCCAAATTCGTGTGAAGCGATTAATCTCTTTCATCAGTAGGCTACAAAAAGCGGTCCAATATAACTTGTACATTATTGGTTACCTCCACGTACGATGCTGACAAACAGCTCTTCCAAACGGTTTGCTTTATTACGCATAGAGAGTACTTTCACCCCTCTCTCTGAAAGTTGACTAAATACTGAGTTCAAACCTTGGCTCTTGTCCAATTCAATCTCTAATGAACCATTGATCATCGTTTGGCTATTCACACCCGCAAGCTCTGGCATCTCACCATCAAACTCAACATCAAGAATGAAGGTTTCAACACGCAGTTTACCAAGCAGTGCTTTCATGGTCGTATTCTCGATCAGCTCACCTTTATTGATGATACCGATGTTACGACACAGCATTTCTGCCTCTTCAAGGTAGTGGGTTGTTAGGATGATAGTAATGCCCTGCTCTTGGTTAATCTCTTTTAAGAAATCCCACATAGAGCGGCGCAATTCGATATCAACACCCGCAGTTGGTTCATCAAGGATCAGCAACTGAGGTTCATGCATCAAAGCACGGGCAATCATCAAACGGCGCTTCATACCACCGGACAAATTACGCGCGCGTTCTTTACGTTTTTCCCACAAATCGAGCTTAGTTAGGTATTTTTCCGCGCGAACTTTAGCAAGCTCTTTGGATACGCCATAGTAGCCCGCTTGCTGCATTACAATTTGCTCGACCGTTTCAAATTGGTTGAAATTGAATTCTTGTGGCACCAAGCCTAAGTTCTGCTTCGCTAATTCAAGATGCGTATCGATGTCGTAGCCAAAAACCTTCGTCGTACCCGAAGTTTTGTTGACTAAAGAAGAGATAATGCCAATTGTGGTGGATTTACCCGCACCATTTGGCCCAAGAAGTGCGTAGAAGTCGCCTTTTTCTACTGTTAGGCTGATGCCCTTCAACGCTTCAAATCCGCCCGCATAAGTCTTGCGAAGCTGTTCTATTTCTAATGCGTACATTGCGTAATCATTGCCATCTGTTGATGAATCGTGAATGCCAATACCGTTGGGGATCATTGATAGCGACTCAAGAGTCGAAAGCGATATTGCACTGAAGTTGAATTAGTTTATCGTTGAATAACGATGAATACAAATAAACCTTTCTATAAAATTAGAAATAACTATAAATCCTCCCAACGCCATATAGTAAAAAGCGCCATCAAATCTCTCTGATAGCGCTTTTAAATAAGTGACTTAGATTACATCGTTAGCATTTGGTGCTCATCGGTTTCTACATGCTTTACCGCTGCATTCAATGCTTCGTAGCGGAACTTATAAGTGTTCTCATCAGGTACAAAGTCAATCACGTGGAATTTCTCTAACTGCTCACGCGTACGTTGGTTTGGACACAGCAAATAGACTTCACACTCCGCATCCAGAGCATCTTTGATGGCGTTCTCTAGCGCCAACCCAACGGTCACATCAATCATAGGTACATCTGTTAGATCGAGGATCATCACTTCGTAATCCGAGATACTGGAGTGCTGACGCGAAATTGCCTTCGAAACACTGAAGATCATTGGCCCAGAAAGATAAAAGAACAACACTTTACCATTGGCTCTATCTAACAGCCCTCGCTCACTGTCAGTCAGCGGAACATCGTCTTCATCTGCATCACTGATCGCCTTAACTTGGCGTGCTTGCTCACGACTCAAGCGCTCAATGATAATGATGTTAGAGATAAACACACCAAGGCCAACGGCGACAATCAAATCACGAACACCGTCAATAGCATCACGCCATACATACCGCCATCCCGGGAAGCCTCACCTTATGAGCACGTTGGATAAAACTCCAATCAAGAATATTGAAACCGACATACACCGCAATGCCCGCCAGCACTGCCATTGGGATTGGCTCCGTCAGGCCACTGGCAACCAGTACCACCAATGCCAGAATCAGTGCGCGAATGACTCCGGATAATGGTGAACGAGCACCGACTTGGATGTTGGTTACGGTCCCCATTGTCGCGCCAGCACCTGGCAACGCACCAAACAGACCAGAGATCATGTTTGCCAAACCTTGCCCACGCAGCTCCTTGTCCGAATCGTGCTCTTTACGCGTCAAAGAGTCACCAATCACTGCGGTTAATAAGGTATCAATACAACCTAGTGTACCCAGTACCAAGGCATCAATAACCATCTCAGTGAACATAGCAGGATCGATATGTGGTACGACCAAAGAAGGCAAACCTGCTGGGATTTCACCAATTCGACGAATGTCTTCTGCATCAAACAGAATCACCGATAACAAAGTAACCGCCACCAGCGCGACAAGTTGAGCGGGAACGTATTTACGATACTGCTTCGGGAAGAAGAATAAGATGCCTAAGGTCAGCAAGCCTAAAAACAACTCACTAAACTTTAAGTTAGATATTGTATCGGGCAATGCCGATAACGTCCCGATTACTCCACCAGACGGTGCTGCATGACCAAGCAAAGGCGACAGCTGCAAGATAATAAGAATCACACCAATCCCTGACATGAATCCTGATATCACACTGTAAGGCATTAACGTAACGTACTTACCCAGCTTCAACGTACCAACACAATCTGGAAGGCACCTGCCATCATGACCACAGTGAACGTCATGGCCATACCCGTTTCTGGATACTTAGCCATCATGCTGGTCAGTACCGCAGTCATGATCACCGTCATTGGACCGGTGGGCTCAGAGATGAGGGTATTAGAACCACCAAATAACGAAGCAAAAAGCCCCACCATGATCGCGCCCCATAAGCCAGCTTCCGCGCCCGCGCCAGATGCCACACCAAAGGCTAACGCAAGAGGAAGTGAAATAATGGCCGTCGTGACACCACCAAACAGATCCCCTTTCAAGTTGATATCCTTAAAGCGACTACCGAACATTGAATTTGCTCCCTGCATTAAAAAGACAAAATGCCATCAATCTAACAAATATTTCGTCAAAGAAAAAACACAATAAACCCGCGAATTGGATAGGTTTATTCGCATACTGAATGATGTCTGCATATTTTATGATTTTAACTGCGAGAACTCGTCAGATGAGTCATCTTTGATGAATATTTAACGAGATCGAAATTGTAACATTGTGTATAGTTACAGCGCTGATCGCTTTATAAGCAATAGTGAGTGGTTGGTTTTTTTAATTTTTAGGGAAGTAGATGTCAGATGCCGGAAATTAAACAATTATTCGAAAATAACTCTAAGTGGTCAGAAGAAATCAAATCTGATCGTCCAGAATATTTCGCGAAGCTAGCGGAGGGTCAAAAGCCCGACTTCTTTGGATTGGTTGTTCAGACAGTCGCGTTCCAGCAGAGCGATTAACTGGACTTTTCTCGGGCGAGTTATTTGTTCACCGAAATGTTGCTAATCAGGTCATCCACACCGACCTAAATTGCCTCTCTGTAGTGCAATACGCGGTCGACGTATTGAAAGTGAAGCACATCATCGTTTGTGGTCACTACGGCTGTGGTGGTGTTAATGCTGCCATTGATAACCCTCAACTTGGCTTGATTAATAACTGGCTACTTCACATTCGTGATCTGTACTTTAAACATCGCACTTACCTTGACCAGATGCCCCTTGAAGACCGCGCTGATAAACTGGGTGAAATCAACGTTGCCGAGCAAGTTTACAACTTAGGTAACTCCACCATCATGCAAAACGCATGGGAACGTGGTCAGGATGTGGAAATTCATGGCGTGGTATACGGAATTGAAGATGGCCGCCTAGAGTACTTAGGCATCCGTTCTAACTCAAAAGAGACTGTGGAAGCTTCTTACCAAAAAGCACTCTCAACGATTCTGAATGAAGACAACAAATTACTTTGTCGCTAAGCAATAAGCTTAACCAGACTGAATAAAAGAAAACGCCCGTTAATTGCTTAACGGGCGTTTTTGTATTCTTTAAACCAAAGTAACGATTACTCTTGTGGTACCACTTTACCGATAAATGGTAAGTGGCGGTATTTTTGAGCGTAGTCGATACCCACACCAACAACGAACTCGTCAGGAATCGCAAAACCGACGTAATCAACTGGCACTTCAACTTCACGACGTGATGGCTTGTCTAGTAGTGTACAAATCGCAATAGACTTAGGCTCACGTAGAGATAGGATTTCACGGATCTTGTTTAGCGTGTTACCTGTGTCGATGATGTCTTCAACGATCAGTACGTCTTTGCCTTTGATGTCATCATCAAGGTCTTTCAAGATACGTACGTCACGAGAGCTTTCCATCGTGTTACCGTAGCTAGAAGCGGTCATAAAGTCGACTTGGTGAGTCAGTTCGATTGCACGAGCCAAATCGGCCATAAATACAAATGAACCACGTACAAACCAACCATTACCAGATCTTCGCTGCCTTGGTAGCGTTCAGTAATTTGTTTGCCTAATTCACGAATACGTTCCTGAACTTCTTGCTCAGAAATCATGACTTCTACTGTATGTTTCATACTGTGCTCAATTTTCTTTGTGGGTTGAGGTAGGTCGTACGCAAACGATCACCTTATCTTGCGGCGTGTAGTGTAACACCCCACTCAATAGGTGGAAAGTCGCATCCCATTTCGTTGAATTCTTGGATGAAAGTCTTAATTTAGAACTTATATCATTGAATGAAACATCAATAATGACATTACTGTCTATAAATTGTGCATCAGATGTTGACCTCGCACATATGCACCATTACACTCATCAGTGCTTTAAGCAACTATTAAAATAATCAATTAGGGGATTATCCCAAACATCAACTCAATGGCAAGGAAAAAGAAATATGGACTCAATTGCAAAGAGACCTCGTACTAGGCTTTCCCCTCTAAAACGTAAACAGCAACTGATGGAAATCGCTCTTGAAGTGTTTGCTCGTCGCGGCATTGGCGTGGTGGTCACGCGGATATTGCAGAGATCGCTCAAGTTTCTGTTGCGACGGTATTTAACTACTTCCCTACTCGTGAAGATTTGGTGGATGAAGTTCTGAACCACGTTGTGCGTCAGTTCTCTAACTTCTTGTCGGATAACATCGACTTAGACATCCACGCGCGCGAAAACATCGCCAACATCACTAATGCAATGATTGAGCTAGTAAGCCAAGATTGCCATTGGCTGAAAGTTTGGTTTGAGTGGAGCGCATCGACACGTGATGAAGTATGGCCATTATTCGTGACCACAAACCGCACTAACCAACTTCTAGTGCAAAACATGTTCATCAAAGCGATCGAGCGTGGTGAAGTTTGTGACCAACATGAACCGGAACACTTGGCGAATCTATTCCACGGTATTTGCTACTCTATTTTCGTACAAGCAAACCGCTCTAAGAGCGAAGCTGAGTTAACGAACCTAGTAAGCGCATACTTAGATATGCTATGCATCTACAACCGTGAACATCACTAAAAATAATTAGGCTTAAAAAATCAAAGGCTGATACTTAGGTATTGGCCTTTTTGTTTTGGGAACGGGAAACGGGAAACGGGAAACGGGAAACGGGAACGGAA
>LZQR01000278.1_pt1 | contig 13190 bp, 12 predicted proteins | sample 768601 | NCBI WGS metagenome assembly LZQR01 (sample SAMN05207299, study PRJNA324521) | oil field metagenome | isolation source: sample BH-FW-24 from oil reservoir | place: India: Bombay High | collected 2015-12-04
TTCCGCCGCGCCGATCTCGCCGGTCGCACGGACCACGATACGCTGGGCGTCCACCTGCTCGACCACGCGTCCCGGCGCGCCGCCACGGCGGCCCCGGAGTCACGCGCCACGACAGCTTCCATGCCGGTGCCCACGAGCGGAGCTTCCGCTTTGACGAGCGGCACGGCCTGGCGTTGCATGTTCGAGCCCATCAGAGCGCGGTTGGCGTCGTCATTTTCCAGGAACGGAATGAGCGAGGCCGCAACCGACACCACCTGTTTGGGCGACACGTCGATATAGTCCACATCCTCACGCGGCACGAGCGTGGCGTCACGGCCCGGACCGACGCGGCAGTTGACGAACTCATTCGCCAGCATGCCGTTCTCGTCCACGCCGGCGTTCGCCTGCGCGATGGAATAGCGGCTTTCCTGCATGGCCGACAGATAATCGACCTGGTCGGTCAGCTTGCCGTTCTCGACCTTGCGGTACGGGCTCTCGATGAAGCCGTACTTGTTCACGCGCGCATAGGTGGACAGCGAGTTGATCAGGCCGATGTTCGGGCCTTCCGGCGTCTCGATCGGGCAGATCCGGCCATAGTGGGTCGGGTGCACGTCACGGACTTCAAAGCCGGCGCGCTCGCGGGTCAGGCCGCCCGGGCCAAGCGCGGACATGCGGCGCTTGTGGGTGACTTCCGAGAGCGGGTTGGTCTGGTCCATGAATTGCGACAGCTGCGAGGAGCCGAAGAATTCGCGCACAGCGGCGGCCGCCGGCTTGGCGTTGACCAGGTCGTGCGGCATCACGGTCTCGATATCCACCGAGCCCATGCGTTCCTTGATGGCGCGTTCCATGCGCAGCAGGCCGACGCGATACTGGTTTTCCATCAGTTCGCCGACGGAGCGGACGCGACGGTTGCCCAGGTTGTCGATGTCGTCGATCTCACCCTTGCCGTCCCGCAGGTCCAGGAGGACGCGCAGCACTTCAATGATGTCTTCCTGACGCAGCACGCGGACATCGTCCGGGCACTCGAGGTCCAGGCGCATGTTCATCTTCACGCGGCCGACCGGAGACAGGTCATAGCGCTCGGGGTCAAAGAACAGGCCCGCGAACAGCGCTTCGGCCGTTTCCGGCGTCGGCGGCTCGCCCGGACGCATGACGCGATAGATGTCGATCAGCGCCTGCTCACGGGTGTCGTTCTTGTCAGCGGCCAGCGTGGTGCGCATGTGGCCGCCGATGGACAGGCCATCGATGTCCAGCACATCCAGCTGTCCACGCCTGCTTCGTTGATCGCGTTGATCACTTCCTCGGTCAGCTCGTCGCCGGCTTCGGCGAAGATTTCACCGGTTTCGGCGTTCACGAGTCCTCGGCGGCGAACTTGCCCATCAGCTCTTCAGACGAGACGAGCAGTTTCTCGAGACCGTCCTCGGCCATCTTGTTGGCGGCGCGAGCGGAGATTTTCTTGCCTGCGGCGGCGACCACTTCACCGGACTTGGCGTCGATCAGGTCGCGCTGCGGCTTGATCCCGCGCCAGCGCTCCTTCACGAACGGCATGGTCCAGCCGTCCTTGCCCGCCTCATAGGTCACACGACCATAGAAGGTGGACAGGATCTCTTCCTTGTCGAGACCGAGCGCGTACAGCAGGGTCGTCGCCGGCAGCTTGCGGCGGCGGTCGATGCGCACATGCAGGATGTCCTTGGCGTCGAACTCGAAGTCCAGCCAGGAGCCGCGATACGGAATGATGCGGGCGGCGAAGAGGTATTTGCCAGACGCGTGGGTCTTGCCGCGGTCATGGTCGAAGAACACGCCCGGGCTGCGGTGCATCTGGGAGACGATGACGCGTTCGGTGCCGTTGACGATGAACGTGCCCTTGTCGGTCATGAGCGGAATATCGCCCATGTAGACGTCCTGCTCCTTGATGTCCTTGACGGACTTGGAACCGGTCTCTTCGTCCACATCAAAGACGATCAGACGCATCTTGACCTTCAGCGGAGCGGCATAGGTCATGTCGCGCTGAACGCATTCTTCAACGTCGTATTTGGGGGGTTCGAATTCGTAGGAGACGAACTCAAGCAGAGCGCGCTCGGAGAAGTCCTTCACCGGGAACACGGACTTGAACACCGCCTGCAGCCCTTCATCCGGGCGGTCCGCAATAGCGGTGTCCTTCATCAGGAACTGTTCGTAGGAATGCTTCTGAACCTCGATGAGGTTCGGCATTTCGACCGCACCGGGAATACGGCCGAACGATTTGCGAATGCGCTTCTTGCCGGTAAACGACAGACCCATTTCCGCTCCCTTCGCAGGCTCTACAGCCTGGCGCTTGCGTTAGGACCCTAAGGTCCCCCAAGACCCGCTCTGGTCAACCGCGCCTGGAACGAGGGGTGTTCCGTCGCGGTCCATCTGCAGGCCCCAGAACGGAACGACCTGCAGAGGAAACTTTAACGGCGTGACGGGCGCGCGGGAATCCCCGCACGCCCGTACGTCGTATTACGTCTTCGGACCAGAACCAAGCCCGGCCCGAATACGCCTTACTTGAGCTCGACTTTAGCGCCTGCGTCTTCGAGCTTCTTCTTGATGTCTTCAGCTTCGGCCTTGGCGGCGCCTTCTTTGACGGCCTTTCCGCCGGCTTCCACCAGTTCCTTGGCTTCTTTGAGGCCCAGGCCGGTGATGGCGCGGACTTCTTTGATGACGTTAATTTTCTTGTCGCCAGCGTCGACCAGGATCACGTCGAACTCGTCTTTCTCTTCAGCAGCAGCGGCTTCGCCACCAGCAGCCGGGCCAGCAACGGCCACAGCAGCGGCGGCCGGCTTGATGCCTTTTTCTTCAAGAAGGTCGTTGAGTTCTTTCGCTTCCAGGATGGTCAGCGACAGCAGTTCTTCGCAGAGTTTGGCGATATCAGCCATGGTTCAGTTCCTTGCGGTAATCAGGGTATCGGTTCGATGTGCAGAGACGACTAGGCTTCGGCTTTTCCCGGATGGTCTCGATCTGAGCGGCCAGCGTGTTGCCCGGCGCGGTGAGGCGCGAGACGATTTCGCCAGCTTGGCCCAGGAGACGACCCGCGATGGCGCCGATAAGCTCTTCGCGAGACGGCAGTTTGGAGAGTGCTTCCACGCCCTTGGCGTCGAAGATTTCCTCTTCCATGAAGCCGCCCACCAGGTCGAACTTGTCGTTCGACTTGGCGAATTCCACGACAACTTTCGGCGCAGCCGTGAAGTCTTCAGAATAGGCGATAGCGACCGGGCCTTCGAACATGTCGGAGGCGGCCTCGCCTTTCTGACCCTTCAGCGCGATCTTGGCGAGACGGTTGCGGACAACTTTCAGTTTGCCGCCCACCTCGCGCAGATCACCACGCAGCTTGGTCATTTCCGCAACGGTAAGACCCGAATAACGGGTCAGCACGACGGATCCGGCGCTTCCGAAGATTTCGGAAAGCTCCTCGACCGCCGCTTCTTTGGTCGTACGATCCATTGCGGTCTCCCTTTTTGAGCCGCCCCCTATGGACGGCTCGCTCAAGCCGCCGCAGGTAAGCCTGCTCCACATCGGATCAGGCCGCCTTGCGGCGTTGGCCTGTCCCAGGGCTCGAACCGACCCTTCCAGCGCGAGGCGGAAGTATCGATTGTCGCTCTGTCTCACCCGGGGCCGGTTGGATTAAGAGGCGCGAAGCCTCCCCCAGGATCTCGGACAGGTGGACCGGTTCATGAGCCGAAGCCCCCTTCCCGGTCCGGACATCCGTCAGGACGATCAGATCGCCCCGACGGAAACTCAGGTCCAGCGATTACGCTTACGCGTTTTCCGCCGGTGCAGACGCTTCAGCCACGTCCACTTTCACGCCCGGGCCCATGGTGGAGCTCAGCGCGATGGCCTTGACGTACTGGCCCTTGGCGCCGGTCGGCTTGGCTTTCACCAGAGCTTCCAGCAGAGCGCGCACGTTCTCGGCAATGGCGGCTTCAGAGAAGCTGGCCTTGCCGACGCCGCAGTGAACGATACCGGCTTTTTCAGCGCGGAATTCAACAGCGCCGCCCTTGGACGCTTCGACCGCTTTGGTCACGTCCATGGTCACGGTGCCGACTTTCGGGTTCGGCATCATGCCGCGCGGACCCAGCACCTTACCCAGGCGACCGACCAGCGGCATCATGTCCGGGGTGGCGATCACCTTATCAAAGTTGATCTCGCCGCCCTGGATCTGCTCGACCAGGTCTTCCGCGCCGACGACTTCGGCGCCAGCAGCCTTGGCTTCATCAGCCTTCGGACCACGGGCGAACACAGCCACCCGCATGGAGCGGCCGGTGCCGTTGGGCAGGTTGGCGACGCCGCGGACCATCTGGTCAGCGTGACGCGGGTCAACGCCCAGATTGACGGCCACTTCAATGGTTTCATCAAACTTGGCGGTCGCACGCTCCTTCACCAGCTTCACAGCTTCAGTGACGGTGTGCAGTTTTTCGCGGTCCAGACCTTCGCGGCCGGCGGCGATACGCTTAGCAATCTTGGCCATGCTTACACCACCTCAAAGCCCATGGAGCGCGCAGACCCTTCAATGATCTTGGTCGCAGCGTCCAGGTCGTTAGCATTCAGGTCCTTGAATTTCGCTTCCGCGATTTCACGGCACTGGGCCGCGGTCACGGTGGCGATCGGCGCAGCTTGCCGGCCTCGCCAGAACCCTTTTGAACTTTCGCGGCCTTCTTCAGGAAGAAGCTCGCCGGAGCGGTCTTCGTGATGAAGGTGAACGACTTATCCTGATAGACCGTGATGGTGGTCGGGATCGGCATCCCTTTTCCATCTCTTGGGTCTTGGCGTTGAACGCCTTACAGAATTCCATGATGTTCACGCCGCGCTGACCCAGAGCCGGCCCGATGGGCGGCGACGGGTTGGCTGCGCCGGCGGGAACTTGCAGGTTGATGTAACCCGCGATCTTCTTCGCCATGTCCCTGTCCTCCTAACAGCGCCGCTAGCAGCGCCTGGGGATTGCACAATAAGCCGCGCTCATGAAAGCGCGGCTCCTCTCGATGGGCGGCGCGGTGCGGCCCCGGCATGGTCTTTCGCCGGAACCTCCCGCACCTGTCTACGATCAGGCGATCTTCTCGACCTGAGCGTATTCCAGCTCGACCGGGGTGGCCCGGCCGAAAATATTGATGGCGACCTTGAGAACGCCCTTCTCGTCGTCCACTTCCTCGACGAGCCCGTTAAAGCTCTGGAAGTGACCGTCGATGACGCGCACGGTCTCACCCACTTCGTAAGAGACAGTCGGCCGCGGACGCTCGGCGTCCTCTTCCATCTGCCCATGATGCGGCGCACTTCAGCTTCCGGAACCGGGGTCGGACGGCGGCCCGAACCCAGGAAGCCCGTCACGCGCGGGGTGTCCTTGACGAGGTGATAGGCCTCGTCGGTCATGTCCATTTTCACCAGCACATAGCCGGGGAAGTATTTGCGCTCTGCGTTGACCTTGCGGCCGCGGCGCACCTCGACAACCTCTTCGGTCGGCACGAGCACTTCCTCGAACTTGTCCTCAAGCCCCTGCAGGGCCGCTTCGGCCTTGATCGCCTCGGCCACCTTCTTCTCGAAGTTGGAATAGGCGTGAACGATGTACCACTTTGCAGCCATTCGCTCAGGCTCCCAGACCCAGAAGAAGATTGACGACAAAGCCGATGATCGAATCGACCCCGAAGAAGAAGAGCGCCGCGAACGAGGCCATCACAACGACCATGATCGTGGAGACCAGGGTTTCATTGCGCGACGTCCAGGTGACCTTGCGGCCTTCCTGACGCACCTCGCTGAAGAATTTCAGCGGGCTCGTCGTCCGCTTGCGGGCGGGCGGCGCAGATTGCGCAGCGCCTGCCTTGCCAGCAGCGCCGGTCTTGCCGGACGGACGGTTTTTCGTGTCTCGCGCCATGGCGTTCGTCATCTTCCCTTCGGCACGTCACCGATCACGTGTTGCGGGCCTGGCAGGGGCGGAGGGGCTCGAACCCCCGACCTACGGTTTTGGAGACCGTCGCTCTACCAGCTGAGCTACACCCCTAGACCCAGCGGCCCGCGGCGCGTGCTCGCACCATCCATGTAGGGATTGCGCGCGCACAAACGAAGCGGGCCGTTATTCGGAAGCCGGTCTTTTAACGAGCCTGAGCCCAGAAGAAAAGCCCTTTTCCCATAAAAAAGCGGCGGGCCTCACACAAGACCCGCCGCCCTTCAAATATGAGGTTCGATCAAGACTTAGAAGGTCTTGCGCGCACCCACATACCAGCGACGACCAATGGCGTCGTAGATGGCGCCGTCCGTGCCGGTGCCAGTGGAGTCAAAGCCTTGACCGTACTTGATGAACTCGTCGGTCAGGTTGTCCACGCCGAAGACCAGCTCGAGCTGGTTCTCGAACGCCCAGCGCACCTGCACGTCCTGGAAGGTCGCAGACGGGACCATGGCTTCAGACAGGTCGCCCGTGGCTTCCAGACGGGTTTCCGGCATCCAGTTCATGTCATAGGCGACGGTCAGCGGGCCGTTGCGGTAGACGGTGGAGAACAGGACTTCGTGCTCGAACAGACCGGCGGTGTCGGAATAGTCGATCACCTCCGCGCCCGGGAACGCCTGCTGCTCCCACTTCTCCAGATAACCGTAGGTCAGGGTGAAGTTCAGATCGCCCAGACCCCAGCTGGAGTTGGTGAACACGTCGTTCAGGCCCAGGAAGTAGCTGGCCTGCACGTCGATGCCGGCGGTTTCGATGGTGGCCAGGTTCTGCTGCAGGGCGTTCAGCTCCTTGATGCGCCGATGGACGGGCCGGAATTGTAACGCACGATGTTGGAGCAGAAGACGGAATTGGCGTTATAGGCGCCCGTGCCGTTGTCATAGCACTGGTTCACGGACGTCTGACGCGCAATCCCGGCGATCGCGTCTTCGATCTCGATGTTGTAGTAATCAACAGAGAGCGCGAAGTTGTCGATCCACTGATTGCCGAACTCCGGAGAGAAGACCGCGCCCAGCGTGATGGAGGTCGCCGTTTCCTCGGAGAGGTTCGGGTTGCCGCCGTTGAAGCCGGCGATGCCCTGGATCTCGCCCTGGGTCGGGATGTAGAAGCCGTCCCGGTCCACACGCGCCGCAACGGACGGATCCGCAAAGCAGGCCTGGGCCAGCGAGGAGTTGACCGTGGAGGAGTCCACGCCGGAGGTGGCGTCGTCTGCGGCGTTGAAGAAGGCCGGATCGGAACCGGACAGGGTCAGGCCCGCACAGACGTCATCAGCACCCTCAAAGGTCTCTGACGGCGGCTGGAACAGCTCGCCAATGTTCGGCGCACGCACGGATTCCGAATACTGCGCCCGGAAGCGAAGCATATCGATCGGGGTGTACTGAACGTTGGCGGCCCAAGCGAAGGTCTGGCCCACAGTGGTGTAGTCAGACGCACGCGCGGACAGGTTCAGACGCAGGTCCTCGACATACTGACGCCCTTGCACAAGCGGGATTTCCGCTTCCGCGAAGAGCTCGGCCACCTGGAAGTCACCGTAAACGGCCGGAGACACGTTGCCGCCATTCAGGCCCGACTGGCTCAGCGCGTCCGGAACGCTCTCGGATTCCTCGGAGCGGTATTCCGCACCGACGACAACCTGGACATTCTCTTCCGCGAACGGGGACGCAAAGCCCAGATCGCCGGACAGGAAGCCCGAATAGACCTGCTGGGTGATTTCCGCCTGACGCGAGGACGGGGCGTTGATGTAGGCGGCAGCCTCCGGCGAGATCGAGCCCTTGCCGAAGATATTGACCGGCACGCAGCCCTGAGCCCGCGCGATTTCATCTGCGCAGACGATTTCGCCGTTCAGCGTGGTCGCGTTGAGCGCCTGACGCAGGTTCAGGACGTTGACCTGACCCGAAGAGCGTTGCGACTGGGTGGTGCGACCCAGGTTGGCGCTGACTTCATAGGACCAGTTGTCCGTCAGATCCCCTTCCAGGCCGAACACGATCCGTGCGGTCTGGCGGGTGTTGGCGGAAGCGCGCTGACCGACTTCGGTCATACGACGCACGAAACCGACCACCAGATCCTCGTCGGCCACATCCTGGATGCCGTCGCCGTCAAAGTCGGCGGCGTCACGAGCCGCCTGGCGCATGGCCAGCGGGACATAGGGGTTGAGGATGGAGATGCCGTTGGTGGAGCGGTCATAGACGCCGTCGCCGTCAACATCGACGAACTGGGCGGCGTTGTCGCCGAACACGTCATCAGAGGCCAGAGCGAACGGCTCCAGGGAGGACGTGGTCTCGGTCGAGGCGTAGGTGCCCTCGAAGAAGAAGTTCATCTTCTCGTTCACTTCGTAGTTCACGAGCGAGGAGAAGGTGAAGCGTTCGGTCGGCACGGCGATCGCGCGGTAGGCCTGACGGTTGAAGCCGTCGAGCGCGGAGCCGTCTGGGTTCGCGGAGGTGAAGGGACGCACCTGACCGGTGGTCTCGTCAAACACCAGATTGGCCGCGTTCGTCGGCGTGCCGCCTGCGGACAGGCCCGGGATCAGGATGCGGCCGCGCTCGGAATAGGAAGAGTAATACGGGATCACGTCTTCCTGCCAGTTTTCGACGGTCGGGTCGAAATAGGCGCGAGACAGGCCGTCACGGTCCAGACCTTCACGGTCGCGGGCGTAGACGCCGTTCTCACGCGACCAGGTGGTGGAGACGACGGCATTGCCGCGACCCTGGTCGAACATGGAGCCCATGGTCAGCGAGGCGCGGTAGGTTTCGTCATCGCCCTCGTCGGAGATGCCAGCCTGAGTGGAGGCGACAACACCTTCGAAGTCATCCTTCAGGATCACGTTCACGACGCCGGCGAGCGCATCGGAGCCGTAAACGGCGGACGCGCCGCCGGTGACGACGTCAACGCGATCGATCAGCTCGGTCGGGATGGAGTTGAAGTCCACATTGTTGGTGCCCGGCAGGCCCGCCACGAAGCGACGGCCGTTCATCAGCACCAGCGTGCGGTCTTCAGTCAGGTTGCGCAGCTCAATGGTGTTTACACCCGAAGAGGCAACCGTGAAGTTGGAGTTGGTGGAGGTCAGCGAGGACACGCCGACCGCCGGCAGGGTGCGCAGCAATTCCGCGGTATTCACGGCGCCGGACAGTTCGAACTGCTCGGAGTTGAAGGTGTTGACCGGGGTCGCCTCGGTCATGTTGCCGCGCTGAATGCGCGTGCCGGTCACCTGGATAATGTCTTGCTGGGCGTCAGCGCCCTCTTCCTGAGCCAGAGCCGGCGCGCTGACAGCGCCCAGACCGGCAAGCAGGCTTGAGGCCAGCGCCCAAGTCTTGAGATTCTTGTAGGACATTCATGTCTCCCCGAAATCAGAGGCAAGACCTGCTCAGGGCAGGTCACGAAACAGGTCGCACTCGAAGCCGAGTGGATGCCCCACGGTAGGCGCCGCATATTTCGCCTTAAAAGTGAACTTTTCAGGGTGACGTGTTTGCGCAATATCACTGTTGCAAATTTGCCCAATATGCGATTTTGAGTCGTGTTTTTATCCCTTGATATGCCTCTTTATGTCCAGAATAGGCATATTTTGTCCACAATATGGCAATGTGTCTAATTGGTAACTATTACCTCGGAGCAATGATCTCGAAAGCTTCCGGCAACAACCTGTGATGGATTTCCACGAAAGAGGCGCTTTCCCAAGCCTGCGAGGCTGTAACGCAGACGCCGGAGTACGGCTTTTCGCCGAACCGCCCGCCCCGGCGAGCATCAGCCTCGGACGAATCAAAACGAAAGGGGCGGCCAGTGGCCGCCCCTCTGCATGCCGGACGCGATGAACGCCCTAGAAGTTGGCTTTCACCGCCACCGTATAGGTGCGTCCCAGAATATCGTAGAGGCTGGGGAAGGTGTTGCCGCTGTTGAACGAGGTCGTGCCCGTATCGGAACCGATGATCGGAGGCTGCTCGTCCAGCAGGTTGTCGACGCCAAAGGACAGATTGACGTTCTCCGTCATGTACCACCGAGCCGTCAGATCGAAATAGCTGTAGGCATCAATGGAACGGAACTCTTCAAACAGGGCGGACGCCTCGTTCGGCTGGGCGTCCAGGGAGCCGAGATAACGCCACAGCAGGCTCACGTCGAAATTGCCTGCGGTCCAGGTGGTCCGCTGCACGAAGCGGAGCTCCGGAACCGGATCGCAAGAGCTGCCGTAGAAGCCGTTACAATCGGTGACCGGGCTGAACTCGGCCGACAGACGCTCATTGGCCAGATAGTAGTTGGCGTTCAGGCCGATATTCAGGCTGCCGAAGCCGTCGGGCAAATCGATGTCGGTAGAGGCCGACAGCTCGAGACCTTCAGCCTTGCGCCATTCCAGATTGGTGATGAAGGCCTCAACGCCCGCACCCGCGGTGCTCAGACCGCCGCCGATCCGCTTGACGCCTTCGCAAGCCGCGTCATCGCCGACCACATAACAGGCGTCCAGAGCTTCCTGACCGGACAGCGTGCCGATGTAATCCTCGATCTTGATGTCATAGTAATCAAGCGAGATGGACGTGTTGGAGAACACGCCTCCCAGCTCCGGTTGCCACACGGCGCCCAGAGTGAAGGAGGTGGAGGTTTCCGGATCCGGCAGAATGTTCGGGTCGGTGCCTGTGAACACATTGATCTGCCCCGACACGATGTCGTTCACATTACCGACCTGGCTATCACGCATGCCGGTAGCGATACAACGCGCACGCAACTCGGCGTCGATATTGCCGGCATTGGTGGACGAGCACGGATCAGACAGAGCGTTGTCCAGGCCCGTGGTCACCGGAGACGCCAGCTCACCCACGTTCGGCGCGCGAACAGCTTGCTGCTGCATGATGCGGAAGCGCAGCTGATCATTCACAGCCCAGCTCAGACCGGCTTTCCAGGTTTCGTTGCCGTCGCCAGGATCATACTCGGAATAGCGGAAACCCAGTTCAGCCTGCAGGCTCTCCATGAACTGACGACCTTCGACCAGCGGGATGATAGCTTCGCCGAAGCCTTCATAGACGCTGAAGCCGCCCGCAATCGGCAGTTGGTTGCCGCCTGCGCCGCCCTGGCAACTGACCGGCGGAAGTTTCAGGCATTCATCCGGAATGAACTCGCCGTTTTCTTCACGATACTCGGCGCCGAAGGCCAGCAGGACAGAGTTTTCAGCAAACGGGCTGGTGAGAGGAACCGAGCCGGACATGCTGGCGGATGCGATGGTCTGATCATACAGCTGCTGTTGCAGCGCTGTGGCGCTGGCGTAGGCGGCCGCTTCCGGAGTGATGGATCCGAACGGGCCGAAGATATTGATCGGCACGCACCCCGCGGTCACAGAACCGTCAGGGGTTTCACACTCGGTGTCGGAAATCGTGTTCAGAGCCGTCGCGATATTGGCCACGTTGGTGTAGCCGCCGCGAACGGTGGTCCGGTCCGATTCCGCATACTGGAACGAGGTGTCATAGGTCCAGTCGCCGAAGAACAGGTCGCCACGCATGCCGACCACGATCTGGAAGATGTTGGAGTCGAAATCTTCCGATCGGGTGCCCAGTTCCAACGTGCGACGACGAACCGGAACGCTGATGGAATCGCCCATATCCAGGACGCCATCGCTATTGCGGTCAATCACGCCCGCATCAACCAGGGTCAGAGTCGGATCCGCCGCCAGCTCGCCATTGATGTTGGCGATGATGCTCTGACGCGCAGAATCGGTCAGGAACGGGTTCATCAGCGGGATTTCGAAGACGTTGCCGAACACGCCCGACGGAGCCACCTGCTGGCGGACATTCGTCGCAGAGAAGGTCGCACGGGTATAGAAATCAAAGTTGTTGTTGATTTCGTAGTTGCCGACCGTCGTGAACGAATAGCGTTCCTGCGGGGTCTGGTAATAGTTGTACGGGTTGAAGTTGAACCGCGTGCAACGGCTGCCGAGCGATCCGTCAGCGCGGAATTGCAAAGAGCCGCCAACCAGGTCGAGCACCGCCGGCATGGAGGTGGTGGAACCCGAGCCGGACACGCGACGACATTCGGGCTCTCGCATTCTGCGGGTGGTGGAACGATGGAGCCGTCCAGCCCCGAGCCATTGGTCGAACTCACCCCGACGATGCCGAAATCGCGATCGCCAGAAGCACGCCTTCGCGACGGGTATAGTTCGCGCCGAGCATGACATGGCCAGCGCCGTTGTCGAACTGGGTGCCGAGCAGCGTGTCGAGGGAATAAACCTCGCCGTCCGCGTCTTCCGTGATCGAAGTGGAGCCCGAGACTTCCAGGCCTTCGAAGTCATCGCGCAGGATGAAGTTGATCGCGCCCGCCATGGCGTCGGAGCCGTACACGGCAGAGGCGCCGCCGGTGACGATGTCGATCCGCTCCACCATGGAGGCCGGCAGGGTCTGGATGTCGACAAGCCCATTATAGTTGTAGGGCACCATGCGCTTGCCGTCGATCAGGATCAGCGAGCGTCCAGAGCCCAGCCCGCGCAGGTTCACCGTGGCTGCGCCAGCGGTGCCGTTGTTGACGTTGGCGCCATCCCCGGGAATGGTCACGGGCAGGTCCCGGAAAACCCGCTCGAGCTCAGGCGTCAGTTGGAATTCAAGCTCCTGCTGACCGATGGAATTCACCGGGCTTGTCGCAACCACATTGGGCGCCTGGATGCGCGTGCCCGTCACCGTGATGGTTTCGGTATTCGCGTCATCATCCTCTTCCTGGGCCAGAGCGAGGGCGCTGCCATGGCCATGCCGGACAGCATGGTCGCGCAGAGCAGAGTTCGAGTCAGTGCTTTGCTTCGAAGCATAAGTATCTCCCCGCTTCATGTGAAAACAAAGCCGTCCGCACCTCCCCTTTTAAAAGATGCTGACAGCCTATGCATGAGCGCCCCTTTGCACACGCAAAAGGGGTGCAGGGAAAGCCTATTCCCCTGAAAAGAGAGTGGTCAACCAAGTGTTGTGGCCTCAATCCCCCTTATGGGGAACGGTGACAGAATGATCACAGTTTTTCCAACAGGTCACTGAAGCCGGAATTCATTCCGCTTCGGGGGGCCTTCTTGTAAATGAGCTTTGAAATAGGCGAACCTTTTGTGCGCCTTATGCGGGCAAGGCCGAATCCGCCTCATCCCGGAAACAGCAGATGCGCGCCTCACGACGAGCAACAATCTGTGCGGGAGCCTTTTCGATGAGCTTCTCTTGTGAAGGCACACACCCCCACATGCAAAACGCCCCGGAGCGGGGCTCCGGGGCGTTCTGTCAGCTTGCGCTGTCGAGTGAAGCGTAAGGCTTACTCGATGATCTTGGAC
>LZQR01000279.1_pt1 | contig 13129 bp, 11 predicted proteins | sample 768601 | NCBI WGS metagenome assembly LZQR01 (sample SAMN05207299, study PRJNA324521) | oil field metagenome | isolation source: sample BH-FW-24 from oil reservoir | place: India: Bombay High | collected 2015-12-04
CATTAAATCCTCGACTAGATCAAGTATAGGGGGACGATTACTTCAGATAAAAAAAGTCCTGAAAACCTTTCAGGACTCTTAAATACTTGGCACTGTCTTCGGGTATCTCGTAATCTAGTGTTTGTAATGTACCCATAAAACGCAGTCCTTTGCCGTCGGCCCACACCCTGTGAACAAGTATCATTTTCTATTTGTAGCCAGATGTACACATCATTAAATCCTCGACTAGATCAAGTATAGGGGGACGATTACTTCAGATAAAAAAAGTCCTGAAAACCTTTCAGGACTCTTAAATACTTGGCACTGTCTTATAAGTGAGACGCCAGGGTTGGGAGCAGTTTACGGTTTCAATGCTTTAAGCGTTTCATTGAGATGTCCTGAGTGTAATCGACACCTTCAAAGTTGAAGCCATTTAGCTTCATAAATTCGTCTTTAAAGCCTTCATAATCGCCGATTTCGGCAAAGTTGTCCGCGTTCATTTGTTCTAACAAAGCCAACACTTCTTTTTGGACTTCAGGATCCAATTCAAGATCATCGATACGAATCAAACGTTCGCCATCGACAGGCACTTTTGGTTGGTCATAAAGCTTGGTCGTAAACAGGCGTTGCATTTGCTCAATACAACGTTCGTGCGTGCCTTTTTCTTTCATCACACGATACAGCGCCAGAAGATAAGGCTGAGAGCTGGGATGAAAACACTCGCTTTAGTTACCAAGGCCTTACATACAGTGGCGTACGCTCCGCCACCAAAGTTTGCCATTTTGATATTTAATGCATGACTGGTTTGGTGTAAATCTACTTTTGCGCGACCTAACGTGCCATCTAAGTAAATAGGGTGTGTTACGTCCGGCCCCATGTAGGAGAAGGCGATGGTTTTACAACCTTTGGCTACCGACTCTGAGTTGATCAGTGTGTCGATCCAACTTTCCCAGTCTTCACCGCCCATCACTTTAATCGTTGCTTCGGCTTCTTCTTGTGTCGCTGGAGCGAGCGTTGATTCAACCCATTGGTCGTTTTCAAGCATGATAGAAGCACCCGTCACCGATTCACCAATAGGTTTGATGACGCTGCGCCAGAACTCGTCGGATTCTGGTTTTGGACGAACACCTGTCGCCAGGCTGTAAATCACTAGATCTACTTCACCTTCGAAGTAGGTTTCAATCGCTTCAATCACTTGGTTACGAACAGTATCAGAAAAGGCGTCGCCTACGATGTTAACCGCAGTACGGCCATGATGAGTGGCTTCATCTTTAAAATAGATGTTGTTGTACCAACCTGCGCTGCCAACGCCCTTGTCTGATGGGCCGCGTTCAAAAGAGACGCCGATCGTGTCTGCTTCTGCACCGCCGAATGTAAGGGCGATGCGAGCGGCTAAGCCGAAACCTGAAGAAGCACCAATAATCAAAACGCGCTTGGGGCCAATTTTGATCTGTGGTGCCTGTTTTACGTACTCAATTTGCTCTTTGATGGAAGCGCGGCACCCATACGGGTGTGCTGAGCGAGCTACAACACCCTGAATTAACGGTTCTATTTGCATTGTTATTATCTAACCTTGGTGAATAAGATACCGGTTAGGGTTAACGTAAGTTAGGTAAACTTATTGAGCTAGACCAGTAAATTAGAGATGTTTAACCAATTCTTCAGCGACAAAGTCAGCAATGTAGGGTTGAGCTTCCGGTTTTGGGTGCAAGCCATCGTCCATCATCCATTCTGGTTTAATGATGACATGCTCTAAGAAGAACGGCATTAGCGCTACTTTCTGATGTTCTGCCAGTTTAGGGTAGATGTCGTAGAACATATCGCTGTAACGCTTACCATAATTTGGTGGAACGCGGATTTGCATCATGACAACATCCGCACCAGAATCTTTGATCATGGTAATCATTTTCGATAGGTTTGACGTAATAAGTTTAGGTGGGAAGCCACGCAGGCCATCGTTAGCGCCAAGCTCAATCAGAACCAAATCGGGCGTGTGTTGCTCAAGGAGAGAAGGTAACCGTGCAAGGCCATTGCCTGTGGTGTCACCAGAGATGCTACCGTTTACAACTTTTACATCTTGGCCATGTTCTAATAACGCGTCTGGGAGTAAGCTAGGCCAACTCTCCTCTATAGGCATTTGATAACCAGCGCTCAAGCTGTCGCCCAAAACAAGTAGCTTTTCGCTCGCATGTGCTGTAGCGGAAAGGCAGAAAAAGAGAACTAAGGAAAGTATACGAATCATGCAAACACCTGTACTTAACGCACCTATTGTTCAAGCGAATTTGGTTTCTAAGCAAGTCTCTACTAATCAAGAACAATTAACAATCCTTAAAAATGTAAATGTTGACATTAGAAAGGGTGAAAGAATTGCCATCGTCGGTACATCTGGCGCGGGCAAATCTACGCTAATGACACTCCTTGCCGGGTTGGACACACCAACGTCGGGAGAGATTACGTTGCTCGGTCATGCGCTTTCCAAAATGGACGACGAAGCACGTGCAAAAATTCGCGCTGACTCGCTGGGCTTTGTGTTTCAGAGCTTCCTTCTTATCCCGAGCCTAACTGCTCTGCGCAACGTAACGCTGCCTTGTCTTTTACGTGGTGAGGCTGAAGATGATTCAAGGGCAAAGGATTTGCTGACTGCGGTAGGCCTAGAAAAGCGCTTAGACCATTTACCAAGTCAGCTATCTGGGGGTGAACAACAAAGGGTTGCGCTTGCTCGTGCTTTCATGACTCAGCCAGAGCTACTGTTTGCAGACGAGCCAACAGGGAATTTGGACCACCAAACCGCCGAGAAAGTTATTGAGCTGCTTTTTGACTTGAATGAACAACACGGTACGACCTTAATCTTAGTTACGCATGACAGCCTTTTAGCCAGTCGTTGTGATCGAGTGTATCGAATGGAAGCCGGAGAATTGAAAGAGGAGGTGACATGTCCGTGATCTCTTCTAGTGAACAAGACTCGGCACCAAGCAACCAAAAGGCGAAGCATTCCCCGAACAAGAGCCTAGTGCGTTGGAGCTTAGGTGAAATACGTCAAGGGAACTTGTGGCCGATCAGCGTCGCATTGATTTTGGTGATTGCCAGCATCTTCGCGCTCTCTGCTTTGGCCGAGCGAATGGAGCAGGTCATTGTAAAACAGGGCAAAGATGCATTAACCGCCGATGCTGTATTTGTTTCCGCTAACCCCATTCCTGATGCACTTATTGCTGCGACAGATAAACTAGAACGCTCAACCATGACGCGCTTTGCGACGATGGCATTCAGCGAGACAGGGATGCAGCTTATTTCCGTTCGAGCCGTTGATGAGCAATACCCATTGATGGGCGATCTGGTTCTCGACAGCAATTCGTCAGGCAATGTGAAGGCAAACCAACTTTGGCTAGACGAGCGCATTATGGCGCAGTTGGATGTGAACAAAGGTGACATTGTCACCATTGGCGATGCTGATTTCACGGTCTCTGGTGCTGTGTTGATGGAACCAGGACTGAGTTTCAACCCTTTCCAACAAATGCCCTCGGCGTATATTCACCAAAGTGACGTTGAGAAAACGGGCGCCATTCAGGTCGGGAGCCGTGTTCAATATCGCCTGTTCCTCAAAGGTGATGATACAACGCTGACTCAACTTCAAGACAGCACTGAACTCTCTCCGAGTGATCGCTGGCGCACGCAAGATACGGCAAGTCGCAGTAATGAAGTGTTCGAGCGCACAACTCAATATCTTTCGTTAACAGTTGCGATCGTCATCATCATGGCGGCAACGACGTTGGTTTTGACTTGCCAAAGTTACGTAAACAGCCGAGCTCAAACCATCGCGATGCTGAAGAGCTTGGGAGCAAGTCGTCGTTGGATTGAAAAATGGCTACTGATTCAAGTCACTATCTTGCTGGTGAGTGCGAGCATCGTTGGTCTTTTATTAGGTAGCGGCTTGGAATATTTGTTGCGAATTCCACTCAAAGATCTTCTCCCAAACCCACTTCCTAGTTACGGCGTCACTCCGGTTTTAATCTCTGTTGTTTCAGCTGTTCTTATTACGGTACCAGCGCTTGGTATTCCTCTGCTCGGTCTAATAAAAACGCCTGCGTTAGAAGTGCTACAGCAAGGTTCTCGTAAGCGTTCTTGGAAGCGCATGTGGTTAGTTCTGGTCCCTGTAGTGCCATTGCTGATCCTATACGCGAATAACACGTTAGTGTGGATTGTGCTTGCAGGCATTGCAGCCTTGTTTGTTGTGCTTGCGTCGTGAGTGTCATGCTTACCAAGTTGTTCGCTCATATATCGACAAAGCCCGCGATGAAGCTCGCCTTAAGTCGAATTAACCGAACCCCAGTGACGAGTGGCTTGCAGTTTGGCGCCTTATCTCTGTCATTAATGTTGCTCTCTATTATTTGGCTTGTACGCAGCGATATCCTTGCTGATTGGGCGAGGACGCTGCCAGCGGATGCCCCCAACGTTTTCGCATTGAATATTGCAGACTATGAGCTCGATAGCTACCTTGAGACATTGGATAAAAATGGCGTGACAAGGTCACAGGCCTTCCCAATTATTCGTGGTCGACTTGCGGAAATTAACGATGTGAGTGTCAAAGAGATAAAATCTCAAGGTCAAGGTTCTGATGCAGTAAGCCGAGAGTTAAACCTAACATGGGGGATGCGTTGCCAGAATACAACGAAATCCTGTCCGGCTCTTGGACGAACACAGCAAGCGTTTCTGTCGAAGCACAAGTTGCGGACGAACTTGGTATTGATCTGGGTGACAAACTGCGTTTTGTGATTAACAGTCAGAACTTCGATGCTACCGTCGACAGCATTCGTCATGTCGAGTGGCGAGATATGAAGCCAAACTTTTACTTCATCTTCTCTTCAGATGTTATGGCCAGCTTGCCGGGTTCTTATTTGATCAGCTATCGAATCGACGATGGTAACGACGCTCTGCTGACTTCAATGTCTCGGGCTCATCCTACGGTATCAGTACTCGATATTCGAACCATGGGCGACAAAATCCAACAACTTATCCAACAGATAGTATCAGCGATTACCATTCTGGCGCTTCTCGGTGTCGTCGCGGGTTTGTTGTTAATATTTACACTATTACGTTTGAGCTTATCTCAGCGTCAGGAAGAGATTCGACTCTATCGAACCCTCGGTTCCAGTAAGAAACGTATCAACACAACGCTGTGGGCTGAATATGGGATTATGGCGCTTGTCGCGAGTGGTGTTGCAGTCTTTGCCGCAGAAGCGTGTGTGGCAGCAGTAATGAAGTATGGTTTCCAACTTAGTCCACAGATTCACCCTGAATTGTGGATAGCTTTACCAGTAGCCACGTTCTCTGTGTTAGCACTCGTGGTAATGAGTCTTATAAAAGATTGTTAACACCGGTAAACACTTAGTTTGCCTTGTTTCGCAGCAAGTGGAAGCGCTCCATGACACTTTTATTTTAGTTATCCACAAAAACGGTGGATACTTTTGGGATAACTGAAGTGTTAGTAAAGTGGGGGTGTTTCCGCAGGCTTTATGCCATGGGTGTTAGCGTTAAAATATTATTCACACAGGTAGAAAAAACGGCTTTCCGAACAACCTCGTCAAGCACTTTTTAGGAAAATTTTGCTCTCAAAAGTAACTTTTTCGTACACCGTTAACAAATGCAAACCCATGAACTTTTTGTGATTTTAATCATGCTCAAACCCGAGTAGAATCACACTAAGTAAGATTTCTCCTTATAAATTTCAGTGAAGCAATGAAGTCTGAGTTTCCAAATCGTAAAGATAAACACATCGCTATTATCGGTGGTGGGGTTGCGGGTTCAACTGCAGCCATTCACTTTGCCGAGTTAGGTTTCAAAGTGTCCGTAATCGAAAAAGGCGTCTCTTTGGTTAATGGTCCTCCAATTTGTCATTTACATGCTGGTGGTAACCTTTATCGAGAGATTTCCGAGCAACAATGCTTGGATCTTCTGGCTCAGTCTATCGATACGATCCGTTTGTATCCGCATTCACTGAATGTCCGTCCTACCTTAATCGCGGTTCCACATTCTGATGGAGGAGATCCGGAAGCGTTGTTACCGCGTTTAGAAGTCATCAAATCGGCGTATCAGAAGCTCGTTCAACAAGCGCCTGATAACAAAGTGCTTGGTGAGCCCGATGAGTACTACAAGCTGTACTCGAAAGCTGAACTTCTTGCGCTGGCGCAGCAAACACAACCGCAAAGTCCAAAGAGCATTGATGAATGGTGTATTCCGTTTGCTCAACACGCTGATTTGGAAGCCCTTAAATATCCAGTCGTCGCAGTTCAGGAATACGGATGGAGCGTATTCAGATTAGCTGCGGTTGCGAATATGACGCTAGATCAACTGCCTAATGTTGAGGTATTGACTCAAGCGGAACTTAAGCAAACCCATTGGGATGGTTCACATTGGGCGCTCACATATCTTAAAGACGAAAAGCATCAGCTTTTAAGCTGCGACTACCTAATCAATGCTTGCGGTTTTGAAACTGGTGCAGTGGATGACGCTATTGGCGTGAAACGCGAACGATTGGTTGAGTTTAAGGCGGCTTACGTTACGCGTTGGAATGAATGTACGCAGCAGTGGCCAGAAGTGATCTTCCATGGCCCTCGCGGTACCGACAAAGGCATGGCTCAATTAACGCCTTATGGTGACGGTTACTTCCAATTGCACGGTATGACAAAAGGCATCACATTATTTGATGACGGCTTGGTGGAGAGCTCTAACACTTCTGCACAGCCAGAGCTGCCGACACAATTGTTGTCTAAGATTCGAAATGGTTGGCGACAAGAAATCCTAGATGAGCGTACAGGCAATGCGATTAAGCACATGGCTCAGTTTATTCCGGATTACAAAAATGCCGTTAAGGGTGGCAAAGCGCTATTTGGAGCGCAACAAATCCCGGGAACCGATCCTGTATTGCGTGCCGCTGACGTGACATTTGAAGAGAATAATTACGCTCGAATCGAAGTCGTTAAGGCTTCTTCTACCTTACTTGCCGCACAAAAGATGGCAAAACATTGGTTTGGGGTTGAGCCTGAATCTAATGTTGAAACGCAACACCCAGTCACTGTGCATTGGAGTGAAAAGAAGTAGAACAGTTTGCGATTAAACTGACGCAAGAACGCGGCTACCCTCAAGCACTAGCAGAGCGTTACGGCATGTAACGCTCACATTTTTTTCAATTTGGTGTGTTTCAATCTGGGCTCGGCTATCTTACTAATAACCAAAGAATTGAGCCCATTGGCACCACACATCTTGCAGACCTTGTCTGTCTCCGCGAACAAAACGCACTTCTTGTCCCGGTTTGGCTTGCGCTAATCGTGGTAAGTCAATTCTCGCCACACAGCCAAATTTAGGGTAACCACCGATGGTCTGGTGATCGTTCAATAATATGATGGGATTCCCGTCGTTAGGAACCTGAATAGAGCCAAGCGCAATACCTTCAGAAAGCACCCCTTCATAAGGCGGTTGTATCGCTTCGCCTTCAAGACGATAGCCCATGCGGTTTGAATTGGGGGAGATGGTAAAGCCGCCAGTTGAATAAAAGTCATCAATCGATTGTTGAGCAAAATCTTCGTATTGATAGCCTTCGATAACCCTAAGCGTTAAGGGTAAGTTGTAATCAGGTTTGAATCGGAACGTCATCTGCCTCGATTTTGATGAAGGAAGTGTATGCGGTTCAAATCCAATCATATCTCCGGCTTTCAGCGGTTCGCCGTTTTGCGCTAGACCGCCCAAAGACTCTCGTACGGCAGTGGATGTACTTCCTAAGTGTGTTTGCACATCAAAGCCACCTTTAACTGCTAAGTAAGCACGAAGACCATTCTTCGCGATACCAAACTTAAGTGTTTGGCCTTTACGTAGACAAAAGTCAGACCAATTGGCAATGGGCTCCCCATTAACCGTTGCATTAAGGTCACCACCACAAATCGCCATATGACAATCGGTTAGGGCTTTAAAGCTCGCATTGCCCAATGTAATTTCGATCACAGAGCAGTTAACGGGATTGCCTAGAAGATGGTTAGACCAACTGTAAGCGTAATCATCGACTGGTCCACTTTGAGTGATACCGATGTGTGCTAACCCGAAGCGACCGAAATCTTGAATCAAAGAGAGCGGGCCTGGCTTTTCTACCAATAAACCTACGAAGCGCATAAAACGCCTCCTAAATTCACAAATTCCTGCTTGGATATCGAACCAAACGTGACCTTGTCACCCACCTCAAATGGAATGAAGGGAGGGGTATCAGTGAATAGCGAAATTGGCGTGCGGCCTATGATATTCCACCCACCAGGCTGTCTGCTGGATAGACTGCGGTTTTACTGTCAGCAATGGCAACACTGCCCGCAGGAACATGGGTTCGAGGTGTTTGATGCCTTGGCATTTGCAGCTTTTGGGTAACGTCAGAGAGAAAAGCAAACCCAGGGGCAAACCCAATCGCCGAAACTGTATAAACCGGTTTAGTATGTAACTCAATGAGTTGATTCATCGATAATCCGTTTTGTTCGAAGCGCGCAAAATCCAGAGCGGTTTCTTGCGAATAATAAACGGGGATAGAAATATAGTTCGGTTGCTTGTTGGCCATTGACTGGACATCAAACCGGCTGACGATTTGATTGAGATCCTGCAGAATCGTGGATTCTTGAATTCTAAAGGGCAAGTAATCGATCAATATGGTTCGATAAGAAGGAACCACGTTCATAACAATAAGTTTGAGCTTATCGACAATCTGATGCGCTAATTCACCAATATGTTCGACAGTAATGGTGTCGTCGAATCGAATTAAGATGCTGCATTCAGAAATGGGAGAGATAGAAAACTGCCCTTGATTCATTAATTTCCTCCGGTGTAGAGACTTTGACGAATCTTTTGAACGAGAGCGATGGATTCGTTGTTATCCCCATGGACACAAATTGTGTCGGCTTCTAGAAGAATGTATTGACCAGAAGCGGTTTTTACCCGACCAGACTCTGCCAGCATTCTTACTTGTTCTAAAATGGCATGTTCGCTGTTTAATACTGCATTAGGCTGCGTTCTTGGTGTGAGCATTCCATCATCTTGATAGAGACGATCGGCAAAGGCTTCAAACAGCAATGGCACATCGAAATCGTCAGCAATTTCGAGATACTTTTCGTTTTCTTTGGAGGCTAAAATCATCAACGGCACTTTAAACAGCGCCACAGCTTTGACGACAGCAAGAAAAACGCCATCACTTTGCATCATATCGTTGTACAGCGCACCATGAGGTTTGATGTAGCCAATGTCTGTGTATTGCGCTTTGCACAAAGCTTGCAGAGCTCCGACTTGGTAAATCACCATATTAGTGATTTCGTCGTTGGTCATTTTTATGCTGCGACGCCCAAAACCTTGTAGGTCCGGGTAGCCTGGGTGAGCGCCGATTTCTACATCGTGTTGGTTGGCTAGGGTAATCGTATCGTGCATGACATTTGGGTCAGAAGCATGAAAACCACAAGCGATGTTTGCCATATCGACAAAAGGCATCACGCACTCATCTGCGCCCATTTTCCATGCGCCAAAGCTTTCACCCATGTCGCAATTTAGTGTCAGTTGCTGATTATTCAATGTCATACGTTTATAAAGTCCAAAGTATGCTTAAAAATGCAGGAAAATGCGTTTAAGTTCAGTGACTAACTTCATTTTTCGAGCAGAAGGTTATTGATAGAACGATGAAAAGATCATCAAGTTCTTTGAAATGATCCGAAGTTTCAAGAAATTCATGACTGATCAGTCTAATATCTGAGAATTTCAGGTTTATTTCATTGCATGTCGTGTTAATCTTATTTCTTCTTTTTGTGTGATAGTTTGCATAGCAATCCTTTTGGTCTTTTGATTGCTTTCTGCGACAGGAATATATATGTCATTACGAGCAAAGCTAATATGGCCGATTCTCGCTTTCATCACGGTCATCTTTGTTACATCTCAAAGTTACACGTCATACATTACTTATCAATCCGCGAAACATGAACTGGTTGATCAAACCAAGGTTCTCATCAACGATGTCTCTCATTCAATTAAAGATGCGCTCGCAACAAAGAACAAGCAACAAGCACAATTGATTTTGGCTGATTTCCTGAAGGAGCCAAACGTATCACGCGTCAAGCTTTACGACAAAGAGAATCAGTTATTTGCGATCTTTACTTTGGATGGTGCGACGCTCCCTTCGCCGACAGTGACAGAGCGTAGTCGTCTGCATGAGGTGGGTTACGCTCTTTCGGCGCACTTTCTTTATGTATTAGAACCTATCATTCATGAAGGCAAGGTTGTCGGTACAATACGGGTCACTATTTCCCAGTTGCCTCTGATGGAAGTGAGAGATGCGCTTCTCCAAGATGGGCTGCTGTTCTTGGCTATTCTTTTGGTCAGTAGTATTGTGTTTTACATTGGTGTAGAGCGCCGTGTACTGCGACCAATCATTGAAGTGAATCGTGCGCTTCAGGACGTAGCAAATGGTCATCATCTTAGTGGCCGTATTGAGCATCGCGCAAAAGATGAAGTCGGTGAGTTGGTGTCTTCTTTTAACTTCATGCTCGATCGCCAACAAAGATTGGAGAAACAACGTAAGCACAGCTTGGAAGTATTAAAGCGCCGTAAAGCCTTCGCTGAAGAAGTCGTGGACTCTATTCAAGATGCACTGATCGTGACTGACAATTTAGGGCGTGTAATACATTGCAATAGGGCGACACATCGAATTTTTGAAAAGACCTACCATGGTATAGAAACCGCTAACATTTGTGATTTGATTCAGACTAAAACACCAAATGAGCTCAGACAAATTTTGAGTCGTGGCTTAGAGTGCGATGACATCCACCTTGAAAATAGGGAAGGCGAACAGCAACTGAGCCTAACGAGCCGACTTCTTAGCAAGCACGGCTACCTTTTATTCGTGATTCAAGATATTACTGAAATTGAAGAAGCAATGAATCGTCAGCGTGTCGCGGGGCGTGTGTTTGAGAGCAGTCAAGATGGACTTGTTGTACTGAATCATCAAGCATCATTACCATGGTGAACCCCGCAGTGACCAAACTTGTTGGCTTAGATTCGGACCAATTAGTTGGTAAGCCATTCATAAAATCTATTCGCTGGCGCAAACTGCAAGCCATGATACCAAGCATCCTCGAGTCGATCGATAACTATGGCATGTGGCAAGGGGAAGTCATTGAAAAGAATCATCTAGGTCAGCTCATACCCATGTTCGCAAGAGTAAATCGTATCATTAAGAGCGAAGATCAAAATGCGTATGACATGGTGATTATTTTAACCGACCTCTCAAGTGCAAAAGAGATGGAGCGTCTAGAATACTTAGCTCATCACGATGCGTTGACAGGGCTGGCGAATCGTTCCAAGTTCCACCTAGAGCTTGAAGAATTAGTACAAAGATCAGGCTATTTACGTGACGAGTTTGCGGTACTTTATCTCGACTTGGACGGCTTTAAAGGTATCAACGATACTTATGGTCATGATGCGGGCGATGAAGTGCTCAAGATCGTTGCTAAACGTATGACTGGTGCAACGCGGCACAGCGATTTGATCGCACGCTTGTCCGGTGATGAGTTCGTAATGTTGGTTAATCCTGCCAATCAAAAAGTCGTAACACGAATCGCAGAACAGCTGCTTGAGACGATTTGTTCACCAATTGAATACCGAGGCACACTCCTTAAAGTTGGCGTCAGTATTGGTGTGAAACTGGTTGGCGTAAATGAACGAGATGCGACCAGAATTCTTAAGAGCGCGGATACTGCCATGTATCAAGCGAAGAAAGCAGGTAAAGGCCAAGCAATTTTAATGGGTTGCGAATCCCCAGATACAGTTTAAAAACGGGTTAGAAACCTTTAGACTATCCCGATTCGCGTCAGAAGGAATGATAAAATGAAAGTACTTGTTACGGGTGGTATGGGCTACATTGGCAGCCACACTTGTATTCAAATGATCGAAGCTGGTATGACACCAGTGATTCTCGATAACCTTTACAACAGCAAACCAACCGTGCTTGAGCGCATTGAAAAAGTTTGCGGCGTAAAACCAGTATTCATTGAAGCTGACATTCGTGATAAAGCCGCGCTTGTCGATGCAATGAAAGCGCACAACATTGAAGCAGTTATCCACTTTGCTGGCCTTAAAGCGGTGGGTGAGTCTGTAGAAAAGCCACTGGAATACTACGACAACAACGTTAATGGTACGCTTGTTCTGGTTGATGCAATGCGCGAAGCGGGCGTTAAATCTATCGTATTTAGCTCTTCTGCAACGGTTTATGGTGATCCAGCTTCCGTGCCAATTATGGAAGATTTCCCAACAAGCGCGACAAACCCATACGGCCGCAGCAAGCTGATGGTAGAAGAATGTTTAACTGACTTCCAAAAAGCAAACCCTGATTGGAGTATCACGCTGCTTCGCTACTTCAACCCAGTTGGCTCTCATCCAACGGGTGAGCTTGGTGAAGATCCACAAGGCATTCCAAATAACTTGATGCCATTTGTTTCTCAAGTTGCAGTGGGCCGTCGTGAATTCCTATCAGTATTTGGTAGTGATTACCCAACAAAAGACGGTACAGGCGTTCGTGACTACATCCATGTAATGGATCTTTCTGATGGTCACGTAGCGGCACTAGACAAAGTAGGTAACAAAGCAGGCCTTCATATTTACAACCTTGGTACAGGCAACGGTTACAGCGTACTAGAAATGGTAAAAGCGTTCGAAGCTGCATCTGGTAAAGAAGTTCCGTTTAAGCTGGTGGATCGTCGCCCTGGTGACATTGCTGAATGTTGGGCTGACCCTTCAAAAGCAGCTAACGAACTTGGTTGGAAAGCGGTTCGTACGCTTGAAGAGATGACAATTGATACTTGGCGTTGGCAGTCAAATAACCCTCAAGGTTACCCTGACGCTTAAAAAATCAAGTTTTACATATTAATAACAAAAAGGCGCACTTCTGCGCCTTTTTTGATCTAAATCGGAAAAATTCGTAAATTACTGGTTAAAAGGTAGCTTAGATAAATAGAACTGCTAAACTATGTCCGACTCTTAATTTAGGTCGTAAATTTTCTTAAGACTATCGGGGTAGTTCATGGAACTTGGTCTAATCATCGCTTTCATCGTGGCAGCAGCAATCATGGTGAAAAAGAGATGGCAAAGC
>LZQR01000280.1_pt1 | contig 13093 bp, 15 predicted proteins | sample 768601 | NCBI WGS metagenome assembly LZQR01 (sample SAMN05207299, study PRJNA324521) | oil field metagenome | isolation source: sample BH-FW-24 from oil reservoir | place: India: Bombay High | collected 2015-12-04
GATTCGGTCCGAAGAACCGTAAATCCGCGCCTTCCTCTCGTGCGAAGGCGCGAAACTCTGCTTCATCGCGCCCCCCGCCAATGACATCGATGGGCCTTTCGCACGGGCAGCGATGCGGGCGAGGTCGTCCAGGCCTTTTTCCCAGAGGAAAGCTCCGAGAAATAGATCCCTTCGGTTTCCTGCGTAACGTCCGATATCGGACCAGAACCGCCGATTCGGTCCGAAGAACCGTAAATCCGCGCCTTCCTCTCGTGCGAAGGCGCGAAACTCTGCTTCATCGCGCCCCCCGCCAATGACATCGATGGGCCTTTTCGCACGGGCAGCGATGCGGGCGAGGTCGTCCAGGCCTTTTTCCCAGAGGAAAGCTCCGAGAAAATAGATCCCTTCGGTTTCCTGCGTAACGAGAGGCACCTGCGCGTAACCGGGCATGACACCGGTCACCCGTTCCACAGGCATCGTGATGCCCGGCAGGGTGAGGGCGGGCGACAGGCTGAGGGGCAGATCGATGCGCAGCCGCAGGGCGCGGCCGTGCAGATAAGATACCAGCCGGGCGAGGCTGTTTGGAAACGGCAGCCCGGACATGCGGATGTAGGTTTCATAATCCGTCATGCTGAGGCCGATCGTCTTGTCCGCCCGGATGCCCCTGCGCCCGGTCGTTACCGGATACCAGCACAGATGCTCCGGCTCGCTCGCGATCAGGCACCGGGTCGGCGGCGCGGCGCGGTAGACGTCTTCCATCGGCACGATCGACCCCATGCCTGCCACAAATCTTGCCCGATAAGGCCGGCATTCCGGAAATTTGTAGGGTCCGAAGGCTTCAAGTTCCGTCCGGAGCCAGTCGACCTGCTCGTCAAAATCGACGAAACGGGTCTCGCCCCACAGCCGTTGCTGTGAAACCTCATCCAGCCAGGGAAGAACATAGACAACCCGATAGCCAAGCGTTGCCAACCCGCAGGCGTGCCACAGTGAGATGAAGGACGGTCCGGTCATCCACGGCAGGGCGGCACTCGTCAGAACCGCAAAGTCATGGATCTCTTGACCTTTGTTACGTTCGCCAGACAGGGGCACTTGTCTCCAGTTTCAACAGCCAGAACCACGGGCAACGATCGGCCAGCGCCTGAAGCGAAGGAGGCGACAGGCTGGCGCGAGACACCAGAACACATGATTCTCCCCCCGAGACAATTCCACCCATCGCAGGTTAGGAAAGCCAGACAGGCCAGAAACGCTAACGCCCGTTTCGGCCTGTATTTTCCACAAGACGCCTGGCACGCCAAATGGTGAGGCCTTGTCACAAACGCGCGAATGAGGCCGTCTAAGACGAAAGTCACCCGCTCGTGACTTTCGGTTGAGTGCTCCATTGCATATTTTAGGGGCAATCGAACAAGGAATTGAGCCAAATGGTGGGATCGTTTTCCCGGAAGGCCGGCAAGGCCCTCCGCACCGCGCTTATTGTAACCGGCGGAATAGTTGCCCTGGCCGCGCCAATCAACGGCGCGCAGGCGCAACCCGAAAAAGTCATCGAACTGTTTACCAGCCAGGGCTGCTCCTCGTGCCCGCCGGCCGATCGGCTGGCGGAAAAGCTGGTGCAGGAAGATAACAACGTCCTGACCATGGTGATGCCCGTCGACTACTGGGATTATCTCGGCTGGAAGGACACGCTGGCAAGTCCCGTCAACTCGCAGCGTCAGCGGGCCTATGCCGCGCGGCGCGGCGACCGGTCGGTCTACACCCCGCAAATGGTGATCAACGGCGAGGAACACGTCGTCGGCAGCCGCGAAGGCGATGTAAGGGCCGCGCTGGCACGTACCGACCCCTTTACCGCGACAATCGACCTGAAGATTACCGACATGGTCGTACAGGCAACGGTGAAAGGCTCCCTGCCCAAAGGCTTCAACATGGCGACCGTCTATTTCCTGCGCATGCAGGATGAAGCCCTCGTGGATATCGGCCGTGGCGAAAACGCGGGCCGCAAGGTGCGTTACGTCAACGTGGTGCGCAATCTGCAGCCGATGGGGATGTGGTCCGGCGGCCAGGAGACATTCCGCATGCCGAAGTCCAAACTGATGCTGAAAGGCGACGCCCGCTGCGCAGTTGTCGTGCAGCTTGAAAATCCCGACGGCCCCGGCCGATCATCGGCGCGGCAACCATGAACAAGAGCGGCGGTCTGTAAACCGCCGCTGTGGTGTGGCCAAATATCAATTCCCTCTGAAAAACGAGCCCACCGGCCTCAAAGCCGGGTTGTAACCCCCGAGAAAACTGCTACCCCTTGCCCCGTTCGACCCGCCTCGGGATCGTAAACGCCCAAAGCAAGGGCAATTTGCGAAACGCAGTGGCCGGTCAGGTTCTCTGCTTTGCCGGCGTCTGGTGAAGCAAATCGGTCCTGGGGGAACGCATGAAGTTGAAGCGCAGGCTTCAGATAGCCTTTTTGAGCATCGTTTTCGGCGTGGTCGTTCTCGGTCTCAAGATCGGCGCCTACCTGTTGACCGGCTCCATAGCGCTTTATTCAGACGCGTTGGAAACGAGGTCAATATCGCGTCCGCTATCGCTACGCTTGCAGCCGTCTGGTTCGCCGCCAAACCCGCCGACAGCAACCACCCCTACGGCCACGACAAGGTTGAGTATTTCGCGGCGGTTCTCGTCGGTGTGATGATCGTGCTTGCCGCCCTGTCGATTTTCCGCGCGGCGTGGCTCGGCTTCATCAGTGGCGACAGTCCGGAATATTCGCCAGCCGGTATCGGCATGAACCTGCTTGCCGCCGTCATCAACGGCGCTGGGCGCGGTACCTGATGAGATATGGCAAACACGCAAGATCACCTGCCCTTGTTGCGGACGGCAAGCATCTGATGACCGATGTGGTCAGCTCCGTCGGGGTTTTAGGCGGTGTTGTGCTGGTGATGCTCACCGGCTGGAAAGTCATGGATCCCGCGCTTGCGGTTCTTGTCGGCCTCACCGTTCTCTGGTCCGGCTGGGGCCTCGTCAAGGAATCCGTCGGCGGATTGATGGACGAAGCCGCCTCGCACGACACATTGGACAAGATCCGTGTTCTGATTTCCGAACATGGCGAAGGCGCCCTGGAGGCACAGACCTGCGCACTCGCATTGCCGGCAAATCCACCTTCATCGATTTTCACCTGGTGGTGCCGGGCGAAATGTCCGTCGACAAGGCACATGAGATCTGCGACCGGATCGAGATTGCCATTGTCGAAGATGTCCCCGGAGCCCGGATCACCATTCACGTCGAACCGGAACACAAGGCCAAGCATTCCGGCATTGTGGTGCTATAGGCGGTGGCCCGAACCCTCTGGTCTTAAAAATAGTAGGGATAACCGCGCATGAGCGAGGCGTTGTTATACTCGAAGACACCGGAGGTCTGGTCGCCCAGCCCACCGCAAACCCGCTTGCCCACCACCGATGCGCGGCCAGAGATGCCGAAGCAGGTGCCCGCCGGCGCGCCCCTCCGCGATCGAACAGGCATTGAGGGAAAGGACGCCGCCAGGGCGGATATACTGGCCCAGCGTTCTCCAAAAGTTCTCCATCCCGGAACTATGCGACACCATCCCAACCGGACTGGCCGCCGTGAATCCGCCTACGCAGTCTGCATCCAGAAGGGTCACCTGACCGGGAACGCCGCTGTGAAAGACCAGCTCGACCACGCCGAAGCCACCCGATGGCGCGTTTTGAACCAGTTGACCCAGAATTTCATCGGTCGAGGAATAGCTGTAACCGGAATGCGCGGCCATATAGCCCCGCGTCAAAAATCAAGCTCACCATTATAAAGAAGTATCCGTGTCATATCGCGCCCCCCGGCACCAAATGTGCAACATGGCTTTCAGGATGAAGAAAGTCTCGTAATACCGCGAAATATTGCCTGAAGAACTGCTCCCTGTCACTCAAGGGACAGGATCTGGGTAAAAACAACTTCCAGAACGACCCCTCCTAAAATAGCAGCACTTTCGGAACGCTACGTCATCGGACGAGGTCTTTTCCGGCCCGGCCAACCAGCCTGTCTCCCGCCGGCGGCACCTGCAGGCAGACCGAATTGCGTCTTGCCCTCGCCCGTCACAATCCATAATACTCTGCACCCGGCGATCCTCGCCGCCGTCTCACCGACGGGTCTGACCCGGGCATTTGCTCACTGCGGAACTGTCTTGGCGCCTGCCCCGGCAACGTCGAAATTTCCCCGCTCCGTCCTCGCAGCACGCCCCGGTTACTTCGGAACGATTTGAGGAACCAGTCTCATATGCCCAACTGGCGGCGCTGGCAGGCCCAGCTTCTTGATCATCTGATCCTGATCGGCGGCGCGCTTGTGATGACGCTGCCTGTCTATTCGATCTTCGCCGCAACCACCCATGAGGGCGGAAGGGTCCGGCCGCGGCTCGACCTTGGTGGCAGCACGCTGGAAAACTACGGACACTTTCTGCAGACCGGCGCAGGCTTTTCCGGTGACGTCACAGCATTGTCGATGATGTGGAATTCCTTCCTGCTGGGCGCCGGATTTGCGACCCTGAAGGTCGTTCTGTCCCTCATGACAGCCTATGCACTCATCTATTTTCGGGTTCGCTTTGCCAGCGCCATCTTCGCCGTGCTTCTGCTGACCCTGTTGTTGCCTCTGGAATCCCGGTTCCTGCCGACCTATGCCGTGACCGTCGAACTTGGCCTCGTCAACACGCGTGCGGGCCTCATCCTGCCGCTGGTCGCCTCCGGCCTTGGGACGCTGTTCTTCCGCCAGTTCCTCATGACGGTTCCGGATGCGCTGCTGGAATCGGCCAGGATCGACGGCGCTGGTCCGCTGAAGTTCTTCAAGGACATTCTGGTTCCCCTGTCGGCGCGACAGCGGCCGCGCTGTTCCTGGTCATGTTTGTCAACGGCTGGAACCAGTATCTGTGGCCGGTAATGGTCACCTCGGAGGAAAGCACCTACACCTTGGTGCGCGGCATGCAGTTTTCGGCAATTCCAGCCTGCGCGGACTGATGCTGGCGGTACTCGCGTTCGTGCCTCCGGCCCTGCTTGTCATATTGTTTCAACGACAAGTCGTTAAAGGCCTGTTCGACGGCTCACACTGACGACATCCGGCATTGAAACCGGCGGTCCCTGCCCCAATTGTTCCAGAACGACCCGAAAGGCACCTCATCCATGGCATTTGAAGCGATCCTGTTCGACTGTGACGGCGTTCTGGTGGATTCGGAAATCATCTATGTCGATGTCGAACGCGAACATCTGGCCCGGATCGGCCTGAAGTACGAGCTTCATGAGTATATGGACCGGTTCCAGGGCCTGGGCAGCACGGATTTCTGGGCGGCACTCGACGCGGATTACCAGACCCTTGGCAAGGGACCGCTGCCTGAAACATTCGGACCGGATCTGGACGCTGCCACCCAGGCGCGGATCGACCGCGAACTGGCGGAAATCAAGGGCATCAAACAGCTGCTGGCAGCCCATGATGGCCCACGTGCCGTCGCCTCCTCCTCCCGCCTGCACCGGCTGACCCACAAGCTTCAGCACACAGGGCTCTTCCCTTATTTCGAGCCGCATATCTATTCAGGCGAGCAGGTAACCAACGGCAAACCCGCGCCCGATCTGTTTTTGTTCGCGGCGGATAAGCTGGGTGTGGACCCGAAAGCCGCGCTTGTCGTGGAAGACAGTGTCAACGGCGTGAAGGCGGGCCTTGCCGCCGGCATGACGGTTTGGGGTTTTGTCGGCGGCGGTCATTGTCACGATGGCCACGCGGAACAGCTGCTTGCCGCCGGTGCACATCGGATTGTCGACAGCCATGACAACCTGGCCACTCTGCTGATCAGTGAAAGCACAGCAGCCTGAGGCTGTTTTGGGCCGATCCAAAAAATCTGACAGAACCCGAATGCTCCTGAGAGATCCGCGCGCCGTTACCCGGCACGCGGCAGGCCATTCTAGCGCCCGAGATCGTGTTCCGGATTTGCGCTGATCTTGTGGATCGAAAGATCCGCTCCGCGGTGCTCGTCTTCCTGAGACAGCCTCAGACCCATCGTCGTTTTCAGGATACCGTAGACGGCAAGACCCGCCCCAAGGGCGTAGACCGCCCCCAGAACCGTGCCGATAACCTGCGAAACGGGAGACACACCGCCAAGGCCACCCAGGGCCTCGAGCCCGAAGAAACCGGCGGCGATACCACCCAGCTCCGCCAGATGCCATGCAGCGGCCAGACACCCAGAACGTCGTCGATTTTCAGCTTGTTCTGGCAGATCTCGAAACCGATTACGAAGATGCCGCCGGCAACGCCCCCGACGATCAGGCTGCCGATCGGGTGCATGACGTCTGAACCGGCACAGACGGCAACGAGACCGGCCAGCGCACCGTTGTGCACGAAGCCCGGATCATTCCGGCCGACGACCAGCGCCACAAGAATGCCGCCAACCATGCCATCAACGAGTTGATCGCCACAAGACCGGAAATGCTCTCAAGAGAGGCAGCCGTCATCACGTTGAAACCGAACCAGCCGACACAAAGCATCCAGGATCCCATGGCGAGCCAGGGCAGCGATGAGGGCGGAATACCGATGGGACGGCCGTTGCGGTCGTAACGGCCATGCGGGCACCCAGCAGCAGAACGGCGCCGAGCGCGATCCAGCCGCCGACCGCATGCACCACCACAGAGCCTGCAAAGTCATGGAACGGCGCGCCGAAGGTCGCTTCCAGCCAGCCCTGGAATCCGAAATTGCCGTTCCAGACCAGACCCTCGAACAACGGATAGACGATGCCGACCAGCGCAACGGTGGCCAGGCATTGCGGCCAGAACTTCATGCGTTCCGCGATACCGCCGGAGATGATCGCCGGAATTGCGGCGGCAAATGTTGTGAGGAAGAAGAACTTCACCAGGCTCAGGCCCTGAAGTTCGAAGCCTTCACCACCACCTGACAAGGTCGCCGCGTTCACCAGGAACGTGGTGCCGTAGGCAACCGCATATCCGACGAAGAAATACGCCACTGTCGACAGGGCAAAGTCGACAAGGATTTTTACCAGCGCGTTGACCTGGTTCTTTTGACGGACGGTGCCGACTTCCAGAAAAGCGAAGCCGCCGTGCATGGCGAAAACGAGAATAGCTCCCACAAGGACGAAAAAGACGTCCGCCCCGACCCCGGTTTCATTCATTTTGACCCCCAGATAGGCAATTTGCCGTTTGTTTTTGCGTTTCGGAGCGCACAGCATTCAAACTGCATGCCAAACGGGCAAAAGCTCAAAAAAGACCCGGAAATCAGCCGATTTTTAATCGAAACCTTTGGAGGCCCCGCCAAAGGGAACGTGTGGATCGATTATTTTGTAATCATTCGCAATTTTTTAGGCAAAAACAGAAACTCAGGGCAACTAACCAAAAAAAGAGCCCGGGGTTGCCCCCGGGCTTTCCAAGTTTGCGGTCTGAGCCAATAGACCGCCTGGGAGATTTTTGTCGGTGCCGCCTTAGAGGCGGCCGGAGCCGGTTCCGAATTCCGGATAGGCTTCCACACCGATTTCGACCTTGTCGAGACCAAGGGCCTCTTCTTCCTCGGACACCCGGATACCCATTGTGGCCTTGAGGACGAACCAGATCACCGAGCTTACGACCAGGGTGAACGCACCGATGGAAACGATACCGATCAGCTGGGTGACGTAGGAAGCGTCGGAGTTGGACAGCGGTACGATGAGCGTGCCCCAGATACCTGCCAGCAGGTGAACCGGGATGGCGCCAACGACGTCGTCGATTTTCAGCTTGTCGAGCATCGGAACCGCGAAGACCACGATCACGCCACCGACACCGCCGACGAAGACGGAAACCCACACACTCGGGGCAAGCGGTTCTGCGGTGATGGCAACCAGACCTGCCAGAGCGCCGTTCAGAGCCATGGTCACGTCGACCTTCTTGTAGAGGATCTGGGTGAGAACAACCGCGACGACGACACCGGCAGCAGCAGCCATGTTGGTGTTGGCGAAGATGCGGGAGATGTCGGAGACGTCACCGATGGAACCCATAGCGAGCTGGGACGCACCGTTGAAGCCGAACCAACCCAGCCACAGGATGAACGTGCCGAGGGTTGCGAGCGGCATGGAGGAACCCGGGAACGGGTGCACGGAACCATCCGCGCCATACTTGCCTTTACGGGCACCGAGGATAACCGCACCGGCCAGAGCAGCCCAGCCACCGACGGAGTGAACGAGAGTGGAACCGGCAAAGTCGGAGAACTCAGCGCCGCCGATAGCCTTCACGCTTCGCCGTTGAGCCAGCCGCCGCCCATTCCCAGGAACCGGTGATCGGGTAGATGATGCCCGTCAGGACAACGGTGAAAGCCAGGAAAGGCCAAAGCTTGATGCGCTCGGCGAGCGTGCCGGACACGATCGACGCGGTGGTCGCACAGAAGACCATCTGGAAGAACCAGTCGGACGCCGTGGAGTAACCGGTGTCGAGTGCGTCGCCGCCGACGGCGTCAAACGCGTAAGGGCCGAAGGAACCCATGAAACCGCCGTCAACGCCGGTGTACATCAGGTTGTAGCCGGTGATCCAGAACATCAGGCCAGCGATGGCGTAGAGCGTAATGTTCTTCAGGCACTGCATCGAAACGTTCTTGGAGCGGACGAGACCAGCTTCAAGCATTGCGAAACCGGCGGCCATCCACATGACCAGGAAACCACCGATGAGGAACAGCAGCGTATTGAAGATATAGGCAACCTCGGGAGAGACTGCGGCTGGAGCTGCAGCGGCAGCCTCGGTATCCTGCGCAAGCACCGGCAGAGCCGTAAGCTCAGCAGAGCCAGCGCCGTCGCGCCCTTAGCGACTAGTTTTTCATGATACGTTTCCTTACCTAAATCACAGAGCTTCGGCGTCGGTTTCGCCGGTACGGATGCGCACGACCTGATCGATCGAATGAACGAAGATCTTCCCATCCCCGATCTGGCCGGTCTTGGCAGCGCCGGAAATCACTTCGACGACCTTGTCGACGGAGGCGGCATCCACAGCGACTTCAATCTTCAGCTTCGGCAGGAAGCTGACGGCATACTCGGTGCCGCGATAGATTTCGGTGTGCCCCTTCTGGCGGCCATAGCCCTTCACTTCAGTCACCGTCAGCCCCTGGATGCCGATGCTGGTCAAGGCATCGCGCACTTCGTCGAGCTTGAACGGCTTGATGATGGCCATCACTATTTTCATTGCTCGTTCCATTCCCCTTCTTAGCGCCCCTTCCCGTCGAAGAAGCTCGGCCTACCACCCCGGAAACTGCGCCTGGTTCTGTCCCCCTCTGGAAGGATCTTCTCAGGTCTTCGGCTTCACCACGTGTCGTGGCCCCGGGCCGGTGTCGGCTCTTACTAATCAAGGACCGTGCCAACTTGGCTTTTTCGGAGAGTCTTTCGCGGAATCCCGCGGTTTTGCAGTGCAAAAAACGCCAGAGCCAACTTTGTGGCATAAATGGGATGGCGGCTTTTCAGGCAGTTTTTCTGCCTATTTTTTGCACATCGCATACTTTGAGGGTTAAAAATTGTGCACAAAAGACCGGCAATCGCTCCTCGCATAAAATGCGGCACCTGAACCGGTCAACAAAGTTACGGCAGTGCAAATGGCCGTGCTTCGCCACTGCGGCGGCAGCCCGCCGCGAAAGCAGCCACCGTCTCAGTGCGGAGGCACAATCCGTATCTCAAGTTTCAGGTGGAGGATTGGCGCTGCACCGCCTGCCCCCCCCAGAGAAAGGGCCGCCACATCGAATAAGTTCGAGCTTGTTCGGGATCCTGGAGTATACTTTTCAGAAGTAATCTCCGCAGATGCAGCCATTAGTTGCCCTGTCTTTTCAACGACCCCATCCCAACGGACCAACCGGCAGAGGTTGAAATGAGACACAGTGCCAAGCTAGCGGCCATCGCCCTTTCGTTCTTGCCGGGTCTTGCGAGCGCGCAGGACGTGGCCGACACCATCTATTCCGGCGGCCCCATCCTGACCATCAATGACAGTCAGCCGAAGGTTGAAGCCGTCGCGGTGAAAGACGGGCGAATACTGGCGGCAGGAACGTTGGCCGATATTTCGACCTTTAAGGGCGAAACGACGGAGGCGTTCGATTTGAACGGCCGGACGATGCTACCGGGGTTCGTAGATAGCCACGGACACGTGGTCATGGGCGGAATTCAGGCCCTTTCGGCGAACTTGCTTGCACCGCCGGACGGGGAAGTCACGGATATCGCCAGCTTGCAGGCAACGCTGAAAGCCTGGGCGGAGAAGAACGCTGCGACAGTCGACAAGGGGTCGATCGAAGTCGGCAAGCTGGCCGATTTCGTTCTGCTGTCCGAAGACCCGACGGCGATCGATCCGGAGAAGCTGGCCGGGATAAAGATCGAAGGGACCGTGAAAGGCGGCAATCTGGTCTATGACGCACAGAAAGACAGCCGTCGGGGCGACCTCTTCCCGCAATTTCCGGTCTTCGGCAATCCGGAAGCAGCGCATCATCTGATGCATGCAATGTATGACGGCTTGAGCGGCGCTTCCAATCAGTAAGCAGACCGCATGCTGCGTCGGGACGGCCTCCGAAGACCGTCCTGAAGACAGAGCGCCTCGGTCAATGCTTCAACCGCAGAAGCAGCTCCCGGGCAGATCCTCAGGCTGAGAAGCCGCCGCTTTCCAGATAGGCGATTTCTTCCGGTGTCGATTGCCGGCCGAGAACGGCATTGCGATGCGGAAAGCGGCCGAAGCGGCGGATGACGTCGAGGTGGATCAGCGCGTAGTGATAGAGTTCCGTGTCACCAAGGACGCGGCACAGGTCAACAGACCTTTCCTGATGCGCATATCTTCTGCGTGCTCGAACGGCAGGTAGAAAAAGCCGCGCGCCTCCTTGGGAAACGCCCTGTCAAAACCACGATCAAGCGCTTTTTCGGCGACCTCTACGGCCTTCGGGTCCGCCCGGAAAGCCTTGGGGCTGCCGCGGAAGACATTGCGCGGGAACTGGTCAAGCAGGATCAGGAGCGCGAGCGCACCATCGGCCGTATCCGCCCAGCCATCGAGCTTGCCCTCAGCCGCATCCTCGATAGCGGCCAGGAACCTGTCCCGGCACAACTTGTCGAACTTGTCGTCCTTTGCGAACCATTTCGCCGGCCCGGCATTCCACCAGAAATCGAGAACGTCGAGGGAGGTGATCGGCTGGTCTGTCATGGCGGCAATTTCCGGAGATGAAGGAGTGGAAGGGGTGCGATCCGTTCCTGCCAGCTTCACTTGCCCGCTGTCAACGCGCCGCAGGCCAATGTCTGCCAGTTAACCTGGTGTTGCCGTGTCTGGGCATCCAGAAAGCCACTGTCCTTCAGGGCGGTCATTTCCTGCCTGAACGCCTCGACCAGCGCGGGATCCGTCCCCTGCTGAACACGGCCCACAGCGGTTGGCAAGTGCTTCGACAAAGACCACCGGCTGCAGCAGGCTGCCGTCATATCCCTGCTTGCAGCGCTCGCCTCTGCCAGGAACCCAGTCAGCGGCAGCACATCGATCCGCTCCAGGTAAAGCATCTCGATACCTTGGTGAAAATCGGTGATCGGCATCAGGTTCCCGGTTTTCTCGAACCCGAGCTGTTTGAGGTGGGACAGAAGATTGGAGCCGTCCTGAACACCGATCCGCACCTTCTGATCACGCAGGTCCTCGACCGTGTCGGCTTCGATCCTCGGTCTGGTCGAGAGCTGGTAGAAATTCTGCCCATAGGGCGAGACCTCGCCCAGCCAGATGAATTTATCTTCTCGCTCCGGCGTTCGCGACAGCGAGAAAAAAAGCACATTCGGCATGGTTTCGGCCAGGAGCATTGCCCGCTTCCAAGGCAGGAATTCGTAAGCGCCGATCTTCAGCGGGATTGTTTCCCCGACCCGCCTGGCAACTTCGAGCATATAGGCCGTGACATAACCGTCCGGCTTGCCCGCGTTGTCCCATTGCAGCGGTGCGAAACTCTGGGTGACGATCTGGATTTCGGCTGGGTTTGCCTTTGCCGGGCCGGCAACAAGCGAAAGGGCCGCGGCCGCAAGCATGATTGCGCTCCGGAGTCCTGCTTTCATTCCTGCACCATGCAATCGTCCCGCACCTTTGAAAAAGCCGTTTCTCGCAGTTAAACCCTGCCGGCGGATTGCGGGTGCGCTTTTGCGACAGCCGTCAATCCGGAACCGGACCTACCTGGCCTCAAGTCTGGGACGGTTTTCATCCCTGTACCCCGATGACACCGGCAAATCAGGCTAGTTTTGACTTCCTAATCTTGTATGAATGGCCAACAAAGGGAAGAAATTTCGACCCGCCACCGGCGCCCCTGAAACGGAGACTTTGTTGACGACCGGAACGACACTCGATCTGAAGGGCCTGAAATGCCCGCTGCCCGTGCTCAAGACCCGCAAGGCCCTCACCCGGTTATCCAGCGGCGAGCAACTGACCGTTTTGACCACGGACCCGATGGCGGAAATCGACATTCCCCATTTCTGCAACGAGCAGGGCCATACCCTGCTGGAAGCAGAGCGCATAGAGGGCGGCCACCGGTTCGTGCTGACCAAGGGCGGCTAGATCAACAAACGATCAGCACCCGGCTTGAAGCGTCACTGCATCTTGCCGGCAATCTTGTCGATATCCGCCGCAAGCTGGAGGTCCAGTTTGCTGAGACCGCCAACGTCATGGGTCGACAGGGTGATATCGACACTGCGATAGACATTGAACCATTCGGGATGGTGGTTCATCTTTTCCGCCACCAGCGCGATCTGGGTCATGAAGGCAAAGGCTTCGCGGAAATTGTGAAACTTGAAGGATTTCGATATCGCCTCCCGGTCTTCGCACATGTGCCAGCCCGGCAGATCGTTCAATCCGGCGGCGCGGTCTTCCGGCTTCAGTCGTTCAACCATCTGGTCCTCCTGTTTTGCGTAACGGCCCGGCTCGAAAACGAGCCGTCTGCCTGCCGTGCACCTAATCCAGTTCTGTGTCAGCCCAATGGCGGGCTGCCAGCATCCGCTTGGCGCCTGTTTCAAGGATAACCCGCTTGCCCCACGCCGTCCTCTTCGTTTGCCTTGGCAACATCTGCCGGTCGCCACTTGCGGAAGGCGTTTTCCGGGACATCGTGCAGGAGGCTGGACTGGCAGACAGTTTCGTGGTCGATAGCGCGGGAA
>LZQR01000281.1_pt1 | contig 13075 bp, 14 predicted proteins | sample 768601 | NCBI WGS metagenome assembly LZQR01 (sample SAMN05207299, study PRJNA324521) | oil field metagenome | isolation source: sample BH-FW-24 from oil reservoir | place: India: Bombay High | collected 2015-12-04
GACGATGCTAGCGTAGTAGCCATTCTGGCCGAGCACCTGAGCAAGCTGGGCATGCCGGCTGCGGAAGCCAAGGAAGGCGAACCGCTGCGTCCGGGCCGATGCTAGCGTAGTAGCCATTCTGGCCGAGCACCTGAGCAAGCTGGGCATGCCGGCTGCGGAAGCCAAGGAAGGCGAACCGCTGCGTCCGGGCCGCATCTATCTGGCGCCGGGTGATTTCCACATGACCCTGCGTTCGAACAACGGGGTGATCACGACCCATCTGGATCAGTCCCCGCCTGTGAATTTCTGCCGTCCGGCCGTGGATCCGCTGTTCAACAGCTGCGCCAAGGTCGCCGGCAATGGCGTGCTCGCCGTCGTGTTGACCGGCATGGGTCATGACGGGCCGCGACGCGCCCGCACTGTTCGTGAGGCCGGCGGCCAGGTCATCGCCCAGGATCAGGCGTCCAGCGTGGTCTGGGGCATGCCGGGCGCGGTTGCCGAAGCCGGACTCGCAGACCAAATCTTGAGCCTAAAAGACATTGGGCCGGAACTGACCCGGCGCCTGAAAGGACCGCTATGAGCGCTCTTCCTTCAAACAAGTTCGACTTTCTCTGTCAGGATGTTCGCAAGCGTTCAGGCCTGGTGCTCGGCCAGGAGAAGGCGTACCTGATCGACAGTCGGCTGGGCCCGCTCGCCCGCAAGGAAGGGTTCGCCTCCGTTGAGGCCCTGATCGACGCCATGATGCGCGGCGACCAGCGCATCTGCGTGGCCGCCAGCGAGGCGCTCGCCACGCATGAAACCTTCTTCTTCCGCGACAAGACGCCGTTTGACCTGTTCGAGAACGTGATTGCGCCGGCGCTCAAGACGGCGCGCATGGGACGCCAGCTGAAAATCTGGTGTGCGGCGGCCTCGTCCGGACAGGAGCCCTATTCCCTGGGCATGTTGCTGGATGAGATCCCCGGCCTGAGCGCGGATATTCTGGCCACGGACATGAGCGCGCCTGTGCTGGAGAAGGCCAAGGCGGGCATCTACACCCAGTTCGAGGTGCAGCGCGGCCTGCCGATCCAGCGCCTGGTGAAGCATTTCGATCAGGTCGGCGATTCCTGGCGGATCAAACCCCAGCTGCGTCAGAAAGTGCGCTTCGAACAGGCCAACCTGCTCGATGACTTTGCGCGCTTCGGCAAGATGGACGTCATCTTCTGCCGCAATGTGCTGATCTATTTCGACATCCAGACCAAGGCCAAGGTGCTCGACCGTCTGGCGGCGCAACTGGCCGATGACGGCTTCCTGCTTCTGGGCGCGGCGGAAACGGTGGTCGGTCTGACCGACAGCCTGCGTCCGATCAGCGGGCATCGGGGTCTGTACGCCAAACCCGCCATGGCGGCGAAATTGGCCTCGGCGGCCTGATCCTCGCTACCAGCGCGCGTGCAGGCCGACGCCGAGGAAGTGTTCGTCTTCCTCCCAGTCCTCGCGTCCAAGATGAAACTCACGCTTTTCCCGCACATAGCCGAAGCTGGCGTGGGCGCGGTCGGAGAGCTTGACGGCGACGCCACATGGGTGTCGCCGATCACGGTTTCGGACGAGAAGGGGGCGACTGTGAACTCGCGCAGACTGCCCGGCGAAACGGCATAGCTCTCGCGGCCCGCGCCACCCACAATCCACCATTGCGGATCTGAGACGCCGGTCTCCGGATTGACGCGCACCTGCACGCCAAGCGCCGAGGCGGACCAGCCATCGCCGGATTCCGATTGCGCGCGCGGCGAGATGGCGAAGCTTCCATGGCGATGTGAGGAGAGGCGATCCGCTCGTCCGGCCTGGAGTTATCGAGATCAACCGTGTGGGACATGACTGCGTTGGCCACACGTCGCGACGCTTCGGAGATTCTCAGGTCGCGATAGAATTCCGGATTGCGCAATTGAGCGGGATTGACCCGGGGTGTGGGCAGGGCGTGACCGGTTAGCGACGGATCAAGGTCATGGACTGGCGCGTCAGAGGCGGCGCCCGGTACGAAGGCTGCAAACAGTCCGCCGCTCGCAATCATCGCGGCCAGCCCCAGCTCCAGTATGCGTCGTCCCCTCATATCCCCCCCAGGATCCGTCACGTCTGAAGGGGATTAATACTGTGTAAAGGATTGGGATCAAGCCAAAACTCTCCTCTCAGGCGTGGTTGCGCCTGACGAGGGTTGAGAGCCGGGGCGGTCCTGTTACTGGGCGCGTCGACGCATCTGGCCGGCGATCTCGTCCATCTGGGCCTGCTCGGCGGACTTAAGCGCATCCTGGATGCGGGTCAGGCGACGCTCTTCAAGCAGCTCGTATTTCTTGAGATCGGCAAACGCCGTTTCCAGACGGCCGCGAAGCTCGTCGGCCTGCGCATCCACCTCGCCCAGAGACGTGCGCAGCTTGTCCTTGCGCTGGATCACCGAGCGGGCATAGCTGCCATAGGCGAGGTAGCCGTCACGGTTTTCCTCTGCGATCGCCTGCTCTTCAGGAACGCTTTCCTCGAGCCGGTCGATCTGGTCGTTGATCGAGGCGCGGGCGCGCTCGATCTCGGCCATCTGCTTTTGCAGTTCCTCAACCTTGAACCGGGCCAGCCGGATCAGCGGTGCGTGTGAACGTGTCGCCATGTCTTATCCCTATCCATCACCCAAAATCCCGGCCAGGTGTGCGAAACTCTCTCCAATGGATGAGGTCTCGTCTTTTCCCTGTCCCAGGAATGCTTCAAGCGGTTCATTGACCGCGATCGCCCGGTCCACCTCCGGGTTCGACCCGCTGGAATAGGCTCCCAGTCGGATCAGCTCCTCCATGTCCGCATAGGCGGCGAGGAGTTTTCGAGCTTCACGCGCGAGCGGCGCCTCTTCGGGCGCATAGACTTCGGGCGCGGAGCGAGAAATCGATTTGAGAACGTCGATCGCGGGGAACCGCCCGCGCTCAGCGATCGAACGGCTCATCACGATATGGCCGTCCAGAATACCGCGGACGCGTCCGCAATGGGTTCGTTATGGTCATCACCGTCCACCAGCACGGTGAACAGGCCCGTGATGGTGCCCGTGCCCTGCGGTCCGGGGCCGGCGCGCTCGAGCAAGCCGGGCAGTTCAGCAAAGACCGAAGGCGTATAGCCGCGCGTGGTCGGCGGCTCGCCCGCGGCGAGGCCGATTTCGCGCTGGGCGAGGGCGAAGCGAGTGATGGAATCCATCAGGCACAGGACATTCAGGCCCTGATCGCGGAAGTATTCCGCCGTCGCCATCGTGGTGTAACAGGCCCGGCGCCGCGCCAGGGCGGGGGCGTCCGAGGTTTCGGTGATCACGACAGAGCGGGCGCGACCTTCAGGGCCCAGCACGTCCTCGACGAATTCGCGCGCTTCGCGGCCCCGTTCGCCGATCAGGCCAATGACGATGACATCCGCTTCAGAGCCGCGCGCCAGCATGGACAGCAGTACCGACTTGCCCACGCCCGAGCCGGCGAAGACGCCCAGGCGCTGGCCCAGCCGCATCGGGGTGAAGACATTCATGGCGCGCACGCCCAGATCGAGGCGTTCGCCCAGACGCTGGCGGCTATGGGCGCCCGGCGGGCGGCCTTTGAGGGCGTATTCCACATCGCCCTCGGGCAGGAAGCCAGAGAATCCTGCGGGCGGCAGAAGCTGTCCATGACCCGGCCCAGCCAGGCCTTGTGCGGACGGATGGCGTCGCCGCGCGGATCGAGCGTGGCGATCGCGCCGGGGCGGACGCCGGTCAGATCGTCATAGGCCATCATCAGGGCGGTCTCGCCCCGAAAGCCGACGACTTCGAAACTGGCTTTGACAGGACCGTCAAGATGAGCGCGCGCGCCGAGGGTCAGCGCCATCGCCGGCCCCTCCGCCTCGACCAACAGGCCGTTGACCGCTGATACGCGGCCTTTGAACGTTCGGGTCTCCAGATTGGAGATCCGGTCGATCAGGCTATCCACCGCTCTTCTCGCGTTGTTGCACAGGGCTTTTCCCCGCTTGGAACCCTTGTTTAACCCAAACGCGGTTTCAGCCGCGTAAACGTCGCTGCACGAACTTGCTTTGTGACGCGCGCAATAAACTTCCGTAAGCCGGTTTTCTTTTGAGTGCGAATGGCTATGTTCCCCTTCGGCTCGACGGGCTGCAGCCGCCTGACAGCGTGCTCACGCGCTCGTATCCGAGCCTTTGCGCCAGCAAGGGGTGGTCTTCGAACGAAGGTCCAGGGCGCGTCGAGGGACTGAAATCCGGTGCCTCACCTAGTTTCACATCGCTGGCGCAAGCGCCGCCGCCGAGTATTCGACGACGAGGGAGCCTTATGTCGCTCAACGCCAAGACTGTGCGCATCGCAGGATCGCGCCCGAAGAAAAAGCCATTTCGCGTCAAACAAAGATAATCTCTACGGCCAGATCGAAGAGAGCAAGTTCAACCGCTATGTCGTTCACGACTGCCGCGGTATCGCAAATATCTCGATGAGGGCGGGGCGGAGGTTTATTCCGCCGAGGAACTGGATGAGCTGGAAGCGGCGGGGGTTTCAAACCGTTTGCCGCCGCGGGCGACGGGCTATTACCTTGATCTCGCCAAGCGCTCGACGGCGGTGAAGAACCTGATCAAGGCGCGTCCTGAAGAGATGGAAGACCTCTCGGGCGAGGCCGATCCGTCCAACCAGCTCAAATACAGCCCCATTCCGGGCCTCTTGCACAAATACGAGCTGTGCCTCGTCTATGTGGTGCGCACCTGTTCGAGCTGGTGCCGGTATTGCTACCGGTCGGACTTCCTGACCGGCAAGACTGGCAAGGACACCGCCTCGATCCACGAGGTGAAGGACTATATCAAGACCCATAACGCCAAGGTCGAGCGCGGCGAGATCACCCACAAGCCAAGGTGCGCGAGGTCCTGTTGTCGGGCGGCGACCCGATGGTGCTGTCGAACCGCAATCTGTTTGACTATCTCAATGGCCTTGCGGAAGCGGGCGTCGAGGTGATCCGCATCGGCACCAAGGAGATGGCGTTCTATCCCGAGCGCTTTGACGACAATTTCTTCCGCATGCTCGATCTCTTCCACGAGGTGCATCCCCAGGTGCTGGTGGCCTTCATGGTCCACTTCACCCACCCCGATGAGTTCCTGCGTCTGGATGTGAACGGCGATTATGTGCGTGATGAACGCGGTCGCCCGCTGCGCAACCCGCTCGTGGAACAGGCGGCGACCCGACTGCGGGCGCGTCCCTTTGTGACGCTGGAGAACCAGACGCCCATCATTGACGGCGTGAATGACGATGCGGACGCCCTGCGCCTGATGCAGCAGGAGCTCAAGCGCATGGGTGTGAACAATCACTATTTCTTCCAGTGTCGCGAGATCGAGGGCTTCCGCGCCTTCGCCGTGCCGGTCGAGAAAGCCTGGAAGCTGCACGCCGAAAGCCAGCATGGGTTGTCAGGGATCGAGCGCTCGCGCTTCGCCCTGTCCACCGAGGCGGGCAAGATGGAGATGGTCTCGGTCATCGACGGGGATGAGCGTTTGCGTTCGCTGGGCGGCGAGCTGGGTGAGGCGCTGGCGGACGGTCTGGTCGTTTTCCGCCTGCACCGCACGCCGCATTCGGACCGGCAGAGCGACATCGTGATCGCGCGCCGCAATCCCGAGGCTTTGTGGATCAGCGGCTATGAGGATCGCATCCTCTATGATGGCCGGGTGCAGAGCCAGGACGACAAATGGGCGCCGGTTCTGGCGGCGCTGGCGCCGGCGCTGATGCAGGCCGCGGAATAGCTCTGTGGCGTTGAAAACGAGGCCCTGAAACCGCTGAGATTTTCGGAGTTTTCCACGGATTTGAGAAGCCCTCGCCGGTCTGTCGGCGGGGCTTTTTACGATTCGTGAATTTTTCCAGCACAATCAAGTTCATGATTAATATGGCCTTTAATCAGCGATTCGAGCTGCAGGGCTCGATTCTGCCACGGGAGTCAAACAGTCGTTAACTTCCCATAAGGGTTTCTCGCCTCTGATAGCGAATAAGGTTAACGGTTGTGACGTCGCGCGGAGGTGGTGATTCGTGCGTCGGCCATGGGAGGGAACCGATGCGGGTTCTGCTGATCGAAGATGATCGCGCGACAGCGCAGGGTATCGAGCTGATGTTGAAGTCAGAGGGCTTCAACACGTATGTGACGGACCTGGGCGAAGAGGGTGTCGATCTCGGCAAACTCTATGACTATGACATCATTCTGCTGGATCTGAACCTTCCGGACATGCCCGGTTTTGACGTGCTCAAAACCCTGCGCGTGGCCAAGGTCGATACGCCGATCCTGATCCTCTCGGGCAATGCCGACATCGACAACAAGGTGCGCGGTCTCGGTTCGGGCGCTGACGACTACATGACCAAGCCCTTCCACAAGGAAGAGCTGATCGCCCGCATTCATGCGGTGGTGCGTCGCTCCAAAGGCCATTCCCAGTCGATCATCAAAACGGGCGACATCGCTGTGAACCTCGACGCCAAGACCGTCGAAGTGAATGGCCAGCGCGTGCATCTGACCGGCAAGGAATACCAGATGCTGGAGCTGCTTTCCCTGCGCAAGGGCACGACCCTGACCAAGGAGATGTTCCTCAACCATCTTTACGGCGGCATGGACGAGCCGGAGCTTAAGATCATCGACGTCTTCATCTGCAAGCTGCGCAAGAAGCTCGCTTCGGCCACCTCCGGCGATCACCACATTGAAACCGTCTGGGGCCGCGGCTATGTGCTGCGTGACCCGTCTGACGAGATCAGCGCCGCCAGCGCCTGATCCTCTCAGGCATCCTGAGATAAAACCCCTCGGAGCCCGGCTCCGAGGGGTTTTTTCATGGCGTCTGTTTTGAGTGCGGCGCAGCAGGTATTCTGACGCTGAATTTGCATGCAGAAGTGCAGATAAAAGCATAATTGCATTACGTTTGAGAAGTGCAGGCTTCGCTTGCGCAGCAAAATTCCCGAGTGGAATCGCCAAAATTCTGGTGCGCTGCACAATTAGTTATATCCATATCTGTTCAAGTCTTTACTTGCTTGTGCTGCACAAGCTTCTCTAACCTGTCCGGACACGCCTGTACCAAACAGCGGCGACAAAGTTGCGAGGCGTCGGGGGAGGAAAGAATGAAGAAATCCATCAAGTCCGTTGCGCTTGGCGCAACAGCGCTCGCGGCTGGTCTGACGGGACTGGCGCATGCTCAGCAGCCTGATGTCATCACCGTGACCGCTCAGAAGCGGGAGCAGACGCTTCAGGAAGTGCCGATCGCGGTGTCCGTGGTCCAGGCTGAAACCATCCAGAACGCGCAGATCATCGATGCGCTTGATCTGCAGTCCGTCGTGCCGGCCCTGCGCGTCAGTCAGCTGGAGCGCAGCTCCAACACGACCTTCATCATTCGCGGTCAGGGCAATGGCGCGAACAATCCCGGCATCGAGCGTCGGTCGCCGTCTATATCGATGGCGTGTTCCGGCCTCGGGCGGGCTCGGTCCTGTCTGACCTGATGGGGATCGAGCGGGTGGAGGTGCTGCGCGGTCCGCAATCGACCCTGTTCGGCAAGAACGCCACGGCGGGCGTGGTGAGCATCATCACCGAGAGCCCGTCTTTCGAGTGGGGCGGAACGGGCGAGGTCACGTTCGGCAATTTCGGCGCGACGATCCTCAAGGGCTCGGTCACCGGACCGCTCAACGAGAATGTCGCCTTCTCCCTGTCCGGCAGCATGAACCAGCGTGACGGATATTACGAGAACAGCGGGCCGGGCGGCGATTTCAATGATCGGGACCGCTACGCCATTCGCGGCCAGCTGCTGATGCTGCCGACCGACAATCTCGAACTGCGCCTGATCGCGGACTATGACGAGATCGACGAACAATGCTGCGGCACGGATCGCGTCACGGACGGCGCCGCTGGTCCCGCCATTCGGGGCCTGCTGGGCGGACAGACCTCGCAAGGCGATTTCGCCTACCGGATCGCCACCGATCTGCCCAACCGGAACCAGATCGAGAATTCGGGGATTTCGCTGCAGGCGGACTGGGAGCTGAACGACAATCTGACCCTCAGCTCGATCACCGCATTCCGTCAGTACGACGATTTCGTCGACTATGAGGGCGACTTCACCGATCTGGATATCCTGGGAGAGAATATCCGGGGGCTGGACGTGAGCACCTTCACCCAGGAATTCCGCCTGACCGGCGACTGGAACAACCGGGCCTTCTTCCTGCTGGGCGCGTTCTATTCGGACGAAGACATGACCGTGGAGGACGCCCGTATCTATGGCGCAGATTCCCGCGCCTATGTGGACATCCTGACCGGCGGCGCCCTGGCGATGTTCGAGGCGCCGCTCGGCTTCGCGCCCGGCACCTTCTATGCCGAAGGCGGCGGGACGCGCTTCACGGCGGAACAGACCGACGAGCAGTTCCAGATCTTCGGCCAGATGGACTTCAATCTGACCGATCGCCTGGTCCTGACAGCGGGCCTGGCTTATTTCGAGACCAACAAGAGCGTTGATTTCACCAATGTGATCCGCACCAACCCGTTCTCGGACCTGAACTTTGTCCAGCTGGGTCTGGGCAGCTTCCTGCAGAGCGCCGGCGTTAATCCCAATGACCCGACGCAGGTGGGCGCCTTTGCGGCCTCCCAACCGGCGATCTTCAACGCCTTCGTCAACGCCTCGACCACGTTCAACTCGGTGGCCCTGGGCAATGGCGGCGTGCTGGTGAACGGCGTCGTGGTGGACCCGGCGACGGGTCTGCCCCTGGCCAACCCGCTTCTGGACTTCTTCCAGCTGGGACTCCAGCCGCTGGGCGCGTTGACCCCGTTCCCGAACTCGGTGGAAGACGGCCAGACCAATGATTCAGACTGGCCCTACACCCTGCGTCTGGCCTACGACGCGACGGACCGGACCAATGTCTACGTTTCCTATGCGCGCGGCTTCAAGGCGTCTTCCTGGAACCTGACGCCGGACACCCGTCCGAATACGGCGGATGTCGCCGCCCTGAGGGCGGCCGGCGAACTGGCGGCGGACAACGCTCTGGGCCTGCCCACGGTGGTGAACACCGCGGAAGCGCTCGGCGTCGCCGGCAATCAGCGCTTTGCCCGTCCGGAAATCACGACCACGCTCGAGATCGGCTTCAAGACCCGCTTCTCCTGGGGCTCGCTGGATGTGGCGCTGTTTGACCAGACCATCGAGGACTTCCAGTCCTCCATCTTCCAGGGCGCGGGCTTTGCGGTGGTGAACGCCGGCGAACAGACCAGCCAGGGCCTGGAGTTTGACAGCACGATCAACCCGCCCGCCATTCCGGGCCTGACCTTCACCCTGTCAGGCATCTGGATGAACGCCGAGTATGACAGCTATCCGGGGGCGCCCGTCGTCACGGGCAGTCCGGAAGACCTGGCGGACGGAGTCGCCAATGGCGTGGGCGATCTCAGCGGCGAGGACGTTGCGGGCATTCCCGAATTCGCCGGCTCCTTCGGCGTTCAGTACACCCGCGACTTCAATGGCGGCGAGGCCTTCTTCCGGGCCGACTACCAGTACGAATCCGAGGTCAAGCTGCTCAACAACCTGCCGGATGACATCACCCGGTCGGTGAACACCATCAACGCCTCCTTCGGGGTGAACCTCGATAACGGTCTCGAAGCCCTGCTCTGGGCGCGGAACCTGAACGAGGACGAGTATTACACTTCGGGGTTCCCGACGACGCTGCAAGCGGGCTCCTTCTCCGCTTATCCAAACCAGCCTCGCACCTACGGGATCACGCTGCGCAAGCAGTTCTAGGATCCTCAAAGGAACCCGTACTCTGCCCCGCCGGGAAACCGGCGGGGTTTTTCTGTCCTGAGGCGCGTCCAGGCGATGCGGACGCTCAGGTCTGACATCTTCCGGATGTCAGCACGCTGGCAAGTCGGCGAGTCCTGACGCATTTTGGTCGACGGACCGAGTGACAGGAATCAGGACGGACCATGATCGAAGAGACCGAGACCATCGACGAGAAGCCGCAAGGCTCGCGGTTTCGACCGCTCATCCTCTGGGCGCTGTTTCTGGGCCTGTGCGCCATTCTGGTCGCCGGTGTGGCGGGCTGGCTGGATCCGGTTGAACGTCTTCTGAGTTCCGAACGACTGAGCTTCTCGACCGGGGATTTCACTATCACCGCCTATATGGTGGCGCGGGTGATCGTGGTGCTCGCGCTGGTCTACTGGATGGCTGCGGTCATCGCCGGGGTCCTCGACACGCGCATCCGCAGCTCCAAGGCGTTCAAGTCCGGCACGCGCTCGCTGATCGCCCAGATCGTCCGCATCGCCATCTACATCATCGCCGGTCTGATCACGCTGGACGTGGTGGGGCTCGACCTGACCGCCCTGACGGTCTTTGGCGGCGCCTTGGGCATTGGCCTGGGGTTCGGGCTTCAGAAGATCGCCTCGAACTTCATTTCCGGTCTGATCCTGATGGCCGAACGCTCTGTGGAGGAAGATGATCTTGTCGAGCTGGCCGACGGCACGACCGGGTTCGTGCGACGCACCAGCGCCCGCTATGTCCTGCTGGAGACCTTTGACGGCAAGGAAATCCTGATCCCCAACGAGGAGCTGATCACCGGCCGGGTGATCAACTGGACGCTCAACAACACGCGCGGCCGGGTGGAGATCAAGGTGGGGGTCGCCTATGGCTCGGACCTGCACCTCGCCCAGTCCCTGATGCTGGAGGCGGCGAGCGCGCACCCGCTGTGCATCGAGGATCCGGCGCCGCTCTGCGTGATGCGGACCTTTGGCGACAGCTCCATCGACTTCACGCTCTGGTTCTGGGTCAGCGACGTCACCAAGGGCCGCATGGTGCCGCAAAGCGAGGTCATGTTCGCCATTGTCGACCGCTTCGAGGCGAACGGGGTCAGGATTCCGTTCCCGCAACGGGACCTGCACATCATCCCGGGACAGACCGGTTCCGGTGCGGATGGAGCTGACGCATGACGCCCACACCCATTTACGCGTTTGATGTCATGGCGGGCGGAGCAACGCGCCCGGTCGAGGATCTTGGCGCGCCCGCGGGCCGGGAGGTCGTGTATCGCTGGGTTCACCTGGATCGCAGCGCGGAGGGCGTACCCGCCTGGATCGAGGCGCAGGCCGATGCGGTCGTCGCCAGCGCCCTGGGCCGGGAAGACACACGCCCGCGTGTGGCCGAACATGCCGACGGGCTGATCCTGATCATGCGAGGGGTGAACCTCAATCCGAACTCGGACCCCGAGGACATGGTCTCCATCCGGCTCTGGGTCAGTGACCGGCTCGTGATTTCAACCCGGATGCGGCGTCTGATGGCGGTCGCCGAGATTGCGGACGGTTTCAGGGCCGGGCAGGGACCCGCCACCGCCTCGGACTTCATCTGCGCCCTGGCTCAGGGGCTGACCGCGCGCATGGAGCCGGTGCTCGACGAGCTGGTGGACGAGATCGATGATCTGGAGGAGCGGAGCGTGGACCAGGCGTCCGGTCTGCGCGGACAGTTGGCCGAGGTGCGACGCACGACGATTGCGCTGCGGCGTTATCTGGCTCCGCAGCGTGATGTGCTGGCGCGCTTGTCGGTGGAGGATATCGGCCCGCTGCGTGTGCCCGGTGTCCGCGTCAGTCTGCGCGAGACGGCCGATCAGCTGACCCGGCTTGTGGAGGAGCTGGACATGGTTCGCGACCGCAGCTCGATCCTCAACGATCAGATGGTGGATGCGCGGGCCGAGGAGATGAACTCGGCGATGTTGCTGCTCTCGGTGGTGGCCGCGGTGTTCCTGCCGCTGGGCTTCCTGACGGGGCTTCTGGGCATCAATGTGGGCGGACTGCCAGGCGCCAACTGGCCCTATGCCTTCGCCCTCGTATGCGCCCTGTGTCTCGGTGTGGCGGGCGGTCTGATCTGGTGGTTCAGGAAAAAGGGCTGGCTCTAGAGCCAGCCCTTCAGGATCTTATTCCGCCGGGACAAGCCGCAGCACCGAGCCTTCAAAGTCATCGGTCAGGGTGTAGATGGCGCCGTCCGGGCCCGTGCGCACATCGCGGAAGCGCTGACCCAGATCCTCGAGCAGCGGTTCGACGCTGATCACCCGGTCGCCATCAACTTCCAGACGCTCGATCTTGCTGCCGGCCAGGGCGGAGACGAACAGGTCGCCCTGCCAGTGAGGGAAGCTGTCGCCGGTGTAGAACATCATGCCGGACGGGGCGATGGAGGGATTCCAGTACCAGATCGGCTGGGCGAGGCCCTCGCGTTCACGGTCCTCGGTAATGATCGTGCCGTCGTAATTGATGCCGTAGGTGATTTCGGGCCAGCCGTAATTGGTTCCGGCTTCAAGGATGTTGATCTCGTCCCCGCCGCGCGCGCCATGCTCCAGCTCCCAGACCGAGCCGGTAATGGGGTTGCGGGCGATGCCCTGGGAATTGCGGTGGCCATAGGTGTAGACGCCCCGCGCGCCGTTCTCGATCACCGGATTGTCAGCCGGGATCGATCCGTCGAGATTGAGGCGCACGACCGCGCCCAGATGGTTCTCGGGGTTCTGGGATTCCTGCTGGTAATTGCCGCCTTCGCCCAGGGTCAGGAACAGCGTCCCGTCCGGGTTGAACAGGATGCGTCCGCCAAAGTGGAACCCGCCCGCCTTCTCGAAATTGACGTGGAAGATGTCTTCAACATTGTCGAGCGTGGTGAGGTCTTCACTGAGGGTCGCGCGGGCGAGGGCGGTGTTGTTCGCCTGCGCCGTGCCTTCGGCATAGCTGAAATAGATCATGCGGCTGTCGGTGAAATCGGGCGCCAGCGCGACGTCCAGCAGACCGCCCTGACGTTCCACCAGCAGGTCATCCGGCAAGCCCGAAACCGGGGCTTCGCGAAGCCCGTTCGCATCGATGACGCGCAGTCGGCCCTCGCGCTCGGTGACCAGCATCTCGCCAGACGGCAGGAAGGCGATGGACCAGGGGTATTCCAGCCCGCCCGCGACGGTTTCGACGATGAAATCGGCCTGTTCGGTCTCAATGACGTCCTGGGCGAAGGCGGCGGAGGACAGAGCCATGAGGCTCAGGCCGGCGATGGCGGTGGAACGGATCATAGTGGTCTCCCCGTAAATGGTTTGCCGGGAAGATAGGCGATCAGGCGCTGAATGGAACCGTTAAAGGCTAGGCCGTCAGTCGTTGCG
>LZQR01000282.1_pt1 | contig 13028 bp, 19 predicted proteins | sample 768601 | NCBI WGS metagenome assembly LZQR01 (sample SAMN05207299, study PRJNA324521) | oil field metagenome | isolation source: sample BH-FW-24 from oil reservoir | place: India: Bombay High | collected 2015-12-04
TTTTGATATCCTTGGCCAGCTCAGCGGCCATGGCTTTGAGTTTTTCTTGGTCGATGTTGCTCATAGTGATTTTCCTTTTCGGGGAATTTTAAACTATGAGCGTTTACACAATTTGGTTTACAGGCCCAAATTTCTGGCTTTGCAAATTCAAGGTTGATTACTTGTAGAGTTATTTTTCCTTCAAATGATCCCCCTGCTACAAAATAGATAATAAATGCCAGCGATGTAAGTGTGGTATTTAGCCTATATGAATCACGATCTTGAATTGCCATTAATACTCCTATGTAACGGATCCATTTTGCTGGCTAGTATACAAATTCTTCAAAATATTTTTTTATTAAGAACCTTCAATCTAATTATAAGAATTTGATTCCATTTAAAAAATTAAACAACTATGACTGTAAGCTTTACTTTGACTAAACGTTCGTAATGGCCTGACGCGAAACATTTAGATATATCCCAACAAGAATATTAAGTAATATTCCTTCTTTTAAAACTTTTTTGCTATGTGTTTCTAGCCAATTTAGACCCAGTTTTCGAGCTGAAGGTTTTCAACCCTTTCAAATTCTTTAATGTTATTACTCACTAAAGTATGATCAAGCGACCTTGTATGCGCGGCTATCCAAAGATCATTATTGCCAATAGGCGTTCCTTTTTTGCTAAATCTACTCGTATATCAGCATAATGTTTAGCTACATCATTTTCCATTGGTAAAACGGGAATATAATTAATCAATTCATCCAAAATATTCAGTGCTTTTTCAGAGTTGTTACTTCTCATAGCACCATATTCCAACTCTCCAAACGTCACTAATGACATCGAGACCGAACCTAAAGATAAACTCTCAAACCTTTCAAAAACGCTAGGCGGTTGTTTTTTAATAATGTAAATGCAGATATTAGTATCAAGGACATACATACTTAAAAAGACTCTCTTTCTTGAGGTAAGGTGTCTTCACGTCCATCAACCATAAAATCGTCTGGCATCTCACCAAGCAATTTAAAAGCGGCTCCTAAATTTTTGGGTTTCGGTTTCAAAACAATTTCATCGCCACGCTTAAAGATTTCAACTTCAGTGACATCAAAACGAAATTCTTTCGGAATTCTAACGGCTTGACTGTTTCCGGATTGGAAAATTCTAGCTTCCATAATAAATCTTCCTTCCTCAATTAAATATATACTTTATTGTATATACTTTTAGAGCAAGGTCAATTTATTTAATCCGTTTAGAGTAGATTAGATTTGTAGAAAAGATAAGAAGAGTGATTGCAAGTTATTGATATTGTTAATTTTTTTGACTCATAACCCGAAGGTCGTTGGTTCAAATCCAGCCCCCGCTACCAAATTTCTAGAAAGCCAGACATTCATTACTTTAACAAAAGTTTTGAAGTCTGGCTTTTTTATTGCCCAAAATTTGTCTTTAGAAACAATCCATTACAAATCAACCAAACACTTTGCTGGAAAAATCGACTGTCGGTAAGGTTTCAAAACCCGGCTTGGCAAAATAGTACCCTTGCATTAACTCGACGCCCGCTTCCTTGAAATACAGCGCCTCTTCTTCCTGCTCGATTCCTTCGGCCAATAACGTAAAATTCAAATCGGTGGCAATCGAAGCCAATCCTTTAAAAATGGATTGTTTGACGGTATCACAATGAATGTCCGTAACGAGATTCATATCAATTTTCAGGATATTGGGAACGAACCGCGATAAGGTGTTTAGACCTGCGTGCCCGGCGCCGAAATCATCAAGAGCCGTGATAAACCCGCTTCTTTGATAGTAATCAAAAATATTGGTCATGTGATCCAAGTCATACACCTGTTCGGATTCAGTGATTTCAAACATGATCCGTTCAATCGGAAAATTATTGGCTTTTGCGGCTTTCAGGGTGCTTTGAATGCAGTGTTCCGGTTCATAGACGGCATTGGGTAAGAAATTAATGCTGATCACTTGCTGCAGGTTCAATTTCGCCGCCAAACCAATCGCCTTCACGCGGCAGGCCTGGTCAAAAGCGTAACGGTTATCGGCCCCCATCTGATTCAAGATAGAAAACGCCCCTTGCCCTTCTGTACCGCGAACCAAAGCCTCATAACCAAAAATCGTGCTTCGCGCACATTCACAATGGGTTGAAAAGCAAACGAAAACTCAAACCCTAAATCTTTATGGCATTGTGAACAGCCTTTGCCAGCGGTTTCGACTGTAATGGATGGTTTCATAATGAACTCAAAAATCTAAATCGATGAAGTTCAATAGTAAGCGATTAGACGGTAAAAGCAAGGAGGATGATAATCAGGCCAGACAGGCCTGATTCGAGAATGGATCAAACGGGTGTTGGTTTAAACGGACGATTAAACCGCTTGTTTCTTACCGCGCGCCTTGTCCAAAAACATTTTCAGGTTGTAGCGGTAGATAAACCCAGGGAAAGAGAAGATGGCGAACATAAAGAACGTTACCACATAAAACTCCCATTCTTGCGGTTTGACATGCCCCATCGCTTTTTCTTCCAGCAGATAAGCGAAAATGCCGGTCACCAAGAAATACAAGAACCATTCGGCAAAGTTAAACCAAATCGATTTGGCTTGTTGAACCGGGATAAAGATAAACACTCGATTGGACAGAATCCAAGGAATATTCGCTAAAACGATGGCCGTGACCAACAAAACCCAAACAGCGGTGTCGACTGTCATAACAACACTCCTTCAAGCAAAAAAGCCCGTTTGGAAACGGGCTTCGGATTAATCTTACAAACTATTGTAGCACAGCGTAATCAATGGCGACGGCATCAGACCGAGCAACAGCAAGGCAATGGAAACAAAACTCACCGCCCAGTTCAGCTGATTGCTGATCGGTTCGATTTTAGCGTTATCGTCCGGTTCGTCAAAGTACATGACCTTAACCACTTTCAAGTAGTAGAAGGCACTGATGACGGCGGTCACCACGGCCAGAATCGCCAACCAAGTGAAGCCGGCGGCCACCACTTCTTCAATCACTAGGACTTTCGCATAGAAACCGACGAACGGCGGAATCCCCGCCATGGAGAACATGACGAATAACATCATCAACGCCAACCAAGGGTTGCGCTTGTTCATGCCTTTGAAGTCGGCAATCAAATCGAATTCATTGCCGGTTCTCGCCAAAGCGGTAATCATACCGAACCCGGCGACGGCCGTGATGGCGTAGACAATGACATAGAACATCGCCGCTGAATAGCCGTCCGGATTGGCGGCGATAATGCCCAACAATAGGAAACCGACGTGCCCGATACCGGAATAGGCCAATAGACGTTTCAGGTTATCCTGCACCAGGGTGATGACGGCGCCGACAATCAACGACAAAATCGAAATCATGATAATCAACGATTGCCAATCTTCCACCAGGCCAGGCAGGCCTTCCACCAACAAACGGTACATGATGGCAAAGGCTGCCAGTTTCGGCGCCGTACCAATGTACAGCGTCACCGCCGTTGGCGCACCGTGATAAACGTCCGGTACCCACATGTGGAACGGCACAGCGCCGAGTTTGAACGCCAAACCAATCACCACGAAGACCACACCAAATGACAGAACCACGTGATCCACATTGCCGGAGGCAATGACTTCAGCCATTTCATTGAACTGAATGGTGCCGGTCGCCCCGTAAAGCATCGAGAAGCCATACAACAACATACCGGTGGCCAATGCGCCCAATACGAAGTATTTCATGGCGGATTCCAAGGCAAACTGGTTGTCTTTACGCATGGCCACCATGGCATAAATCGCCAAGGACATGATTTCCAAGCCTAGGTACAAGGTGATCAGGTTATAAGCGGACACCATGACAAACATGCCCAGCACACCGAACAACCCTAAGGTGAAATATTCACCGCGATAGAATTTCTGCTGCAGAAGATATTCTTTCGAGAACAGGAAAATCCCCATCGAGATAATGACGATGAAGAGCTTCAGCACATCGCCGAAAGCGTCACGCACAAAACTCCCGTCGAACGTCAACACTTGCTCCACGGAGAAGCTGGTCCAAACCAAATAACCGACGACCAACAAAATCAACTGAGTGGCATAATAGGTTGCGAATTCGCTACGCTTAGACCAGATAGTGTCTGCAACCAACAACAAAGACGTCAAGGTCAATAAGACAATCTCTGGAATTGCAGGGGTAAAACTGGGAATAACAAAGTTCATACGATTAACTCACCTATTGTTTCTTATAGTTTTGACGTGGTCGCTTGAATCAGCAGATTGGCCACCGAAGAATGCATCACATCAATCAATGGAGCCGGGTAGACACCCAACAGCACAACCGCCACGGCAAGTGTCGCCATAATTGCGAATTCGCGTTTGTTCAAATCTTGCAAGGTTCCGACGTTGTCGTTGGCCACCGCACCGAAGAAGACACGCTTTACCATCCACAGGGTATAAGCCGCGCCGATAATCAAGGTGGAAGCCGCAATCACGCCGTACCAGACATTCGCTTTGAATGAGGCCAGGATAACCATGAATTCACCCACGAACCCGGACGTGCCCGGCAAACCGGCGTTCGCCATCGCAAACAACACGGCAAAGAAGCCGAACCACGGCATGGTGTTCACCACCCCGCCGTAAGCGGAAATTTCACGGGTATGCATACGGTCATACAAGACACCGATCATCAAGAACATCGCGCCGGAAATGAAACCGTGGGAAATCATTTGAATCATGGCCCCTTCCATCCCGATCATCGACCCTTGGATGGAGCCGGTGTTTTGAACGATGTCATACACCAGGAACATACCGATGGTCACGAAGCCCATGTGGGAAATCGAGGAATAGGCCACCAGTTTTTTCATGTCGGACTGCACCATGCAACCAGGCCGATGTAGAAAATACGCAATCAACGACAGAACGATGACCAGCCAATCCAATTCCATGGCTGCATCCGGTGTAATCGGCAAACTGAAACGCACGAAGCCGTAGCCACCCATTTTCAGCATGATGGCCGCCAGCACCACGGAACCGGCCGTTGGTGCTTGAACGTGCGCGTCCGGCAACCAAGTATGCACCGGGAACATCGGCACCTTGACCGCGAAGGCAATCAAGAACGCCAGGAAAATCAGAATCTGCGCCATGTGCGACAAGGACATGGTATGGAAATCCAAAATCGAGAAGCTGCCAGACTGGAAGTACATATACAGGAACGCCACCAGCATGAAGACCGACCCGAAAAAGGTATACAAGAAGAACTTGATGGTCGCATAGACTCGGTTCGGTCCACCCCACTTACCGATGACAATGAACATCGGAATCAACAGCGCTTCCCAGAACACATAGAACAGAATCCCGTCTAAAGCAACGAAGACCCCAATCATCAGGCCTTGCATAATCATGAAGGCGCCCATGTATTGTTCGACACGCTCTTTAATCACGTCCCAGGCCGACGCAATCACCAGAATCTGGGTAAAGGTCGTCAACAAGACCAGCGGCATGGACAAGCCGTCCACACCCAGGCTGTAATAAATATTGAACTGCGGAATCCACTCGACTCGCTCGACGAACTGCATCGCCGAGGTGGTGGTATCAAAATTCGTCCACAGCGGAATCGAGCACAGAAAGGTAACGACAGAAATAAAAAGCGCAAACCATTTCGCAAAAGCATCTCGATTCGATCCCACGAATAAAATCAGTAAACCGCCCAGAATGGGTAACCAAATCAGGGTACTTAAAATAGGCAAATCGAAAATCATGTTATGTATTTCCCTTCTCTTTTATTTCTTATCATCATTACCAAAGTACCCAAACCAGCATCGCCAGCAGGCCGAAAATCATCACGAACGCATAGTGGTATAGATAGCCGGTTTGGCTCAATCTCAACGCTCCAGCCGCATTCGCGATGGACGTGAAGGTATTGGTCACAATCCCGGTATCGATCACTTTGACATCGATGCCCTTCCAGAAGAAGTCACCCAGCTTGCGCGCACCGTTCACGAACACAATCTCGTTCAAACGGTCAAAGCCGTAAGCGTTATCCAAGACATAGGCACCACGCGGGCAGGCCTGGCGGATTTTGACTGGCCATTCCGGTTTCTTCAGATAGAACAACCAGGCCAGGAACACACCGGACAAGGCCAGAATCACCGGCGCCGTTGTCAAGGAGTGCAGAATCATATCAATCACGCCGTGGTATTGCTCAGCGTAAATTTTGCCCAGCACGTCATGTTGTGGCAGAACCGTAATCGCATCGCCGAAATAAGCGCCGGAGAAAATACCACCCACCAGCGGGATCCCCATCACGGCCGCCGGAATCGCCAACATAATCAACGGAATCGTCACCACCTTAGGCGATTCGGTGATTTTGTGGTTCTTCACGTACTCCGACTCCTCGCCATGGAAAACGACAAAGAACATACGGAAGCTGTAGAAGGCCGTAACAAAGACACTGATCAACAACAAGACCTGGGCATAGCCCGCACCGAAGATTTCGGTCTGGTCGGTTGCCATCAAGATACTGTCTTTCGAGAAGAACCCGGAGAAACCTGGGAAACCAATCAACGCCAAGGAACCGATCAACAACGCCCAATAAGTGATTGGCATGTGCTTACGTAAACCGCCCATTTGACGAATATCCTGGATATGGTGCATCGCGATGATGACCGACCCGGCCGCCAAGAACAACAAGGCTTTAAAGAAGGCGTGCGTCAAAACATGGAACATGCCCGCCGCGTAAGCGGACGCACCCAGTGCGGCGACCATGTAACCCAATTGGGACAAGGTCGAATACGCCACCACGCGTTTGATGTCGTTCTGAACAATCCCCAGAACCCCCATCATAAAGGCGGTGGTCGCCCCGATAATCAAAATCACGCTCAAAGCCACTTCGGACAATTCATAGGCCGGCGACAAACGTGCCACCATGAAGATACCCGCCGTTACCATGGTGGCGGCGTGAATCAAAGCGGAAATCGGCGTCGGGCCTTCCATCGATTCCGGCAGCCAAACGTGCAATGGCATTTGCGCCGATTTACCCATGGCCCCACGAACAACAGCAAACACAGAACGGTGATCATCGACCATTCCACGCCTGGGAAGAAACTCATTTGAACATGCTTGTTCGCTTCCAGCCCGGCAAAGAACTCTTCGTAGTCCAAGGTATTGAAATACATGACCACAACCGCTATCCCCAGGATGAAACCGAAGTCACCGACACGGTTCACCAAGAAGGCTTTCAAATTGGCCTGAATCGCCGATTCGCGTTTCATGTAGAAACCGATCAACAAGTAAGACACCAAGCCCACGGCTTCCCAACCGAAGAACAACTGCAGGAAGTTTGTTCGCCATCACCAAGGACAGCATCGAGAAGGTGAACAAAGAAATATAGCTGAAGAAACGCTGATAATACGGATTGTTATGATCGTAGTCTTCGTCATGATCCATATAACCGATAGTATAGATGTGAACCATCAAGGAAACGAACGTGACCACCAGCATCATCGTGGCGGACAAACGGTCGATCATGTAACCGATTTCGAATTTAATGCCGTCGGACACCAACCAAGTGTAAAGCGAGACATTGTAAGTCGCATGGCCTTCAAAAATGAACAGCCAGAAAACGTAAGCCGACAGAATCGTGGACACCGCCACACCGAAAATCGTCACCGTGTGGGCACCACGGCGTCCAATTCGGCGCCCGAACAAACCGGCCGCCACGGCGCCAAACAGTGGCGACAAAAGGATAATCGTTAATAGAAATTTTAATAGCATTGTTGTTATTACCCTTTCATTGAACCTAAATCATCAACATTGATACTTTTTCGATTACGGAAGACCAATACGATGATGGCCAAACCAATCGCCGCTTCAGCGGCCGCAACCGTTAGGATGAAAAAGACAAAAATTTGTCCGGTAACATCATTCAAGAAGTGCGAGAACGCCACCAAGTTGGTGTTGACGGCGAGCAATAATAATTCAATCGACATCAATAATACGATGACGTTTTTACGGTTCAGGAAAATCCCCGCCATGCTGATCATGAAAAGAATCGCACCGAAAATTAAGTAATCCGATAAAGCTATCATCAGTCTTCCTCCTTCGCAGGGATGTCTTTCTCGACCACCGCGTCCATTTTGACCATTTTGAAACGCTCAGAAGCCTGAACCTTAACCTGTTTGTCGATGTCTTGATACAACACCTCTTTCGGCGCACGACGACGCAATGTCAGCGTGATGGCCGCGACAATCCCGACCAATAACAACACCGCCGCCAAAATAAACGCATAAGCGTGCTCGGTGTACAATGGCACCGCAATCGACAAGGTATTGCTGTCTTCCGCACCGACTTGCGCCGGAGCTGCATATTGTTCCAAACCAAAGCGCTCTGGCCCCAGCACCAAATACATCAGGGCAAAATCGCCAGGCCTGCCAAAACACCCAACGGCAAATAACGGGTAAAACCTTCTTTTAAACGTGCGATATTGATGTCCAACATCATCACCACGAACAAGAACAGCACCATCACCGCCCCGACGTAAACCAGAATCAATACCAGCCCCAAGAACTCGGCTTGAGCCGTCAACCAGACACCGGCGGTTGCAATAAACGCCAATACCAACCAAAGTGCGGCTTTAACCGGGTTTTTCACACTGATGACCATCAGACCGGAAAAAACAGAAATTGCCGCTAATAGATAAAAAATAAATTGCTCAAAAGTCATTGAATACAGTCTCTTTATTAACGGTACTTCGCATCCGCTGCTCGGTCGGCAGCAATTTGCTCTTCATGTTTATCACCAAAGGCCAGGAGTTTTCCTTAGTCATGATGTGCGGTCCTCTTTCGTGGAATTCGTATTCGAATACACGTGTTTCCACAATCGCATCCACCGGCAGGCTTCTTCACAGAAACCGCAGTAAATGCATTTGAACATGTCGATGTCGTACTGAGTGGTACGACGCTACCGTCTTCACGCTCTTCCGACTCAATGGTGATGGCGTTGGCCGGACAAACGGCTTCGCACAATTTACAGGCGATACAACGTTCTTCACCATTTTCATAACGACGCAACGCGTGATGACCACGGAAACGCGGTGACAGCGGCGTAGTCTCTTCCGGATAACGAACGGTAATTTTCTTTTTGAACAGATATTTACCGGTGACCGCCAACCCTTTGAACAATTCGGTCAATCCAAAGGTTTTTACTTGATGTTTGATAAATGCAATCATGACGAACCTCTTTAATTGAACCACGGGCCAAATTTAAAATATTCCATCACGCCGACCACAAAGACCCAGACGATGGTGACTGGAATCAACACCTTCCAGCCCAAACGCATGATTTGGTCATAACGGTAACGCGGGAAAGTCGCACGGAACCAGAGGAATAAGAACAATAGGAAAGCGACTTTCGCAAACAGCCAGATAAAGCCCGGCACCCATGCAAACGCGGCTTCCAATCCAGGAATGCCTTCAAACGGTGACAACCAGCCACCCATGAACATGATGGCGGTCATGAATGAAATCAGGATCATCATGGCGTATTCCGCCAGGAAAAAGACCGCAAAGGCCATACCGGAATACTCAACGTGGAAACCGGCGACGATTTCAGACTCCCCTTCCGCCACATCGAATGGCGCACGGTTGGTTTCCGCCACACCGGAAATGAAATAAACGAAGAACATCGGCAACAGTGGAATCCAGTACCAGTGCCAGAAACCGCCTTGCTGCCCGTTGACGATAGCCGTCAAGTTCATGCTGTCGGCGACCATCAAACCGTGACCAGTGCGAAGCCCATCGCGATTTCATACGAAATTTTCTGTGCAGAAGCACGCATCGCACCCAGGAAAGCGTACTTGGAGTTGGAAGCCCAACCGGAAATAATCACCCCGTACACCCCAATCGACGCCACGGCTAAGACATACAGCACACCGGCATTGATATCAGACACCACCACGCCGTTATCGTCGAACGGAATCACCGCCCAAGCGGCCACGGCTGGCGCAATGGTCAAAATCGGTGCCACGACGAACAAATACAAGTTCGACTGGGACGGCATCACGATTTCTTTGAACATCAGTTTTAAGGCATCGGCAATCGGTTGCAACCAACCTTTCGGCCCAACGCGGTTCGGCCCCATACGCACCTGCATGTAACCGATCACTTTAGCTCCGCGAACGTTAACCAAGCCACCGCCAGCATCACCGGCAAGATCACCGCCACGGCTTGCAGCAATAAGGTAATTAAAATGGCCAACCAGTCAAATAAAAAGGAAGAAAGCCAAGCTTGTAACGCATCAAACATATTATTTATACCCTCTACCTTTAATTTGCCACAGCCTGAGCATCCGGCGTCGCTTGCAAGGACGGCGAACGTCTCACCAGCGAATCGACTTGATACATTGAAATCCATTGCGTACCGATCAGGTCAATGTTCTCCGGCATTTCAAATGCCATACCGGAGACATCAACCAGACGCAATTCGTCCGACACTTCTGCAAACACTTGGTTGCTGTGCGTGTAATCAAACCCTTCCAATTCCAACAGGTTGCCCAGCACACGGATGATTTTCCATGCCGCTTTCGCCTCACCGGCCGCTCAACCGCCATCTTGAAGGATTGCTTCAGGCCGCAGGCATTCACGAAGGTTCCGGCGGTTTCCGCAAAGGAAGCGATTGGCAGCATGACATCGGCGTATTCGCGCTGAGCATCGCTGTCGAATAGGGTGAAATTAATCACACATTCGGCGTTTTGCATCGCTTTCAAAGCGCGCCCACCGTCTTGAATATCTTTTTCAGCTTCCACACCCAAGTTAATGAAACACTTCATGTTTTCAGACAGCATTTCATTGGTATTCAAACCGGCCTTCGGCACAAAACCGGCCATATGGGCGCCAACTTCATTCGCGGACATCGGCAGTACATTCAAGGTCGCTCCGGTCGCATCGGCAATCAAACTAGCCAACTTCACCAGTTTCGCGTAATGCGCATCCATCTGTGCAATTTGCCCGAGCATAATGGAGGATTTTTGACCGTCTTTAAGACGCTGAACCGCTTGGCGGTGCGCATCGGTTACGTCAATGGATTTCGACCAGGCCTGGTCGCTTTCGCCATTCAGTTCCAGTGCCGCTTTGGCCAAAGCCGCCAGTTCATTGACCATGTTTTCAGCCACGAATTCCGCTGAAACGTCGTAATTGAAATCGAACGCGACCGGATTGACCGACAGCACCTGTGCGCCGTTCAAAGCAGCCTTACGAACACGATGGTTCAAAAGCGGCAATTCTTTGCGCAAATAGCTGCCGATCAACAGCACGGAATCCAAAGCTTCCACCTCTTCGAAGGCATGATTCAGTTTCGGTGCCATAATGCCGCCGGAAGCATCCATGTCGAAATCGACTTGACGCAAACGGTGCTCAAGGTTTTCCACGCCCAAGCCGCGGAACAGTTTTTGAGAAATATGCAGTTCTTCCAAAGTCGCACTCGGAGAGGCAAATACGCCAACTTTTGAAGCGTCTTCCTGCGCATAATGTTTCAGCTTATCGGCCACGAACGCCAACGCGGTTTCCCAGTCAACGGTTTTCCATTGACCTTTTCCTTGATCATCGGCGTTGTCAAACGATCTGCGGCATTCAAGGCTTCGTACGAAAAGCGATCTCGGTCGGAAATCCAGACTTCATTGATGCTTTCATTTTCAGCCGGTACCACCCGTTTCACTTCGTTGTTTTTGGAGTGAATGATAATGTTGGAACCGATGCTGTCGTGCGGCGCAATGGCTTTATGCGACTTCAACTCCCACGGACGGGCGGAATAACGGAAAGGTTTCGAGGTCAAGGCCCCCACCGGACACAAGTCAATCATGTTGCCGGACATTTCGGAAGTAACGGAACGCTCAATGTAGGTGCCGATTTCCATCCATTCGCTTCGCCCGGTGGCGCCCAGTTCCATCATTCCGGCCACTTCTTGACCGAAACGCACACAACGGGTGCAGTGAATGCAACGGGTCATGTCGGTGTGAATCAAGGAACCGATGTTCTTATCCCCGAGAATACGCTTGGCTTCGGTGTACTTGGACACGTCATCACCGTATTCCATGGCCACGTCTTGCAGTTCACACTCGCCACCCTGGTCACAAATCGGACAATCCAGCGGGTGGTTGATCAACAAGAATTCCATAACGGATTTTTGCGCCGTCAGCGCTTTGGCCGATTTTGTGTGTACTTTCATTCCGTCAGTGACCGGAGTCGCACACGCCGGTAACGCCTTAGGCGCCCCTTCTACTTCAACCAAACACATCCGGCAGTTCGCCGCGATTGATAGTTTTTGTGATAACAAAAACGCGGAATCGAAATTTGAGCGTCATCCGCGACATCAATCAGCATGTCGCCTTCATGAGCTTCAACTACTTGTCCGTTAATCTCAATCTTTACCATAATTTCAAACCTAAATTTATTGGGGTATGCATCGACAGCTCAACGCTTATTGTCTGTCGAAAATGCTGCAACCGTGATCGATATAATGACGGAATTCATGTTCAAAGTGTTGCAGGAAACTGCTGACTGGAATCGTCGCAGCATCCCCCAAACCACAAATCACACGCCCCATAATTTTGCCCGAAACGTCTTTGAGCAATTCCAGGTCTTCCGGACGCCCTTTTCCTTGACGGATACGGTGTACCACGCGATACATCCAACCCGTTCCTTCACGGCAAGGTGTACATTGACCGCAAGACTCTTCGTAATAGAACCAGGTCAAACGCTCCAGCGCTTTAACCATATCGGTATGATCATCCATCACCACCACGGAACCCGCACCGAGGAAAGACCCGGCTTTAGCGATGGAATCGTAATCCATATTCATTTCCAGCGCTTTTTCGGCTGGTAAGACAGCGGTTGAAGACCCACCCGGAATCAGCGCCTTGAATTTTCGGCCTTTCCAGATACCGCCGGCGGCGTCCAACAAATCTTTAAACGGCGTTCCCATACGGACTTCAAAGTTACCCGGTTTTCAACGTGACCGGATACCGCAAAACATTCGTACCGCCGGCATTCTGCACGCCACGAGACATCACCGCCTTTCGCCA
>LZQR01000283.1_pt1 | contig 12993 bp, 17 predicted proteins | sample 768601 | NCBI WGS metagenome assembly LZQR01 (sample SAMN05207299, study PRJNA324521) | oil field metagenome | isolation source: sample BH-FW-24 from oil reservoir | place: India: Bombay High | collected 2015-12-04
CTGGCACGCTAAACTGGTTTTGGACGCTCAGTCACCACGGGTCACCGGCAGCCAAAGGAACCGGTTCAGCTGTTTGCCTTGGCGACCAGAAGCTTCAGGGCGAAGGTGCCCATGATGCCCGCAAAAGCCCAGTCGAAGGCTCGCATGAACTTCGGCGAGGACTTCAGGAAACGGGCAAATGCACTGGCTCCCAGAACCATCGCAGCGCAGATGGGCATTCCCAGAACGACGAAGTAAAACCCGAGGAACATCAGTTTTCCTGTCGCGTTCGGATCCGCCGCGCTGACAAACTGAGGCAGGAAGGTCACGAAGAACAAGACGATCTTGGGATTGAGGATGTTGATCCCGAGTGCCTGTAGCCAGACCCGGTGAATAGGTTGCTTCTTCACGGAGGCTGCTTCCAGCGCAAGGCTGGACCCGTTCCTGACGGCTTGAACTGCGAGATAAATCAGATAAGCGGCGCGACGATCTTCAGCACTGTAAATGCAAGTGCCGATGCTGAAAGCAGGGCGGAAACACCGATCGCAGCAAGCACGGTGTGCAGGATCAGACCACAGGTTGCCCCAAACACAGCAGCAAGCCCGGCGCGTCGGCCTTGTGTCAGCGTCTTACTCATGAACAGCGTCATGTCGGGTCCTGGCGTAACGGTCAACACCAGTGCTGCGGCCGTAAAGGCAAGCAGGGTCGCGTAGTCGGGTATGTAAGCCATGGTTTGCAGATGCCGGAGAAGTTGGTCTGATAGAGGTTTAGATCATTCGCCTCGACGGCACCAGTCCGGAAGGGGGCACTCTTTCATCGGTTTCAGAAAACAGATGCTGGATTTTGCCTTCAAGCTGCACGAGGCGCTCTGCATGGCCGCGCCGTCAGGGACTGAACATGTCCCGAACACTGATCAAAGAATAGGAGACAGCAACCGGGCGCCTTGAGCCAGGACACGAAAAACATAACTGCGGGACTGGAACGCGTCCGGCCAGGTCAGGCGGGAGTTCTGGAAATCGGTCTCCAGCATGCTTTCGACATTGTCGATCATGCGCGGATGGGTGAACCAGAGGGTCAGTTCAAAATTGATCTGGAATGATCTGTTGTCGAAGTTGACCGTGCCGATGGAAACGAGTTCGTCGTCCATCAGCGTAACCTTCTGGTGCAGAAAACCGTCGATATAGCGGTAAACCTTCACCCCGCGCTGCACCAGGGTGTCCTCGTAGGCGTGGCTTGCGAGCCATACAGTCCAGTGATCACGTTTTTCCGGCATCAGAACGCGTACGTCCACACCGCGCATTGCTGCCGAGCAAAGCGCTGTCTGGATGTCGAGAGACGGCACCAGATACGGTGTGGTGATCCATAGCCTCTTTCGTGCCCGGGCTGCCGTTTCGACAAAAGCCAGTGCGCATTCTTCCAGCTTGTCTGCAGGCCCTGTCGGCATCACCAGAACGGCTTCGTCACCAGGCATCGGAATTTCGCCAACCTGAGGCAATTCGATGCGCTCGCCGCTCGCCCAGAGCCAGTCTTCGACAAAGGAGAGTGCGCAAGCAACGGCAGCGGGCCCTTCGACACGGACATGGGTGTCGCGCCAGTGGCCAAACCAGTTGTCCCGGCCGACATACTGGTCCGCAACATTGTGGCCGCCGACAAATGTGACGCGGTAGTCGATCACGACCAGTTTGCGATGATTGCGATAGTTGAGACGCATCGGTCCAAGCAGTCGCAGGAACTTGTGGTTTTCGTTGAAACCGCAAACCTTGACGCCGGCGTTCTTCAAGCGGGTCAGATAGTCTTTTGACAGAGAATGGCTGCCGACATCGTCGTAGAGGAAATAGACCGTTATGCCATCCTTGGCACGGGCGATCAGGGCGTCGGCCATGTCACGTCCCAGTTCGTCGTCATGGACGGCGAAGAACTGGAAGAATATGACGTTTCTGGCCTTTGCAATTTCATTCTTGATGGCTGTGAACGTCGCATCACCATCGATGAGAAGGTCTGCCTTGTTGCCGGCCATGAAGGGAACCCCGGCAACGCGGGAAAGAACTGGCCAGTCTCTGGTTTCCTCGTGATCGGTCAGGCCAAGTTCGTCTGCACGCCTTGCCCGTTCTGCCCGGCCAAGGTCGCTTGAATCTTCTCGTAGTCGGAAAAGGACCGCCAGCCGAACACGAAATAGAGCGGCACCGTGAGATAAGGCAGAAAAAACAGGGACAGCAGCCATGCGACGGACCCCTGGGAAGTTCTTGAATTCATTACTTCGCGAACGGCGCAGATGCCCGCCGTCACGTACATGATCGCGACAAATGCCGCGACCAGTCCGAGATTGTTTGCCATGACATCCAGAACGCCGGCATCTGTGACGGCATCGCGGATCACCGCTTCGGCCGCGTCACCGCCTTGCGCCAATGCTTGATCCGCTGAACTCATGTAATGCCCCCCGGTGTCAATCGATCAGGCGAAGGGTGGCAGGATCGTGACTTTTCGCTCCAGCCACTCCGGAACCGGCAAATTCTTTGATCTGAGGAAGTCCGGATTGTAGAGTTTGGACTGGTAGCGGGTGCCGTGGTCGCACAGGATCGTGACGATCTCTTGCCTGGTCCAAGCTCGCGTGCGAGGCGCGGGCGCCGGCCAGGTTGATAGCGGTCGAGCCACCCAGCAGTAGCCCTTCCTTTTCCGCGAGATCGAACACCAGCGGCAAGGCTTCTTCGTCTGGAATTGTGTAGGCGTGATCGATTTTAAGATCGCCGACAATCGCGGTACTGCGGCAAGGCCGATGCCTTCGGAAACCGATCCGCCTTCGGAGGCGACAGCCTTGCCGGTGGTGAACAGCGATTGCATCGCAGCGCCACGCGGGTCGGCGCAGCCGATGACGACACCCGGCTTGTTCTCCTGAAGATAGGTTGAAACGCCAGCCAGCGTGCCGCCGGAACCGACCGCACAGATGAAACCGTCAACACGGCCACCCGTTTGGGCCATGATTTCAGGACCTGTGGTTACGAAATGAGCCTTGCGGTTGTCGAGGTTGTTCCACTGATCGGCAAAGATAACGCCATTAGGTTCAGTGCGTGCCATCTCTTCTGCAAGACGGCGGGCAACGTGCTGGTAATTGTTGGGGTCGGAAAAGGCTTGGCAGGAACTTCGACAAGTTCAGCACCACACAGGCGCAACATGTCCTTCTTTTCCTGGCTTTGCGTTTCCGGGATAACGATCACGGTCCGGTAACCGCGCGCACTGGCTACCAGCGCCAGTCCGATACCGGTGTTTCCGGCTGTGCCCTCGACAATCACACCACCGGGCTTGAGATCACCGCGGGCTTCGGCTTCAAGAATCATCTGCCGGGCAGGGCGGTCCTTGACCGATTGACCGGGGTTCATGAACTCGGCCTTGCCGAGAATTTCGCAACCCGTTTCCTCGGACAGAGCTTTCAGACGGATGAGGGGCGTGTTACCGATCGCATCGACAACAGAAGCGGACACAGACATTTATTCTTTCCCGGCTGATCTGGTCCGGTGGCGCTGACCGGCCAGATGAAATCTGATAAGCCCCGGACGCTAAAGGTCTGAAGGGCCTTGATCAAGGTCGCAATGTAAGGCTTCAAATGGGGAATGCCAGCACCTGAGGCCAATCAGGTTCCTTTTTCCCTCTGGTGTCAAAAACACGCCATCAGTTGTTCCGTGAAATCAGCTCACTGAAATTCTATTTCTAACAATTCTGGTGTAATTGTTGATCCGATTTTTGTTGCCTGTCGTATCGCCGGTAAGGCAACTTGGGATTTTAAAGCCAAATGAGAGCGGTAATGGAAAAAACGTGACCGGAATGGACGAGTTACTGGCCGGATATGCGGCCGGGACCTTGACCTATCCGGCGCAGGCATTGGTCGGTGCTCATCTCGAAATGAGCAACTGCAACAGGTCATATGTAAGCTCACTTGAAACTCTTGCCGGATTTGAACTGGAAGACGCCGAACCGGTCTCCATTTCCAATCGGGACGAATTTCTCGGATCGATATTCAGTGGCGCCGTTGATGACCTGAACGATAACGCGCCTGCCGCCGAACTGTCTGAGAAAGGCGGACCGGCCGTTCCCGAATCGCTGCAGTCGATTATCGGTTCCTCGATGGATCAGCTACCCTGGAAAACGCTCCTTCCTGGCGTCAAGGAATGCAAGTTCGGTGAAATTGACGGCTGCGCAAGCAGTCTCCTTTGGGTGCGGGCAGGTCGAGCAATGCCGTCCCATACGCACCACGGCACTGAGCTTACGCTGGTATTGACGGGCGGGTTCAAGGACGAAGACGGCCACTATGTGGCTGGTGACGTTGCCTTTGCCGATGGCGATGTGGACCACAAACCTATAGCTGACGAAGGTGAAGACTGCATTTGCTTCGCGGTGACGGCGGGACGCCTGCAGTTGACCGGCCTGTTGGCCGCTGGTTCGCACCCTTTATCCGCTAAAATTCAATCCGACACCCGGTCTGTTTGCGTAAAGAGGCAAACGAACCGGGAGAATGAATTGCCCAAGACGAATTATGTTGCCCAAGCTGATCACGGTTGCGCCTGGATCACGGGAGCAAGTTCCGGTATCGGCCGGGAGCTTGCACTTGACCTCGCCCGTTCGGGCTGGAAGGTCATTGTAACTGCCCGCTCGGAGCAGGAATTGGCGGAGCTGGAGAACCAGTCCAGGGCGCTTGCCGGTTCAATTCAGGCGCTGCCTGGGGATGTCACGAAGACGGACCTCATGGCCGAACACGTGAAAAAGATTCAGCAGGACTTCGGCGGTTTGAGCCTGCTCGTGGCTAATGCGGGCATTTATCTGCCGCAGGATGGCCTCGATGCCGATGCAGACGCCTTTCGCAAAAGCTTTGATGTGAACCTCATGGGGACGGTCAATGTGCTTCTGCCGGCAATCACAGCCATGAAGGCGGCGGGCAGGGGGCAGATCGCAGTGGTGTCGTCTGTGGCAGGTTATGGCGGTTTGCCGACGTCAGCTGCATACGGTGCAACCAAGGCGGGGCTGATCAACCTTGTTGAATCCTTGAAATTCGATCTGGACCTTGCAGGGATCCGAATTCAGATCATCAGTCCCGGTTTTGTCGATACGCCGGCAACAAAGTCCAATCCGTTTCCGATGCCTTATCTGATGTCTCCGGAAGAGGCTGTCGAGGAAATCAGGAAAGGCCTGTCCCATCCAGCCCGTTTCGAGATTGCATTTCCGCGTAAATTTGTTCGGCAACTGAAGCTCTTGCGCTGGTTGCCGTACAGTGCCTACTTCGCGCTGGTCGCCCGGTCCACGGGTTGGAACAAGAAAAAGGCCGGGTGATCCCGGCCTTTGAAATGTGTCTTCAAGGTCAGTGCCTTGCTCAGGCAGATTTGACGTAGACCATCTGGCGAACATCGATATTGCCGGACCGGAAGCCTGCCTCGCAATAATGCAGGTAAAACTCCCAGAGGCGCTTGAAGCGCTCGTCAAAACCCAGCGGACTGATCCTTGGCCAGGCCTGTCGGAAGCTCTGCCGCCATTCTGCAAGCGTTCTCGCATAGTCCTGGCCGAAGATCTTCTGATCCATAAGGTCCAGTCCCAGTGACTTGCCGATTTCCGCCAGACGGCCGGGCGGAGGCAGCATTCCACCTGGAAAGATATAGCGCTGGATGAAGTCTGTGCCTCTGCGGTAGTCCTCGAACATCTTGTCCTGGATCGTGATGATCTGCAGGCCCGCCTTGCCACCCGGCTTCAGGCACTTCGACAATTGGCGGAAGTAGGTCGGCCAGTATTTTTCACCGACGGCTCGAACATTTCGATCGAGGCTATCCTGTCGAACACGCCATTTTCGTCGCGATAGTCCTGGAAGACCACTTCAACCTTGTCGTTGAGGCCGGCCTTGTGGATCCGCTCGCGCGCGTAATCGAATTGTTCCTGCGAGATGGTCAATGCTCGCACGTTGGCACCAACCGATTTTGCGACATATTCGGCAAACCGCCCCAACCACACCCGATTTCCAGAACCTTGTGATCGGGAGTAATGCCCGTCTGCCGGACCAGAGAAGCATATTTCTCGGTTTGGGCCTGTTCCAGATTGTTGGTTTCGTTGCTGTAGATCGCCGAGGAATAGGTCATCGAAGGATCGAGCCACTCCCGGTAAAATGCATTTCCGAGATCATAGTGCGCCGAGATGTTGCGCTTCGACCGCGTTTGGTGTTGGAGTTCAGCCAGTGGCGTACCGACATCAGAAAACGTGTAAACGGTTTCCCCTGGAGAGCTTCCAGCGTCGATTCCTGGTTTATGCAGAAGACTTCCAGAAATGTGGTCACGTCGGGCGACGACCAGTACCCCGCCATGAAGGCTTCTCCGACACCAACGTCGCCTGCTTGGACGACCATCCGGAAAAACGCCCAGTTATGGATCTTGAGAACACCGTGTGGGCCATCTTCCTGCCCTTTGATATGGAACCTTCGACCGTCTGGAAATTGAACTTCAAGAGACCCGTAACGGATTTTGAGGGCAAGGCCGGCCGCCATTTTGGCGAGGCGTGGAGTACCCTTCAACTCCGCGCGGAAGTTTTCCTTGGTCAGAACAATCGGCTCACTCATAGCAGAACCTCTTGAAACGTCAGTTGTTTGAAACTGGCAAGACAGAACCTGTTTGCCTAGCAACCCGTCATTCCCTGCATCTTCTGCGGGTCGAGCGTGAAATGGTACACGCTTGCGCCAAATTTTAAAGGCTTCCCAATGGATGGCGCTGATGACCTTGAACGTCAGCAGCGGCACCTGAAGGCAGGCCTGCAGAATCGAACCGTTGGACAGGGGGCGTTGTGTGCCGGAAAATGTCGCCGACAAAGCGGGCCTTCGCAATCCTTTTCCAGAATGCGAACGCGGACGGTTTTTCCCGGCGGCATCATGCGGAAGAAATAGTGTTGTTCCATGCTGACGAAGGGCGACACGTAGAACAGCTTCTTCTGATCCTGGCGTATGCTGCATCACTGCACTGGCCGGTTTTGACAGGTGCGACGTAGGTGTGGATACCGCCAAATGTGTTGCGCACCTCGTAAACGAGCGCAATCAGTTGGTTCGACCGGTCATAAGCATAATAAACGCTGAGAGGGTTGAAGCCGTACCCCAGCATCCGCGGATATGCGAGCAGCAGGACCCGAGCGGGTGCCTCTAGTCCTTCCTTGGCGAGCAATCGGTCGACATGGAGCCGCAAATCAGACCCGTCCCTTGGGCCATGGTCCTTCTGATGAAACGACAGCAAATTGAACCGGTTGACGGAGAAGAACAGGCTGGACTGCGCAGCTTCTTCAAGCCGATCCAGATCGAGCAGCACGGAAAAGACCTTATAGGAAAACCTGTGCTCACGGGGTTTCATGCGGTGATGCATGACCGAGCCCATGAACAGGGATGCCGCCAGATCAGGGGGCGGTCCATTGTCATGCATACAATTGCTCGGCCTTGCTTCATTCGGCAGCCTCCAGATAGGTATCGCCAGCCACGTCTTTTTCCCATGGCAGCCGGGCACCGAGTGAACGGGCAACATCAAGTCCGGACGAAAGTCCATCTTCGTGGAAGCCGTGACCGCGCCACGCACCACAATACCATGTGTTGTTCACGCCTTGAATTTCCCCAAGCCGGTTCTTGGCCTGCTGAGCCATGGCATCAAACTGGGGATGATCATAAACATACTTTGCGAAGGTCTTGTCTTCCTGAGGTGGTGCATAGGGGTTCAATGTAACGAAGACCGGTTTGGAGTGATCGAAGTTCTGCAACCGGTTCATCCAATAGCTGACGGTTACGTCCCGTGTTTCGCCGGCTTCGCGATCGGACATGTAATTCCAGGAAGCCCAGACATTTTTACGTTTCGGCATCAGGGCCTCGTCACGGTGAAGGTAAACCTCGTTTGGACGATACCGGATGGATCCAAGAATATCGCGCTCCTGTGGTGAGGGATCACCCAACATGGCAAGGGTCTGGTCCGTGTGGCTGGCAAGGATCACATGATCGAAGACGTCCTGGTGGCCGGATGCGTCGCGCACGATGACCTGACCGTTTTGCCGAAGAACTTCTGTGACCGGCTTGCCAAGCCTGATCTTTCCCTGAAGCGGCGCCAGCAGCTTTTCCACGTAGTTGCGGCTGCCACCGGAAATGGTACGCCACAGCGGCCGATCGAATGAAGCAGGCGATGATTTTCAAAGAAAGCCACGAAGCTTTCCGCAGGATAGTCCCGCATTTCGTTGATCGGCGTCGACCAGATGGCAGCGCCCATCGCCAGCAGATAGTCGTTTATGAAACCGGAAGAGTAGTGTTCACGCTCCAGGTAGCCACCGAGCGTTTGCCCGCTGAGGCGTCCGGCCTTCAGATCTTCAACGGCTTTGCCATTGAAGCGGAAGATATCCCGCAACATGCGCAGGAACCGCGGTGAGACCAGATTACGCCGTTGTGCGAAGACCGCGTTCAGAGAATGGCCTGACCATTCAAGCTTGCCGTTGTCCGCCGACAAGGCAAAACTCATGTCGCTTATCTCGTTGGCGACCCCCAGATGGTCAAGCAGCGCAGTAAAATTCGGGTAGTTGAGCTCGTTGTAGACGATGAAACCGGTGTCCACCGAAATCCGGGCGCCATCATAGTCGATATCCGCCGTGGCGCTGTGACCACCTGGCCGTTCGCGCCGCTCGTAGAGAACAACGTCATGAAGATCATTAAGGGCCCAGGCTGCACTGTTTCCGGAAATTCCGGAGCCGATTACGGCAATCCGCATATCATATCCTTCGGGGCGTCGGTGTTACCGCGGGAAACCTGGTCGGACGCCAAGTTTTCCAGTTGATGTGCAGCGGTTACGCCTCGCCTTGAAGGGCGGATCACATAGGACGATGAATTTTATGGATTATTTTTGACGCAAAACGATTGGCGCGACTTCAGCCAACGCCATCCGAGGTTTTGCGACCTCGGAAGAGCGGAAAAGCTCACACGCGCATCGCCGCTGCCCGGCAAAAAGGCCGGGCAAGCGAGTGGCGTGTCGCAAGTCTGCAAGGCAATTGCGCCAAAACAAGCCTTAGGCCTGGATCGTGTCGACAATCCAGTTCCATGCGATTTCGACGCGTGTGCGTGCGGCATCGAAGAAGGCAACGACCTTCTGCCATACCAATTCGCCAAAATCTGCGACCTGCAGCATGGTGCCGCGTTTCTGCGAGGGTTGCTGGCCGGTTTCGATAAGTTCAATTGTGGTCGCATCAACACCTTCATTGACCACACGACGTGTGACCGTAAGGGTGCCTTCATTGACCAGTCTTGATTCATCCTTGCCGGCGACAACCGTATCCTGATCCATGGCGCGAACGACAACGGCCCGGCCATCTGGAAGCAGATGGGTTTCGTTGGTGTTCACTTCACTGTCATAGATAACTTCGCCGAAGGAATCGATCAGTTCTACCCAGATCGTTTTCCGGCCTTCAAGCTCGATTTCGCCCACCCATATCGTGAGCTCACTTTCCAGCGGATCGGCCTGATCCTGTGACGCTGACGCGACTGTGACCGCCAAACGATCCTCAGGCAACGTTATCGTTTCCTGAGGCAATGGGGCCGCAGCAGCGCTTCCCGCCAAGGCAAGGATGAGGCCAAGCGCAAGAGTTCCTGCTCTGGTATTCCGTTGCATGTACGCCTCCCAAGGCTAATACAACTTAATTTACCGCGCGTGGGGTCTGTAAACGGAGGTCCATTGTAGGACTTTTCAGGTCTTCCGCGCTTTTGCGCCCCGTTCGTGCGGTCACGATTTTGCCATTATCGCACCACAATCTCCCGAATGCGTGTAACAAAGATCACAAATCCGGGCTTTTTCAGTTATATTTCGGTAATAAATGTGGGTTGGAGTACGAAGTTCAAGGCCAATCACCAGTTCGTGAACGCAAAGCCATCGTCATAACTAACAATGAACGTAGAGTAAGTTTGTTGACTGTGGTAATTTTGTCGATGTTTTTTCGATGATTTTGATCGGTTTCCGCTATCGCCTGTGCACTTGCCTCGAACTCGAGGTCAGAAAGCCGGGTTGCTCAATGCGGCTTGAAGTAACTACCTGACAGAAGTTCAAATTAAAAAGCTCCACCGGCAGAGGTCCGGCGGAGCTTTATGGAATCGGCACAGTTGATGGGGTACGTGCAAATCTCCCTACAGATCAAATCCTTGCAGCAATCAGGCCGTTTTAGTTTGCCGTTGGATCTGCAGATCGGGGCAGGTCCTGAAGGCTGAGTTTCGATCATCCCATAAATTGATACTGACCGACCATTCACATTCAACCTTGGTAAAAATTACAATTAGTGTGTTTGAGGGCGCGCTGCTGAGCTCAAGATCCCATGTAAGAGTATGATTGATTTGAGAAATGCAAATGCAGGCGGATGACCGATTTTAAATTCGGTACTGAAAATAATAGAAATAAAACTTTGCGAGTGCTTGTATTTGCAAGCAAAATGCCAATTATCCGTGCATTCAGGACGCGCTTGGTAAGCAATGCACCCCTTTTAGTCGGCTGGATTCGTCAGTTACTCATGCCGCTCGAAAGAGCGCGCAATACTCAAGAGGACGCCCTGCGAGATAAACTTGTAACCGGTTTCCAATCGAAGACCCGCTGAAAAGGGTAGCTCGGCACAGGGCGGTGTTGGTTTGTGAGCGCCTCAATGTCCTGGTTAACCGCACCATCTGTGAGGGCCATACGGGCGGGATTGGCGATTGGGGCCAACTCTGGCGACAGGTATCCGGATTTCACGATCAAGAAACTTGCAGTGTATGGTTCAATGGCAAAACGCCGAAAATCCTCCAGTTGATGGAAGGGGCGTCTGTGTTCCGTCAGGATCACCAAATTACCTGCGATCCTGGTCAACACTTCCCGATTATGATCCTGTTTTCTGCCTAGTTTAGACAGCAAGACAGCTTCTGTGCTAACGACCTTGCAATCGCTGCCCAGGGCGCCGCCAATTGTGAGGCGGGAAGAAGAGCCGTCTGGCAATGCCCAGAGTTTATCGACCGAAACCGGATCAGCGATCCCTGCAAATACACCTCCAGTCAAGCCTCGTTCCAACCAGGCCGCCAGGACATCGGATCTGTCACCAACACCACCACCTGTCGGATTGTCGCCACTGTCGGCAAGGATGAGGGGAGACGAGCTTTCTGTTGCAGCATCGTCCAGGCACAGTTCGAGCGGCTTCGCGGGGACACCAAACTCGAAGTCTTGCCTTGCGGACCAGTACTGCGCAGCAATTTCGGAAGCCGCCTGTTGAATGGCATCCAGGTCTGTTCCCGTCACCACGGCGGCCGCGGTGGCTCTTGCCGTATCAGCCCAGACATATCCCACCATCAGATTGGCATCGGTCACCCCGGATCTCTGATCGAACTCCGGCAACGTTGCATAAAGCGATTTTGCCGGTTCATCTTCCGTGCTGGTTCGTTCCCCGGGCAGGAGAACCGGCACAGGAGCCCAGGCCACGAACCTCTTGGGACCGCCACCCAATTGGTCGACAAGATTTGCCGCGGCACGTCGGTGGGTTTCGGTCACGTCGATATGAGGGGCAGTGCGATAAGCACAGAAGATGTCGATCTGATCGACAATGGTTTGCGTGACATTGCCGTGCAGATCGTAACTGACAGCGATTGGCACTTGCGGCCCGACAAGTTGGCGAACGGCAGAGATCCAGTCCCCTTCTGCATCGCTCAGACCGATCACATGCATGGCGCCATGCATAATCAGGAGAACACCGTCGCATGGCGTCTCGGCTTCAAGTTCGGCAAGAAAGGCAGACTTGAAGCTCGCATAGCAATCCGCAGACACCGGTCCGCCTGGAATGGATCTGGCGTGAAACAATGGACAAAAGGTGACGTCAGGAAATCTGCCGCCGTCGACGCCTGCCTGTGCCAGCAAGTCCTTGCCACGGGTGACCGTGAAGTCTGATACGGTTTGCTGGACCGGTGAATAGGTACTGCATTCGGTATGAATGCCCCAACTGCAATTTCATCTTCCTGCCTCGTCACGCATTCAAAGCTGGGGAAGAAGGGGCCTGTGCTGCAAATCGCAGCCAGGCCTTGCTGGCGGATCGGTCCAGCCGGCTTCAGCGACCGCATAAAGCCGCGGAAAGACCATATGATTGAAGATGACGTTGTCAGTCATGTGCTCGCACCAGATGCAGGCCTGCACCCCTTTGAGGCGCTCTTCACTGCCGGTGCTGAGACCGGCAGCTGCTTCATAGCCGTAACAGTCTTCCGGTGTCGAAACGCCAGCCCAACCCGCACCCGGCTCATGCCAGCCGGACGCCTGGACCATATCCATGTAATAGTGCTGTCCCGGGGTGCAGATGACGTCGTAGCCCTGATCGATCAGGTCCTTGGTGACTTCCTGTCTTTGCCAGGCCATCAGAAGCACGCCATCCGGGTCAATGCCGCCACCGTGTGAGACTTCGTCCCAGCCGGCAAGTTTCCGGTTGAGTTTTCTCAGGATGTCGCGCACGCGGCCCATGAAATAGGCTTGCACTTCCATTGTATCCGCATGACCCTTTTCCTCCATGAGGCGTTGGGTCTTCGGAGAGGCGAGCCATGAATTGACGTCACTTCGTCGCCGCCGATGTGGATGAAGTCGAATGGAAACAGGCTGGCAACTTCCGCAAAGACCTTTTCGAGAAACTCGTAGGTTTCATCCATCGCCGGGTTAAGTGCGTTGTTCGGATAGCCCTGAATGGAATGGTAGCTCTCCGGGGTCTCCGCCTGATCGGCGAAGCGCGGGTAGGTTTTCAAAACGGCGGTTGAATGCCCCGGAACATCGATTTCCGGCAGGATATCTATGTTCAGGCTGGTGGCATGGGCGACAAGACCTTTCGAGAAATTCGTAGGTTTCATCCATCGCCGGGTTCAGTGCGTTGTTCGGATAGCCCTGAATGGAATGGTAGCTCTCCGGGTCTCCGCCTGATCGGCGAAGCGCGGGTAGGTTTTCAAAACGGCGGTTGAATGCCCCGGAACATCGATTTCCGGCAGGATATCTATGTTCAGGCTGG
>LZQR01000284.1_pt1 | contig 12988 bp, 17 predicted proteins | sample 768601 | NCBI WGS metagenome assembly LZQR01 (sample SAMN05207299, study PRJNA324521) | oil field metagenome | isolation source: sample BH-FW-24 from oil reservoir | place: India: Bombay High | collected 2015-12-04
AACATCGCTAACAAGCCGTCGTAATGAATGCCTTTTTGATTAATGTACGGCGCGGGATCGAGCACCATATCCTCAAACTTTGTTTCGCAGTTATTTTGTACATCGATCGATGCTCAGACGTACGTAGCTGACATCGGACGATTTCATCCTGTTTGCTAACATCGCTAACAAGCCGTCGTAATGAATGCCTTTTTGATTAATGTACGGCGCGGGATCGAGCACCATATCCTCAAACTTTGTTTCGCAGTTATTTTGTCTTGTGCCCAAGTAGAGTAAAGCCCTTTGCCCAAGCAAGATTTCTGTGGCGATGCGTGGACAAATCGCATTTAAGTAAGGAGAGTAGTGCTTTAATCGAATGCCTATCCAAGGTAAAGGCTGGTGCCAACCTTCTTGTTCGTAGGTACAAATACCAATGGATCAATATCTTGCCATCGAACTACCCAACCGCCTTTAAAGAGATGTTGTTGAAAGTGGGAGGAGGTCAGGGTAAAGGACACCTGGCTCTTTTTGATCATTACGATGCAAAGCCGACAATGATGGCCATCAAGACCACTGATAACATGGCTTGTTTCCACCCTGGAGCAATCAGTACAAGAAACAAAGTGATCAGCACGACCAAGAGCATAATCAATTTGTTAATGGGCGAGTCAGATTTGAAGTGTGAGTTAGTCAGATGCAGCGTTTCCATGCTTTCAGCCTCAATGAATATTGGGTACGAAGTATCGCTTTCTTAATATTCACCAATGTGCTTATTAAGTATTTAAAACCTCTGTTTTTATACCCAGTATTCAATAAATCCGTTCACAATTTATCTGATTAAATAGTAGACGTTCTATGCAGTCAGCGCATTTTCATCGCGTTTCGCCGCTAAAACCTACAAATCGCTAATGAATTTTGGTATAAAACGCGCTTCAAATTTTCATCCCTGCTGAGATGCAGTGAACTGGAGAAATATTCAATGAGACTTGCTCATAAGCGTAAAGTGCAGATGAAACTGCAAAAACGCATTAAAGCGACAGTAGCAAATGTAGCTGCGGCACCTAAAGCAGAAAAACCTGTTGCTGAGAAAGCAGTAGCTGAGAAGAAGTAGCTGCAGCGAAAACTGTTGAGGTTGCACTTACTCCTAAGCAACAACAAGTATTAGATATCGTTGTTGCTAATGCTGAAGGTATCAACCCTAAAGGTATTGGTCTAGCTGCTGGTCAAGAAGAAGCTAAAGCGGCATCATGGGCTACTGGCGCACTGAAGAAGCTTCTTGAAGAAAACCTAGTTCAAAAAGAGCAGTTAGCAGGTAACAAAGTTATCTATAAAGCAGTTTAATTACCGCTGTAATTCTGTTTCTTAATTGAATACCTCGACTTCGGTCGGGGTATTTTTTGGCTGTAGTCTGTCTTTTCTCGATTTCTAATTGAAAATTCTAATGATACAAAGCCGTCATTTGTCACATTTTATTAAATACTGTGTAAATTCTTCCGCAGTCAACTACTTAAGTAGTTCCTCAGCCTTACTGTTCTTGTTGCTTGTCTAACTACCTGATTTATCGTTTACATAAAACGCAGTCATCATAAAGACTACGTATTAGTACGTAATACCAATGCTAACACTCGCTTGAAAGCGCAAATTTGTGCGTGTTCATGCCCATTTCTTACTTCCATCTAATGTCCCATCTTCTATAGCGAATCCTTATGTAATGGATGACAACAATAACCTTGGTGACAAAGGACGTGAACGATGAGTCTTATCCAAAAATCTTTGAAACGAGTGCTCAAAGCGACTGCGATGGTTGCGACCATGGCATTCGTAGCGACTTCTGCTAATGCTGCTGACGATAAAGTATATCGCTTGAAACTGGCGGAAACGTGGGGACCTAACTTCCCGATCTTCGGTGATGCGACAAAGAACATGGCAAAAATGGCAGAGGAAATGTCAAATGGCCGTCTGCAAATCCGTATTGATTCTGCAAACAAACACAAAGCGCCACTTGGCGTGTTTGATATGGTGAAGTCCGGTCAATATGACATGGGCCACTCTGCTTCTTATTACTGGAAAGGCAAAGTGCCAAACACCCTTTATTTTACCTCTATGCCTTTCGGTATGCTGCCTACCGAGCAATACGCTTGGTTCTATTACGGTGGTGGTATGGAGTTGATGGAAAAGGTTTACTCGCCACACAATTTATTGTCATTCCCAGGTGGTAATACTGATACGCAGATGGGCGGTTGGTTCCAGAAGGAAATCAAATCAGTCGACGATCTGCAAGGTCTGAAAATGCGTATCCCGGGCTTTGCAGGTGAAATCCTTGCTGAGCTAGGTGCGAAACCGACCAACATCGCGCCGGGCGAGCTATACACTTCGCTTGAGCGTCGTACGATCGATGCGTTGGAATGGGTAGGTCCATCTCTGGATTTGCGTATGGGCTTCCACAAAATTGCACCTTACTACTACACAGGTTGGCATGAGCCAGGCACTGAGCTGCAATTCCTAGTCAACAAGCGTACTTGGGAGCGTCTACCGGATGATCTGAAAGCGATTCTTCAAGTGGCGATGAAAGCAGCAGCGTACGACATGTACACGCAATCTAAGCATGAGAGTGGTAAAAACTGGGCGTCTATCCAATCAGAGTACCCAGACGTTCAAGTGAAAGACTTCCCACCAGAGGTTATTGCTGCACTGCGTGAAGCGAACGTTCGTCTCCTAAAACAGCATGCAGAAAAAGATGCTTTAGCAAAAGAAATTCAAGAATCGCAAGCTAGCTACATCGAGCAAGTACGCCCTTGGTCTGATATTTCACACCGAGCTTACCTAAATAGCCAAGCTCAACAATAACTTCATCAAGTGGGTGATACCGAGAGATTGAGCCTACAAATGAAGCCCAAGAAAACTTCTCTTAGAGAAGACCATAAAAGTGCTCCGCGAACCAGCGGAGCCAATCCATACGTTCCATGGAGTTCGGAATGAGAAGCCTTATTTATATTGAGCGAATCTTTAACCGCTTCGGTGATTTTTGGGGTGGTTATCCAGCATCCTATTCATTTTGTTGTTAGCGAACGTGGTGTACGACGTTGTCATGCGTTACGTGTTTAATGACGTGTCTATTGCCTTTCAAGAGATGGAATGGCATTTATTCTCCGCTGTATTTCTACTCGGTGTCCCTTACGCAATCAAATCGGGCGGCCATGTACGAGTGGATATTTTCTACGAGCGCTTGTCCTACAAAGCGCAATCCATCATCGACATCCTGGGCACTTTACTTTTCTTATTCCCGTTCTGCCTATTGGTTGCTTGGTTCGGTATCGACTTTGCCAAAGAGAGCTATGCCCTTGGGGAAACGTCCGGTGACCCGGGTGGCTTACCTTATCGATGGATCATTAAAGGTATGATCCCATTGTCATTCTTATTTATGGCGGTCAGTGGTGTTGGTTTGCTGCTTCATTCCATCAATAAAATTGTTAACCCTCATCTTATCTATGCCGGTAACAACGGTAAGTCGTAAAAGGAAGTCAGTATGATCGGTATAGTGATGTTTTTTGTAGCTCTGTTTGCGCTACTGCTAGGTTTCCCTGTTGCCTTTACCTTTGGTGGCATTGCATTAATTTTCGGCGTATGGGCAGAAGGCATTGAGATGTTTGCATTCATGCCATATCGCATTCAATCCATTATGGAGAACACGGTGCTGATGGCAGTACCGCTGTTTGTTTTCATGGGATTGGTATTACAAAAGACCCGATTGGCTGAGCAACTGCTTGAGTCGATGGGGCGTTTGTTGGTGGTATTCGTGGCGGTATCGCTATCTCTACCGTTTTAGTGGGAGCGCTGCTTGCGGCATCGACGGGTGTGGTCGGCGCATCGGTTGTCGCGATGGGCCTAATCTCTTTGCCAGTAATGCTTAAGTACAACTACGACAAAGGACTGGCCTGTGGCACCATTTGTGCGTCTGGCACGCTAGGCCAAATCATCCCGCCTTCAATAGTCTTAATTTTGCTCGGTGATGTATTAGGCGTACCCGTAGGTGACTTATTCCAAGCGGCTGTATGGCCGGGCTTAATGCTGGTGGGTGCTTACGTTGTCTACATTCTGATTTATGCCAAGCTTAACCCAGAGGCCGCTCAACCTATTGAGCGTGATGAATCCATCAGCCGCCAACAAGAGGTGATAACCGCGCTTAAAGCCGTATTGCCACCACTTGCACTGATTATTGTGGTTCTAGGTTCTATCTTTGCGGGTATTGCTACTCCGACCGAATCTGCGGCGTTGGGTGGTGCAGGTGCGATAGTGCTTTCCCTGCTTTACAGACAGTTCAGCTGGTCGATGGTGTATGAGGCTTCTAAAGAGACCGTAAAAGTGACCGCGATGGTGTTTGCAATCTTGCTTGGTGCGACGGCATTCTCAATGGCATTTACCTACACGGGCGGTGACTACCTTGTTGAAGAGTGGATGCTTCAACTTCCGGGTGAGAAGTGGGGCTTCTTGATCATTACCATGCTGGTGATTCTTATCCTCGGGTTTTCATCGACTTCGTAGAAATCTGTTTCATCATCGTGCCAATTATTGCACCGGTAGCGGAGCTTATGGGGATCAACATGACATGGTTTGCGATTCTGATTGCGATGAACCTTCAGACGTCATTCCTCACACCGCCATTTGGTTTTAGCTTGTTCTATTTGAAGGGTGTGGCTCCTTCGGGTGTAACAACGCGAGATATCTACCGTGGTGTGATGCCATTCATTGCGATTCAAATTGTTGTGCTTGCTTCATTGTTACTCTTTCCGGGCTTCTACGGCATGTCGTAATTCGGCTAGTCTAATGCGATCTGCGCAATGTAAGTGGGAGTGGCGAATTTGTGAGCTGAGAGTTTTTACCTTTTGAGACAAGTTGTTAAGCTGGTTATCAATTGTGCTAGGCAGTGTTTCATGGAGGGAAGGGATGCCTCTCAAAGCTAAACTCATCTTGCTGGCGTTGATCCCTGTGTTGTTGGTGTCAGCAAGCATCAGTTGGATTTCCATTTACCAAGCAAAGACGTTAGGTCAGCGTGAAGTGGAAATCTTTCATAAAAGCCTGATCAAGTCTAAAGAAGTCGCATTGAAAGATACCGTTGATCTGGCCTTCGATGCGATTTCCCATATCTACAACGATCCCTCGATAGAAGAGCATGTGGCTAAAGCGCGCGTGAAAGCGATTCTCAATCGGCTTCGCTATGGCTCAGATGGTTACTTCTTTGCTTACGATAAACATGGTACCAACTTAGTTCATCCCATTCTTCCTGATTTAGTTGGGCAAAACCTGCTGCATATTCAAGATGAAAACGGTGATCATCTTATTGAAGCGCTGCTCTATCAAGCCCAATTGGGTGGTGGCTTCCATCAATACCTCTGGCAAAAGCCTTCTACTGGAGAAGTTGTCCCCAAATTGAGCTACGCCGCTTGGCTCGACAAATGGGAATGGATGATTGGTACTGGTTTGTATATTGAAGATGTAAGTCACGAGGTCGCCAATATGCGCGCTGCCGTTAACCAGAATATCGAGACGACCTTTTTTACTGTTGTCGTGATTCTTGTTGTGACGGTTGCGGTGATCATCGTTTTAACGTTGGCAATCAATTTACACGAGCATCGTTTAGCGGATAAAAACCTCAAGGAGCTTGCCCACAAAACTGTGATGTTCCAAGAAGACGAGAAGAAGCACCTTGCTCGCGAATTGCATGATGGTATTAACCAACTGCTTGTATCGAGCAAATGTCATTTAGATTTGATGGGGCATCGAATCGAGGATGAAAAGCTCAAATCCCACCTTGATAAATCTCAACGCTCGTTGATCACCGCAATTAATGAAGTACGACATATCTCGCACCAGCTTCGTCCAAGTGCCTTAGATGACATCGGCCTAGAAGCGGCGCTTTCGACGTTGCTGCAAGACTTCATTCTCACTCAGGTATGGATATCGATAGCCATTTTGATACGGCACAGCTCAAGCTGAAATCGGAAGTCGCGACCACGTTGTACCGTGTGGCTCAGGAGTCTTTGAATAATATCGAGAAACACGCCAAGGCAAAAAGGTCACGGTAATTTTGCAAAAGATGGGCAATATGCTGCAATTGATCATACGTGACGATGGCATTGGCTTTATGGTCAATCAATCTGTACACCGCCAAGGCATCGGTTTGCGTAACATGCGTGAGCGTGTGGAGTTTATTGGTGGTGAGTTTGAATTGATGAGTGAACCGGGGCTAGGGACAGAAATCACCGTATTGTTAGATTTGGATGGATTAGTTTATGGATAAACCAATTAGTGTGGTGATAGTGGATGATCATCAGGTTGTGCTCGATGGGTTTATGGCGCGTCTAGAGCTGGAACCTGATATTGATGTTATTGGTACCGCGAGCAATGGCCTTGAGGCGATTGAAGTATCCAAATTGCTCAACCCCGATGTGATTCTTATGGACATCAGTATGCCCATCATGAATGGCATCGAAGCCACGGGTGTGATTAGGGAAGAGCGTCCAGAGAGCAAAATTTTGATGTTAACCATGCATGATAACCGTGAGTACATCATGAAGGTGATGCAAGCTGGCGCTGTGGGCTACATGCTGAAAGAAATCTCAGCCGAGAAGATGGTGCAAGCAATCAAAACCGTTAATCAAGGTTCGACTTATTTTTGTGAATCGGTCACTCAAACCTTGTTTACGCAAGATGTGGTACCTGCGACACAAAAGCCCAACCCACTGAGCCGTCGTGAAGAAGCTGTATTAAAATTGGTCGCGCAAGGGCATAGCAGTAAAAAGATTGCTACGCTTTTGGATATCAGTTATCGAACGGTAGAGACGCATCGTCATAACATCAAACACAAATTGGATTTGCACTCGACAGCTGAGTTGGCGAAATACGCGTTTGAAACGGGATTAACGGAGTAGGGAAGGGATAACAAAGCGCTCATCGGGGAAGGAGTGATAAGCGCTAAAGAAGAAGCTTATTCTGGCTTGGTGATACTTCCAAGCTCGAGCATTGGCGCAACATCAATGTCTTCGGCATTCATCATGGTCGAGATACGCTGAACAGAAGAGAGCAGTAAGCTCTGTTCCCACTCTTCCAGCTTCTGGAAGCGATTGATGAAGTGTTCTTGCAGCGGTGTCGGGGCTTGTTTTAGTGCCTCTTGGCCTTTCTCAGTCAGTAAAGCATGCACTTTACGTTTGTCTTCTAGCTACGGCGGCGTTCGACAAACTGGTTGCGTTCTAGGCGGTCCAGAATGGTCGTTGCAGTTGCCTGACTCATATTGGTATGGCTAGACAATTGCTTAATCGTGACATTGTCTAATTCACTTATGGCACGCATCAGAATTAGCTGAGGAGCCGTCAAACCAGACTCTTTGCTTAACTTCTTTGAGTGTAAATCAATAGCGCGGATGATCTGACGAATCGAGACCAAGACTTCTTCGTACTTTTCCAATTTCGTAATCCAGTCATTAAGGGATCATATAACGAGGCGACACTAACTCAAAAACGCTGTTATTTAAAGGGCTACGTTAGGGATCGTGACACCAATTTAAAATAATTTGCCTTGGCTCTCCTTATTACTTTTAAGGTCTTTCTGAGAGGAAAAAAGGCACGACTAGAATTATTATAGTAATAAATGTTTGTGGTCTAATTATTGTTGTGGTTGTTTTCGCTTTTTTTGGTGGATTTTTCTGATTGAAAAGTAAGTTATTGGATTTTTTATCAGCAAAAGATAGACAAAAACGCCTTAAATGGTAGGATCTTCCACTTTCATGGAAAATAAAATGTATCGTGTTCAAATGATTTTTAATGCCTTGTTAAAAATATTGAATGCAAAAGAGAGGAACAATGACAAAAGGTATAGATAAGTACAGTATCGACAGTACCGACTATACGGTTGGTCAAGACAACGTCCAGAAATGGGGGTTTGACGTACATAATCCTGTTTTTGGTATCAGTGCTGGTTTCATTGCACTATTTCTTGTCGCGGCGTTGGTGCTTGATGCACATACTGCAAAAACAGCGTTGGATGGCATTAAGCTAAAAATCATTAGCTCATTTGACTGGCTATTCATCCTTTCAGGCAACATCTTCGTAATCTTCTGCCTAGCTTTGATTGTGTCACCAATGGGTAAGATTCGCCTTGGCGGTAAAGACGCGGTAGCTGATTACTCCTTTATGTCTTGGCTTGCGATGTTGTTTGCAGCAGGTATGGGTATCGGTCTGATGTTCTGGAGTGTGGCAGAGCCAGTGGCTTACTTCACTGGTTGGTATGAAACCCCGCTAGGTGTAGAGGCAAACACGCCGGAAGCCGCTAAGCTTGCACTGGGCGCGACGATGTTCCACTGGGGTCTACACCCATGGGCAATCTACGGTGTCGTAGCACTTTCCCTTGCTTTCTTCACATACAACAAAGGCTTGCCTCTATCGATGCGCTCGATCTTCTACATTGCTGGGCGATCGCGCATGGGGTTGGGCTGGTCACATTGTTGATATTCTAGCGGTACTAGCAACGCTATTCGGTCTAGCTACGTCTCTAGGTCTAGGTGCACAACAAGCGGCGAGTGGTATTCACCACGTGTTCGGTGTTGAGCCAGGTCTTGGCTTGCAAATCGTGGTAATCGCAGTAGTAACCCTGCTTGCAGTGGTATCGGTAATCCGTGGTATTGATGGCGGTGTAAAAGTCATCAGTAACATCAACATGGTTATCGCATTCTTGCTACTGATTCTTGTTGGTTTGATTGGTTGGGCGGTAACGCTGGGCTCTATCCCAACAACGCTAATGGCTTACCTAGAAACTTAGTGCCGCTAAGTAACCCGTTTGGTCGTACTGACGAAGCATGGTTCCAAGGTTGGACTGTATTCTACTGGGCTTGGTGGATTTCATGGTCACCATTCGTAGGTATGTTCATCGCGCGTGTATCACGTGGCCGTACGGTTCGTGAGTTCATCACTGCTGTTCTGATTGTACCAACCGTCGTGACGCTGATCTGGATGTCAACATTTGGTGGTCTAGCAATCGACCAAGTTATGAATAATGTGGGTGAGCTAGGTGCGAACGGACTTACAGACGTTTCATTAGCCATGTTCCAAATGTTTGATGTTCTGCCATTTGGTAACATGCTGTCTATCATTGCCGTTGTGTTGGTATTGGTATTCTTCATCACTTCATCGGACTCTGGCTCACTGGTTATCGACAGCATTACAGCTGGTGGTAAAGTGGATGCGCCTGTTCTACAACGTGTATTCTGGGCATTCATGGAAGGTGCAATCGCGGTTGCGCTACTTTGGATTGGTGGCTCAGAAGCGGTTCAAGCGCTACAAGCTGGTGCTATTTCGACAGCACTGCCATTCACGCTTGTATTGCTTGCAATGTGTGTCAGCCTATTGATGGGTATGAGAACAGAGCGTCAATAATTGATGTGATTTATAAATATCGTTAATATTAACGAGTTAAAAGCCAGCGAAATGCTGGCTTTTTTGTGCAGTTTTCTGACGCTTGCCAAAAAATGGCGAAGCAAATTCTTTATTTTACAACACTTTATAGTCTCAGTTTTGTGAATGATCTTCGTGATTACTTTGTAAAATGCGTGTAAGATTCAGCCACCTAAACTGTTCTCCCAACCCTTTATAATAATTATGAAATTATCATTAAAACAAAAGCTAATTGGCGCAAGCCTATCTGCTGTTGTTGTGATGGCAACAGCACTCACTTGGCTGTCAGCTGATCAACTTTTTGATCAGACGCGTTCAGGTGTCTATTCACGAGCGCAAAGTCTTAGCAACGCCGCTTCAGAAGGTATTTCTGATTGGGTATCGATTCGCAAAGACATTGCTAAGGCTTTCAATGACTACTCAACAGAGCAAGACGCTGTGCCTTTCCTACAACAAGCACGCAAAGCGGGGGCTTTGACGATATCTTCTGGGCACACCAGAAGGTGGCATGTACCGTTCTCACCCAGAACGTAACCGTGCAGATTACGACCCACGTACTCGCCCTTGGTATAAAGACGCCAATGCTGCAGGCAAGCAAATCATCACTGAAGCGTATCAAGACGCGATCACAAATGCATTGCTAGTGACTATCGCAGAACCTGTGATGAAAACGGTAAGTTCATTGGTGTTGTTGGTGCGGACGTACTGATCGATCAGCTAATTGACGACGTTATCAACCTAGATGCTGGTGAAAACGCGCATGCAATGCTGATCGACATGAACGATGGCACTTTCCTTGCGCACCCAAACAAAAGTTTAACGCTTAAGCCAATCACTGACCTTACTCAAGAGTTTTCGAAAGGCTCTATTGAGCGTGCTGCAAATTCTGGAACCATTGAAACAGCAACGATCAAAGGTCAAGAGAAGCTTTTTTACTTTAGCAAAGTACCGGGTACAAACTGGATGTTCGCTATCGAGATGGATCGCGCAACGGAAGAAGCAAGCCACGCGCAACTTCTGCGTGAGATGGTTATTACCGCGGTATTGATCACTATTGTGGTGATTGTGGCCGTATCTTGGTTGGTAGGCTTCTTGTTCCGCGATCTTGGCCGAGTATCACAAGCACTGGAAGAAATTGCTTCAGGTGAGGGTGACTTGACGCAGCGTCTGGAACCTCGCAGTGATGATGAAGTGGGCAAACTAGCCGATAACTTCAACCGCTTTGTAGGCAACATGCACACCATGGTGACCAAACTGAGTCATGTCTCTTCAGCCTTGTCAGAACAAGCGCGTACAACGGCACAACAAGCTGAAGAGCGTAGTCAGCGTATCTCTTACCAGCAAGATGAAATCAACATGGTAGCGACTGCCGTTAATGAGATGGCTGCAGCGACGCAAGAGATTGCAGGTAACGCAGATAACACGGCATCAAGCTCTGAAGAAGCAGTACAAGCCTGTGTGCATGGCTCTGGCCAAGTAACGCAAACTCAAGGCTCTATCCAAAACCTAGCGCAAGAAGTGCAAGTTGCGACCAATGTTATCCAAGAGCTGGAAGCACACGGTAACGCGATCAACACCATTCTTTCGACCATCCAAGGCATTGCAGAGCAAACTAACCTGTTGGCACTGAACGCGGCGATTGAGGCGGCACGTGCAGGTGAACAAGGTCGTGGTTTTGCTGTCGTGGCGGATGAGGTTCGTGTATTGAGCAACGTACTCACGCATCAACGCAAGAGATCCAAGAGACAATCGAAATGCTGCAAGGCACAACGGCGAAAGCGGTGGGTATCATGGATGACAGTCGTCGTCTTGCTGACACTAGTGTCGATGATGCAAACTCGGCAGCGGTAAGCTTGACTCAAATTCACTCTGCGGTTGAGCGTATTAGCGACATGGCAACGCAAATTGCGTCTGCGGCAGAAGAGCAAGCGTCTGTAACGACAGAAATCACTCGCAACACCGAAGGCATTCGTGACGTGTCTAACGAGCTTTCTGTTGAAGCGCACCAAGCAGCAGAGCAAGCAGCGCATCTGTCTGAGCTTTCTCATGAGCTAGAGCAAGAGATCAAACGCTTTAAACTGTAATTGATTTTTAAGTATGAAAAAGGAGCCGCTTGGCTCCTTTTTGTTTATTGGTAGAAAATGCTCTCGCTTCTCGCTTCGCTATAACCACAAACTGCTTATCGGCTGATCTGCTTGGTAGTGGTGTGCGATTTGCGCTTGCAGCAACTCGGCGGTAGCAATCGCATCGGTTAACGCGTGATGCGGCGTGTAATCTGGCAGTCCATAACGTCGACGAGATTGAGCCAAACGCAATGATTTCGGCTTGTTGCCTTTGAGTTTATTCCACAAACCGCCAGACGTTCTCTGTTGGATGTCTTCTTCAATCTGCAGTGTATCTAACACCGGAAACTCAATACCCTCACCAAGACGCGTACGAAGTGCCTGATCAAGAAACTCTCGTTCAATGCGGCGGTAATGCACCACGACAATCTTACCCGCTAAGCTCTCCAATAATGGGCCAAGGATCTCGCCCAAATCGGGCGCATCAATCAGTTCATTGTGAGTAATGCCGTGAATGATGACGGAGTCTTCATCGAGCTTTTCCTGGGGTCGAACTTTCCAGTGTTTCGCTTGACGTAAGAAAATACGATTGAGATTAAACGGCACCAAACCAATAGTAATAATGCCGTTTTTTGCGGATTTAAGCCCGTCGTTTCGAAATCTAATGCGACAAATTCCACCTGAGAGAGTGGGGTGTCCGGAGCAGGTAATTCCTTAGCGTAAAAGGCGACCAAGCGCTCGTCAGTGGCACGTTCCAACTTTTGCTGGAACTTCATCGGCCACTGGATGCTAGGCTTTTGAAACAACTTTTTGATCATTCCACGCCTCACTTAAATTTGTTGCTGGCCTGATAACGGAACTTCAAGAAGTTCTGACCATTGCTGAGGATTTGGAACGCATCTTTTAGATTTCGGCGTTCGAAATCCGACAGGTTTTCAGGCTCAATGTTGTTATCCGGCTCAGTACCTAACTCAACATCCGTAGCTTGGTGGCGGATACGTACCATAGAGATGAACTCCATCGCATCCTTCAAGTCTTGCGCACGGCCTTTTGGCAAAATACCGGCGTCGATGATGTCATCAAGGCGCTCAAATGAGTTTTGAGCGCGGGAGCCGACCGCAAGCGAGTGAACGCGAATCAAGTCCACCAATGGGGCGGTGCCTCGGCGTTTTAGGTTGATCGAGTTCTTATGCTGGCCATCTTTCTCCATCACGAAGTCTTTAAAGAAGCCGAGCGGCGGAGTTCGGTTCAACGCGTTGCGTGCTAAACATGCCAAGAATCGGTTGTTCTTACGAGCGCGACGCACGATGAAGCTGGTTAACTGTTCTGCCCATTTCAAACGTCCATAGACACCGTCTAAATCGAAGAAGATAGAGGCGTTGAGTAGCGCTTTCGGGTTTGGATCATCAATCCAATCGGCGAAGCACTCCTCCCACTGTGAACGTGTCATCCGCCACATTGGATTGGTTGCCATAATGTCGCCAGTACAGTACTTATAGCCAC
>LZQR01000285.1_pt1 | contig 12943 bp, 16 predicted proteins | sample 768601 | NCBI WGS metagenome assembly LZQR01 (sample SAMN05207299, study PRJNA324521) | oil field metagenome | isolation source: sample BH-FW-24 from oil reservoir | place: India: Bombay High | collected 2015-12-04
CAGGATGATCATGGCGCAGCGGCTGCATTGGCGATGCGCGCAGCGGCGATCTTGCTGGCCATGCCGCCAGTCCCGGCGGCGCCGGCGCGAGCCGGGCCGGCCAGCGCCTCGATCTCGGCGGTGATGGTCTCGATTCTGGGATGTGCAGAGCGCCCGGCTCGCGCGGATCGCGATCATACAGACCGTCCACATCGGACAGGATGATCAGGAGCTGGGCGCCCACGAGCTGCGCCGTGCGCGCCGCCAGCCGGTCATTGTCGCCAAAGCGCAATTCCTCGGTGGCGACCGTGTCATTCTCGTTGATCACCGGCACGGCGCCAAGCTTCAGAAGGGTTTCAAGGGTGGTGTGGGCGTTCAGCCAGCGCGGGCGCGATTCAATATCGGCGGGAGAGACCAGCGCCTGGGCGGCGGGAAAGCCATGGCGGGCGAAAGCCTGGTTCCAGTGCTGGATCAAGAGCGCCTGACCGGCCGCGGCGGCGGCCTGCTTCTCTTCCAGCGTCAGGGTCTTGCCCGGTTTGAGGCCCAGCCGGGGACGGCCCAGGGCGACCGCAGCGGAGCTGACCAGCACCACCTCGCGCCCCTCAGAGCGCAAGGCGTTGATGTCATCGGCCAGCGCCTGGAAGCGGTCCTGTCGGGGCGCAAGGCTGTCGGGGTCGATCAGCTGGGCCGATCCGACCTTGATGACGACCCGCCGGGCCGTCGCCATGCGCGCCTCAGGCGTCACAGATCAGGCGTCCAGCCGGTTTCGCCGCGCTCCTCGCGTTCGGCCTCTTCCTTCAGGCGCTTTTCTTCGGTGCGACGGGCGTGAACCGCGTCCCAGATCACCTTCAGAAGCTCCTTGAGGCCCTCGCGGGTCGCGCCGGACAAATGGTAGGGAACAGCGCCCAGACGGTCCTTGAACTCGGCGTCCAGCATCTCGACGATTTCAGGATCGGCGGCGTCGAGCTTGTTCAGAACGACGATCTCGCGCTTGTCGGTGATGCCGCCGCCATAGGCCTCAAGCTCGGTGCGCACGGTGTCATAGGCGCCCATCGGGTCTTCGCCCGTCGCATCGATGAGGTGCACCAGCAGGGCGCAGCGTTCGATATGCCCCAGGAAACGGTCGCCAATGCCGGCGCCCTCATGCGCGCCCTCGATCAGGCCCGGAATATCGGCCAGCACAAAGCGGTTGCCCGTGCCCATCTCCACCACGCCCAGATTGGGATGCAGCGTGGTGAAGGGATAGGCGGCGATCTTGGGGTGGGCCTTGCTGGCCACGGACAGAAGCGTGGACTTGCCGGCGTTCGGCAGGCCGACAAGACCGGCATCCGCGATCAGTTTCAGGCGCAGCCAGATGGCGCGCTCCTCGCCAGCTTCGCCGGGCTGGGAAATGCGCGGCGCCTGGTTGCGGCTCGACTTGAAATGGGCGTTGCCCTTGCCGCCAATGCCGCCCTTGGCCAACAGCGCCTTCTGCCCGACCTCGGTGAGGTCGGCCAGCAGCGTCTCCTTGTCCTCGTCAAACACCTGGGTGCCGACGGGCACGCGCAGCACCACATCCTCGCCGCCGCGCCCGGTGCGGTTGCGACCCGCGCCGTTATGGCCGCGCTCGGCCTTGAAGTGCTGCTGGTAGCGGTAATCGATCAGGGTGTTCAGGCCCTCCACGGCCTCCACCCAGACATCCCCGCCATCGCCGCCATCGCCGCCGTCCGGCCCGCCGAACTCGACATAGGCCTCGCGCCGGAATGACACGCATCCCGGGCCGCCCCAGCCGGACTTCACATACACTTTGGCTTGATCAAGGAACTTCATGGCTCGGTTTTATCTGTGTCTGTTGAGCTGGGCTAGCCCGCCATCGCCATCTGACGGATGGGCGCAGAGCCCATGCGTCCGAAAGAGAAGGCGGTCCCGGTTTCGCCGGTATAGCCGAAGCCGGATTTTTCCAGCACCCGGCCGGATGCCGGGTTGTCTTCATAATGGCTTGCGGTGAACGGCGTCATCGCATGCTGTCTCGCCCAGTCGCACAGCCCCTGTGCGGCCTCGGTCGCGTAACCCTGCCCCAGGCGGCGGGCATGATCCAATAGCCCAGCTCCCAGCCTTCATCATGGGGGTGCAGTCCGATCACGCCGACCGCGCTGCCGGTATCGGCTTCGCAGATGGCGCGCACCACATCGCCCTTGATCTGCTCGCGGGCGCGCATGATCAGGATGAAGGCCTCCGCAAACAGGGGCGGGTTCTGGGCGGGAACCCGGCTGGTCATGCGGCAGATTTCCGGGCGGGCGCTTTCAGGACCCACCCAGGCGGCGTCGTCAATCTCGAGCGGACGCAGAACCAGACGCGGAGTGCGGATGTCCGCAAACACGACGGGTTTCATCGCTGCGCCCGCTTCGAACTCGGGCGTGTCTTCAGGTTCGGACTGCATGTCTCTCATATCGGCCTCCTCTGGGCGCGAACTGGGCGGGGAGAGACTTCAAACGCAAAAGGGGAGACGGCGATCCGTCTCCCCTGAAACTTGGCCGTCTGGCCCGGATCGCCCCTCTTCGGGATGGGCGATCACGAGGTCAGCGTCGCCCTATTCAGCCGCGTCCGCGAGCGGAGCGACGGACACGAAGGTCCGGTTAAGCTTCTTCTTGGCGAAGGTCACACGACCTTCGGTCAGCGCGAACAGGGTGTGGTCCTTGCCCATGCCGACATTTTCGCCGGCGTAGTATTTGGTGCCGCGCTGACGAATGATGATGTTGCCCGGAATCACGTGCTGACCGCCGGACTTCTTGACGCCGAGGCGCCGGCCTTCACTGTCGCGGCCGTTGCGCGACGAACCGCCTGCCTTTTTGTGAGCCATGGTGCTCTCCTTCTCAGGTTCTGTTGCCGCGTGGCCTTACTTGCCAGCGAGTTTCTTGGCTTCAGCGACCCAGTCGCCTTTTTCCGCCTTGGTCTTCAGACCGGAGATCTCGCCGTCCAGGCGCTCGATCTCGGCTTCGGTCCAGGCGGCGATCTGAGCGAAGCTGGTCACGCCGGCTTCGTTCAGCTTGGTGGCGAAGGCCGGACCCACGCCGGTCAGCTGGGTCAGATCGTCAGAGCCCGCTGCTTCGGTCTTGGCCTTGGCGCCGCTTTCGGAGCGGCTTTCTTGGCCGGAGCCGGGGTCTCGTCAGCCGCGATCTTGGCGGGTTTCGCGTCCAGCTTGGACTTCGAACCCGGCTTCAGGATTTCAGCGACAGAGATCACGGCGATCCACTGACGGTGGCCTTTGGTGCGGCGGTAGTTCTGACGGCGGCGCTTCTTGAAGACCTTGATCTTCTTGTCCTTGCGGATGTCCAGCACGTTGGCGGTCACAGACGCGCCATCGACAGCCGGAGCGCCGACCAGAGAGTCGCCTTCGCCGCCGATCATCAGCACTTCGTCAAACGCGACCACATCGCCGGTTTCCGCGCTGAGCTTCTCAACGCGCAGGATGTCGCCTTCGGAGACGCGGTATTGCTTACCGCCGGTCTTGATCACTGCATACATGATCATGTTCCTTTTTTGCCGGAGCCGTATCTGCGGAAACCCGCGAGACCGGAGCCCTTTTTCTTCGCCGGTTCTTGGTGCGAGCCAGCGTTGTTTCACAAGCACAATCCCCGCATCGGACAAGTCCGTGCGGGGACAGAGCGCGGGATATAGGCGAAACGAGCGGACAGAGTCAATGCGTCCCTGTCCTGAAATCGTCGTCAGGCCTGAGATCCGGCCTGTTCAGCCTAGTCGGGCTGGAACCGGCGCCGGGCGTATTCCTGGGCGAGTTCGCGCTCAAGCTCCACATCCTCGGCGAAGCGGCAGACCAGTTCGACCCGGCGACTGCCGGTTTCCTGCTCGTACTGGCAGATCATGTCTTCGCCAAAGAGCGCAGACATGCGCTGCTGCGCGGCGAGCGCAGACGCATCCAGGCCCGAGACCTTTGTGGGCGCGCAGGCGGCGGCCGCCAGAACGCCCATGACGCCAATCAGGTAAAACGCAGCTTTCATGACACCCTCCCATTGGGATCCAGATTTATTCATTATGAATAACTAGATTACCACCGGATGTCGGCTAGGGCGACAGGAACATGGTCACTGCAAAAACTCGGAGACCTGCCGCTCAGTGATCGTAGGGGCGGACAGTGGTCGGACTTTCGCTGGAGGGGCCGAATGTCCGCGGATTCGTGATCGTGCCGCTGCGACGCTGGCTGTGACGCTGACGGGCATACTCCTGGGAGAGTTCCCGACGCTGTTCGATCTCGGCCTGGGTCCGGCAGATCAGCTCGCCAAGACGGGTGCCGGTGGTGCGCTCGCGCGCGCAGACCATTTCCTCCCCCGCCTGCGCGGAAGCGAGGCGAGACGCCTCGAGGTCCACGCGGTCATTGTTCGGGGCGGCGCAAGCGCCGAGCGCCAGGAGCGTGGCGGTTCCGATGCAAAGACATTTGCGGTTCATGACGGTCTCCCGATGTGTCCAGGCGTGCACATTGCACCCAAGGTAGCATCTAAAGACCTGAAAGGCGAGTCTCGTCCGGACCTATCCAGGGATCGGGAGCAATCAGGAATCCGGACCGAAGCCGCGCGGCCCGCGCTGACCACTGCGCATGTTGGTATTGCGCTGGCGGGCGTAATCCTGGGCGCGTTCCCGCTCGGCGTCGATTTCAGCCTGGCTGCGGCAGATCAGTTCGCCCAGCCGGGTGCCGGTGGTGCGTTCACGCGAGCAGACAATTTCCTCACCCGCCTGCGCGGACGCCAGACGGGACGCCTCAAGGTCGACGCGGTCATTGTTCGGTGCGGCGCAGGCGCCGATCATCAGAAGGGCGGCGGCGCCGCCCAGAGCGATATGGATGTTCATGATTGTCAGTCTCCCCGGTTTAGCCTTGCAGCTTTGGGGCGCAGGGCGGTTGAGTCAAGGCGCGGCGCCTCTCAAGACGGGAATAATCCTATCTCGTTACACTCGGGGCGGCGCTTTCGATGCCAGACGCAGCTCTGCGGATGAGCCCGGCGCCCAAAGGGCTTGATTTTGAGCCCCGCGTTTGCGACACCGCGCTTCCCTGAGTTCGGAGAGATGCCGGAGTGGTCGAACGGGGCGGTCTCGAAAACCGTTGTGCCTTTACGGGTACCGAGGGTTCGAATCCCTCTCTCTCCGCCAGTTTCCTTCCATTGAAGCAAACCCGTCCCGGCGCCTCACTGTGCGCGAATTTCCTGTGCGTGTTAGAGGTTTGCGCATCGCGGACGCTAAGCGGATCAAGCGTGTTGCAGTGCGACCCTGTCGGTGTCTGGGCAGCCGCCGCGGAACGGATTCACGCCACGTGTCGTTACATCTCCAGTCCTGACTGGAAGGTTCACGCCATGGATTTGACGTACACGCTGATCGGAACCCCGTTTTCCGCCGCCACGGTCAAGGCGCGCCTTTTCCTGCGGTGGGCGAACCTGCCCATGACGGAGAAACCGGCGACCGTCGAGGTGGTGCAGTCCTATATCAAGCCCCGGCTCAAGCGCGTGGCCACGCCCGTCATCCTCGGATCAGACCAGACCGCCTTTACCGATACGCGGCTTCTGCTTGACCATCTGAACGCTCGGCATCCCGCCCGGAGCGTCTTGCCCGATACGCCCGCCCAGCGTTTCGCCAGCGACTTGCTGGAGGCCTGGTCGGATTCCGAATTGGCCCGTCAGGCGGAATATGTCTTCTGGGTCTGCGAAAGCGAGCAGGCCGAAGCGAGTCTGGCGTCGTTTCTGGAAGCCGAGAATTCCTCCGAGCCGGCAAGGCGGCGGGCCCGGTTGGTTGCGGCCCAGATCCGCAAGCATTTCTCGAGGCAAGGCCTCGACGAAGGGGCGGCCGAGACCATCAAGTCACGCCTGAGCGCAACTCTGGCGCGTCTGGACACGGCTCTGGGCGATAGCGCCTACCTGTTTGGAGCGCGCCCGGCCATGGCCGAATTCAGTGTGGCGGGCGCTTTGCAGGTGCTCGCCAACGCCCGGTCCGGATCGGAGCTTCTGGAGCCGTTCCCCCGCCTTGAGGCGTGGCGCATGCGCCTGGCCGCGCTGGACGGGTTGGCTCAGGGCCCGCATCGCAAGGCGAGTTCGTGCCCGTCATCTTTCATGCAGCTCATGCGCCAGATCGCCCAGGAGTTCACCGCGCGCGCACTCGACAGCGCTTCGGCGGTTTCAGACTGGGCGGAAGCCCATCCCGGCGCCCGGGCGCTGCCGGAGCTGATCAATCCGGGCCGTCCGCGCAGACCGCATCCGCCCGTCCTGCAACCGGACGCGTCTGGTCTCCGCGGGACGCATACTGGCTGTCGCGGCTGGGAGCGCAGGCGCGTCCCCGGCATGGGGTTGAAAACGCCGAGCTCTATCGCTTGCTCAAGACCATAGGTTTGCTGCCCATGCGCGAATACACGCCGCCCAGAGAGATTGTCGCCCTGAACCACCGGCTCGAGCTGAGCCTGAAGGACGTCCAGTCCGAGGCCAGCCATGACTCGTTGCGTGAAGTGGAGACCGCACTCATGTCCGCGCGCCAGTCCTCAAAGGATCTGGCCGAGCTGACCGCGATCTATGTCTGACGCAGGCTGACGGCCTCAGAAGACGGACAGGTTGGTCTCGCGTGAGAACACTTCGAGCGCGCGAGTGCCTGCAAGCGAATTGCCCAGCTCATCCAGTTCGGGCGACCAGACGCAGATCGAGAAATGGCCGGGAATGACGGCGGCGATGCCGCCGCCGACCCCGGATTTCGCCGGGATTCCGACCCGGTAGGCGAAATTGCCGACGCCGTCATAAAGACCGCAGGTCAGGAGCAGGGAATTGATCCGCTTCGCCCGGAGCGCAGGCATTAGGGTTTCGTCGGTCAGCGGATGGCGCCCGGCAGCGGCGAGCGGCAGGAAGGCGCGCGCCACGTCCCGACAGGTCATCGCAATGGAGCATTGCCGGTAATAGGCCGCGAGCACGTCATCCACGCCTGCATTGAGATTGCCCTGACTCTTGAGCAGATGGGCGATGGCGGCGTTGCGATGGCCGCTCTCCTCTTCAGACCGGGCGACTTCCTCGTCGATATAGATGTCCTCGCAATCGGCGTAGCGCCGGACCAGGCCGAGGATCTGGAGAACCGGGCTCACGAAGTGGGTGGTGATGACGTCGGTGATGACGATGGCGCCGGCATTGATGAACGGGTTGCGCGGCAGGCCCTGTTCGGATTCCAGCTGGACGAGAGAATTGAAGGCATTGCCCGACGGTTCGCGTCCGACCCGCTGCCAGACGCCCGGCGCACCCGGCGATTGCAGGGCGAGGGCCAGAGTGAAAACCTTGGAAATGCTCTGGATGGAGAAGGGCGCATCGCTGTCCCCGATCACATATTCGCGTCCATCCACGCCGCAGACCGCCATGCCGAACTGGTTCGGATTGATGCGCGCCAGCGCCGGGATGTAGTTCGCAACCCGCCCCTGGCCGATCTGTTTGCGAGCCTCGCGCTCGCAGGCCGGCAAGAGGGCTGAAAGATCTGGGTCGGCTTGGGTCATGGCGTCCACGCGGTTGCGGTTGGGGCTCTGGACCCTGAGCGGTAATGGAACTTGCCGGTTGGAACAATACGAGGCGACGGGCCGTGGCGCTTGCAGCGCTCCGGCTTCCGGCGCGGGCGCATCTTTTCGCGCACATCCGTGATCCAGCTTCCGCCCGGACACGTAGGGAGGTGTCATGAAGCAGTTTCTGTACCCGCTTGCGCTCGCAGCATGCGTCGTTTCCGCATGCTCTGATGACACCGCTTCCCCGTCGCGCCCTGAGGCCGGCGGAGAGGAAAGACGTGTGGGCGTGATCGCCCAGCAGATCGTTTTGGAGCGAGAGGCGGAACGGATCGAGGCGCTGGGTACGGCCCGGGCCATGGCGAGCGCAACGATCTACCCCGAGGCGGCGGGCGCCGTTGAAAGCGTGAATTTCAGCGCGGGCGACCGCGTGGAGGAAGGCGAGGTGCTGATCCGTCTGGAAGCGGACGAGGAGCGCCTTGATCTGCGGCTGGCGCAGGTGGCCGTACGCGAGGCGGAGCAGTTGCTGGCGCGCTATCGCCGCATTGAGGATACGGGCGCGGTGTCCGACAGCCAGATCGATGAAGCGGTCACCGTGCTCGAGGCGGCGCAGATCGAGGTGGAGCAGGCCGAGGTCGCCCTGGCCCACCGCATCGTGAGGGCCCCGTTCAGCGGATTTGTGGGCCTGACCAATATTGATCCCGGCGCCCGCATCACCCCGACAACCGTCATCACCGAACTCGATGACCGCTCCTCGCTCTACGTCGATTTCAATCCGCCCGAGCAGGTGTTCGGCCGGATTGCGGTAGGCGATATCGTCACCGCTCAGCCCTTCGCCGGAGCGGATCGCGCCTATGACGCCGAGGTCATCAATGTGGACAGCCGCATCGATCCCGTTTCGCGGACCTTCACGGTCCGGGCGCGGCTTGACAATCAGGATGACCGCCTGCGCCCCGGCATGAGCTTTTCGGTCCGGTTCGAGTTGTTGTCGGACCTGTGGCCGGTCGTCCCCGAGGCCGCCATCAGCTGGGGCAGCGACGGCGCCTATGTCTGGGTGGTCCGCGAGGGACGCGCCGCCCTCATACCCATCACGCTGATCCAGCGCCGTCAGGGCACGGTTCTGGTTAATGGCGCTCTTGGCGACGGCGATCTGGTCGTGGCCGAAGGGGTCCAGCGCATGCGGGAAGGCGCGCTGGTCGATGTGATTGAAACGCGTGAGGCCCGGATGGACGCCCCGGTCGCGTCCTGGCCGGGCGCGGATGTCATCCAGGAGGCGGATGCGCAATGACGCCCCCCGGATCCGATCTTCCAGCGCTCGCCGTCAAGCGCCCCATTCTGGCGGTGGTGCTCAACCTGCTTGTGGTCATTGCGGGTCTGGCGGCCCTCATGGCGGTGGAAGTGCGAGAATTGCCCGATGTGGATCGCCCGATCGCCACGGTGCGCGCGGTCCTGCCGGGCGCGGCGCCGGAAACCGTCGACGCGGAAGTGACAAGCGTTCTTGAAGGCGCTGCGGCGCGCGTCAGCGGCGTACGGGAAATCCGGTCCTCGAGCGAAGAGAACAGCGCCCGGATCCGGGTCGAGTTCAATCCCGGGGTCGATCTCGACAATGCCGCCTCTGATCTGCGCGAAGCGGTCAGTCAGGTCAGTCGACGTCTGCCCGACCGGGTGGAACAGGTCAGCGTGGTCAAGGCGGATGACGATGCGGAAGCGATTGTCAGCCTGGCCGTGGTCAGTGACGTCTATGACCAGCAGGAGCTCACACGGCGGATCGAGAACGACATTGTGCCCGAGCTGACCGCGATTGACGGCGTGGCGACGGTCAACCTGTCCGGCGAGAGGGCGCAGCAGCTGCGCGTTGTCATCGATCCCATCCGGTTGAGCCGGTTCGGCCTGACGGTGGGGGATGTGGCGGATGCGCTGCGGCAAGCCCCGTTTGACGTGCCGGTCGGCAGCTTCCGCTCCACGGATCAGCAGCTCATTGTCCGCGCCGAAGCCACGGCGGCGACCCCCGAGCGGGTGAAGGCGGTGATCATTCAGGATCAGACCCGTGTCGGGGATGTGGCGGAAGCGTTCTTCGCCCCTGCGGACGCCACAAGCTTCACCCGGCTGGACGGCCGGGAGGTGATCGGGATCGGCGTCATCCGGCAGGCCCGCTCCAATACGATCAACATATCCGACGCCGTTCAGGAGCGCGTGGCGCAGCTCAATGAGCGCTTCGAGGATCTGGAAATCACCGTCACCTCCGATGAAGCCGAGTTCATCCGGGAGTCGGTTCAGGAGGTGCTGCTCACCCTGACGGTTACGGTCCTGATCGTCGTCGGGGTGATCTGGTTGTTCCTGGGCAAATTCCGGGCAACGCTGATCCCGTCCGCCGCCATTCCCGCTGCGCTGATCGGCGCCGTGGCGGGGCTGTGGCTGTTCGGGTTCTCGATCAACATTCTGACCTTGCTAGCGCTGGTGCTGGCGACCGGGCTCATCGTGGACGACGCAATTGTCGTGCTGGAAAACATCCATCGTCTGCAATCCAAAGGGGTCGGGCGCCGGGCGGCGGCGGTGATCGGGTCGCGTCAGGTCTTCTTCGCCGTTGTCGCGACCACCGCCGTCCTCGTCGCCGTGTTCGTGCCGATTTCCTTCCTGCCATCCACCGCCGGCCGGCTGTTCCGTGAATTCGGCTTCCTGCTGGCGCTCGCGTGGTCATCTCCTCCTTCGTGGCGCTCACGGTGGTGCGGCCTTCGCCGCGCGCCTTGACCTGACTTCGGGCGATGACGCGAAGGGGCCGATCCAGCGCACGGGCGGCGTGCTTGCGCGCAGTTACGCCGCGCTGATCCGGCAAGCGCTCAATCATCCCTGGGTGACGGCCGGCATCTGTGTTCTGGCGGCCGGTGGGGCTGTCTTCGCTGGCATGGCGCTCGATCGGGAGCTCACGCCGGAGGAGGATCGCGGCGTTGTCTATGTCTGGGCCGGCGGGCCCGATGGCGTCGGTCTGGAGTATATGGACCGGCAGGCGGACCGGATTGAAGCCATCCTGCAACCCTATATCGACCGCGGCGAGATCGAGTCGCTTCTGACCGTCGTGGGGCGCTGGGACCCGAACCGGATTTTCATCACGGCGCCGCTGGCGCCCTATACCGAGCGGGACCGCACCCAGTCACAGATCGCCGCCGAAATCAGTGCGTCGCTGTCTGACATTCCGGGCGTGCGCGCGAGCGCCTTCGGGCGGGGCGGATTGAGCTTTGGCGGCGGCGGGCAGCGCAGCGGCATCGAGGTCGCTCTGACGGGCGGTGATTACCCGTCCATCTTCGAGGCGGCGCGGACGCTGGCGGATCGTCTGGATCAGGAGTCGGACATTCTCGACAATCCCGAGATCAGCTATGAGCCGACCCAGCCGCAATTGTCCATCCAGATTGACCGTCGTCGCGCCGCCGATCTCGGGGTGCCCCTGGACCAGCTTGCGGTCACCTTGCGCGCCATGGTGGATGGCGAGAACCTGGTGGATCTCAATGTCAACGACCGCGCGATCCCGATCGTGCTGGAAAGCGAGACCGGCGCGGTGCGCGACCCCGCCGACCTGCGCAACCTGTATGTGCGCGCCAATTCGGGCGAGCTCATCCCGCTTTCGGCCTGACCACCATCATCGAGCAGGGCGTAGCTGCCGAGCTGGATCGCACCGAACAGCGTCGGGCGATCGAGCTTGAAGCCGATATCCTGGACGGGTTCACCATCGCCGAAGCTGCAGACGAGATGCGTCGGCTCGCCGCCGACACGCTGCCCGACGATATCGAACTCTTGTTTGAAGGCGAAGCCGAAACGCTGAACCAGGCGACGCGGGACCTCATACTGACCTATGTGTTCGCGCTGGTGATCGTCTTCCTGGTTCTGGCCGCGCAATTCGAGAGCCTCACCGGACCGCTGGTGGTCATGCTGACGGTGCCCTTCGCCCTGGCGGCGGCAGTGTACGCCTTGTTCCTGACGGGCACCTCGCTGAACATCTTTTCCCAGATCGGCCTCGTCATGCTGATTGGCCTGATGGCGAAGAACGGCATTCTGGTGGTCGAGTTCGCCGACCAGCTGCGCGCGGAGGGCAAGTCCGTGCGCGAGGCGATCGAGGAAGCCGCCATCATCCGCCTGCGACCCATCGCCATGACCCTGATCTCGACGGTCCTGGGGGCCTTGCCGCTGATCCTGGCGACGGGCGCCGGCGCCCAGGCCCGCATTTCCATCGGATGGACCGTCTTTGGCGGTCTGGGCCTGTCTGCGGCCTTCACCCTGTTCCTGACGCCCGTGGTCTATCTGGGTCTGGCGCGGTTCGGCACGCCTCGCGCTGCAGCCGAGGAGCGCCTGGCCTCGGAGCTGGAAGCCGCAGACGCCATCGTCCTGCGCGAAAATGGGCCGGCGCAATGAGGGGGTGGACCGGTCTTCTGATGGTCGCCGCCGCGCTGACCGTGAGCGGCTGCATGGCGGGGCCGGACTATGTTCGACCCATCACGCCGGAACCTGAGCAGTTTTCCCGCTCCCTCGAGCAGGACGCCGATGATCTGGCGGGCGAGGCCTGGTGGTCGGGTTTCGAGGATCCGACCCTGGCGGCGGTGGTGAACGAGGCGCTGGCCGACAATCTCGACATTGCCCAGGCCACTCAGCGCTGATCGCCGCCGAAGCGCTTCTGGGCGCGGCCCGCTCGGACTTCCTGCCCGATCTGGACGCGGGCGTGTCCTATACGGCTCGAAGCTCGGGCGGGGATACGGGAACGGCCTCGCTCTCCTTTGGTCAGGTTCTTGATATCAATGGCCGCTTGCGTCGCCTGGAAGACCGTGCGCAGGCCCGTGTCCTCGCGAGCGCCTACGAGGTCGAGGATGTGCGGCGTCTGACAGCCGCCTCTGCTGCGACCTTGTACGTGCAGTTGCGCCGGGCGCGGGCGCGGCTCGCCTTGCTGGACGCCTCGCTCGATTTGCAACAGCGCACGCTCGACATTGTTCAAAGACGCGCCGAGGCGGGCTTGTCCGCCGACCTCGATGTGCGCCGGGCGGCGGCGGACCTGGCCCGCACGCGGGCGCAGCGCGGCGCCTTGAGCTGCAGCAGACCCGGGCCTGAACGCGCTCGCAGTCTTGCTGGGCCGGACACCCGGCGCGCCGATTGCTCTGCTGGAAGACGCGGCGCGCGAGACAGCGACGCCCTGCAATTGGGCTATGTGGCCGAGATCGAGATCGGCGAGCCCGCCCGGCTGATCCAGCGCCGGCCCGATCTGCGCGCTGCGGAAGCGCGCCTGATCGCTGCGACGGCGGATGTGGGCGTTCAGGCGGCCGAGCTATATCCGTCTCTCAGGCTCCCCGGCTCGGTCAGCACGGATCTGGAGGATGGGCTGTCGGATGGTCTGACGCCCTGCAATTGGGCTATGTGGCCGAGATCGAGATCGGCGAGCCCGCCCGGCTGATCCAGCGCCGGCCCGATCTGCGCGCTGCGGAAGCGCGCCTG
>LZQR01000286.1_pt1 | contig 12923 bp, 17 predicted proteins | sample 768601 | NCBI WGS metagenome assembly LZQR01 (sample SAMN05207299, study PRJNA324521) | oil field metagenome | isolation source: sample BH-FW-24 from oil reservoir | place: India: Bombay High | collected 2015-12-04
TTTCAAATGGCCGACATCATTACTCCGGTGGAAGTGACTTATCAGGGATTGTGCTCAGAGAAAGGCATTGTGTTTAACGTAGATAACCACTGCAGTGATCACCTGCTCTCGATTCTCAATGATATCTTAGATTTAGCCAAGGTAGAAAGTGATGCGCTTGCACTCGATATTCATCCTTTCAAATGGCCGACATCATTACTCCGGTGGAAGTGACTTATCAGGGATTGTGCTCAGAGAAAGGCATTGTGTTTAACGTAGATAACCACTGCAGTGATGATTGCTACTATTGTGGTGATTCTGTGCGTATTCGACAGGTCTTGCTCAATCTTGTCGGCAATGCGCTCAAGTTTACTAAGACTGGTCATATTAACGTTTGCATCAAAGCGCTAGAGTCACCTTTCATCGAATTTGCGTAGAAGATTCCGGTATCGGTATTCCTCAAGATCGGATGGATTCTATTTTTAATGAATTTGAACAAGCGGAAGTGTCGACGACTCGGCAGTATGGTGGCACCGGATTGGGCTTAGCGATTTGTCAAAAACTAGTGACTCTTATGGATGGCCAAATCAGTGTTGAGAGTGGGTTAGGAAAGGGAAGCCAGTTCCGCTTTGTGATTAGCTTACCAAGTGATTTAGGCGAGGTAATCGAAGAGAAAACAGAGGACGTGAAGGGTAAAGATCTCTCGTCCGTTAACGCGCTGATTACGGATGACAATCGGATGAATCAAATCATCGCGAAAGTCTTTTTGGATAAGTTAGGGGCGAAAAGTCACACATGCAGCAGTGGACAAGAAGCGCTGAACTTGTTGAACGAGCAGTCTTTCAATCTAATCATTATTGATAACCATATGCCAGAAATGAGTGGTATTGAGGTTGTTAAGCTAATCCGCGAACAAGGGTTAGATGATATCGTGATCTTCGGATGGACTGCGGATGTGATGCAACAATCGACACAATCTTTTATTGATGCAGGTGCTGATGAAGTTCTTGCCAAACCACTCATCAAAAAGGATCTCATAGATGCTTTGTCTCGGCATTTACCTAACGCGTCAACAGAATAAGCGTCACATTTTTGTCTGTTAAGAAACAATACATCATCGGTAAAAACGTGCCTTGGGTTCATCACTTCACCCTACTATAAAGCAAAGTACGAATTTCATGACTTCTGGCAAGCATTTCTATTCTTACTCTGCTAAATCCCAACCAAGAACATCCCCTAAACAGGAATGAAAATGGATAATAAAACCATGCTGCACAGCCAAAAAGTGTACTTCTGCAATGATGAAGAGCTGGCGACAATGCAAACCGAATATCTCAGAAAAGCGGGGCGAGATAGTTGGGCGTCTTCTCGCGTCTGTAGGTGAGAATTGCTACATCGAACCGCCTTTAAGGGCGAACTGGGGATGCCATACGTACCTCGGTGATAATGTTTACGCAAACTTCAACCTCACTTTGGTTGACGATACTTACATCTACATTGGGAATAGCGTAATGATTGGACCGAATGTGACTATAGCGACGGCAGGGCACCCAATCGATCCTGATTTGAGACGAGATGTCGCTCAGTTCAACATACCAGTTCGAATCGGAGATAACGTGTGGATTGGCGCAAACTCGTTGGCATTACCGGGTGTGACGATTGGAGAAAATTCAGTGATTGGCGCTGGCAGCATAGTAACCAAGGACATTCCTGCCAACGCTGTTGCGGTTGGTAATCCATGTCGTGTGCTGAGAGAGGTCGGACAACACGACAAAGAGTACTATTTTAAAGACCGTAAGCTTGAACAAAATATGTTCAATGGTTAATCTGAACCTTCTATCCGAATAGGAAAGTAAAATGATCATCCGCACAACCAACCTCTGGTGGCTCCACCTTCCAATGCCAAGCAGTCGGTAGGTTGAGTTGTGCCTGGCTGCGAGTAGATGCAGCCAGAGTCGTATTCTATCTCGTAGCCTTGTTTGAAAGTCATCAATCATCAAGGAGACAAAATGAATACGGCATCCGATTCCAACGACCAATCAGAAAGCCAGACTAAAAAGAACCCAGTGAGTGCAGTGACAATAGGTGTCATGCTTGCACTTGCCGGAACACTGCTGTTTTCGATTAAACCTGTCTTTGTCAAACTCGCTTACCAGCATGGTGGTGATGCGGTCAGTATCATGACGCTACGAGCGATGAGTTCATTACCAGTTTACCTTGGCATTTTGTTTGGACGTTGCGTAACTCTGAATATCGCGGGAAAGTGAGAAAGCATGGACTTAAAGCGGCGTCCATTGGCGTGCTGGGTTATTACTTGGCCAGTTATTTAGACATTACGGCACTTAATTACATTTCCGCCCAACTTGAGCGCTTATTACTTTTCCTTTTTCCTACTTTTGTTGTGCTGATCATGTGGTTTAAAGAGGGGCAATCACCCAAGCGTTCGGTATTATTTGCCGTTTTGGTTGGGTATCTTGGGGTTGGTCTCATTGTGGCGCACGATCTTTCTCACTATGGAGAGAAGATTTGGCTCGGTGGTGGATTAGCGATTGCGTCGGCATTTGTATTTGCCGTGTACTTGGTCATGAGTAAAGCCAGTATCGCAAAACTCGGAAGTAAGCTGTTCACCAGTATTGGAATGGGGAGTGCTGGGCTTGCAATTCTTATTCATCTGTCTTTTAGCTCGTTACAGTTAAATACTATGAGTGAAGAACTCATCACCATTGGGGTATTGCTTGGCATCTTCTGCACGGTGATTCCCTCATATTTGATAGCAGCCGCAATGGCGCGCCTCGACCCCGCACACCTGAGTTTGGTGAGCAATATTGGTCCTGCAATGACGGCGTTGTGCGCCATTTTTATATTGAATGAATCATTTACTTGGTTTCATGCCTTGGGGATGATGCTGACCGTTGTTTCGGTTGTGATGATCAACCGGTTTAAGTCATGAGTACTCTATTACAGAAGACGAAGAGCGGAGACGGTGATAGAGGGGAGGCAGGTCGATAAACATTGACCTGCCAAAGGCTTAGAACACAAAGTTAGCCATAATGGTGTACATATCTGCGCTGTCCTCTGAAGGGGAGAAACAAATGCACCTGAGGCGTCTCGATAAGCTTTAAAGTGTTGCCATTCCGCATTGAGTGACACGTTGTAGTGCAGATCGTATCTCACACCCAATAGATAGCTATCGCCCACTTTATGTTCATGGTCATCAAACTGTTGGCCATAAATAGCATACGGTGTGAGCTTGTTTAAGTTATAGCTGCCTTGTGCATACCATGCAGATGCAATGTCGTTGGTTTGACCTTCCAAAGTTAAAGTCAGGGCATCAAACTCATATTCTGCGCCTAGCGAGATAAGCTGAATATCTTGGCTTTTTGCTTTGATGGTTTGATCTGGAATGGGAACAACACCAACACCAGGAATAGTGGTGGTGAGGTTGCGCAGTTTCGTTTCTTGGTCGTAATTCGAATCTAAATAGGTCAAGTTCCAACGATAATAATCACCACTCAAGATGAAGTTCACGCCATACATATCGTTAGTTTTAAACGTCAGCTCGGTATTGGCGTTAAAGTCGACGGTACTTTCATCATGAAAACCAATGAAAGGTGTCGTGGTTAACGTCATGCTGTCGTTGATGTCATAGTTCCATAGAAATGAAATCCCATTGAACGCCGTAATTCCCAGAATACTGTCATAGACTTCGTTTGGTGGCCTTGCTGGCGTAAAGGCGTGCCCGACATAGTAATACTCGGAGGCGAGGAATACAGGCATTCGTAGGCGACCAGCGCGAAACTCAATATTGCCATAGCTGTAGGCAAGGTAGGCCCATTCTAGCTGAGGATCGCTCCAGTGGTCCTGTGGTCTTTTGACCATTTGAGCAGAAGCTTTAAAAGCGTCGTAATAGAAGTCGAGTTGAACACCAAAGGTGGTATCACAGTCGTAGCAGTTTTCATCGTCGATGAATCGATTAACGAACACTGGTGTTTTGTTGTCAGTTGTTGCCCATGAGGTAGAGCCAAAGCCGCTCAACGATAAATTATCGGTGATCTCTATTGCCGCTAAGCTCGGTAAGGCCACACTGCTAAGCGCTGTTGCTATCACTGATGCGATGAGTGTTTTCTTCATATTATTTCTCCGAGCTTACTACGTAGAGGATCTGTGCATTTGACGGAAGCTACTCACCGGTGCATAGCCAATGCGACTTGGCTTTTCTTTCATCCATGTCAAAAGGGCATCCATATCGGAATTGTCGATAACTTTGGGCGGGCGCGCTTTACCTGAGAATGACAAGCTTGCCCAATGTGCATTCATTTGCGCGACATTTTTGTTGAGGAGGTATCGGTAGAACTCAGAGCGTTCTGATGAGGTATCAGGCCAATCAGAAAGCTCAATTCGTTTACCCTGCAGTCGTTTGGTTTTCCCTCGATAGAGCTTTCGTGCTTTGGTGATGTTGAGTTCATCAAAATCTGAATCGAGAGAAAAATAGCATAGCTATCTGCCGCCAAGGCTTCACTATCGAAGGAGATCAGCAATGCAAAAGCAATCATTGCGGTAGAGACAACGCTCAGCACCTTGTTTTTTAAGAAATGGGTATCCATGACCATTACCTTGCTCTTTAAATCACACTTTCAATTTGATGAAGAAGTTTTTCTTTTCTCACTGGTTTTGGTACATAGGCATCCATGCCAGAGTCATAACAGCGCTGAATATCATCGTCTACGACACTCGCTGTGAGTGCGATGATAGGGGTCTTAGGCAAACCAGAAACTTTTTCGTATGCACGAATCTCTTTAGTTGCTTCGAAGCCATCCATCACCGGCATCATGCAATCCATTAAGATGATGTCGAAGCTATTATCTTGTTGGAACATGTCCAAGGCGATCTGACCATTTTCAGCGATTTCAAATTGATATCCCGCCTTACTTAGAAGTAGAGAGGCGACTTTTGGTTGACCGTATTGTCTTCAACCAAAAGAATACGCTCAGATCGGCTGGGTAATGGCGTTGTCATCTGTTCTTCCGGCATTTCTTTTGATTGAGTGTTGATTCGGCTGCTTATAGTTGAAGATACCGCGGGAGTTATTGCTACGTTCGATTTGCTCGCCTCAACGGCTTTTGACAATGTATCTTTTAATACCGCTGCTTTGAATGGTTTAGGCACGTATCATCCATACCGACATCGAAACATTTCTGTATGTCGTCATCCACGACGCTTGCTGTTAACGCAATGATTGGGATTCGATAGCCTCTATGGACCTCTTTTTCCAATTGGCGAATTCTTTTTGTTGCTTCAAACCCATCCATCACGGGCATCATGCAATCCATCAGAATCAATGCGTATTGATTTTTAGCGAACATCTCGACCGCTTCTTGGCCATTGGCCGCTAAGTCAAATTCATAGCCAGCCTTTGTCAAATGTAACCCTGCGATTTTTTGGTTTACCGTGTTGTCATCGACCACCAAGATTTTGTTGTTCGCATTAGATGTTTCGCTTGCAGCTGCCTCTAGAGCGGTTTGACTGAATCTTGCCTGACAGCTTTCAATCGCCTTGACTAGGCGTTGACCCAGAAGTGGCTGAGTAATGATCGCACTGACATTTTCACCAAAGTCAAACTGGTCGCTATGAAGGTGTCTAACAAGACAAATATGCACATTTTGAGCAGCTAGTCGTTGGAATGTCGCTTCGTTTTTCATCGCTGAATTTGGACGTGTCTCGTTGTAAATCACGATGACGCGTTCCTTATCGCTAATCCAAGCAGGAAGGGCGTCTAAGTGTGTTATCGATTGATGAACCGCAATCTGGTAGAAGCTCAGTTCATCACGCAGTATCCGTTCCATGTCTGCATCTTCACAAACTAACCAAAGTTGGCTTTCGCTGGCAGCATGCTTGGGATCAAAGCCCAAATGAACGATTGCAGGGGATATTTGGAAGAAAAATCGACTGCCGTGTCCTTTTTCAGATTCTAGTTGGATCTTGCCTCCCATTAACTCGACGAGCTGTGTACTTATTGCTAAGCCAAGACCAGTACCACCAAACTGGCGGGTTGTAGAGTTATCTTCTTGCGCGAATGGTTCGAAGATGTTCTTTTGTTGTTGCTCGTCGATCCCAATACCTGAATCCTGAACAGAAAACTCCATGACAGCGTTGGCGCCTGAGACGTCGTGTGTGGTAACAGAGAGATGCACGCTTGCCTTTTTCGGTGAACTTCACCGCATTAGACATAAAGTTCATGATAACTTGGCGTAGACGGTGATCATCAATCATCAATCGATAAGGGGTATTGCGGCTAATGCTCACTTTAAGGTCGATGCCTTTTTCTTTTGCTTTCGGCGAAACAATAGATGCGATGTCGTAAATGGATTCGCGCACGCATGTGGAATGAGGCTGATAAGTAGCATGCCAGATTCAATCTTGGAAAAGTCCAAAATGTCATTAATCAAGCTCAGTAGTAGCTGTGATGACGTCTCAATGGTGTCGACGTAGTCTTTTTGTGTAGCGGTAAGAGAGGTATCGGACAGGACTTCTGAAATACCGATAACACCATTCAACGGGGTACGTATTTCATGTGACATATTGGCAAGGAAACTACTTTTTGCTTTACTGGCTTTAATCGCATCATCTTTTGCTTGTTCCGCGTCTTCCTTAGCTTGGGTGAGTTTGACCTTGGCTTGCTCGCGTTCGTAACTCAACCGTTCAACTTCTTGCGCAAATTTACTTAACTCATCTTTGCCTTTGATTAACTCTCTTAGTGGAGATTCTTCGCTGTAGCTATCACGACGGAGAAATTCGAGAACCAATTGAAGGTTGTTGGTTACTTTACGTACGAGGCGTAGCGCTAAGCTAATCACCGCGATGGTAATGAAAGACATAACGGCAATGAACATCAAACGCTGCTGATTGGCTATGGTGATCGCTTGACCAACATCCGCTTTGAGTTGATTGGATATGTCGTTATCGACGTTTTTGAGCAAGGCTAAGCGTCCATTTAGTGCGGTTAATCCTGCTGCAACCTCAGCTTCTGGCAGGGTGCTGAGCGCTTCTTCGTTGAACAGAAAGCTTCTGAACTCTTGGCTAAGGACGAACACTTCATTGGTGAATGTGTCGATTAACAGTTCAACTTGTTGTTGGTTGGCGTTGAGAGTGACGAAGCGTTCAAGGAACAATTGTTGGTTTTGACCAGAGATTCAATTTCGCTGCTGATGTCGGCATCATAAAATTGGTTTTGCTCAACGGAGTAAATTAGATATTGGCTCAGGCGGTTCTCTTCTTTAGACCAAAACATCAACCACTCGATTTGTATTAGCGCAGAGAGGTGCGCTTGGATTTCATAGGTGGCGTCATTAAACGGCACTTTTTCTAATGCGAGTAGGATCTGCTTGTAGGTGTCTGCTCGCCATTCTGCAATGTCTAGACGCTCATTCATGTCTGTTGTGGTCGTCAGAGATAAGCTCGCTTCTTCTAAGCTGGAAAGCAGATCGGCCATTTCTAAACCTTTGTCTGCAAAGATGCGCCTTGCTTCATTATTAAGTGAGTGGGTGATGGATTTGATCTCTAACTCCCTGTCTGAAACGTCACTGTTGTTTGGCAAGTTATACAGAAAAGAAACGTTATCCATATAGTCAGAAAATAACTGAGTCCTCTCTAGATCTTGCGCTTGTGTAGAGAGTCGATGAACTTGTTGCCCCGCGAGAAAGAGGAGGAGAGCAATGGGTAAAACAACTAAGCTAAACAACTTGTGCTTAACAGATAGGTTATTCCATGAAAGCGATCTGGCCACAGTACATACCCATATCCAATTGGTTGATATACAAGTGTAGGCTAACTATCTCAATTGTTAGAAATGGGGTAGAAAAATTCATACTTGTACGGCGTGGAAACTGTGACTCCTACGACAAAAGTTAGATGATTTAAGGATATAGGTTTTCTAATCTATCAGTATAAGTCAGTTTTTATGCAGTAATTATGGTTTATTTAACATTGATGATATTTATAAACAAATGACCTTTTGTTGAGGTGAGTAAAATATTTTGTTCGAATAAGGCCTGAAAATGGCTGTTTAGATACCAAGCATGGGTATAATTGCCGGATTTTCTTGTGATTGAGACTGTGCGCAGAACGTACTTGAAATTTTTTGGATTTGAACTTCATAAGGTCACAAGCTCAGGGCGGGGAAATCATTATTATGCAAATGAAAAATTTTGTACGGCTATAAATAACAATAACTAAACCATGAATATATCCAGAAGTCTTCAATCGGTCACAGTGCGGTATACCGTCCCGATATTCCTCATTGCATTATTCACTAACTTTACTTACTGGGCGTATCAGCAAGTCGGTGAAGCTCAAAGCCTTTCCAAATATCACGTCAAATCGGCAGAAATTAATCTTGGTACGATCATTGGTGGCTACCGTGATTTATTGCGAGCAATGAGTTCCGACCAATATTTCACAGAACCCGGTATCTCCTTACACGAGCGTGCACAGAGAGCAATGCCTTATAAACAAGCGTTTGACCTTGCGGGCATTGGTTTCAGTGATGGTGTAGGAAACATGGTGAGTACTAATAATGACAAAGTCCACTCTATTGCTCACCGAAAGTACTTCCACCAGGTTATTCGCACCAAAAAACAGTCATGACTAATGTCCTCATCGATGTGTCTAACGGGCAAACGGTATATGTATTGTGTCGCCCAATGTTTGATAAGGGGGGCGATTTACAAGGTACGATATCTGCGTCCATTCATTTCTCTGAGATTCAAAAAGCATTGGATACAGAGGGAGAGAGCGACATTTACAGCGTGCTGTTAGATGAAGATCTTAACATCATCAGCCACTCTCGAGACGAGTATTACATTGGTGTTAACTTGTTCAACTACGGTCATGAAAAACTGTTTGACCGTGAAGAGAATTTAAAAGCACTAACGGGCTCCGAGAAGGGTGGCTTCTTTACTTACAGTTATCCTCTGGGTTTATCATACGTTGAATTTACTAGGGTAGAAGGTACGCCTTGGGTTTTGCTTTCCAAAGCGAAATTTAGCGTGTTACTTGGCGAAGGTACATTGATGTTTGGTGCAAATGTGTTGTTGATTATTGCTATCTATATAATGATCGCACGTTTGATGGGCAAGCAAGTTGTGGGTTTAACACAGCCGCTTGACCGATTCTTGGAAGAGAGTAAGGTCGTGTTTAATGACGCTTCTATGGAATTAAAAGAGCATTTCGAGCAAGTAATTCAAGCCAGTCGCAATGGTGTATTTTGCTCACGTAGTGGGTTACTAACCCGTGAGTACTTCCTGCGAGGTGCAGAGAAATCATTAGCACTTGGCAACACACCTGGAGCCTGTATTTTCTTTGATATGGATAACCTCAAATATATCAACGATACCTACGGTCACCTAGCGGGAGATCAAGTCCTCGCATTATTTATAGCGGTATTGAGAGAGAGCTTTGGCCATAAGCGTGACATTGTAGGTCGATTTGGCGGCGACGAATTTGTGGTATTGACGAAAGAGTTTAGAAACAAGCGGGATCTGGAACTCAAGCTAGATAGCTTTCTTGAAAAGCTACAGAGCACTGCCGACAGTCTCGGTCTCGATATCAACTTAACCGCATCCATTGGTGTTGTCATGACAGATAATGCAGGAAGAGACATCGAGACCTTATTGCACTGTTCTGATATGGCAGTGTATCGAGCCAAGCAATTAGGCAAAGGGCGATATGCGTTTTATCACGCTTCGATGATAGAAGTACCGATATTCTATGAGTGAGGAGGGAGGCGAGAAGCCTCCCTTTTTAATGCGCTTTGTTCTTGGAGATGAGTTAAACAGAAACCGCTTGAGGCTGTTTTCTCAGTACATAAATGTCATGCTTGCGCAACAGGTAGAGAGCGAAACATGCCGCTAGCATTGGCCATGCCGCGAAGAATAGTAGGTTGTTGAATGGATCTAGGTACTTCGCGAACGAAGAGAACGTCGAGCCGGCGTGCAATACGAGAATCGCAAGGTAAGTTAGGTTCTGCCAAAGCCCAGCCATAAATACTCCGATGAAAACTAACTGGGCAATACCCAGCGCGACAGAAAAGCCACTCGAAATATCTAAGCCATAGAAGCCAGAAAACACTTTCATAGCATGTTCGGGCACCAGCACTTTATCCAGCGCCCACATGATAAACACCAGTGCGATACTGAGTCGCAATGCAAGTAAAGCTATTCCTAACTGCTGTTGAACTTTAGGGTGAAGCGTTTGTTTCATTTTCATTCCTTCAATAAATAGTGGGAGACCCTAATTGCAGACCGCCTTAGCGAAGCTCTGATTACAATGCGATCGGTAAATATTTGAGTCTCGTTCCCATTTTGTTTTCCCCGTGCAACCCATAAATGGTTGGAATATGAGCCTATCAGCAAAAATGAAGTATTCAGTAGCACCAAGTAGATGTGGGTAATAAAAGATGTCACTCTCTCTTTTAAGCAAGACGTTGTGTATTAAAGTCAGGCAAGGAGCGTGAGATGAATAAAGTGGATTGGCATAAAGACCAGATAGAAGACAACATGTTAGTGACTTCCTCTTATAAGAGTACTCAGAATGTACGTCGCTACTTCAAAGCGAAGTGTGGAGATAATTTCGCGTTTGATCGCGGCTTCATGCAATGGATGAACAAAGCAGAGGGCATAACCATGGGGGAAGCCGCACAAGAATGGTTACGCAGACAGGAAGCAAAGTAATTTATGGGTAGCTATCAATACCGTTTAAACAACGATTTCTTTAATTCATTATGGACAAAAGCGGCAGGTGAGATCTACCCTCGAACTTGCAGCCTTACAGCAGTTGTACTGTCGAGTTACTCGAGCAAATTCAAGGTAAACTCATTAACAAAAAACCTAAGGCTGTATTGGATTTAGGTTGTGGAGCTGGTGGTTTTAGTCGCTGGCTTAACCAAGCGTTAGATTGCGACGTGTTAGGCGTAGATCGTTCTGAATTCGCAATTGAGTACGCTAAGCACCATACACAGGAGGGCTCAAGCGTCGAGTTTTCTGTGGTGGAATTTGAAAATTTATCCCGCCTTTACAATAGGTTTGACTGTGTTGTCAGCATCGACGCTTTACCATTTGCACAAGACGAAGACCAATTGCTGTCAGATATTCATCGCTTACTAAATATGGATGGCCAACTGATTTCACAACACGGGAGCCACTAGAGGGCTCGCCTAAATCGAAAAAGCTGGGCTGTGCATGGCGTTCAGCGCTAGAAAGAAACGGATTTGAATTAGTTGAAGCGATTGAGAGAAAGGGTGTTTCTGAATTTTGGCATGCCATTTATCAAGAATGGGTGAGTAATGAAGTTCAATTAAGGGAAGTATTGCCTAGCGAAGTTGTCGACGGCTTGATGTTGGAAGTTGAACAAGTTGGCTCTCGTTTGTTTGACGGGCGACCTTGGTGGTTGATTCACGCCAAACGTATCCCCAAGGAAGTGTAGAAAGACGAAAAATGAATATTGTAGAAACGTTATCTGAATAGTTGAGTGAGATTGGATACCCAGAGAGGCGAGTGCGCACGGGCCAGGTGAGAGCGAACTCTGCCGGTGGTTTTCGAAGTTTAGACAGCAAGCAGACTTCGCTTTTGAGCAGTGTGAAACATTGCTGGCAGAGCGTGATTGGGCATTAAGTGTTATTGCGTTTGATTGGGCCTGAAGTAAGTGTTTTCTGAGGCTCAATAAATGCGCGCGCATTCTAGTTTTAAATGCGGCAGGAGGGAACAAAAATTAACGCTGCGGGGTAATTATTTACGTAACTGAGAGCAAGATCGAGAGAGTAGATGAAGCTTCTATTCACTTTGGCTTTCTTTTCTATAAAAATCGCGTACAGTTTGCTGGTTTTCCACTAAAATCACACCATTATGCCCAACGCAAAACTTATCCTAATTCGTGGCTTACCGGGCTCTGGTAAGACGACGCTTGCCAAGAAGTTGTCCAAACAGCTTAAAGCAAAACATTTTGAAGCTGACATGTACTTTGAGAATGAAAGTGGTGAATACGTTTTTGACGGTACAAAGCTGACTAATGCCCATGAATGGTGCTTTCAGCAAACTCGCAAATGGTTAAGCAAAGGAAAGACTGTGATTGTCAGTAACACGTTTGTGCGCCATTGGGAGATGAAACGGTATCTAAAGTATTGCGAGAAAAAACAGATTGAAGTGGAAGTGCAGGTTTGCCGAGGTGAGTATCTGAGCATTCATGGTGTGCCATCAGCGACGATAGATAATATGCGCCGCCAATGGCAAGAGTAACGTTTCATCTATGTCTTCCTTTTTGACTTCCGTTCTATCTCGCTAACCTTACTGTCCTCGACCATTGATCATGACGACGAGCGTTTTGCTCATGATCGAAATATCCATCGAAATCCAAGAATTAAAAGAACTTAGACTTAATGCATAGCTGTGGTCGAAGCCCACTTTGCGGCGAACGTCCTCAATAGACGAGTCATAACCTTGGTTGACTTGCGCTAAGCCAGTGATACCCGGTAATACGCCGTAGGTACGTTCAACAAATAAGGAATTTCTTCTTCTAGTTTTTGATAGAAAGCAGGGCGCTCTGGGCGAGGGCCAATCAGAGACATTTCCCCTTTAAGAACATTGAACAATTGCGGTAGTTCATCCAAGCGCGTCTTGCGTAGGAATCGGCCAACAGGGGTTATCCGAGGGTCATTTTCGCTGGCCCACACCGCTCCTGAGCACTGTTCAGCATCGATGTACATGGTGCGAAACTTCATAATTTCGAACAAGTCCATTTTCTCTGGTGTGCAGCGACCAACCCGAAGTTGACGATAAATGACAGGGCCTTTTGAATTCAGCATCGATGTACATGGTGCGAAACTTCATAATTTCGAACAAGTCCATTTTCTCTGGTGTGCAGCGACCAACCCGAAGTTGACGATAAATGACAGG
>LZQR01000287.1_pt1 | contig 12914 bp, 12 predicted proteins | sample 768601 | NCBI WGS metagenome assembly LZQR01 (sample SAMN05207299, study PRJNA324521) | oil field metagenome | isolation source: sample BH-FW-24 from oil reservoir | place: India: Bombay High | collected 2015-12-04
TACGGTAGCGGATGCGCTTGCGGGCGGCTTGATGAGTGCTGAAGGCGGCTCAAACCGTAAATACAACACAGGCGTTGAACACGATGGTTACAGTCTGGCGTATTTCAACTCTGGCGATCTTAACGTGAATGAAGATTTCCAAGTGATGTACTCCATCGCTTACCAAGACAAAACCTGGATAACAACGAAGGTGAGAAATGGTTCAGCGTAGGCGCTCGCCCTCAGTACAGCTGGACAGAATACATGGCAACCGCACTTGAAGTTGGCTACGAATCAGTAGAAGCACAAAACGGCGCTGGCACCAACGACATGTACAAAGTGACGGTGGCGCAAATGTTCCAAGCAGGCAAAGGCGTTTGGGCTCGTCCATCACTGCGCTTGTTCGCGACCTACTCAGAGAAAACCGATGAGTGGAACCGTGGCGGCGAAGTCTACGGCCATGCTCGCAGCACTGGTGGACAAAACGTCGACGAAATCACCTTCGGCTTTAACGTCGAAACATGGTGGTAATCCAAACCCGCTACTATTTATGAACCCAACGGGTGAGTAATACGCTCACCCCACAAAGGACAACGCAGATGAAACTAAAACCGCTAGCAACTCTATTCATGGCTCTGTCTCTTGGCGCGTGCAGTGGATTACCAGATCAAACCTTCAATACCGATTTGAGCCAACCACAATGTTGCTCAACGTTAGATGCTTTGCCTCTGACCGCCCTGTCGATTCCTTTCCACCAGCAGGTGGTTATGGATGCAAATCTGCCAAGCATGAGCAGTGCGGTTTTACTTTCTTCAGATTCTGCTTCATCCAAACCGCTCCCTGTGATGAGCTACCAAATCACTTCTGACGCACCATTCGCGCTGCTCGTTCGCTCTTATGTTGATAACAATGCGCTATTTGCTGCGAACGTTCTTATTTATGACGCGAAATGGCAGCTTCTATCCGATTACTCAGCAAAAGACTTTAGCTACCACACAACGGGCATGCGCGGCTTAGAGCGTGTTGAACAAGTGATCACGGTGAACCCACAACTTAATGGCGCGAAATACGTGGTCGTCGCTTCAGATTCGACACTGCTTGGCACCGAATTGACTCGTAAGCACCCTGAAGAAGTTTACGCAGAAACACAAAACGTCATTGGCAGTAAACAGCTTCCGCTCACTGCTCAGTTCCAACCTTTTGGCGTTATTGATGTTACGGCGAGTGCCTCTGACAGCAACGCGGTGTTAACGCTTTTGGCGGAATTGGGCACACAAACCAACGACACTGCAAAAGCAGAGTTAAGCCCTGCCGCATCGCCTGAAGCACAAGATGAATGGACGTTGTACCAATCTCAAATCGATGCAGCGCTCAAAGACAACGACGTAAAACAAGCTGCGGCGATTGCCAACCAAGCAGCTGAGCAAGGCTTTACCCAAGCAAAAGATTATCTCGTGAAGCAATTAGCGAAGTAACACTTCACAACAAGAACAAAGACACTCTCGCTACGGGCTCAAACTCCGTAGCGAAACAAGATTAGAAACAAAAAGTTAAGTAGGAAAACCATGAAGGCATTTTCAGAAATTCTCCAAAGACGCGACTGGGAAAACCCGCAATCAGTGAACATTCACTGTCTTAAGGCTCACAGCCCTCTTTCCAGTTTCCGCGATATTGACCATGCCCGCGACGGTATTCAAGCCCAGCGTCAATCGCTGAACGGACAATGGAAATTCAAACTGTTTGATGCGCCAGAGCAAGTTGACGGCGAGTTCATCGAGTCACAATTCAATGACAAAGACTGGGATGAGATTACTGTCCCTTCAAACTGGCAAATGCAAGGTTACGACAAACCTATCTACGCCAATGTGAAATACCCATTCGAAGTAAACCCGCCGTTTGTACCAAGTGATAACCCAACGGGTTGCTACCGCACTACCGTGTCACTTTCAGCAGAAGATTTAGCCAATACGAAGCGCATTATCTTTGATGGCGTGAACTCGGCTTTCCACCTTTGGTGTAACGGCACTTGGGTTGGCTACAGTCAAGACAGCGTCTGCCTTCAGAATTCGACCTAACGCCTTACCTTGTGGCGGGTGACAACAGCCTAGCCGTCATGGTGATTCGTTGGAGTGATGGCAGTTACCTAGAAGACCAAGATATGTGGTGGCTAAGTGGTATCTTCCGCGACGTGACTTTGCTATCTAAACCACAACACTGCATTGAAGATGTGTTCATCACACCAGATTTAGACGCGTGTTACCGCGATGGTTCACTGTCGGTTGTAACTTCGATTTCTGCGCCTGACACCTACCAAGTTCAAGTGCAGCTGTTTGACGGTGAACAAGCTGTGACAGAGCCACGTATCGACCGCCCACACAACCGCCGCATCGACGAGCGTGGTACGTGGGATGACGTGGTATTCCAAACATTGCACGTACGCGAGCCAAAGAAATGGACGGCGGAAACACCGAACCTTTACCGCTTAGTCGTTTCACTGTTGGATGAAAATGGCACGCACTTAGAAAGCGAAGCGTACCCTGTGGGCTTCCGTAAAGTCGAAATCACCGATGGCCAATTGAAGCTAAACGGTAAGCCTTTGTTGATCCGCGGCGTGAACCGTCACGAACATCACCCAGAGCTTGGTCATGTGATGACAGAAGAAGACATGATCCGCGACATCTGCTTGATGAAGCAATACAACTTCAACGCGGTACGCACGGCGCACTACCCGAACCACCCTCGTTGGTACGAACTGTGTGACCAATACGGCTTGTACGTGTGTGATGAGGCGAACATCGAAACTCATGGCATGCAACCAATGAACCGCCTATCGAGCGATCCACAATGGGCGCACGCTTACATGAGCCGCTACACCCAAATGGTGATGCGCGATAAGAACCACCCTTCAATCATCATCTGGTCTTTAGGTAACGAATCCGGTCACGGCAGCAACCACAATGCGATGTACGCTTGGTCTAAAAACTACGACCCTTCTCGCCCAGTGCAGTACGAAGGCGGCGGTTCAAACACCACGGCAACCGACATCATTGCGCCAATGTACGCGCGCGTGAACACGGTCATCGAAGACGAAGCTGTGCCTAAATGGGCAATCAAGAAATGGGTATCACTACCAAACGAAACTCGTCCTCTGATTTTGTGTGAATACGCACACGCAATGGGCAACAGTCTGGGTAGCTTTAATGATTACTGGGATGCGTTCCGCGATTATCCTCGCCTACAAGGTGGCTTTATTTGGGATTGGGTCGATCAAGGCTTGAGCCAATGGGATGAAAACGGCCAACACTTCTGGGCTTACGGCGGCGACTTTGGTGATGAAATCAATGACCGTCAGTTCTGCATCAACGGTTTGATCTTCCCAGATCGCACGGTTCATCCAACATTGGAAGAAGCAAAATACTGCCAACGCATGATCACCGTATCACTGCAAGAACAAACCAAAGACGCTTGCACGCTATTGGTGACTAACGAGAACTTGTTCCGCGCAACCGATAATGAGCAATTGAACTGGTCACTATTGGAAGATGGCAAAGTTATCCAAACGGGTTCATTGGCGCTTAACGTAGAAGCGACAGCCAAGCAAGTATTGAGATTGCCCTTAACTTCACGCCGAAAGCGGAAGCGCAATATCACTTAAATACCGACATTACTTTGATTGCTGCAACGCCTTGGGCAGACGCAGAACACCTAGTCGCTTCTGAGCAAATGTCACTACGCAATACAGCAGGCCTTGCTCTACCTGTATTGGAAACGCAACTGGCGCCAATGCTAACGCAGCAAGACAACGACATTTTGGTGTCTAGCGTGGATGAAAAACATCAATGGCGTTGGGATAACCAAACTGGCTTGATGACCGACTGGCGTGTCGATGGCGAAGCACAAATGCTTGCGGCACCACAAGATAACTTCTTCCGCGCACCACTGGATAACGACATCGGCGTGAGCGAAATCGACAACGTCGATCCAAACGCTTGGATGTGTCGTTGGGACATGGCGGGTATCGGCCAGTGGGAACGCCAATGTGTCGCTTGCCACAGTGAAACTCTGGCGCATGCAGTGAAAGTGACTTCGACGTTCGCTTACCACTTTAATGGTGAGGTACAGGCGATCACGACTTGGACGCACACACTGAGCAATAACGGTGAGATGGCATTATCTGTCGACGTGAAATTGGCTGATGATTTACCACCAATGCCACGCATCGGTTTGGAATTTGAACTGCCGTTGAATGAGCAAAACGCTCCGATCACATGGCAAGGCTTAGGTCCATTTGAAAACTACCCTGACCGCTTGGCAGCGGCGCGCTTCGGCCAGCACACCCAAACACTTGAGCAAATGCACACGCCATACATTTTCCCAACCGATAGCGGTCTGCGTTGTGGTACGCAATGGTTGAAGGTGAATGAGTTAGAAATCTCGGGTGACTTCCAGTTCAGTGTGAGTCAGTACGCTCAGCAGCACTTAGCAGCAGCGAAACACACCAATGATTTGGTCGCAGAAGAGAAGATTTACTTGCGCCTAGATCATAAACACATGGGCGTTGGCGGTGATGACTCTTGGAGCCCAAGTGTGCACAAGGAATTCCAGTTAACGGACAATCAATACGCTTACAAAGTGACGTTTAAACCCGCTCAGTAATCGATTGAGATCCTAAACACAAAACACGTCAGTGTGGCTTAATCCCCAAGTTTCGGCTTGGGGATTTTTTATTCAAGCTAGGTTCGATTTGCTTTAAAAGCTTGATACACCGCCACTATTCTCAATTGGGTGTTTGAGTTCATCCGCTGTGCATTGTTAAATGAAGCAAATTTCAGATCCTGAGTTCCCTATGGCTACCATCAAAGACGTCGCAAAAGAAGCTGGCGTATCCATTGCAACCGCGTCTCGCGTCATCAATAACGCACCTCACACCAGTGAATCCGCGATTGTCGCCGTCAAAGAAGCAATGACGAAACTAGCTACCGCCCGAACGCAATGCGCGCGCACTGGTCAGTAAATCGTCCAACGCGATCGGGGTATTGGTGGAACGACGTTTCTGCGCCCTTTTTTGGCACCATGGTCAAAGCCATCGACACCATTGCCAGTGAACAAGAGAAGCAGCTTCTGATTGGCAGCGGCTATCATGATGCCGTGAAAGAGCGCAACGCGATCAACTTGTTGATCAACAGCCGCTGTGAATCTTTGGTCGTACACAGCAAAGGCATGACGGATGCCGAGTTAACCACGCTCGCCAATGAAATTCCGGGCATGGTGCTGATAAATCGTATCGTGCCAGACATCGCTTCACGTTGTATTGCTTTGGATAACCGCAAAGGATCTTACATTGCTACTGAGCATTTGATCCGCAATGGACACGAACACATCGGCTATATCTGCTCAGGTCATGATATTGAAGACGCAAGAGATCGTCGCGACGGTTACCTTGATGCTTTGCGAGATAACGGCATCAAGATTCGTGAAGAATACATCGAGTACGGCGAGCCAGATGAAACCGGCAGGCGAGCAATATGGTAACCTGATGGCGAAGAACACCCCCATCACTGCTGTTGCTACCTACAACGACTACATGGCTGCGGGCTGCATGACCTTGCTACAAGAAAATGGCATCCGTATTCCTGAAGACATGTCAGTGATTGGATTCGATGATGGTCATATCGCGCGCTACATTTACCCTCGTCTCACGACCATTCGCTACCCAATTCAAGTGATGGCCAACGAGGCGGTAAAGCTCTCACTTCAGTTGGTCAATAACGAAGAAACAGAACGTACGGAACACAAATTGTTCATGCCAATTTTGGTCAGACGCTCTTCCGTTGGCAGTATCAAATAAAGCTCAAACCAGTCTCCGAGGCTGGTTTTTCATTTAAACAGATTAGAAGCTTGTAAAACATCCCCGCAAAAACAAGCGATCTAAGAAAAAAAAGAGTTAATTCTTAGTTATTACAAGTACGAAATAATAACTGAATGAGCACTCAACCTAATTCACGTCAACTGATCTCCTGTGAGGAGTGCGGCTTGGTCGTTCGTATCCCTGATATTGAACAAGGTCAAAAGCCCAATGCCCTCGCTGTGAGCATTCGCTAACCAAAGTCAACGCCAAGCCGTATCAAAGCGTTATCGCTGTTTCGGTTGCGTGTCTGATCATGTTGGTTTTGAGCATCTCTTTCCCGTTTATGTCGTTTAGCGTTCAAGGTTTATCCCAAGAGATCACCTTAATGCACGCGGCGAAGATGTTGGCGGAATTTCATAACGCGCTACTCGGTGCATTGCTGCTCGCGACTGTGGTCGTGTTACCCGCTATCTATGTTGGTTTGATCCTCTTTCTGCACCTCGAAGCCTTAAAATCACTCAAGCACCCATTAGGGAAAAAACAAATCCGCATGGCGAAAACGCTGTGTCGACTCTTATTTCGAGTCGAGCCTTGGCTGATGGTTGATGTATTTTGATTGGCGTTTTGGTGAGCTTGATTAAGATTGCCTCGTTGGCAGAAATCGGTATGGGCAGCTCATTCTGGGGCATTCTGTGTGTACACCGTGCTGGTGGTGAAGTGCATTTCGATGGTCGACAAGAGTTGGCTATGGGGACACTTTATTCCTGCGATTGAATTACCAAACGTGAAAGAAGGTGACACACACCATAACGAAAACCACATCGGTTGCCACACGTGCCATCAACTCAATCCAATTGAAGATAAAAAGCACCAAAAGTGTCTTCGTTGTGATAGCCCAGTGCACAGATACAACCCAAAAGATAACATGCAGAAAGCTTGGGCTTTACTGTTTGCAGCGGTCATTTTCTACATTCCTGCCAATTTATATCCAATGATGTATACCGTGAGCCTTGGTCATTCAGAAGGTTCCACCATCATGGAAGGTGTGGTTCTCCTGTGGCAGCTGGGTTCTTACCCTATTGCAGCGGTTATCTTCTTTGCTAGCGTGTTTATCCCTATGGCAAAAATGCTGGCATTGGCGTGGCTTTACTACAACGCTCAAAAAGCACAGTACTTACCACCGGAAGAAAGCATTTCCCGTTTAAAGGTCTACCGAATTACAGAATTTATCGGTCGTTGGTCAATGATTGATATTTTTGTTGTCGCGATTTTGGTTGCGCTCGTACAGTTGCAAAACCTAATGGCGATTTACCCTGGTCCAGCTGCACTCTCATTTGCTGCAGTGGTCATACTAACCATGCTCTCTGCAATGATTTTTGACTCGCGTTTGTTGTGGCAATTACCACAAAACGAAGCGCAGGAGCCAATGAACAATAACTTAACTGAGAAAGCCAAATATGAGTGATGAGAACAACGCAACCGCTCAAATAAAACCTCAAAAGCAGGTCTCTGCGATTTGGATCATCCCGATCCTTGCGCTAGCGATGGGAGCGTGGATGCTGTTCCAATACATCAACAGCACAGGACCAGAGATCACGTTAAAACTTCCTACAGCGGAAGGCATTGAAGTCGGCAAAACCGAAATCAAAGCTCTGAACGTAAAGGTGGGCGTTATCACTGACGTCAAACTTAGCGAAGACTATGACCATATCATGCTACCGCACAAATGAACAAAGACGCCGATCGAATGCTGCGTGAGGACTCTATGTTCTGGGTGGTGAAACCACGTATTGGTCGCGAAGGTGTATCTGGCTTAGAAACACTACTATCAGGCGCTTATATTCAATTGCAACCGGGGAACTCCAAGGTAGAAAAAGAGCACTTTGATGTGCTTGACGTTCCACCCGTTGCCTCTCCCGATGCAGAAGGCCTGCGTATCGTTTTAACTCACCGTGAAGCCGGAAAACTTGGTGTTGGCGACCCCGTTATCTACAAAGGCTTTACCGTAGGCCGAGTGGAAACAACCAGCTTTGATGTCGAAACTCGTCGTGCACTATACCAACTGTTTATTTTCAAACCATATGACAGCTTAGTGCGCACCAAAACCCACTTTTGGCTAAAATCTGGCGTTGACTTGCAGTTGAATGCGGGAGGCTTTGAGGTGAAATTTGGTTCGTTAGAAAGCCTAATCACAGGCGGAGTTACTTTTGATACTGTACCTGGTTTAGATGCTGGAGATGAAGTCACTGAGGACATGTTGCACTTCCGTCTTTTCGATGATGTGAAGCAAGTACGCGAAGGCATGTACGACGAATACATCCAATTTGTGATGATGTTTGAAGAATCAGTCCGAGGCCTAAAAGCGAAAGCACCGGTTGAATACCGCGGTCTTCGTATCGGTACGGTAATGAAAGTGCCGATGCGTATGCCAACACCTGAAGAAGATTTCTCAGCGAAGAAAATCCCAGTACTTGTGAGTATTGAGCTCGGTCGCGTTTATGAAAACCTACCGTCTAGCCAACTACCAAGGTTCAAAGAGAAGCTTAAAGAAGAGTTTGCTAAGGGGCTTCGTGGCACACTGAAAACTGGTAACTTGTTGACCGGTGCGCTGTACATCGACACTGACTTCTACCCAGATGAAGAGCCATATGTGCCAAGCAAGTTTGAAGACTATGATGTATTCCCAACGAAGCAAGGTGGTTTCGCCCAAGTTCAACGCCAAGTCAATGACTTCCTCACTAAGCTGAACAGTTTACCGATGGAAGACACGTTGAACTCACTGAATAAGACACTGAAGAACTCAGAAAAACACTGGCTTCGGCAGAACGCGTAGCGAATAGCGTGGATCGTCTCCTTAACCAAGAAGACACTAAAGCAATTCCAGCGGATATTCGTAAGAGCTTGGAGCAGTTACAAAAAACGTTGGATGGCTATGGCCCGAACTCCACTATGTACAGTGAAATGGAGTCGACGTTGAAAGAACTAGAGCAAGTGATGACTGAGTTTAAACCGGTTCTGAAGCAGTTGAATGAAAAACCAAACTCGTTGGTATTCGGTGAAGATGAAGTCAACGATCCAACCCCAGTTAGAGGGCAAAAATAATGAAACGCGGACTTTTATTGATCTCTGCCCTTCTGGCAGGTTGTAGCAGTGCACCTGAAGACTCTGGCGCTTTGTATGTCTTACCGGAAGCAAGTTCTGCTAAGGTAAGTGACACCGCGATTGCTCAACGTCCACAGCTGGTGGTTCGCCCTGTAGAGCTTGCTAGCTACCTTGCTGACAGCGGTATCGTATATCGAACCTCTGAAACAAAAATCGTTCAAGCGAAACACAATCAGTGGGCGCACAATATCTCTGAGCAAATCACACAACGCATTATTGACGAGCTGCGCAGCAAGCAAAGCCAATACTGGCCAGTTGAAGTAAATAACCTGCTTGACCAAAGTGGTGAAAGCAAACTTTTACTTTCACTGAGCAAGTTTAATGGTAGCTATCAAGGCAACGCTGAAATTGAAGGTGAATGGTTGATTGTCGATGAAAACGGCAAAGTGAAAAATAGCGCACCAGTCAAAATCAACATGCCTTTGCAAGATGATGGCTATGACGCACTTGTCGATGCGCTGTCAGTGGGTTTGAACAACCTAACAGACCAAATCGCAGCCCAACTATAATCCCCCCTCCTCGCCCATTCAGTTCTCTGAGTGGGCGAAGCGTTTCTGCACTTTACGCCACACTCTCCTAAGCTAATAAGAACAAGAGCTATTAGGAACCACCGAGATGAATAAATCGGAAGTTATCTGGCCAGATTATTACCACCCCAAACATGCCCAGATTCATGTTCGTAGCCAAATTGAAATCCCAGAGCCTCCTGAAGTCGTTTGGCAACATTTAGTACGAGCGCCAGAATGGCCGGCATGGCGACGTGCAAAAACCATGGTTCAAATCCTTAATGGCGACAACACCTTATGTAAAAACACTATGTTTCGTTGGAAGGCCTCTGGATTTGAAGTGAAGTGCACCGTCGTAGAGTATTTACAGAACCAACGCTTAGCATGGAAAGGGAAAAAGGAAGTATCGATATGTACCATGCTTGGGTGCTAGAACCGACGAAGCACGGTTGCTGTATTATTACAGAGAGCACCCAACGCGGCGGAATCACGTGGCTAATGAAGTACTTTGCGCCAAGGCGGTTAAGGAAGTATCACCTCAGATGGTTGGAAGAACTATGCCGTCAATCTCATGGTCATTGCGAAAAATAGTGCTTTGGCCTTTCAAACCCAATGCTCAATAAATGCACTCGGCCTGATCTCAATCATATTTGAGACACACCGCTTAAGATATCCTTAGCGAAAATTAGAAATTCCAATCCTATGGCCTATAGGCCAAGAGAAAGGCGTTAAATTAGCAATGTCGATTAACATTTCAGATCTTACCGCTGCGTTAAGCAAGGTCGAGCATATCCATAAAGTTCAACTGGAAAACGTACACCAGTTTTTAAAGCAAACGAGGCTTTCTCGCTGAATACATTTAGCCAGATCGTTTCGAGTAGCTCTATCGATGAACGTTTTAAGACCATCGATGCAGCATTTGCTTCACTTGGTGACGTAAAGACTTACCTATTGGAAGCCTCTTACCTAGTAAGCTAGTAAGCTAGTAAGCTAGTAAGCTAGTAAGCTAGTATTTTGAAATGAAAAGCCCCGACTCAATCAAGTTTCGGGGCTTTTATTGTTTGCTATTTAGCAACTAGTTCGATGACAACTTGTAACGGTCGTCGATAACCGTCACTTCAGGGAACGATTTGCCCGCCTTCATTGCTTTCTCGGTCTCTTTCTTCACAGATTTATCAATCCAGAAGTTCGCAATGTCCATTGGGTGCAGGATCCACTCAGTATTCTTTGTCATACCATTTTTAGGGATCTTAACCCAACGCCAGTGAGCATCACGGGTGTAAGGCACCATGTAACCAGGAACGATCACGTTCGCATCACCGATGTATTTTTGAATCTGACGAGACAAGTCGTAACGTTTTTGCTGCTCAAACTCGTTGTCATACGCTTCGATTAACTTGTCTAGCTCTGGGCTGCTGTAATTTGTGTGCGCATTCGTTTGTGGTTTGTTAGCGTTGTCTGAGTGGAAGTACTCCCAGTACGCAGGGATCTCACCAGAACCCATGTTCAAGAACGCTAACTGGTGTTTCTTCTCAAGAATGTATTTGAACGCAGAAGAACCATCAACCAAGTTCAGAGTAAACTCTAAGCCTGCTAGCTTCGCTTGCTCTTTTAGGTACGCGATACGCGGCGTATGTGAGTTGTAACCGTAAGTGATGGCAAAGCTTAGACGCTCACCTTTATCGTTCACACGGATACCATCAGAACCAACTTTGTCGAAGCCCGCTTTCTCGAAGTGTTTGACCGCTTCTGCTGGATCAAATTTTGGCGGTGTGTTGTTTGGATCGTCGTAATCACCATGGCCAAAACCAAGACCATGTGGCTTACGAGAATAGTCACCACGCATGATGTTTTCGATCATGCCGTCATAGTCGGTTGCTGCCATGACACCTTTACGTACTTCTAGGTTATCCAGCATTGGCATAGCCGTGTTCATCCAAAGACCACCTGCACCTTGAGGCGACTGGTTAAAGCCCCAGTACTTTTGTACATAGCCTTTCTTGTACACTTCACTGTCTGTTTTATCGTGCCAGAAGTTTGGTAACACCATTTCAAAGTAATCTAAGTTACCCTTTTCAAAGTGCTTCATTGCGATATCTTCATCACGGATAACTGTGATGCGCACTTTGTCTACGTTGTAACGATTTTTGTAATAACGGTTGTTGTAGCCCCACCAATCTTCGCCAACGTGTTTGAATGTCACGCTCTTACCTTTCTTCACTTTATCGATGTAGTAAGGTGCTGCTGTAGGCTCAGATTTGAAGTTAAACTTGCGAACAAAATTATCTGGCATGCCATCGTTATTTTCGTCTTTTTCTTTCTTAAAGAAGTGCTCAGGACGAGGCTGGAAACCGTTACTTGGCATGTTGATTAACACCATTAACGAGTCTTCACTTTGTGCGACAGCTAGGTTGACTTTGATGGTGTAATCATCGATTTTCTCAACACTTACAATGCTCGTTTTAAAGAAGTCGTTGTACCACGGATCGATGATGTCTTCCGACGTGTAGTACTTCATCATAAACACGTAATCATCTGCAGTGATCTTCTCACCATCTGACCATTTCGCCGTTTCATCTAATTGAAAGTAAACCGTTTTGTTGTCATCGCCAAATGCCCATGCTTTGGCAAGCTGTGGAATCCATTTACCTGTGTCAGGGTGGCGCTGCGCCAGTTTCGGCGTGCCATCCATTAAGTACTGACGAAGGCCAGAGTTCGCATCTGGGCCTACACTACGAAGTGTCTGTGGGAAACTGCGGATATAGGTGCGGTAAGTACCACCTCGTACTGCTTCTTCTGAAGCAAATAGCGGTTCGTTATTATTCGAAGTCCATTCGATATCTGCAGGTAGTTCAGCCGCATTTAGTTGAAAACTGCTCGCAACCAACATTGCCAGTGCCGAAAATGGCAGGGTCTTTATCATTGTTTTCTTCCTTGTTGTGTTTGCGCAGTACGGCAGGAAGAGTGACGGCAGTGAATCTCGAAGTGACCACGCGCAAGGCGCGGTAAAGGAAATAATGAGAGCAAATACAAAGTGAAGTCCTATCCACTTCCGTATTAATATCAGAGAGTTTCACTAGGTCATCCTGACCTTACAACGCAGTGAATGCATCAACCCCATACTATTCGTTACACATTTGTAACGCAAGCTACCTATAACACATGGTTGCACTTTCCGAGTATCACAGCCATTTATGTTAGTAAAATGTGATCCTAGCAGTACCATCAGCACAGCGTTCATCTGGCACGATATGAATGACAGCACTCTTAGAGATTTTACGTGCTGCAAAACAAAAAGGTGAAATCACCGACTGCCCATATGACCTTACAACGCAGTGAATGCATCAACCCCATACTATTCGTTACACATTTGTAACGCAAGCTACCTATAACACATGGTTGCACTTTCCGAGTATCAC
>LZQR01000288.1_pt1 | contig 12863 bp, 13 predicted proteins | sample 768601 | NCBI WGS metagenome assembly LZQR01 (sample SAMN05207299, study PRJNA324521) | oil field metagenome | isolation source: sample BH-FW-24 from oil reservoir | place: India: Bombay High | collected 2015-12-04
TTTACCTTGTTTTTGCGACCGGCTACATCGCATTCTACATGTATCGTTCAAACTTCTGAGCAAGTAGGTTCTGCAGTCGAGGCAAACAGAGCGCTGCTGAACTATCCCGTTGTGCGACCTTACGACACGATTTTGGGAAGAATTTTTTTACAGGTAGCGACGCTTTTCGTCGTAAATGCTCTTCTTTTCGGGGCACTTTATTTCGTGGTTCCGTTTGAGAGTATCAACCTGGCACCCATCTTCCAGGCTTCCCTGATTGCAATTGCACTTGGTGCAGGAGTAGGGGCTTCGAACATCGTATGGTTTCACTTGAGCAGTACCTACCAGCAGATCTGGGGTATTATTAACCGGCCGGCATTCATCGTTTCCGGAGTGTTTTTTCTGCCAGACACCGTTCCGCACCCATTCAGGGAATGGCTTTTGTGGAACCCATTGGTTCACATTGTTGGCCTTTTTCGAACCGGGTTTTATCCCACCTACCGGGCGTCTTATGTCGACATGCCTTACATCGTAGGGCTAACCGTGTTTTCGATTGTTTTCGGATTTTTTCTGGTATGGCTTTATGACGCGCAGCTACGGGAGGCGAAATGATCAGGTTGGATCGCTTGACCAAACGCTTCAAGCTCAAGGGAGAGATGCGTTACATCGCAAGGGATGTGTCGTTTACGGTGCCCAGGGGGAACAGTATCGGCCTGCTGGGGCGTAATGGCGCTGGCAAATCCACATTGCTGAGGCTTATTGCGGGTACAATCAAGCCGACCTCGGGCAGGATCATCCGTCTTGCCAACGTGTCATTCCCGCTTGGTTTTCAGGGCAGCTTCAATGGCTCTCTAACCGGAGAGCAGAATGTTCGCTTCGTCGCCCGCATTTATGGGCACGACACGGAACAACTGGTCGATTACGTTCAGGATTTTGCCGAACTTGGGAAATCCTATTACATGCCGGTAAAAAGTTATTCCTCCGGCATGAGAGCGCGGCTGGCCTTTGGCGTCAGCATGGGGATTGATTTTGACTATTACCTTGTCGACGAAATCACTGCCGTCGGCGATTCGAATTTCAAGAAAAAGTGCAAACGGGTTTTTGAAGAAAAGCTACAGAACTCTGACATCATCATGGTATCTCATTCAAACGCTTCTCTTAAAGAGTACTGCACGACTGGAATTGTGTTAGAAGATGGCAACTTAACCTTTTTCAACGATATTGACGATGCAATTAACATGCACAATGACAACATGGCACGCCGTTAGGCCGGTCTCTGAATACTTGAAGGTTTGATTGAACATGTCAGCTGTCGAAAAATGCCTGGAGAAAAGGCCGACGAGATTAGTCAGGGAACGGTGTTCAATCTTCCGTCCAAAAAGGGAGCTGCCGTTGCCAAGGCAAATTCCAAGGACGGTAAGCTGATAAGTAGGCTGAAAAAGTCCGGCCTCGATCCGCAGAAACTGCTTGATTTGGCACTGCCGGGAACGACTGCGAAATCCGCGACCAAAATGCGACACAGGATGATCCTGTTAGGCTTCATGTTGTTTGTTGCTATGCCGGCTGCCGCGTTTTCCGCTTATATGTTTTTCTGGGCAAGCGACCAGTATCACAGCATGACAGCATTTGCCGTCCGCAGCTCCCAGCCCGTCGCTGCGACTGAAGTTCTTGGCATGGTAATGGGAAATGCAGGGGGGAGTCCGCGACCTCCAACAGCTATATTGTCACGGACTATCTGCAGAGCCAATCCGTGCTGGAGGACCTTCCGGACGATCTGGATTTGCAGACCATCTTCAATCGCGAACCCTCGGATTTTCTGTTCAGCATGGGCAGCAATCTGCCGGTCGAAGACGCTTGAGCTACTGGAACGACATGGTCGACGTCAGTTTTGATGCGACCTCCGGGGTCATCCAGGTTGAAGTGCGTAGCTTCCGGCCCGAGGATTCAGTCGAGATCGCCAAGGCAGTGCTTAAACGCAGCGAAATACTGGTCAATCAGCTTTCAGAGGCAAACAGGCGGGAAACCGTACGTTTCGCGGAAGAAAGCGTCGCGCGCGCCGAGGCGCGCTTGAAAGCAATTCGCAAGCAAATGCTTGCTTATAGGAACGAGACACAGGAAGTCAGTCCGGAGGAAAATGCGCGTTTGGCTTCGGAAATGATTGCCGGACTGGATCAGCAGCGCGCAAGCCGGGAAGCAGAAAAAAAGACCCTGATGAGTTACCTGGACGAGGATTCGCCGCGCATCAGGCTGCTGAACCAGCAAATCGAGGCCCTGGAAGGCCAGATTTCAAGTGCGCGGGAACGCCTTGGCTCCGGCACATCGCCTTCCGGTTCGTCTGGCACGAACAGGACAGCTCTTTCCTTCCGTCTTGCGGATTATTCGGAACTCGCATTGGAAGAAGAATTTGCACAGCAACTCTATGTAACGTCCCTTGCCAGCTTGGAAACGGCTCGTCAGGAGGCAGACGGCAAACATCTTTACCTGGCGACTTTCATCCAACCGACCTTGTCGGAAGATGCACAGTATCCGCACCGTTTGCTGTACTCTCTGGCCATGCTTTTACTCCTGGCGGGAGCTTGGTCTGTTGTGGTCTTGATGTATTACAATGTTCGGGATAGGACTTAATGCCGTTTCGGAAGTTTACTGATCTTACGATCTTACCCGAAGAGGTCAGACTAAGTCTTCTCTTAAAATTTCTACATTCACTTTAGGTATATCCGTGTGTTGTGCTGTTATTATTCAATAGCCTCTCGCCCAAAGCTATCAAAGATTAGGATTTAGAACTTGTGTCTGCCGATATTTGTCCATATCGGTTTGACATGAGACTACCATCGACCATTGGACAGTTTTCGGTGTAAATTAAGCTACCGTCTGCATCAGCTGGTCGGGTAAACGTTGATTGATAGCCCGCCAATAGATCTTGGCGAGCGACTTGCCGTCAAGTGGGAATGCGGTCGCACCTTGTTGTCGAACTCCATCCATATTTGAGTGCCAGCCGGGCCTGTGATCCGGTCTACCAATCGTGCAGATAGACGCACTTGTATTTGAGCGGGCTCCACAGCCGCTAGATGAAGATGTTGTGGAACTGGCCTTGCCATCCATCGAGATGTGAACTGGCTGCCCTGGTCGGTGTTCATGAACTCCGGACTGCCGGACTTGTGCACCGCCCCGTTCAGAGCCTCGACATATAGAAGTCAGCTTCCAGCGTGTTCGAGATGCGTCAGGCCAGCGCCTTGCGGGTGAACCAGACAACGATTGCGACCAGATAGAGGAACCCGCGGTGCATCGGCAGACAGGTGATATCCGCAGCCCAGACTTGGTTCGTTCGATGAACACGTAGCCCCTTCAGCAGATATGGTCAGATTTTGTAGGCCTTCAGGAGGCAGGTCAAAGCTGATCAATCTCTGTACGGCATGTGAGTATGTAGTCTAGCGCATCTTCCAACTCGACCAAATTACCGGTATCAGGATTTACATATGCCGACATTCTTATGCAGGCACTGTAGAATAATTCTTCGATTGTTCGAGTTTTATCCCTGCGAGCGAGCTTTTGCCTATCCTTAGTTAATCCCCAACCCGAATAGAATGGCAAGCCAAATACATTTACTTCTTTACCCCGCAAGAGCGCCTCAAAACCAAGTTGGGATGTAACGACGTAAACACTTCTACATTGATCAAGTAACGCTGTGACACTGACATTTTCAGGTATAACTTCAACTCTTGGATCATTCAGAAGTAGCTCATTTCCTGAGTTATCAGGGTGCGTTTTGAAGTAAATTTTTGAGTCTGGATTTTCGCGAATTGCACTTGCAAGCATAATGTCAAATGTCTTACTCGATGCAGCGCCGAATTCGATACTGGCATCATTTCGCTTTTGATCGATTACGAGAACAGAATCACTGTCAATATTCATAGTCCGATTGCCTAAGCCTACATTATACTTAGTAATACCCAGGTCAATAATCTTCTTTATCAACGCCTTTGAACGCGTCTTTTCATCCTCTGAGATGTCGCCCATCTCTGAATTCAAAATTCTCTCTAGCCGGGAGGGCAAGCGGGAATCATAATAATAACCCAAATCGTCAAAATATAGCCAAAGCATCTTCTGTATTTAGCTGGCACATCTTTATGGAAATAGGGAGCTAGTGCACCAAAAAACTGGTTTCGACGTAAAAATGTGGTTTGGAATAAGCTGCAGCGCAATACAGTGTTTCTATGAATTCTTTCTGTCCTAATCTCTGGACAGCAATCATCGTAGCATTTACTTCTGAAACATCAAAATCGCGGCCAATGTTCGGTGTTTTGAGCAAAGTTTTGATATTTTCGTGAAATCCTCCATCGAGATCGCGATTTTCACAATTAGTCAAGACTGTCGCGTATTCTGGAATTTGATCCAACAATTCTACAGCGCTTGTAACAGTTTTCGCTGCCGAGGAACTTATGATCGTATTCTGAAGTTGAAATGTCGTTGCTTTAGTTAAATTGTAGTTAGCGCTACTTTTGGGGTCACTAATAAGTTTATCAACATTTAAGCGCGTTTTTCTAAGTTGAATAATGCTCTTTATGTAACCATCTATCTTCTTTCTAAGTCTCGAAGAAGGCATTAAATCCCCATTCAACTTGAATGTATTTTTACTTGCTGTTTTGCGCGAATTAAAGGAGTCATTCGCAAAATATTCGGTCAACGATGCATATTCATACCAATAGTCGGACAATGGGTGGTCTGAGGAGATCCAAGGTTTTCTTTTAAACGTGTAATGTATGATTGCTGGCGCTTCAGCTGCGTCACGGAGCTCATCAATGGTAAAGGTATTTACTAAACCTGCATTAATTTTGCACCAATCGAGATCAAACATACTTCCATGGATGTTCCATATAGCGAAAGATACAAAATTTGATCAAAAAATACGGTGTTTATAATTTGTTGATCGCCCAGCGTGATCACATATTTTTTCGCTTCTAAGTATTTATAGATTTCTCCTAAAAAATCAAATTTCCTTATCGCCGAAAGATTAATGAGTGAAACACCTGCGTTGATATGCTTGGTATGTTTAGGAAGACCAAACTTAACATTATAATCCACGCTACGACTATCTTGCACTCCTCCGAAAAAGCTCTCACCTAAATCCACATCAAATAATTCTTCAATATTCTTCAAAACTATTAGATCGCTATCCAAATATAGAACTTTTGTAATACTATCTGGCAAAAGTTCATGTAAGTATAGTCGGAAATACGTTGCTATGCTAATTCCAGGGGTTGTCTTTAATTCAGAGAAGCTAGAAGCATCTACGGTAATATTTTTGAGATCAAAATCTCTGATTTTGCGGAGGTCTAAAAGTTTTGTTAGGTCTACCTTCGAGATTGGGTCACTTGTCAAAACAAAGATATTCAACTTGCGCGTAGAATTTTTAAAATTACGCAAGATCGACGCTAGAGTTACCGCAGTATATTTTATGAAGTTATCATCGCTTGCGAATGCTATGTTAACCGAATCGGGCAATTTCACCCCCTCCTGTCGATATGCGAAAAAAGCACAACAGATTTGCTAGAATGAAATTGGTCATAATGAAAGTTCTTTGAACTCATTGCGTCGAATAACTGCTTTACACCTTTTCTCCCAATAACTCTCGAATGTATCTCTACCAGAACTCTAGTTACACCAAATAGATTCACATTTGGTAGAAGATCTAATTCCCCTCCTTCGATATCACATACAATGAAAGTGGGACGAAATTCTTCGACAATGCTGTTAATGGATATCGCTTTTACTTGATGTTTCTCAATGTATTCGCCTTGGTTTTCAGAAAGTGACGATCCCCAAAAATGTTCGCGCACGAAAAAGGAAGTTCGTCTAGGCTAGGGTCTACTGTCAGAACAGCATTTCGTATCTCCGCCTTTTTAACGTTATTTAATTCATGCACTTTCTTGATATAGCTAATCAGTCTTGGATCGGCTTCAAAGCTTAAAACTGATTCAACTAAGGGATGTCTTGCAGCGATTGTTGAAATAAATCCGAGCCCCGCACCAAGTTCTAATATCCTATCTCCATTCTTTATCAACTTCTCGACTTCGTTCGCTTCATTTCCCTCGTATCTTCCTGCTGTTATAGATTCTCTAACTCTTTCCGAAAGTATCACTTCGTCGTCTAAAAATTTCACACCTCTACAAGTTAGATATTTTTCTTTCTTCTTTAACATTGAATTTCTACCTTTTCGATCGCCCGTCGTTAGTTCGAACTGAATAGTTTTTTTGGATCGAGATTTCAATATGAGGGAGCACTAAAAACAAAATTTGCGAAATCTTTAGGATCAATTCCGGTCTCTATGATACATCGCCAATTTTTGGGGAGCTAATCCGGCTTCTCGCCAGAAGTCATAATTTTCTAAAACCTCGGTCTCCGGCGCTTCTTTGTTTTTGGAAAGTAAAGTAAAGCAATCTTGCAATTGCTCGCTATCCCAAGTTATCTTCTCTTGAACAGTGGCTGTTAATCCATGTTTATTTGCCACATCCTTAAAACGAGCTGCGCTTACATCAACGCCCCTTCTGGCAGTATTTTTTCGAAAGAATTCATTACATCTGCATAGTTAGAATGATGTATGAATGCGTGGGCACCATTTTTCAAAACTCTGCTAATCTCAGAGATATAAGATTCGATTACATCCATTTCTGCGTGAACCAACGAGTCGAACGAAAAAACAAAATCGATTGTCTCTCCGCCAACTCCGTGCAAGAGATATCCATCTGTAAGAGTAAATTCTCTAGTGGCTGCTAAGCCTTGCGAAGAATAGTGAATTTTGCAGTATTCAAGCGCGTTGATGGAAAGATCAAAGCCTTTGTAGTGCTTACAATTGTTCAATAAAAATTTGGTCCATCTTCCGTAGCCTGGCGCAATCTCTAAAATTGAATTAGCTGGCAAAAAGGAACCAATTCTGGGCGCAATGGATGACCACCACTGAATTTGCGCGCCCCCCCATTGCTTTGACCATTCTTCACCTGCCATAGGCCACTGATATTCTTCATTCCAATACTTCTTATTCCATTCTACATCCGGCATTTCTTTTCCTCGTCAGACAGACTGATTCACCATTCTCAAAAAACTAGCACGGAAACAGAATTCGCACAGCAAATGAATTAGTTAAATAGCTATCGAAACTTACGCTCTTCTTCTAAATCGGAGCTTGGTAACTAATTTCCAATCAGTTTTCGCACTTTTTGGGAAAAAATTTGATAAGTATGATTATTTTCAAAAATAATATTTAACGATATTTGATTTTCCATCAACAAACGTTTTTCTTTCAAAAGTGAAATGCAGGCGGAGGAAAAGTCTTCAATAGTGTCAGTTTCGGGAGTGTCGTTTTCTCCTCCGATACCTTCCAAGGCTGAAGACGTAGCTACTATAGCTTTACCATAGCTCATAGCTTCAATCACTTTTATCTTCATTCCTGTACCATACCGAATTGGGCAAATTACGACGCGGGCGCGCTCGTAAATTTGCGTAAGATCATCAACAAAACCAGAAAGGAAAATTGTTCCGTTGGTTTGAGAGGACATGGCGTAGCTAAATTCGTTATTTCGGATGACGCTTCCCTGGATCAGAAGTGTAGCATTGGGTAATTTTTTCGTCACAAGCGGCCAGCAATTGGTTAAAAACCAGCAGATCCCATCAACATTTGGATCTGAGTTTGACCCGACAAAGAGAAAGTCGAATCTTGTGTTGGTGCAATCGTTGGGTGGCCCTTCGTTTACATCGGCTGAGGCGGCTATGGTAACCAGTTGAGTTTCAACTCCTTCGCGTTGTTCAAGCCGAACCTTATCCATGCCTGATATGCAAATCCCAATATCGCATTTGTTGAGGAGTAAGGTCTCGCTTTTCACAGCTCGCGAAAAGTACGTTTTGCGTCTTAGTCGGTTTACTTTGGGTAGAACGTCGTTTTTAATCCGATCGGCTTGAACATCATGAAGATCCGCAATGATGCGCGACCCATTCGCTTTGAAACCAGGTGGAATAAGCTTCAGGTAATTGAACACGATGGTGTCGTATGATCTTTGTTCGATCATCTTCTTCAAACAAGAGCGGAGCGCAAAGGGATTATGCCGGAGAGAATTAAGGTCTCCATCACGAACAAATAGGTGTTCAATCATGCGGCCAAGTCGATAAGTAATTAGGTCGCGAAAATTTTGTAAATTTGTTATTTTTTGAATTATAGGATGTTTTATAATAGTAAATCCTGCACCAGGATAACGAGTTTGCAAACGAGTTATCAGGTCTTCGTTTTTGGTTGCCGCTTCGCTTTGATTAAGCAGAAGTACATCAATATGCTGACCAGTTTGAAGAAGCGCCCGTAGAGAATGGTCAGTGCGAAGCGCGCTGCCTCGATTTATCGGGTAGGGAATTACTGACGTAACAAAAAGGATCCGCTTTTTCGCAGATATCTTGGGAGTGTTCACCGCGTCGAATGAAATTTGTCTCGTAATGTTTCTGTATGCTCCATCGGACTGCTTGACACGTTGTGTTTCGAATTTTCCAAAAGAATAAACGTTTTCCGTGAGATGATGAAATAGCCTATTCCGTGTATCCCGATCAACCTTGGGCAAATCACGCAATGCTGCGATGACGTCACTCGAGCAAGATACAACTTTATTCAGTTTTTCATGCGAGTAATATGCAGTTCCAGCGATCAAACAGGCTTTTCCCACAATTGAGCGAGTAGACCTACGCCGCTGTTAACCACCAAAACTGCATCAGCTAGATCTATCAGGTCGTTAATGTGAGTTTCGTCGTCGACGAATTGAAGGTTTCTCGAAGGACGTTCAACTTCTAGCGGGTGACGTTTTGCTATAAGTGCCCAAAGAGATCCAGCTTGGCAGAGTTCGGCGTTTACATCTTCAACCAGACTTACAAAATTTTCAAAATTACCTATAGGGTCTGAAAAGTACTTAATTGTGGTATCTGAAGGCCGTTGGAAAGGGACTAGTAATACCTTTTTTCCTTCGAGGTTGAGTTTTTTCGCAAAGCTCCCGAGTTTATCCGACACCCTTGTTGTTCCAATGGCTCAGATTCGTCTCGCAGACGATGGATAACTTTTTCGACACTTGAATGTTCAATGTCAGTAAGCGGGTGATCCCAGTGTTTAGCCTGGTAGCTATCACTGTCGGCATTAAACCCTGTGTCGAAAAACCAAGAACCCGGCAGCCCGCCGCGATCAAATACGATCACAGGGAATTTCATTGCTCGAAGTTTTTGGTAGATCTCAAGTCGATTGGGATTTCCGTATGGGTTTGGCATAATTGCAGCGTCAGCACCACTCGAGAGAATGGTGTTTATGCCAATGACGCAAGATCTGAAGTCGCGCTCAGAGTGAAAGCAAATAATATTAAAATTATTCTCCAGGGTTTCAATTATGCTATTGTAAGCTGCGGAATTTTTGGTGCCTAAGGCAAAAATATTGATTTTATTCTTCATATCTCTTAGAGTCGCCATAGCAGAATCAGGTTGTTGATGTGCTTTTTGCCGATGAATGCGTCAATTGTTGCGCAAGTCGCTAATCTTTCAGTCGTTCAACACTTGAGGCAAGTTATTATGTGCGCCTGTTAGTCGACGTTGAGCAATCACTAGGCTGCGAAGTCTTTGATTCATTGGGCGGGTTGTCGCATTTGTATTCACCTTGTTTATGTCAGTTTAAAGCACAGCGAAGCTGGTTGGTGTTGGGAAATTTGGTTTTGTCACGAGCTTTAAGTTCACTTGACAAACACGATTGGCGATTATCGTAGCTCACTCAATTGGATAGCGACCTTCGTTTTGACACGTTCACTCTGGTCCGCCAAAACAAAGTTGCATAGATCCTTGGTGCTTCTGCGGGAGACAACGATTAAGCAAGAAGCTTTGTAGACCACTCCGCACCTAATTTTGGGACATCCCTTTGACAAAATTGGTTTAAGTACCTCCGGGCTGTGGAAGCAGCGGTATGCGGTTGAGCTCTTGGTTGGTCATAAGCCAAGCCGTTTTCAGTTGTCTAGCCATCGGTTGGACGCTATCGCCGGTTGGGGGCACAAGCCGACCGCGCAGCGTGCTCGAGACATGGCGGCTAAACACCATCTTCCTTATGTCGCTTTCGAGGATGGATTTTTGAGATCCGTCAGGCCTGGCAACCAGGAAAAGCCGATCTCCCTGGTCCTTGATCGAACAGGTATCTATTACGATGCCCGCCAGCCAAGTGATCTGGAGTGTTTTGTTCGTCGGCGTTTTGGGAAGCCCATGCGGACGCAAGAGATCCACGAAGCCATCGACTTGATCCGGTCCAAGCGGCTCTCGAAATACAACAGTTTCGATTTCTCGGACATTTCAGAACTTGGTTTGCAATCTTCCGATCGCAGGGATCGGGTGATTGTCATTGATCAAACCGCCGGCGATGCGTCGATACCGGGGGCATTTGCGAAAGATGAAACCTTCCGCCAGATGCTGCAAGTCGCCATCCAGGAGAACCGCGACGCAGAGATCCTGATCAAGGTTCACCCGGAAACAATGATTGGGCGCAAGGCAGGGCATTTCACGCATGAAGTCCTCCAGGCTCTCGCGCAAGTGGATGAGAATTGCGCCAAGGCCCTGACTGAAGGTCGGTTGCGTTTAACACCGGAAGCGATCAATCCCTGGCCGCTTCTGGAGGCCTGTGCCAAGGTCTATTGCGTATCCAGTCAACTGGGGTTCGAAGCTATTCTTGCTGGCTGTGAGGTCCACACTTTCGGAGTTCCATTTTATGGAGGCTGGGGCTTAACCGTTGAACGAAACCAGGTGAAATTGAACCGACGTCACCCGGTATCCCTGGAAGCAGTTTTTGCTGCACTTTATTTCGACTACAGCCATTACCTGGAATACGATCCTGTTCGGGAGATTTCCTTTGAAGAGGCGGTTCACCAACTGGAGGAACGAATCCGACTTGCACGCAGTGAGGCCTGAGACTCAATCGCGCTCAAGAGTTCCGGAATGCAAAGTTAGACAGAGGTTTCACACATAGCATTGTCAGCGGCTGAAAAAGTTGCCTTCAGGAGCCAAGTTTTACGCGGGTGTAGACGAGCAGCTTGTGGAATGTGGTTAGAATTGAATGGCTCATTGAGGCGCGAGAGCGGAGCATTTGATTAAAAAGATCTCTGCATTGTAAGTGTCGGTTCCTAACATATATTATTTAATCCGTAATTTTTGCAATGAGAAGCTCTACAAGATGGATGGTTTTCCAATTACATGACATTTTTGGGTTGTTTATCAGATAAATTTCATTAGTTCCCTTAAGTAAGAATTCACGAAAAACGAAATAGGCTTTGGCAATGCTGGCTGGCTCAATATGTGGGGGCCGGATTGCGGGTGTGGTGATGTCTGTCGCCAAAGAGAGCCGAGCTAATGACCATACGTCTCTGGTTGATCGTTCTTTCGTTGATTTCAAACGTTCTTGCCCTTGCCTTGCCACTCGCGCTTATTCAGGTTTACGACCGAATTCTCGCAAATCAGGCGGTTGGAACGGCATTCGTCATTTTTTCCGCCGTTGCACTGGCCATCTTGCTGGATGGTTTGGTGAAATATGCGCGGGCTTCAATCTTGGGGCGGCTTGCGGCGCAGGCGGAATATGAACTGTCGTTCAAGACGGCCGAGAAGCTGCTCTCCATTGACGCAAACAGGCTCGGGCAGTTCAGCCCCGGGCGCATTCGCGAGCTTTTTACAGCCATCAACAGGTCCAACGATGTCCTGATAGGGCAATCGACGCTTGCCGTTTTCGATGCGCCCTTCGCGATCACCTTTCTCGTCCTGGTTTGGTTCCTGGGCGGGCCCACCGTGTTCGGGCCGTTGGCGGTGGTCGTTGTCTTTGGCGCTCTGGCACTGTTTTCCGCCTACAGGCAGGCAAAGGCAGGCAAGGCCTTGTTCGAGGCCTCGGCCGATGAAGCTTCACTTATCATGAATTGCCGCGAACACATTGACCGGCTTATCGCACGCGGGAAGCTGGGTGAGTTTGCCGGCAAGTTGCGCCTGCACGAGAAACGCAAGGCGGCAGCCAGGAGACTTCGGAAAGCAGCCTTGCAGCCTCGCTCAACCTCAGTCAGACCGGCGGTCTGGCGACAACGGTTCTGGTGCTGGGTGTCGGTGCAATGGTCGTGCTTGCCGGTGACATGACGACCGGGGGGCTGGCAGCTGTCTGATCCTCGGGCAAAGGGGTGTTGCCGGTCTTCTTGGTCTTGTGAATGCCTTTGCCCGGCACCGGGTTTCCGCATCCGCGTTCAAGACCATCCAGGATCTTCTTGCGTTGCCTTCTGTCCACTCTCTTCGGGGCACGGCAGTGGAAAGTGAAAGGAAATTTGGTCTGCGATTTGACGTCGAGGGTTGCCGGGTTGTCTGCGAACCTGGACAGTGCCTTGTCGTTCGTCCTTCGAATGGGCAGCAGGCTGCGGCAGTCTTTGGCCAACTGGTACATGCACTGTCGGAAAATGACGCAGAGGGCACCGGCCCCTAAAGAAGGCCGAGGTTTTCGCGGCAGACGGAAAGTCTGTCTCTGCACTTAAGTGCCGCGTGTCCGTTTGCGATGAAGGGCTCACCGTCTTCAACGGAACGCTGCTGGAAACATGACGGCCTTTGACAGCGAGGCGACCGGGCGAGCGGTGTGGTTGTCCGAGCAGCTCGGTCTGGCCGACGCGATCGGACGACTGCGCGACGGGCTGGAAACGCGTTTGTCTCCCGGTCTTGGTGTACCGCTGTCAGATGGGCACCTGAAGCGTCTCATGCTGGTTCGAGCTCTGGCAGGTGAACCTCAAGTCCTGTTGCTGAAATCTCCCTCCTTTTCTCGACACGCGCGGCATTGATCAGCTGACCGGTCTTTTGAGGGCCCTTGAAGGCAAGGTCAC
>LZQR01000289.1_pt1 | contig 12861 bp, 11 predicted proteins | sample 768601 | NCBI WGS metagenome assembly LZQR01 (sample SAMN05207299, study PRJNA324521) | oil field metagenome | isolation source: sample BH-FW-24 from oil reservoir | place: India: Bombay High | collected 2015-12-04
CGGAATTGTCAGTTGTAGTTGTCACTTTTTGAATAAAAGTAAGAGAAACGTAGTCTGATGGAGTGCTAGTACCGCCGCCACCGCCGCCGCCACCGCAACCGACCATTAATCCCGAAATAATTGCCACTAGCGGCAGTACTTTAAGCTGTTTCATGTCTTCTTCCTAAACTGAGCGGCAATGATTAGCCAAAAATCGTCTCTGCTCGGTATTAAGCAAGAATGAAGCCAGCTTTTTGTTCCATCTATGAATGGCATCAATAAGTTCAATTGAGCATTATTTCTGCAAAACAAAGTCTAATTTTATGCAACTTGTGTAATCGAATTACACACTAAATCACCAGCCTGTTCGCATGCCAGACACTTTCTGTAGTTTTCTTTCACATCTATTCTTAAAGTGATCTAAATCAATCACCCCAAAGGGCTATCTTGTTAGACTCCGCGTCAATGATGAGGAATTTTTTGTGCCTCAACACAACGAGTTATTAGCTATGCTTAGGCACGTAGTATTCGTGTGACAAATCTAATAATAGCTAGCATAGGAAGTGCCGCAAGAAGCGGAAAACACACAATTCAATTTAGAATTCATAACTTTTAAATATATGAGGAATCTATGTCAGACGCAGTGAATAAAGCGCACTCTGATTCGGATATTGAGACTAAAAGCTACCGCGAGCTTCACCGTCCATCATCTGAGTTCGCAAGCCGTTCAGACTACCTAGACCACGAACTACAAATTATGAAGCCACGTCGATTTGGCTTGAACTTGCCAGGTCGTGACTTCCGCTTTGAGCTTGAAGACCTTGTTCCAGCACTTGCTGGTACTATCGGTATTATCGCGATGTACTCTGCGGTAATGATGTCTTGGGCTGAAGGTCTTACTGCAGCATGGGACCACGTAAACTTAGGCAAAGATTTTGCAATCGAAGTTGCACGTGTAGAAATGCTTATCCCTGCACTCCTTTTCTGTGTACTTGCTTCTGGTTTTATTAACCCTAAAGCCAACCTTGCAGGTAACCACGGTCCAATGATCCCTCTTATTGGTACCATCGCTCTTGCTGGTGCTCACCCTCTTGCATTGGCAATTCTAATCGGTGTATTTGGTCTTCTACTTAGTGCCTTGAAAGGTGGCTCCAAGCTAGTAAACCTCACCTCAGAAGGTACAGCCGGCGGCTTGCTTATTTTCTTGGGCTTAACGGGTACTATGAGCCAAATCACTTCGATTCAAGAATGGGCGGTTGGTCTACAATCTTCTACTGTTGAAGCGGGCAGCATGGGTTATGTTGGTCTGATCGTACTAGCAGTGACTATCGCGCTGTACGCATTTCTTGCAAAAGTGAACAAGCGTTGGCTAGCAATCCCAGTGTGTGCTTTCACTGGCCTTGCAATCGCTTTAGTACTAGGCGCAGGTTTCGATATTAAATTCGTTACTGAAACAGGTCTTCCTAACCTAAACCCAGTTTACTGGTGGGGCAGCACTGAAGAAGGTTGGATGCTAGGTCTTCCTAATATGGAACACTTCATCGCATCACTACCGTTTGCAATCCTTGCTGTAGCGATGTGGTCTCCTGACTTCCTAGGTCACCGTATCTTCCAAGAACTTAACTACCCTAAAAAGACTGAAAAAGTACTGATGGACGTTGATGACACAATGACAATGTGTTCTATCCGTCAATGGTAGGTACAGCAGTAGGTGGTGGTAACATCACTTCATCTTGGGGTACTTACATGATCCCAGCAGCGATCGCGAAACGCCCTATTCCTGGCGGTGCTATCCTTCTTGGTCTTCTAGTAATGATCATCGCAATCCTTGGTTTCCCAATGGATATCGCGGTATGGCCACCAGTAATGCGTGTTGCTCTTCTTGTAGGTGTATCTCTACCTCTACTTGAAGCAGGTATGCAAATGGTGAAAGACTCAAAAGATTCTCAAGCAGCAGGTATCTGTATCTTTGGTTCAGCAGTTGTTAATCCAGTTCTTGCTTGGGCACTGACGATGCTTCTAGACAACAACGGTCTAATTGGTGATAAAGGGCGCGCAGCTCGCCTGTCATTTGTAGACAAGATTGTGATCCCTGTAGGTGTACTTGTTATCTGTTTGGTCGCTATGCTTGCAGTAGGTATGCTAGAAGGACAATATGGCATTAAAGCTTGGCTATAATGACATTCGTTCAAAATTGTGTGGGTAGCGCTTGTCGCTACCCAATTTTTATCGAGATTTTTTAGTATTTATTGATTTAGTTTAAGGTTTGCAGAATTTTTTTAGTGTAGCCTTGAATTGTGGTTGGGAAGAACCCACATTGTTAGTAGTGACAATATTTATAGTTTTATGACCCACATTTTCTTGTTTAAGACTATACATATTGTTATTCATTAAGAGTGTACTGTTCTCCATCTAACAGTGGAGATAGCTGGCTCAACGGCGAACCAGTACGTATTTTTTCTACTACAAAGGTAGGTATGTCATGGCAGAGCAATTTGCTAAAGCTTGGGAAGGTTTTGCTGCAGGCGACTGGCAAAACGAAGTAAACGTTCGTGATTTCATTCAGAAGAACTACACTCCGTACGAAGGCGACGAATCTTTCCTAGTTTCTGAAGGTACTGAAGCGACTAACAAGCTTTGGGCTAAGGTAATGGAAGGTATCAAACAAGAGAACGCGACTCACGCTCCTGTTGATTTCGATACTTCAGTTATCTCTACCATCACTGCTCACGATGCAGGCTACATCGAAAAAGACCTAGAAACTATCGTAGGTCTACAAACTGAAGCTCCTCTTAAGCGTGCAATCATCCCTAACGGTGGTATCCGTATGGTTGAAGGTTCTTGCAAAGCTTACGATCGCGAGCTTGATCCACAAGTTAAGAAAATCTTCACAGAATACCGTAAAACGCACAACGCTGGCGTATTCGATATCTACACTCCAGATATCCTAGCATGTCGTAAATCAGGCGTTCTAACTGGTCTTCCAGATGCGTACGGTCGTGGTCGTATCATCGGTGACTACCGTCGTGTTGCTCTATACGGTATCGACCGTCTAATGCAAGACAAGCTAGCTCAATTCAAGTCTCTACAAGAGCGTTTTGAGAACGGTGAAGATCTACAGATGACTATGCAGCTTCGCGAAGAGATCGCTGAGCAGCACCGTGCACTTGGTCAAATGAAAGTTATGGCTGCGAAATACGGCTGTGACATCTCTCGTCCAGCTGAAACTGCACAAGAAGCTATCCAGTGGACTTACTTCGGTTACCTAGCAGCTGTTAAATCTCAAAACGGCGCAGCAATGTCTCTAGGTCGTACTTCTACTTTCCTAGATATCTACATCGAACGTGATATCGCTGAAGGTAAGATCACTGAAGTTGACGCACAGGAAATGATCGACCACTTCGTAATGAAACTACGTATGGTTCGTTTCCTACGTACTCCTGAGTACGATGATCTATTCTCTGGCGACCCAATCTGGGCAACAGAGTCTATGGGTGGTATGGGTCTTGACGGTCGTACGCTAGTTACACGTTCAAACTTCCGTTTCCTAAACTCTCTATACACAATGGGTCCTTCTCCAGAGCCAAACATCACTGTTCTTTGGTCTGAGCAACTACCTGAAGGCTTCAAGAAGTTCTGTGCGAAAGTATCTATCGATACTTCATCAATCCAGTACGAGAACGATGACCTAATGCGTCCAGACTTCGAGTCTGATGACTACGCAATCGCATGTTGTGTATCTCCAATGATCATTGGTAAACACATGCAGTTCTTCGGCGCTCGCGCTAACCTAGCTAAGACTCTTCTATACGTTATCAACGGCGGTGTGGATGAGAAACTGAAGATCCAAGTTGGTCCTCAAATGCCTAAGATCACTGACGAAGTTCTAGACTTCGACGATGTATGGGGCAAACTAGACCACTTCATGGATTGGCTAGCTAAGCAATACGTGACTGCACTTAACAGCATCCACTTCATGCACGACAAGTACAGCTACGAAGCTGCACTAATGGCTCTACATGACCGTGACGTTCGTCGTACTATGGCTTGTGGTATCGCTGGTCTATCTGTTGCAGCTGACTCACTATCTGCAATCAAATACGCGAAAGTTAAACCAGTTCGTGACGAAGATGGCGTAGCAATCGACTTCGAAATCGAAGGCGACTACCCTAAATTCGGTAACAACGATGCTCGCGTAGATGACATCGCTTGTGAACTTGTTGAAGTATTCATGAACAAGATTCGTCAGCTTAAGACTTACCGTGACGCAATCCCTACTCAGTCTATCCTAACTATCACTTCAAACGTGGTATACGGTAAGAAGACTGGTAACACGCCTGACGGTCGTCGCGCAGGTGCTCCTTTCGCACCAGGTGCTAACCCAATGCACGGCCGTGACGAAAAAGGTGCTGTAGCGTCTCTAACGTCTGTAGGTAAACTACCGTTTGCTCACGCTAAAGATGGTATCTCTTACACGTTCTCTATCGTACCTAACGCTCTAGGTAAAGATGAAGGTTCACAACGCGCTAACCTAGCTGGTCTAATGGATGGTTACTTCCACCACGAGTCTGGCATTGAAGGCGGTCAACACCTTAACGTGAACGTACTTAACCGCGAAACTCTAGAAGACGCTGTTAAGCACCCAGAGAAATACCCTCAGCTAACAATCCGTGTATCTGGTTACGCTGTACGCTTCAACTCTCTAACTGCAGAGCAACAAGCTGACGTAATCGCACGTACATTCACTGAGTCTCTATAAGATCAGCTGAATTAACACCCTGAGTGATAGAATAAAGGCCGATGCTGTAAAGCATCGGCCTTTTTTGTTTCTTGAACTAAAGTTGTGACATTACGAAAGATTTTGTCTGTGATCTTCCGTATGATGCGCAAAAAGCTTGCAAACATAATATATGAAACTTAGTAAATTAATCGTCCTTGCTCTGCTGTCTCCAGCAGCTATTGCATCCACCAAGTCCACAGTCTCTTTCACTTTAGATAACGATGGTATCTTCGGCGTTGACCAAGATTACACCAACGGTATTTTCCTTTCTTACGCGACAGAAAAACTGCGTGAAGACGCAGAGTGGAATTGGCTCACACTTAATGACAACAGCCAAAGTAACGTAGACAAGATTGAAATCGTACTTGGTCACAAGATGTACACGCCAAGTGACATTGAAGCCGACTACCCGCTTGTTAACGATCGTCCTTACGCAGGCTACCTTCATACCGAAATCAACTATATCTCACTGACTGCAGATAAAGCCGTTCGCTATAACTTCACTATCGGTGCAACAGGTGAAAGCTCGTTGTCAGAGAAAGCACAGGAAATCGTGCACGGTATTACTGGCTCAACCGACCCGCAAGGTTGGGAATACCAGATTGATGATGAAATCGCATTCAGCGTAGGTTACCGCGCATTCAATAAGTTGATGCGCAGCGAAGGTGAAAGCACACAGTGGGAAATCACCAATGTAAACGACATTAATGCGGGTAACTTCCGTAGTGATGTTTCACAAGTGTAATGTTCCGTTGGGGTACAAACCTAGCAAACAGCATCGGTGCGGCAAACATCAGTGTTGAAAGCCCATTCCACGCAAGTATGCTGGCTAAAAGCACCTCTAGCTGGTTCTTGTTTACCGGATTCGAAGGTCGTTACCGCTTTAATGACATCACCATCGAAGGCGATCGCTCTGGTATTCCTGAGCCATCAGATCAATACGATGTTACGCTACAAAACTGGCAAGCGAGTGCCGTCGCAGGTGCCACTTGGTACAACCAAAACTACGGCGCGAGTTTAACCTTTACCGTCAAAACACCAGACTATAAAGAAGCTCAAACCGACGTTTACGGTACTGGTTCCCTCTCTTTATTCGCCTTCTTCTAAAGAAACCCTTATACGGCGTGTGAGTTTTCATTCGCCGTTTTCTTTGCTCATTATCTCGCCAACGAAAGTCCTGTTAGACTGTTTTAACCCTTCAATTTGTAATAAAATAACGGTCAGAATTTATTAAAAATGAGAGCAAAAGATGTCAACAACTGGTCGTATTCACTCGTTTGAGTCATGTGGTACCGTAGACGGACCTGGTATTCGTTTTATCGTCTTCTTGCAAGGTTGCTTAATGCGCTGTAAGTATTGCCATAACCGCGATACATGGGACACGCATGATGGCAAAGAAGTGACGGTTGAAGAGATTATTGCAGAAGCAAAAACCTACCGTCACTTCATGAATGCATCAGGTGGTGGCATTACGTGTTCTGGTGGCGAAGCAATGCTTCAGCCGGAATTTGTACGTGACTTCTTCCGCGCTGCTCAAGCTGAAGGCATTCATACCTGCCTAGATACTAACGGTTACATCCGTAAACACACTGATGTTATCGACGAAGTATTGGATGCGACAGACCTTGTCATGCTTGACCTTAAACACATGAAAGACGAGATCCACCAAGAGTTCATCGGTGTGTCTAACCGTCGTGTTTTAGACTTTGCTCGTTACCTACATAAGATTGGTCAAAAGACTTGGATTCGTTATGTTGTAGTCCCTGGCTACACTGACGAGCCAGAAGCAGCGCACATGCTGGGTGAGTTCATCAAAGATATGGACAACATCGAAAAGGTAGAGCTTCTGCCATACCACAAACTTGGTGCACACAAATGGGAAGCACTTGGTGTTGAATATCCGCTTGATGGCGTCAACCCACCATCAAAAGAAACAATGGATGAAATCCAGTCAATTCTTTCCCAATACCACTCAAATGTGAAATACTAAGCGCATTAGGTTATTGAATAGATTTAAAATACCAGCAGCTTGCTGGTATTTTTTACCTATACGTTGGTGTATGTGTCGTACAAACTAGTCGAACAAACTGATCGGCCTTGTGCCCTATCCAACTCATACTAGACGTATTAGGAATACTAAGTAGTAAGTAAAGCTTACAGGAATAGCGTTGGAATAACACATGGATTGGTTTAATTTCGTTTCGGTCATCATTGTTTGCTGGGTCGCGGTCGTTTATTGCCTTCCCGATTGGAGAAAAGTGGTTTGGCCTAAAATGGAGCAAGAAAAGCCATTCCAACATTTGGTCTTCGCAACACTCTTCTTACTAAGCATTCTGTGGTCTGCCCAGGCCGGTGTGAAAGAAGGGTTACAAATTCACTTTCTTGCGTTGACTACACTAACCATGATGTACGGTTGGCGAATAGCGTTTCTTCTCTGTATCCCTGCCATGATCGTCAATCACTTGATCCACGGCGTACCGCTGTTAATGTTACCAAGCGCATTGGTGCTTTCTGCTCTGGTTCCAATTCTTATCAGCTATCTTATCTTTTGCTAAGTTATCAGTATCTTCCGCGCAATATCTTCGTTTTCATTTTTGTAGCGGGATTCTTCAATGGTGCGCTCACTGGTAGCTCCATTTACTCGTTAACTCTTTTTACCACCTCTCTATCGGTCATTACGACTGGCAAACCATCCAACACAATTACTTTGTTTTTGTCCCATTGCTTGCCTTCCCTGAAGGACTTCTCAACGGAATGTCACTGGCTGTGTTGACGGTTTTCAAACCAGAATGGCTACGAGTCTTCTCAGACCGAGATTATATATACAACCATTACCATAAATAAGCTGTCATCGCCCGTTAACACAGCGTTTTTAAACTGGCTAAATTCAATAATTCTTGCCATTTTTCATATTAAATATGTGTTGAGATCATGTTTCACCTTCGTCCGAAACGTTAACCTAAGCACATTAAAAATGTATTAGATTATTTAGTGAGGTCATCATGGAAATGTCAAACGCTCAACGTTTTGATCCTATCAAACCAGTACAACCTAATGTCTCAACTTGACCCTAGCAATGCGGCAAAATACAAGCGCCTACAAACCATTGTAGAACGTGGTTACGAGCTGCAAATGCGCGAGTTGAACAAAGATTTTGGCTGCATCACTGAAACGGAATGTCGTGAAATCATCGACATTATGGAGATGTACCATGCAATGCAAGAATCAAACAAAATGCTGGATGATGAAGAGCGCGGCAAAGTGGACCAACGTCGTCTTCAGTTCCTTGGCTTTGATATCGCAACGGAAGCGCAGCAAGTGCATTACGTACGCTTCCTAGTGGATTCAGAAGGTCTTTACCCTCAATTCGATAAAGCGGACCATCACTTCAATAGCCAAATGCCAATGCTAGACAAATACCGTCGCATGCTAAAAACTTGGCGCAACTGCCCTCGTCAATACCACTTGTGTGCAAACGAACTGGCGCAAATCTTTAGTGCATAATCCAACAAGTATCTGAAAAGGAGAGCAAAGGCTCTCCTTTTTCTTTTCCCCTGTCACAATTCAGCCTCATTCGTTAAACACGCTTAAGTCTTTCATTCTCTGTAACTTGCACACAAATCACTAATCTCAGTGATTCAAAGCCACATATCTGATTTCTATCGCTCCTATTCACAGCTCAAATTGTTAATTCTCTAAACAGTGATTCAAATGTCACTTTTGCAATAAATTCATAATTGTTAAGCAAAATTGGAAATCCCCGACTAGGCTTAAATTGAGAAAGGGAGTGATTGAAAGGAACTTATCCATCGTTCTTCGTTGCAGTGAAAAAGTGTCCATAAAGCAAAGTCTTTGGTCTTGTCTAGCTTGCCTTCAGTACAAACCAACGTGATAACAGGACGTATAACTTCATACAACGAAGGGCATATCAAGGTTGGGTAAGCCTGCGTCAACGTTCGTCGGTAGACTGACTAGTTAAAGGGGAAAGCGACATGAGTATTTTCGACCACTATCAATCAAGATATGAAGCTGCAAAAGATGAAGAGATGTCGTTACAGGATTTCTTAGCCCTGTGTAAAGACGACAAAAGCGCCTACGCTAACGCTGCAGAACGCCTACTTATGGCTATCGGAGAGCCAGAAGTCATTGATACTGCTCAAGATCCAAGACTGAGCCGTATATTCTCAAACCGTGTCATTTCGCGTTATGAAACCTTCAAAGACTTCTATGGCATGGAAGATGCGATTGAGCAGATTGTTTCTTATCTCAAACATGCCGCACAAGGTTTGGAAGAGCGTAAACAAATTCTGTACTTACTCGGTCCTGTTGGTGGTGGTAAGTCATCACTTGCCGAAAAGCTAAAAGCACTAATGGAAAAAATGCCCGTTTATGTGCTTAGCGCAAACGGCGAACGAAGCCCAGTTAACGATCACCCATTCTGTTTGTTCAATCCAACAGAAGATGGTGAGATTCTCAAGAAAGAGTATGGCATCGAGCATCGTTACCTACGTTCTATCATGTCACCATGGGCGGCAAAACGTCTTCATGAATTTGGCGGTGATATCACCAAATTTAAAGTACTGAAAGTTCGCCCTTCTATCCTTGACCAAGTGGCTATTGCGAAAACCGAACCAGGTGATGAAAACAACCAAGACATTTCGTCCCTAGTTGGTAAGGTCGATATTCGTCAGTTAGAACATTACTCACAAGATGACCCAGATGCCTACAGCTACTCTGGCGCGCTATGTAAAGCGAACCAAGGCTTAATGGAATTCGTTGAGATGTTCAAAGCGCCAATCAAGGTGCTACACCCACTCTTGACTGCAACTCAGGAAGGCAACTTCAACGGGACAGAGGTCTATCAGCGATTCCATTCGACGGTATGATTCTGGCGCACTCAAATGAATCTGAGTGGCAAACCTTCCGTAATAACAAGAACAACGAAGCGTTCTTGGACCGTGTATACATCGTGAAAGTGCCTTACTGTCTACGAGTGTCGGAAGAAGTGAAGATCTACCAAAAACTGCTTGAAAACAGTGAGCTATCTAAAGCACCTTGCTCACCAAGCACACTCGAAACTCTGGCTCAATTCAGTATTCTTTCGCGACTTAAAGAGCCTGAAAACTCGTCCATTTTCTCGAAGATGCGTGTGTATGATGGTGAGACACTGAAAGACACCGATCCGAAAGCGAAGAGCTACCAAGAGTACCGAGATTACGCTGGCGTTGATGAAGGCATGAATGGCCTATCAACTCGTTTCGCATTCAAGATCTTGTCTCGCGTATTCAACTTCGACCAAACAGAAGTGGCTGCAAACCCAGTGCACTTGTTCTACGTGATTGAACAACAAGTAGAACGCGAGCAGTTCCCTTCCGAGATGGCAGAGAAGTACCTCGAATTCTTGAAAGGCTATCTAGTGCCTCGTTATGTCGAGTTCATTGGTAAAGAAGTTCAGACTGCATACCTAGAGTCTTACTCTGAGTATGGTCAGAATATCTTCGACCGTTACGTCACCTATGCAGACTTCTGGATACAAGACCAAGAATATCGCGATCCAGAAACAGGACAACTGTTCGACCGTGCTTCTCTAAATGCTGAACTAGAGAAGATAGAGAAAACAGCGGGCATCTCTAACCCGAAAGATTTCCGAAACGAAATCGTCAACTTTGTGCTTCGCGCGAAAGCCAATAACAATGGTCAAAACCCAGTTTGGACCAGCTACGAAAAACTGCGCACGGTAATCGAGAAGAAAATGTTCTCCAATACCGAAGAACTGCTTCCGGTTATCTCTTTCAATGCGAAAACCTCTTCTGAAGATCAGAAGAAACACGACGACTTTGTCGCTCGCATGATGGAAAAAGGCTATACCGAGAAACAGGTTCGCCTACTTTCTGAGTGGTACCTACGAGTACGTAAGTCATCCTAACCAGTTTGAGTTAGGTCGCTTGTGAAACATGAAGAGGGCTATTTCATGGCGCAATTTATAGACCGAAGGCTCAATGGCAAGAACAAGAGCGCTGTTAATCGACAGCGCTTCTTGAAGCGCCATAAAGAGCAGATTAAAGAGTCGGTAGCTGACGCAGTGAATCGACGCTCGATCACGAACACGGAAACGGGCGAAGACGTCGCAATACCGCACAAAGATATTAACGAACCTATGTTTCATCAGGGTAAAGGGGGCGTACGTGACCGTGTGCACCCTGGTAACGACCAATTTATCACGGGTGATAAAATTGAACGTCCGAAAGGTGGAGGTCAAGGCGGCGGTGCTGGTGAAGGCAATGCTAGCCCCGACGGCGAAGGTCAAGACGAGTTCGTTTTCCAAATCTCAAAAGACGAATATCTCGACATCTTATTTGAAGATTTAGAGTTACCAAATCTTGAGAAGAACCAAATTGCCAAAATCACAGAGTGGAAACCCACCGCGCGGGTTATCAAACTGCGGGTATTCCATCCAACATTGCCGTTGTTCGCTCGCTACAACAATCTCTAGCGCGACGCACGGCAATGACGGCGGGCAAGAAGCGTCTTCTTAATGAACTGGAAGATGAGCTTACTCGCATCAAAAACATCGAGCCCGCTCAGCAGCTTGAAGAAAATCGCCTGAAGAAGGAAATTAAGGATCTGCGCAAGAAAATCGAAAGCGTACCCTTTATCGATACCTTCGACTTACGTTTCAAGAACTATGAGAAGCGTCCAGTGCCATCGAGCCAAGCGGTCATGTTCTGTCTAATGGATGTGTCTGGTTCTATGGACCAAGCAACCAAAGACATTGCAAAACGCTTCTATGTACTGCTTTATCTGTTCTTGACGCGTACCTACGAAAACGTTGAAGTGGTCTTCATTCGTCACCATACCCAAGCGAAAGAAGTCGATGAGCACGAGTTCTTCTATTCGCAAGAAACGGGTGGCACGATTGTTTCGAGCGCACTCAAACTGATGAATGAGATCGTTCAAGACCGCTACCCTGTGGGCCAGTGGAACATCTACGCAGCTCAAGCATCCGATGGCGATAACTGGGCTGACGATTCACCTCGCTGTCGTGACCTACTCGTCAATAAGTTACTGCCAAATTGTCAGTACTATTCATACATCGAGATCACTAAACGTTCCCATCAAACGCTGTGGCATGAGTATGAAAAGCTTTCCGAAGCCTTTCCAAACTTCGCCATGAAAAACATCCGCTCTGTGGAGGATATCTTCCCAGTCTTCCGTGAACTATTCCAAAAAGAAAATACGTAAGGGGGCTAGCGATGAATACCGCAACGACAAACCTTTCGGGGGAAGCCTCGAAAAAACGCAGAGAGAATATGCTGCCAGATGGTCCGGACTGGACATTTGAACTGCTGGAGCGTTACCACAAAGAAATCAAGCGTGTGGCGGAGCATTATCGTCTCGACACCTATCCTAATCAAATCGAGGTCATCACCTCAGAGCAAATGATGGATGCTTACTCAAGCATCGGTATGCCCATCAACTACAACCACTGGTCGTTTGGTAAAAAGTTCATCCAAACGGAGCAGAACTATAAGCACGGCCAAATGGGGTTGGCTTACGAAATCGTGATCAACTCTAACCCATGTATCGCTTACCTGATGGAAGAGAACACCATCACCATGCAAGCACTAGTTATTGCTCACGCTTGTTATGGGCACAACTCGTTCTTCAAAGGTAATTACCTATTCCAAACTTGGACCGACGCCAGTTCGATCATTGATTACCTACTGTTCGCGAAGAACTACATTGCGGAATGTGAAGAGCGTTATGGCGTACATGAAGTTGAACAACTACTCGACTCTTGCCATGCCCTAATGAACTTCGGTGTGGACCGTTACAAGCGACCTGAGAAGATTTCCATCAATGAAGAGAAAGCTCGTCAGGAAGAGCGTGAAGCTTATCTGCAATCGCAAGTGAACGAACTATGGCGAACCGTTCCACAATCGAAAACCAAAGAAGAAGACATCAAAGTGCGCTTCCCGAGCGAAACCCATCGATCGATGTACAAAGCTCGTCAGGAAGAGCGTGAAGCTTATCTGCAATCGCAAGTGAACGAACTATGGCGAACCGTTCCACAATCGAAAACCAAAGAAGAAGACATCAAA
>LZQR01000290.1_pt1 | contig 12836 bp, 13 predicted proteins | sample 768601 | NCBI WGS metagenome assembly LZQR01 (sample SAMN05207299, study PRJNA324521) | oil field metagenome | isolation source: sample BH-FW-24 from oil reservoir | place: India: Bombay High | collected 2015-12-04
TGGCCGTCGCATCGATGTCGGTCACCGCGGATACGGCAACTTCATTGACGTCGGAAACGGCGATCGTGAAGGTTTCTTCCGAGGTTGAGCCATCGGTTGCCATTGGCCGTCGCATCGATGTCGGTCACCGCGGATACGGCAACTTCATTGACGTCGGAAACGGCGATCGTGAAGGTTTCTTCCGAGGTTGAGCCATCGGTTGAAGTTGCCGTCACGATGATGTCGATTGACCCTTCGGATTCCGCATCAAAGCTCGCACCTTCCGCTACACGAACCACGCCGTTTTCGTCCACGGTGAAGCGGCTGTCGTTGACAGCATAGGAAACCGTATCCGAGACATCGGCATCGCTTGCCGACGCCGTGATACCAACTGTGTGCCTGCGGCCGCATCTTCTGCGATTGTGTTTGCCGAGATGTCTGCGTCAGACACGCTGGAAATGTCGAATTCGTCGACATCAGACACCGCTACGGTAAAGGTTTCCGTTGACGTCGAGCCGTCAGAAGACGTCGCGGTCACGGTAACGTTGATGGACCCTTCGGTCTCTGCGTCGAAGCTGGCACCATCGGCAACACGAACCACACCGTTTTCATCGATTGTGAAGCGCGTGTCATCAACGGCGTAAGAAACCGTGTCAGAGGCATCTGCATCTGTTGCCAGGGCCGTGATGCCAACCTGAGTGCCGGCAGTTGCTGCTTCCGAAATCGTGTTATCAGAGGTGTCCGTATCGGTGACGTTTGAAACGGCGCCCTCGTTGACGTCGGAAACGGCAATCGAGAAGCTCTCCTGCGACGTGGAACCGTCAGAGGAGGTGGCAGTCACGACAATGTCAATGGAACCTTCGGTTTCTGCATCGAAGCTGGCGCCATCGGCAACACGGACGACGCCATTCGCATCGACAGTAAAGCGGCTGTCATCGACGGAATAGCTCACAGACGCGGTGATATCCGCGTCACTCGCGTGTGCTGTAATGCCAACCTGTGTCCCGGCAGATGCGTCTTCGGAAATCGTGTTCGTCGCGGCGTCGGTGTCGGAAACGGCTGAGACGTCGTATTCGTTAACGTCAGACACGGCAATCGTGAATGTTTCTTCGGAAGCCGAGCCATCGGAAGACGTGGCGGTTACAACGATGTCGATGGAACCTTCGGTTTCCGCGTCGAAGCTGGCCCCATCCGCAACCCGGACAACGCCGTTTTCGTCCACGACAAAGCGATCGTCATCTACGGTGTAGGACACAGTATCAGACGTGTTTCCATCTTCAGCGAACGCGGTGACGCCGACAGCCGTTCCTGCAGTAGCGTCTTCCGCAACCGTGTTTGTGCTGCTGTCTTTATCTGTAACGGCAGAAATATCCTGCGCGATCAAATCGCCCGAAAGAACATCGCCATCGGCAAACCGGAAGTTTTCAACATTCACGACGGTGTCGGTACCATCGGGAGAACCTGGACGATTGTCCGTAACGGTGAAGATGCCTTCGTTCTCGGTAATCGTGTAGTCAGCGAAATTGCCGCTGTAGACCGCTGTGTCAGTACCCAGCCCACCGTCGATCATATCGTCGCCGGCACCACCCGTCAGCGTGTCGTCCCCCGGGATAACCGCGGCCGCACTGACAAAATCGGAGGTGAACAGGTTTACTGACGTTCCGCCCGGAGGCGTTACCGTTGCATCGAGAACCTCTTGTCCCTGGTTCTCCCAGACCTTGACTACAATGGTGTAGATCTCACCCGGTTCCAGATCAACGTCTGCCCAGCGGGTGGTCGCTGATTGGTGGTAATCGTTGTCGAGATAGTCGGTCTGCGTACCGTTCTGGTTGGTGAACGTCAGTCGGTTGCCATAGGCATCGAAGATCTCGATGGTGGATCCATCGTCCGAGCGGGTGGAGAAACGATAGGTGCCGCCATCTGTGGCGGTGAAGTTGGACGTCAGAATGACACCAAAATCTTCAGGGTTATCAGTTGACCCGCGCGCACCCTGGACAATTGTGTCCAGGTCGAACGCATCCGTCGTTCCCTCGTCGATCAGCGTACCTGAGGAGATGTCGACAGTCTGGCCGGCATCGCCACTGAAGTTGTGGTCATAAACCTGGTAGTGCCAGGTGCCGGACACAGGTGCATTTCACCATAGATCGTGTCATTCCCGGCGCCACCTTCAATCGTGTCGTCACCCGCACCACCTGCAAGAGTATCGGCAGCATTGTTTCCGGAAATCGTGTCGTTGCCATCTGCGCCATCGACGTTGCCACCGTCGGCGTGTGCCACAATGGTATCGTCACCGGAGCCGCCAGTGATGCTGGTTTCAGCGACAGAAACATCGGTGAAGGTCTGGCCGCCGTCTTCGAGCTGATAGTCTTCAGCAACGTCGGTTACTGAAACCGAGAATGCATCCGAAGACGTGGAGCCGTCTGAAGACGTCGCGGTCACCGTCAGAGTGATGTTGGGTTCGCTTTCAAAGTCGAAAGAAGCACCATCTGCAACGCGGACAACGCCGTTTTCGTCCACCGTGAAACGGTTATCGTCTACCGAGTAGGAAACCGTGTCAGTGATGTCGCTGTCGGTCGCAAGAACCGTGATGCCAACTTGCGTTCGGCAGCGGCATCTTCGGTAATCGAATTTGCCGCTGCGTCCGTATCAATTACGGGAGTAATGGCACTTTCATTGATATCGGAAACAGCGATTGTGAAGGTCTCTTTAGAGCTCGATCCATCGCTTGAGGTCGCCGTCACGATAATGGCGATAGAACCTTCGGTTTCTGCATCGAAGCTCGCCCCCTCAGCCACACGGACGACACCGTTGTCATCAACAGTGAAGCGCGTATCGTTCACCGAGTATGAGACAGTATCTGTGACGTCCTTGTCTTCGGCAAATGCGGTCACACCAACCTGGTACCTGCCACAGCATCTTCCGCTACGGTGTTCGCAGAAGTGTCGGCATCGGTAACAGCTGAAATGTCAAACTCATCAACATCAGACACCGCGATGGTGAAGGTCTCTTCCGAGGTCGAACCGTCGGAGGAGGTCGCCGTGACAGTGATATCGATGGACCCTTCGGTTTCGGCATCGAAGCTTGCGCCGTCAGCAACCCGAACCACGCCGTTCTCATCGATAGTGAATCGTGCGTCTCAACGGAGTAGGAGACTGTGTCTGTGGCGTCAGCATCCGTTGCCAGGGCCGTCACGCCAACCTGGGTCCCGGCAGCTACATCTTCTGCAATTGTGTTGTCGGAAGAATCCGTGTCGGTGACAGCGGAGACTGCGCTTTCGTTGACGTCTGAAACGGAAATCGTGAAGGTCTCTTCCGAAGTCGAACCGTCAGTCGAAGTCGCCGTGACGATGATATCGATGGAGCCCTCGGTTTCGGCGTCGAAGCTCGCGCCATCTGCAACCCGAACCACGCCGTTTTCGTCCACCGTGAAACGGGCGTCGTTGACGGTGTAGGAGACCGTGTCGGAGATGTCCTTGTCTTCGGCGAATGCGGTGACACCAACCTGTGTGCCTGCGACAGCATCTTCTGCAATGGTATTGGCAGATGCGTCTGTGTCGGTGACAGCCGTGACGTCATATTCATCAACGTCTGAAACGGAGATCGTGAAGGTCTCTTCCGAAGTTGATCCATCGGTGGAGGTCGCCGTCACGATGATATCGATGGAGCCTTCGGTTTCGGCATCGAAGCTCGCACCATCCGCAACCCGAACCACACCATTGTCGTCAACGGTGAAACGGGTGTCGTTGATCGAATAAGAAACCGTGTCGGTGGCATCTGCATCAGTTGCCAGAGCGGTCACGCCAACCTGCGTACCAGGCGCTCGCATCTTCGGCGATGGTGTTGGCCGAGGAATCCGTGTCGGTGACAGCGGAAACGGCGCTTTCGTTGACGTCGGAAACCGCAATCGTGAAGGTTTCTTCCGAGGTCGAACCGTCGGTCGAGGTCGCCGTCACGATGATGTCGATGGACCCTTCAGTTTCCGCGTCGAAGCTCGCGCCGTCTGCAACCCGAACCACGCCGGTTTCGTCAACGGTGAAACGGGCGTCGTTCACGGAATAGGAGACGGTGTCCGTTACATCTTTGTCTTCGGCGAATGCAGTGACGCCCACCTGCGTACCAGCCGCAGCATCTTCCGCGATGGTGTTGGCGGAAGTGTCTGTGTCGGTCACCGCGGTGATGTCATACTCATCAACGTCTGACACCGAGATCGTGAAGGTCTCTTCCGAAGTCGATCCATCGGTAGAGGTAGCGGTCACGGTGATGTCGATGGACCCTTCGGTCTCCGCGTCGAAGCTCGCGCCGTCGGCAACCCGAACGACACCGTTCTCATCAACCGTGAAGCGGGCATCATCAACCGAATAAGAAACCGTGTCGGTGATGTCCTGGTCTTCGGCGAATGCAGTGACGCCCACCTGCGTGCCAGCTGCAGCATCTTCTGCAATTGTATTGGCAGATGTATCTGTGTCGGTTACGGCGGTGACATCATATTCATCGACGTCGGACACCGATATCGTAAAGGTCTCTTCCGAGGTCGAACCGTCGGTAGAGGTCGCCGTGACAGTGATGTCAATGGAACCTTCGGTTTCGGCATCGAAGCTAGCACCGTCAGCAACCCGAACCACGCCGTTCTCATCGATAGTGAAACGTGTGTCGTCGACGGAGTAGGAGACAGTGTCTGTGGCATCTGCATCAGTCGCCAGTGCAGTTACGCCAACCTGGGTGCCCGCGCTCGCATCTTCCGCGATGGTGTTGGCCGAAGAATCCGTATCGGTAACAGCGGTGACGTCATACTCATCGACGTCAGATACCGCGATCGTGAATGTCTCTTCCGAGGTCGAACCGTCGGTCGAGGTTGCTGTCACGATGATATCGATGGAACCTTCGGTTTCGGCATCGAAGCTCGCGCCATCCGCAACTCGAACGACGCCATTCTCATCAACCGTGAAACGGGGATCATCGACGGTGTAGGAGACGGTGTCCGTTACATCTTTGTCTTCGGCGAATGCAGTGACGCCACCTGCATACCAGCCGCAGCATCTTCCGCGATGGTGTTGGCGGAAGTGTCTGTGTCCTGAATTGCAGACGTAGCGTATTCGTTTTCGTCTTCGACCTTTAATGTGAAGCTTTGCGTGGACTGCGAGCCGTCGGTGGAGGTGGCGGTCACAGTGAAGGAGACAGTCGCTTCGGTTTCAGCGTCAAACACGGCGTCTTCGGCAATGCTGACCACACCCTGGTCATCGATGACGAAGCGCGGGTCGTCTATGGAGTAGGAGACACTGTCGCTCACGTCCCGGTCGGTCGCCACAACAGTGATGCCAGCCTGACTGCCGCCGTCTACACCTTCGGAAATTGTGTTCGCAACAGCGCCGACCGTGCTGATCGGGCTGACGTCGTATTCGTTCACGTCACGGATATTGATCGTGAAGGTTTCTGTCTGCGTCGCTCCGTCGGATCCGGTCGCAAGCACGATGATCTGGTGACTTCCAGCCGTTTCGGCATCGAGCGAACCTGCTACCGTAACGATGCCCGTCTCGGGATCAATGGAGAACAGACCACCCGCATCGTCCAGGAGGCTGTAGGTTACGCTGGCCCTTCTGCGGCGGTTGCGCTTGCCCGAATGCCGGTTGCAGATCCGACTGCTGAATTTTCGTCAACGGCGTTTTCAGTTGCATCGATATCGGTGACCGCAGACAAATCGGAAGCGACGATGCCCGCAGCAAGGTCGTCGTTGCCGTCATCGAAACCTGCGCCTGACTGCACCTGGCCATTCTGGCTACTGAAGGTGCCGTCGCCCGGGTGGTTGCGGAGCCATTCGAATAGGTCTGGTTCGATCCATCATCCAGAGCAGAAGCTATGCTTGCGGACGTGCCGCCGCCCAACGGCAAATCGTCGCTGTTCGACCCTGAAAAGTCCTGTGTGCCGGTTGAATTGTCGGAAGATTGCTCAGCGTATGCATTGACTGCATCGCTGTTTTCAAGCGCAGAAACTCCGTGCCATCATCCTCAAACCCGATACCTTGCGCGCCGGACGATGGGTCTTCCTGTTCGACGTAGCGTTGTTCTTCCTCGTCGCTTCCAAGGTGCAGGTTGGCGTTGACCTGTTCCATGGATTCGCCCATGTCCTGGTCGAGATGATAGTCGTGCGCCTTGTCGAGATGCTCATCTCGATTATCGAGAAGCCCCGAATGCAGGATGCTATCGGAATTCAGGGTCGTCCTGGTTTCCGTAGTGTTACCTTCTGACGAGGTGTTTTCCTGGGTGTCTCGATTCTGAGTGTCGCTTGCCATTTCGGTCGCACGTCCGCACAATTTCCGATAATGCCAATGAACGTCGGCGTCCTTAACAAAGCGCAAAATTCCTCTTGGAATCTGAAGTTTAGTTCTAATAAAATTCGGGAAACACGGCGTAGGGTAAACGCTTTTTAAACCCGATCAGCACAGTTTGAGCGAGTAGCTACACGACTCTGGCCCACATATGCTGAAATCGGTATTTTCATCTTTCTTTTGCCTCGTCTGAGGATCCGGCATTCTCCGTCCGGACGCTGGATTTCTTCGCCCGGATTGCCGCGCGACGTTGTAGTTGCTTCCGTTTTGCAAATATCATGGGGCTGGCGATGCCGCTGGCCATTCTTCAGGTTTATGACCGCGTTCTGCCAAATGCTTCCACCGACACGCTGCTTGTGCTCATCCTCGGGGTGACTGTCGTTCTAATTGCTGATGCCGTCATCAAGGTCTCCCGTACCGCGGTTGTCGGCAGCTCGGGGCAGGGGTTCAATCATCAGGCGCACACCGAACTTTTCCGCCGGGTGCTTGATGCCGAGCCTTCCCAGTTTGCCAAAACGCCTGTTTCCGTACAGGTGCACCAGCTTCGGGCGCTGCAATCGGTTGCAGATCACTATGGCGACCAGAACCGCCTTCTCGCCATCGACCTGCCTGCGGGGGTATCTTCCTGGCAGCGCTCATCTTTATCGCAGGGCCGCTGGCGCTGGTGCCGATCACCTTGCTGGGCATCTTCATGCTGTTTGCCCTCAACAGAAACAAGGTGCTGCAGCAGGTTGTCGCCGACCGGGCGGATCAGGACGATCGCAAATCCGATTTCATCCTGGAGGTACTATCCGGCGCCAAGACCGTGAAGTCCCAGGCGATGGAAGCACTGATCATGCGCCGCTTCGAGCGATTGCAGCGGGCAACGGCAGAGCTCAGCTCCAGATATATGCGCTTGTCCGGCCAGGCGAGGGATGCGTCCGCACTTTTCGGAACCCTCACAACTATCTTTGTGGTCATCTGCGGCGCGTTGATGGCCATCTATGGCAATTTCAGCGTCGGCGGCGTCGCTGCCAGCACACTCCTGTCCGGTCAGTTCGTGCAGCCTTTCCTTCGCGCGATCAACCAGCTGACAGACATGCAACGACTGAAGCACGACTACGCTCAGGTCAATTCGCTCTTCAAGCTGCCGGAGGTTGCGCAGCAGGAGCCTTTGACGGTCGATACCGACGGTTCCATTCACCTGATCAACGTTTCGGTCGAACTGGGTGAAAGCCAGCGCCGGGTGTTCGAGGACATCAACCTGACAATTGAAGCCGGACAATTCGTCGGTTTCCGCGGTGCGGACGGCAGCGGCAAGTCCACACTCATGAAATTGCTGACCGGTGAAATGACGCCGACGACCGGCAAGGTCATGATCGGCGGGCAGGATTATGATGGCCTCCACCAGCATGCGCTACGCAAGACCGTTGCCTATGTCGATAACCAGTCTGCTATCTTCAACGGCACAATCCTTGAAAACATCACGATGTTCGGTGCCGTATCCGACATCGCTCATGCGCGTATGGCGGCAAAGCTGATCGGGCTTGAAAAGGAAATCCATCTCTTGCCGCGCGGTTATGAAACGCAGCTGGGGTCAGACCTGGGCGGCAAGGTTCCTGCAGCTACCTTGCAGCGTATCTGCATTGCAAGGGCATTGGCAGGCGAGCCGAAGATCCTGATCCTGGACGAGGCGAATGCGCAACTGGACCAACAGGCAGAAAAGGCGCTTGTCGATGCGCTGATCCGTCTGAAGGGCTATCTGACGGTTATCATCATCAGCCACCGTCCTTCCATGCTGGCAGTCGCGGATCATCAATACGAACTCAGGGACGGCAGCGTGCATGACCTCGGCACGATGAACGTAACCGGTACACCTCAGAAAATGGGGATGCCGGCGTGAGTAGACCGCTTTTCAACCTTGAAGATGTCCATGCTGCCGACAACGCCGTGCACCGCCAGTGGCGCGATCTGTCGGCCGAACTGGCAGCCGATGGGACCGCCACAGGCCGGCTAGGACTTCCTGATGACGGTGCGGCGCCCGCCGAAAGGTGCCTGATCCCGCTTTTGCGGGAGATGCGCTGGCAGGGAAATGACCGGCTTCTGTTCGAGCATTGCCGCACTTCGACCGGATTGAAACTTTCCAGGTCTTGCGAACCGTCCTCAGCCGCTTGACAGTCAAGACGACACCTTTTCATGGAAGTGCCGGGGAACTGACCCATGCACAGATGCCGTGTCTGCGTGTAACCAGGGACGACGTTCAGGTTCTCGTTGGAAAAACCGGAACGGGTGAGTTTCGCGCCTATTCCGGCCGCCAGGGAGAAGCAATTTCAGTTCCTGCTGCGGATATTCTGAAAAACGAGATCTATCTCGCCGCCGAAGACACTGAGGAACAGGGGCAGGTTCAAAACAACCGAAGCTGGTTCTCGACCGTATCCAAACGGTTCCGGACCAGTATCATCTCCATTCTGGCCCTCGGTTTTGTTCTCAACATTCTCGCTCTTGCACCGCCGTTGTTCATCATGGCGATCTACGACAAGGCAATGGGAGCAAAATCGACTGAAGTGCTTCTGACCATGGCGGTCGGCGTTGGAATCATTCTTCTGTGCGAAGTTGCGCTGCGCAGAATGAAGACATGGCTACAATCCTATCTCGCGGACGGGTTGATGCGATTGTCGGCAACAAGACCTTTGAGCGCATCCTGCATCTTCCATATGCGATGCTGTCCGAAGCACCGATCGGCACTCAGGTCATGCGGCTGCGCTATTTCGACAGCGTGCGCGACATATTCCAAAGTTCGCTGTTCAACGCGATCGTCGATATTCCCTTCACGCTGATCTTCATTGTCGCGATCTTCCTGATCGGCGGACCTGTTGCGCTGCCGCCGCTCGCACTGCTGACCATCTACACGCTGCTGGCCGTTTATGTCCTGCCGAAGGTCCAACGCGAAGTCGCTGCCGTTGGCGAGCAGAAATCGAAACTCAACAGCTTCATGATCGAGACCTTTCGCAACCAGCGGGCTCTCAGGAACCTTTCTGTAGAAGATACCTGGCTGGAGCGATTTTCGGCGCTTTCCACCAACTTCAACAAACTCAACATCCATGCACGTCATATCACGCATGTGCTGCAGACACTGTCGCAGACACTGATGACCATTTGTGGTGTCCTGGTTCTGGGGATCGGGGCAATGCGTGTCATGGAAGGAGAAATGAGCCTGGGCGCCCTGATTGCCACAATGGCCCTCAGCTGGCGGGTTCTGAACCCGATGAACCAGGCATTTCTCAGCATCACGCAGCTCGCGCAGAGCCGCACGGTGATCGAACAGATCAACAACCTCATGAAGGTGCAGCTCGAGCGCGAGCCGGGGCATCTGCCGAAAATCACACGTGACATTCGCGGTGATCTGAAAGTGTCCTCACTTGTCCTCAGGTATCCAGGGGCAACGGAAGCCTCGCTGAAGGGCCTTGAGCTGACAGTGAAGGAAGGCGAAACCGTTGCCATCACGGGCCCGAGCGGCTCGGGCAAGACCGCGTTGTTCCAGGCTGTCATCGGCTTGTTCCAGCCCCAGGTGGGTTCCATCCTGTTTGACGGTCTGGATGTGCGCCAGCTGGATACCGCAGAGTGGCGCTCCTCCATTGGCTATGCACCCGACGATCTCGACTTCTTTTACGGCACGGTAAAACAGAACCTGCTGATGTCGGATCCGGGCGCCACCGACGAACGTCTGATCGAGGTTACCGGTAAACTTGGCTTGCTGTCCTACCTGGAGGAGAACTTCAACGGACTTGAAACGCGCCTCAATGGCGAGGTCCTGAAGCAGATCCCGGACAACATGAAGCAACGCATCGTTTTGGCCCGTGCCTTCGTGAAGGCGGCACCGCTCTATCTGTTCGACAATCCGGGAACGCATCTCGATTTCGAGGGCGACAAGAAATTCATGGCGATGATCGAGGAACTCAAGGGCAAGGCGACCATCCTCATCAACACCCAGCGTCCTAGTCACATGAAAATGGCCAACCGGGTAGTCGTGCTCAGAGGTGGCCAGATTGCGATGATGGGGCCACCGGAACAAGTAGTACCGGCACTCATGGGACAGACCGCGAAAGCCGGATAGGCAGCTTTCCTACCGAAGATACCAAAAAGCCCGCCGGGTTGCTCCGACGGGCTTTGTTATTTGGTGGTGCCGCTTCTTAGAAGACGGATTTACCGCTTTCACGGTTGCATCAACAACCTTGTCGATTTCAGCTTCAGAAATGCACAGGGGAGGGGCGAACCCCAGGATGTCGCCCTGCGGCATCGCCCGGCCGATGACGCCTTCCTTCAACAGGCTGCTGCAACCTGTGGGCCGGTTTTGCTTGCCGGATCGAGATAGGTTCTGCTGGCCTTGTCCGATACAAATTCGATCGCGCAAAGCAGACCGTCGCCGCGGATGTCGCCAACGTTGGCGTGATCTCCGAGCGCATTCGTAAGTGCATTCTTGAAGTAGGCACCTGCGACCCGGCATTCGCCACCAGGCCGAGACTGTCGATAAGCTTGAGGTTCGCAACACCGGCTGCGGCACCGATCGGGTGTGCGGAATAGGTCCACCCATGGCCGATCGGACCAAATTCGTCGGTACCGTCCTCCAGCACCTTCCAGACCTTGTCGGAAACGATGGAGCCGGACAGGGGAGCATATGCCGATGTCAGGCCTTTTGCGATGGTGATGAAATCCGGCTGAATACCGTAGTGGTCTGAGCCGAACATCGTGCCGAGACGTCCAAAGCCTGAAACAACTTCATCTGCGATCAGCAGAATGTCGTGTTTCTTGAGCACGGCCTGAATGGCCTCCCAGTAGCCGCTTGGGGGCGGTACGATCCCGCCCGTACCAAGGGCTGGTTCGCCAATGAAGGCTGCAATGGTGTCAGCGCCTTCGCGTTCGATCAGGGCTTCCAGGTCAGCAACGCAATAGGCAACAAATTCGGCTTCGGACTGGGAAAGGTCTTCCCTGCGGAAATAGTCGGGCGCGACCGTGTGCAGAACCTGTGAAAGCGGCAGGTCGAACTTCTTGTGAAACAACTCGAGGCCCGTCAGAGAACCGGTCATCAGGCCCGAGCGTGATAGCCGCGCCAGCGCGAGATAATCTTCTTCTTCTCCGGGCGGCCGAGAATGTTGTTGTAGTACCAGACCAGCTTGATGTTGGTTTCGTTCGCATCCGATCCGCCCAGTCCGAAATAGACCTTGGACATGTGGTCGGGCGCTCGCTCCATCACCATTTGTGCAAGCGTGATGGAGGCTTCGGTGCCGTGGCCGACGTATGCGTGGTAATAGGCCAGTTCACGAGCCTGCTCTGCAATGGCGTCAGCAATTTCGGAACGGCCATAGCCGACGTTGACGCAATAAAGTCCGGCGAATGCGTCAATAGTTCGGTGCCGTCACGATCTTCGATATAGACACCGCTGCCACCGGTGACGATCCGGTTAGGGCTCTCTCCGCGCGCATGTTGGGCAAGATGGGTCGAGGGATGGAAGAAGTTCTCTCTGTCCCAGGCATCCAGTTGGTCGTTCTTGAGCATATTCAAGTCCTTCTAGTGTTGGTTGGGCCAGGTCAGCTCCAGTCCCGGCAGACGTATTTGATTTCGGTGAAGGCCTCCAGTCCGTAGCGGGCACTTTCGCGGCCAAGGCCGGATTGTTTCACGCCTCCAAAGGGGATCGGATAGCCGGTCACTTTTGTGCGATTGACGGCAACCATGCCGTATTGAAGCGCGCGGCTTGCACGGTAGATGCGGCGCGGGTCCTGCGTGTGGAGATAGGCGATAAGGCCGTATTCGGTGTCGTTTGCCCGTGCGATGGCGTCCTCCTCCTTATCGAAGGCTGCCAGGGCTGCCACCGGACCAAATGTTTCTTCCCGGAAAATCGATGCATCAGCGGGAACATCCGCCAGAACGGTCGGCTGAAAAAACAATGGGCCGGCCGTGTGACGGTGGCCACCGGTGAGGAGGCGCGCACCTCGTGCGAGTGCATCTCGAACGTGGTCCTCCTGCTTGGCAACCGCCCGCTCATGCATCAGCGGTCCGATATCAGGATCTTCAAGCCCAGGTCCGACTGACAAGGCTTCAACACGGTTGGTGAAGGCTTCGCAAAACGCCTGGTAGACCGGTCTTTCAACCAGAATGCGATTTGCCGCGAGGCAATCCTGACCGGATGTTGCGAATTTTGCGGCGATTGCCTGATCGACGGCATGGTCAAGATCAGCATCTGCAAACACGAGGAAGGGGCGTGACCGCCGAGTTCCAGCACAAGTCGTTTTACAGTCTGAGCACCCTGCGAATAAAGAAGCCGTCCTATACCCGTCGATCCGGTGAAGGAAACCGCCCTGACGCGCGGGTCTGACATCCACGGCTTCACCGGATGTTGCGAATTTTGCGGCGATTGCCTGATCGACGGCAGGTCAAGATCAGCATCTGCAAACACGAGGAAGGGGGCGTGACCGCCGAGTTCCAGCACAAGTCGTTTTACAGTCTGAGCACCCTGCGAATAAAGAAGCCGTCCTATACCCGTCGATCCGGTGAAGGAAACC
>LZQR01000291.1_pt1 | contig 12784 bp, 18 predicted proteins | sample 768601 | NCBI WGS metagenome assembly LZQR01 (sample SAMN05207299, study PRJNA324521) | oil field metagenome | isolation source: sample BH-FW-24 from oil reservoir | place: India: Bombay High | collected 2015-12-04
TCCCATCCGGCAAGCTCACCACTGGCAATCACTTCTTGCTGTTGTGTCGACCATACCAACCATGGAATGGTACTTTGTTGTTCGCTACTCAGCCGAACGTCAGAAACTCGCTCACTGATTCCTCCAAACGATCATTACTCGCCAGTAGCGCCACAATTTGTCGCTGATCGGCGTAAGCAACCAGTTCGTCCAGATGTTCCCATCCGGCAAGCTCACCACTGGCAATCACTTCTTGCTGTTGTGTCGACCATACCAACCATGGAATGGTACTTTGTTGTTCGCTACTCAGCCGAACGGTCAGAAACTCGCTCACTGATTCCTCCAAAACGACGGCGAACGACAGTCACCGTTTCTCTATCTGTACTTTGTAAAAGGCTACGGAGGCGTACTCGGGATTCATCCACCAGTACTTGAACATCCAGCTCAAAGAAAGCGCTGTCGACTCCTAAGTAACCTTTGGCATTTTTCTTTACGTCATCGCTTAAGCCAGCTAATTCTGACTCAGACAAAAATTCATCTACGCTGTCCCAACCATCAAAAGGACGCTTTTCTATCAATTGCACCGCATCGCTGCTGCTAAGGCCCGGCGTAAACATTGCCACCAAAATAGGCGCTTGTTCGATTCAATGGTATTGATGTTCAAGCGCCAGTCATCGCTAGGGAGCGCACAAACCATTGGGGCTATCTTCTGGTAGATATCGCCACTCACTTGGTAAACCGCACGTAACTCACTCGCATCCGCCATCCAACCATTTGGTGGTAAGTATTGCGGTTTCATTGCTTCATAAGTGCTGTCTTCAACACCAGCCGTAGAACGTACCGTGCTGTCACTATCGACATATTCCCAAGTCGAGTCTGCAATCACTTCAGCTTGATAAGGTTCAACGTCTTTCTCTTCCATCAATCGTTGGAAGACTTGTACTAAGTATGGACGATTTGTTGAATCCCCGGAGGTTGTACACTCGCTAACACGTTCAAATTGAAGCAGGCTTGTTTATCGATGATGCGGCCAGCGGCTTGACCATAATCCAACGGGTAGACCTGCTCTTTTATCGCCCAAGGCTGACTTAAGTTGATGTTATCGTCGTCTTCATAGCTCTGTTCGATACCAATCTCAGCCAACGCTTCTACCCCCAAGCTATACCAGTAGCTTGTTGATAATTAATTTGATTCGAACCACGCTGAAACTGCAGAAACAATCGCTCTGACATGCTTGCGGCTATCGTGGTCATGATGGCAAGTAACATCAGCACGATAAGGAGCGCGACCCCACGTTGACGATTAGCCATTACTGCCTCCTGATGAATTACCACCACCAGAGTTATCTTGACTACTTGATACCAGTTTTCCATTTGGTGTCAGGTAAGTACGAGAGATCTCACCGTAGTCTTTCAGCTTCAATACCACAGACACAGCTTTAGGTAACTCACTGCCGTTTTCCCACTTTTTCTTCCACGACTTTCCATCAAAGAAGCGCATATCGAACTCTTCGACATTGGTAAGCAATGACGTCACAATACCTTCTTGCCCTGTTGGCGTATCTGGGTAGCGCCACCACACACGTTGCAGTACTTCATCTTTAATGCGATAGCCCACTTTCGTGACTTCACCACGTGGAAATTGCTGTTGTGGGTTGTGCCAACCCAAACGCGCGAACAGCACGCCTTTCGTATCCGAATCCAACAGGTATTCTGACCAAAAAGCAGCTGCTTTGATGCTCTTCGCCATTGTTGCGAACATGGCGCATGGCCATCTGACGGAAGTCACTATCCATCATCACCATCGCACGCTGCAGTTCATTCAAGCGTTGAGTACGTTCTTGCGACAGAACATTACTGCGCTGCACTTGCGATACGACTTGGTAAGCGGCCACGCTCATGCTGGCAAAAATCGCAATCGAAACCAGTACCTCAATCAAGGTAAAACCTCGATTTGATTTCATTGTTGGCGCCTTATATCGCTTATTACTCAGCAACATAACTTCTCACCGTGACCACAGGGCTCGCTTCTTTCTCAGTTGCGACGCTGACATCAAATGCTTTCAGCAATGGCTGCACAGTGGCAACAGGAGTGACCTTCCAATACCAAGTACGCCCTGCCAACTCTTCAGTGCCTTTTGTAGCTTTGAGTTTTTCCGTCGAGAGCATCACATTGGCCATTTGGTTATCCACAACCATGGCTGCAAACATTTTTTCTTCTAAATAACTGACGGTATTGATGTGCTGGCTCACGGAGCGAATCACACTGATCGCAGCAGTAGCAAAAATCGCCAGTGCGACTAGCACCTCAAGTAGCGTCATACCTCGAGCATTGCGGTGCGATGAACCAATACGGCTTGGCTTAGAATATTGAGTTGTCATCGTCTTCCGCTTCTTCTCCAGGTGCTAACAATCTGATTTCACCTGTTTCTTTGCCAATGATTCGCCAGCCATCATTGAACGCATCCCCTTCTTCAGGAAAGAAAGATAAGGTGAATGGCGTAATTTCAGCACTTGATAAAATGAACACTTGAGGTGGTTTCACTTTCTTCTTTTTCTTGTCCTCCAGCTCGGCAAACATGTCTTCATCAAACAGCGAGCCGGGCTCGAACAATCGGTCATCGTCACCCCAGGCGCCACCGCCTAATTCCAATTGCACTGAGATATCCCCTTCGAGCTTTGTATCGCTTGGGATTTGCTTTAACTCAAGTGGTTGCCAACCGTCTTGGGTCAGGCTCAACAAAGTGTAGGTAGATTTAACGTCATCAACACGTAAGCCAAAGTCTTTACCACTTAGTACCGCTTCTTCATTAAGCAGCTGTAGGCGCTGGAAAAAGCTTTGAGCATATTGTTTGGAAAGGTCTTTTTGACTGGTAGGCAAGGTAGCGATCACCGCAACGGCGGTAAGAGATAACAAAACCAGCACCAATAGAATTTCTATCAATGTAAAACCGTAGATGTTTTGCATTTTCTTCATTAGTGCTGGTTTAAGTTAGAGCTTATTGGAAATCTTGCATGTTCCAGTTGCCGATATCCGATGCAGGACCTTCACCGCCCTCTTGGCCATCCGCGCCTAAAGTAAAGATATCAATCGTGCCATTGTCACCAGGGCTCAGGTATTGGTACTCATTGCCCCATGGATCAGATGGTAGACGCTTGATGTAACCACCATCGCGGTAGTTACGTGGCTCTGGGTTAGAGGGCTTGTTCACCAACGCATCTAGACCTTGGTCCGTTGTTGGGTAAACGCTGTTATCCAGCTTGTACATGTCCAACGCATTCTCCAACGCCACGATGTCAGTAATCGCTTTTTGTTGGTCTGCTTTTTCTTTGTTGCCTAGTAGGTTAGGAACAACCACACTTGCCAAAATACCTAGGATAACCACAACAACCATCACTTCTAGAAGTGTAAAGCCTTGTTGTTTACTGCGTTTAAATTTCATTATTTTCTCCGAAAGTTAGATTCAAGCCATGTCATTAGAAGACACGACTTAACTCGAATTTTATCCGCTCATCAAGTTATTCATTTCCAACATTGGCATCAATGTCGCCATTACGATGAAAAGAACGAGACCAGCCATCAATGCTATCAGCACTGGAGTGAAGATCCCTAAGGCGATATTCACTGTAGATTCAAAGTTTTGGTCTTGGTTGTCCGCTGCACGTGTCAACATGCTTTCAAGCTCACCACTCTGCTCACCACTGGAAATCATGTGTAGCATCATTGGTGGAAATAAGCGAGTTTGGTCGAGCGCTTTACGCAGACTTGCCCCTTCACGCACGTTGTCTGCCGCCACTAACACTTGTTGTTTACATAACGGTTCGACATAACGTCAACTGCAACACGCATGCCTTCAAGAATAGGAATCGCACTTGAAGTACAAATCGATAAGGTGCGAGCAAATCGTGAGGTATTCAGACCGCGAGAAATCTTACCAATCAGCGGTAAGCTAAGAATTTTTTGGTCCCAAGCCAAGCGAAAATTTGGTTTCTGTAGTGCCAGTTTTAAACCGTAAAAGAACACCACAAAGACAACGAAAATGATTAAGCCCCATTCTTGGACAAACTCACTCGCAGACAATAGCATTTGCGTCGACTGTGGTAGCTCCTGCCCCATTTGAATGATTGGCTCAATGATTTTCGGCACCACTGAAGACAGCAGCAACGACACAATACCCACCGCAAACACCACCAGCACAACTGGGTAAATCATGGCTTGCAGCAACTTAGAACGCATCTTTTGGCGGTTTTCTACATAATCAGCCAATCGTTCTAACACTGTGTCCAAGTGACCAGATTTTTCACCCGCAGCAACCATAGAAAGGTAAAGCTCATCGAAAACATACGGGTAATCACCCAAACTGTCTGCCAGAGGGTAACCCTCAGTGACTTTGAGCGCACGGCCGCAATCATCGAGCGAATGCGTGGTTTTCAGCCTGCTCTGAAACGGCTTTCAAACACTCTTCCAATGGCATGCCAGATTGCACAAGCGTTGATAGCTGACGCGTAATTAGGGCGAGCTCTGCGGTTTTAATACCACGTTTGAATCCAACTGATGCACCTGAAGACCTCGCAGCTTTGGCTTTGGCTTCCATCACCTCTACAGGGATCATGCCCTGTTCTTTTAGGCGTTGGCGCACTTGACGAGCATTATCCCTTCAATGGTGCCTTTCTTTTGTTTGCCTTTCGCGTCTAGCGCTTTGTATTCAAATGCTGCCATTACGCTTCCTTGGTCACTCGCATCACCTCTTCAAGAGAAGTGATACCACGACTGACTTTGCTTAGGCCATCGCTGCGAATGCTTGGCGAGTGTGCTCGTACGGCTTTTTCAATTTCTTGTTCACCCGCTTCACTGTGGATCAGTTCTTGAACTTTCTCATCCACCATTAGAAGTTCGTGAATACCAGTACGACCGCGGTAACCTTTTTGGTTACACACTTCACACCCTTTTGCTCGATGCAGAACCAGCGATTCGTGCTCTTCCAGACCGAATAATTTCTTCTGTTCTTTATCCGCTTCGTATGGCTCTTTACAGTCAGAACAAAGGGTTCGAACTAGGCGCTGTGCTAACACGCCCAATAGCGAAGAAGAGATCAGGAAAGGTTCAATACCCATATCGCGCAGTCGAGTAATAGCACCCACAGCCGTGTTGGTGTGTAGTGTCGACATAACCAAGTGACCAGTCAAAGAGGCTTGCACCGCAATCTGTGCTGTCTCTAAGTCACGGATCTCACCGACCATCACTACATCCGGGTCTTGACGAAGAATCGCACGCAGACCTCGCGCAAAGGTCATATCAACCTTAGGGTTTACCTGTGTTTGGCCGATGCCATCAATATCGAATTCGATAGGATCTTCAACAGTCAGAATGTTGCGTTCATTGCTGTTGATCTCTTGCAAGCCCGCGTACAAGGTCGTCGACTTACCCGAACCTGTCGGACCGGTCACCAAGATGATGCCGTGAGGACGACCAATCAAGTGACGGAAGTTGTCATGCACTGAAGGCGTCATACCCAAACTATGCAGATCAAGACGAGTGGCGTTCTTGTCCAGTAGACGCATTACCACACGCTCACCATGCGATGAAGGCATGGTCGATACACGCACGTCCACCGCACGACCACCGATACGCAGTGAAATACGACCATCTTGAGGTACGCGTTTTTCAGCAATATCCAGCTTCGCCATAACCTTCACTCGAGAAACCAGCAAAGGTGCCAGCTTGCGGCTCGGGGTTAAGACTTCACGCAATACACCATCGACACGAAAACGAATTGACAGGGTTTTCTCGAACGTTTCGATATGAATATCCGATGCCCCTTCTTTGATCGCTTCACCGAGCATGGCATTGATCAACTTGATGATTGGCGCATCATCTTCAGACTCTAGCAAGTCCTCATCATGCGGCAGCTCTTCTGCCAATGAGAAAAAGTCGTCACTGTCTGCACCAATGTCTTCCATCAACTGACGAGCTTCAGAAGAGTCGCGCTGATAAGCTTCAGTTAGCTTTTTATCGAACGCTTCTTTGTCCATCGGTTGAGGAATAAAGTTTTGTTTCAGTACACGGCGTACTTCAACCAAAGCCGCAGGATTGAGCGGCTCGACGTAATACAGGATTGGAGGGCGCTCAGGGTGCTCCGTCTCCCAATACCAGTTTAAAGCGGTTGGCAAAACTGAATGGCAGACGGCGCATGCTTGGCGCTGTGTCTAACATATCAACCATCATTCTTTACCATCTGATCAATGAACGCTTGGATTTCAGCAGGGTGCTCACGCTCACGACCAAATTCAGGTATCACCGGAATATTGGAATCATCCATCAGTTTCAAACCCTCCTGCGCTTTGTATAGCTGCTCAGCACGCATAAAGTTGTATTTACGCTGAGTAATGCCGTCTGCCGTCATGCCTTCACGAATAATCGTCGGTTTGATAAACACCATCAAGTTTCGCTTATAAGTTGAAGTGCTGGTTGATTTGAACAACTGTCCGATGACTGGGATATCACCTAGTAGTGGAACCTTTGACTCACTTTCTTGAGCCTGCTCGTCGACTAATCCCCCAAGCACTAGCATTTGACCGTCTTCAATCATTACTGATGTGTTGAGCTGACGCGTACCAAAACGAATGTCTACTGCACCATTTGCACCCAACACGTTAGACACTTCTTGTTCAATATTCAATTGAACTGAGTTCCCTTCGTTGATTTGAGGTACCACTTTCAGCTTAATACCGACCTCTTTACGTTCCACCGTTTGGAATGGGTTGTCGTTATTTGAGCCTGCCGTCGAGCCTGTAAGTACAGGTACTTCTTCACCGACAACAAACGACGCCTCGCCATTATCCATTACCGTAATACTCGGAGAGGAAAGAATATTTGAGTTGGTATCCGATGAGACAGCACTGATCAACGCGGTCCAGTCCCCCATCACAATACTCATCGCTGCACCATTTACACCACTAAGAGCGGATGCTAGGGTCGAATAGTCACCTTTCACTGTCGTATCTTCGTAGTACTTAATCTCACCAGAATCTGAGTCACGAATCGGTTTCTTTTCAGTCGTATCTTTCGCTTCTTCCAGACCAACCATCACCTGACCAATCGGTGCACCACTGTTGCCGTATTGGATAACTGCACCCGTTTCCAACGAGCCCCACTGAACGCCAAGTTGGATGCCGTCACTTTCTGACATCTCAACGATCAAAGCTTCGATCAGAACCTGTGCGCGGCGAATATCAAGCTGAGAATAATGTCTTGCAGTGCCATCATGATATCTGGCGGAGCCGTCAAAACTAGCGAGTTAGTTGCTTCATGAGCGGCAATCACCACTTCACCACGTTGTGAACTTGATGCGCCTTTTTGACCTGCTTGCTTCTCAGCCTGTAGGTTGTCAGATACGCCTTTTAGTACATCAACTAGGTCTTCCGCTTTCGCGTACTTTAGGTAAACCACGCGGTTATTGCCTTTGGTCGCCATTTCAACGTCAAGTTGACGAATCAAACGCTTCAGGCGCGCACGAACTTTAGGGTCACCAGAAATCAGGATGGAGTTAGTACGCTCATCCGCTACGATTTTTGGCTCTAGGAATTCAGGTGTGCTCTTTTGGTTGGTCGTTTTGTTCAGGGCATCAACGATACGCACCATCTCAGAAGCAGACGCATTACGCAGCTCTACGACTTCGATTTCTTTGTCGCCCGCTTGGTCAACGCGCTTGATGATTTCCGCTAGGCGGTTTACTACCGCAGCACGACCCGTGATCAAGATGATGTTAGCTGGATCGTAGTGCACCACGTTACCGGCACCTGCGTTATCAATCAGTTGACGCAGTAGCGGAGAAAGTTCACGAACCGACACATTACGCACCGCAACCACACGGGTAATCACGCTGTCGCCTTGCGCACTGTCATCACCCAAAACCGGGATTGCTGACGTTTTTGAATCTTTCGCTTTGATGACTTTCAACACACCATTGTCCATTTCGACAACGGCATAACCGTACACTTCCAGAACGTTCAAGAAGAAGCTGTAGTACTGCTTTTCGTTAAGAACGTCGTAACTACGTACGTCAATCTTACCGCGCACAGACGGGTCAACGATGATGTCTTCTCTAGATTGCGACCAACAATATTGATGAATTCTTGAATATCAGTGCCTTTGAAGCTGGCACTAAACTCGTTCGCCATTGCACCCGGAGTGCAGAGTAGTGTCCCTGCAAGTAACCAAGTACTTTTGCTAAACCAATGTTTCACGTATGTCTCCCTGAACTTACGCAGCTTGCCTAAGTATTACAATTGGATATAGATGTCGTACTGCTGGCCATCGCGCTCAACAGTCAAATTCAGTTCTTGCGGATCGTTCATCACTTGCATCAGTTCTACTGAAGATGAAGGATCACTTAAATCGATCCCATTTAATTGCACCGCAATATCACCAGGTTTTAGACCGACATCATTAAACAACGCCGCATCACGACCTGGTGAGACGCGATAACCGACGATTCCTCCATCCTTTTTGACTGGAGAAATGTTGATGTACTTGAATACGCTTTGCGGATCTTTGGAAATCTCCGCACGAATTTGGTCGACCTTCTCACTCACCGCTGATGATTTATCCGCTTTCGCCGCTTGCGGGCGGGCTGCTGGACGTGTTTCAGACAGTTTGCTGTACTCGATACCTTCGAGCATTAGGGTTTCATCACGACCTTGGTTGTCGATGATCACACGATCGACCAATACCGCTTTTAATTCTGCACGTGTGCCGTCAATTTCTTCGCCGATACCATAAGTGGCTTGCTTACCTCGATTGGCGATCACCGCTAGGCTCGTTTTTGCATTGCTGCTCGCAACTGCACCAGCAAGTGTTAGGTTTAAGCGAGTTTTAGGCGCATCTTGCACGACAGGTTGTTCTACTACGACCGGCTTTTGCTCGGTGTACTTTCCGAACAAGTTCGCATTTTGAAGGGCATTGAAATCAATCTCGTCCTTTTTATTCGTAGACGCAACAGCACCTGCTGATGGCTTCCATTGAGTCACATCAGAAGTTTGAGGCATTGCTAGCCACACCACTTTACCCAATATCCAGCCTGTCATTGCTATAAATAGACAAGTTAAGAACAAACTAAGTTTCGCTTGTATGGTGTGATTGTTGGACTTAATCTGAGCCAGTAGCGGGCTGCTTGCTAATCCTGCACTTAGCTCTAAACGCTTCACTGAATTGATTCCTTTATTCTGACGTCGGTCGACCTTAAGTATAAGTAGAGAGTGTCGACTCTATCTTGCTAAATTTGCAATAAAATTACTACTCAACAAAGAGCAGTGAACTATATCACAAGTTCCTTTTCATACCTTTTTCTTATGCCGTTTTTGCCAACTCCCTTGAAAAAAACAGCCTTGGCTCCATCTGTAGGTGAATAATCCACCAGTCACTGCCTTATTATTGCAGTGATTAGATAGTGTAGAGTCGTATGAGTTCCGCAAATGAAGCCGTAAGGCTAGATAAATGGCTATGGGCTGCCAGATTTTATAAAACCCGCTCCATCGCACGCAATATGGTCGATGGCGGTAAAGTCCACTATAATGGGCAACGAAGCAAACCAAGCAAAATCGTTGAGTTGGGCGCTGAGATTCGTCTTCGCCAAGGTAATGAAGAGAAGACGGTGATTATCGAGAAAATCTCTGATCGTCGCATGGGCGCACCAATCGCTCAAACGCTCTATCGTGAAACTGACGAAAGCGTCAGCCAACGCGAAGAGTTCGCGAAACAGCGTAAACTCAACGCCCACAACCCAAGTCCGGAACGCCGCCCAGATAAGAAGCAGCGCCGTGACATCATTAAGTTCAAACACCAATAAAAGCCGGAATTACCGACGAGGAAAGCACTCCATGGCAAATAATGTTTTAAACCGCTACCTATTCGAAGATCTTTCAGTACGTGGCGAGTTGGTTCAATTGGATGAAGCATACCAACGTATTATCTCCAGCAAGGAATATCCGGCAGCACTGCAAAAACTGTTGGGTGAGCTACTCGTTTCAACCACTCTTTTAACGGCAACTTTGAAGTTCGAAGGCTCAATCACTATCCAACTACAAGGTGATGGTCCTGTATCACTGGCTGTAATCAATGGCGATCACGATCAGAAGATCCGTGGCGTTGCACGTTGGGAAGGCGACATTGCGGATGACGCAAGCCTGCACGACATGATGGGTAAAGGCTACCTAGTGATCACTATCGAGCCGAAGAGAGGCGAACGTTACCAAGGTGTCGTTGGCCTAGAAGGTGAAACACTGGCTGACGTTATCGAAGGCTACTTCGCAAACTCAGAGCAGTTGAAGACGCGTCTGTGGATCCGTACTGGTGAACACGAAGGTAAAGCTCACGCAGCAGGCATGATGATTCAGGTAATGCCAGACGGCACAGGTACACCAGAAGACTTCGAGCACCTAGAGCAATTAACAGCAACCGTTAAGAACGAAGAACTGTTCACTCTACCGGCAAACGAACTGCTTTACCGCTTGTACAACCAAGATTCTGTTCGTCTATACGAACCGCAACCAGTGGAGTTCCACTGTGGCTGTTCTCGTGAACGTAGTGGTGCAGCGATCATTACCGTTGAGCGTGCTGAAATTAATGACATTTTAGCGGAAGAAGGATCAGTTTCTTTACATTGTGATTACTGTGGCACGTCATATTCGTTTGACGAAGCTGAGATCACTGAGCTGTATGCACAAGCTGCTCCAAAGAAGAAAACACTGCATTAATTTTCATAGCTTAACAAGCTTGTAATTTACCCTTCAAAAGGCCAGCATCATGCTGGCCTTTTTGTGATCAAACCCTCTAATTACCTAGCCTCAGACGTAATAAAGCAACCGCTTAATTTTAAATAATTAATAATTCTTTTCCCCTAGCGCAAAGGTTTGCGCCCACGATAAACTATTCGCACCAATATGTGACGGGTTACCTAAAGCCTTACTTAAATCATGGGTATTTTTGAGCTATATCCCTGTTTTATCCCCACCCCGTTGCTAGCATGGTGAGCAGATAAAAATTAAAACATTCTTACAAAATCCCTACAAAAATCCTTATAAGGAGCACCTATGACCGTTATGGAACATACAAAGGCTGCAACAATTGATCTGACCAAACACGGACTGCATAACGTTAAAGAGGTTGTTCGCAACCCAAGCTACGAAATGCTGTTTGAGGAAGAGACCCGTGCTGACCTAACAGGTTATGAACGTGGTGTGGTTACAGAACTCGGCGCGGTTGCCGTAGACACTGGTATCTTTACTGGTCGCTCACCAAAAGATAAGTACATTGTAAAAGATGCAACGACAGAAGAGCACATGTGGTGGACTTCTGACGCAGTGAAAAACGACAACAAACCAATCAACAAAGAAGTATGGGACGACCTAAAAGAGCTAGTGACCAACCAGCTTTCAGGTAAGCGTCTATTTGTGATTGACGGTTATTGTGGTGCAAACCCAGACACTCGTTTGAGCATTCGAGTGATCACCGAAGTAGCGTGGCAGGCGCACTTCGTGAAAAACATGTTCATCCGCCCAACAGAAGAAGAGTTGGCGACGTTTGAACCTGACTTCGTGGTAATGAACGGCGCGAAGTGCACGAACGACAAGTGGGAAGAACAGGGTCTGAACTCTGAAAACTTTACTGTGTTCAACCTAACAGAGCGCATGCAACTGATCGGCGGTACTTGGTACGGCGGCGAAATGAAGAAAGGCATGTTCGCAATGATGAACTACTTCCTTCCGCTGAAAGACATCGCATCGATGTACTGTAGTGCAAACATGGGCCAAGAAGGCGACGTAGCGGTTTTCTTCGGCCTGTCTGGCACAGGTAAAACTACCCTATCTACCGATCCTAAACGTGCACTGATTGGTGATGACGAGCACGGTTGGGATGACGACGGCGTATTCAACTTCGAAGGCGGCTGTTACGCGAAGACCATCAAGCTATCGAAAGAAGCCGAGCCTGATATCTACAACGCAATCCGCCGCGATGCTCTATTAGAAAACGTGACAGTTCGTAGCGATGGTTCTATCGACTTTGATGATGGCTCTAAGACAGAGAGCACCCGCGTGTCTTACCCACTGCATCACATCGACAACATCGTGAAGCCAGTATCGAAAGGCGGTCACGCAAACAAAGTGATCTTCCTATCGGCAGATGCGTTCGGCGTGTTACCTCCAGTTTCAAAACTAACGCCTGAGCAAACTAAGTACCACTTCTTGTCTGGCTTTACCGCTAAGCTAGCGGGTACAGAGCGTGGCATCACTGAGCCGACACCAACCTTCTCGGCGTGTTTTGGTGCAGCGTTCCTAACCCTACACCCAACTAAGTACGCTGAAGTGCTAGTGAAACGTATGGAAGCAGCAGGTGCAGAAGCTTACCTAGTCAACACCGGCTGGAACGGTAGCGGCAAACGTATCTCCATCCAAGATACACGCGGCATCATTGATGCAATCCTTGATGGCTCTATTGAAGATGCGAAAACCAAACACATTCCAATCTTCAACCTAGAAGTACCAACTTCACTTCCAGGCGTCGATCCAAGCATCCTTGACCCTCGTGATACCTACGTTGACCCACTACAATGGGAAAGCAAAGCGAAAGACTTGGCAGAGCGCTTCATCAACAACTTTGATAAGTACACTGACAACGCAGAAGGTAAATCACTAGTGGCAGCAGGTCCTGCGAAAACCAAACACATTCCAATCTTCAACCTAGAAGTACCAACTTCACTTCCAGGCGTCGATCCAAGCATCCTTGACCCTCGTGATACCTACGTTGA
>LZQR01000292.1_pt1 | contig 12781 bp, 17 predicted proteins | sample 768601 | NCBI WGS metagenome assembly LZQR01 (sample SAMN05207299, study PRJNA324521) | oil field metagenome | isolation source: sample BH-FW-24 from oil reservoir | place: India: Bombay High | collected 2015-12-04
GGTCCGCACCGGCGTCGACCTTGCGCTTCAGATTGTCGATCTCTTTCTGCCAATTGCCGCTTTCCGGATGCCTTTCCGGATAGCCGGAGACGGAAATATTCGAAATTGTGGATCGGCAGAATGCCCGGAATCACCGGAATGTTGATGCCGGCAGCCGCAATCCGGTCCAGGTAATCATCGAACAGGTCATTGTCGAAGAAGTACTGGGTAATGATCCGGTCCGCACCGGCGTCGACCTTGCGCTTCAGATTGTCGATCTCTTTCTGCCAATTGCCGCTTTCCGGATGCCTTTCCGGATAGCCGGAGACGGAAATATCGAAATTGGCGATCTTCTTGACGCCTTCGACCAGGTCGGAGGCATAGGCATAGCCCTCCGGATGCGGCACGTAACGCGAGCCGATGCCGTCGAGCGGGTCACCGCGCAGCGCCACCAGATGACGCACACCCAGATCCAGTAGTCCTTGACGATCGCATCGATTTCGCTGCGCGCCGCGCCGACACAGGTGAGGTGTGCCGCCGGTGCAAGGTCGGTTTCCTTCAGAATCCGTTCGACAGTGCGATGCGTGCGCTCGCGGGTGGAACCGCCGGCACCATAGGTCACGGAAACAAAGGACGGGCTGAGCGGCGCCAGTCGCTGAACCGTCTGCCACAGCGTCTCCGCCATCTTGTCGGACTTCGGCGGGAAAAATTCGAACGAAGCCGTGATTGGCGAAGGTGCGGCCTGGTGAGACCGGCGGTTGGAACAGGTTGTCATGTTAGGCGACCTCTCGGGACGTGTCTCGGGCAGGCAGGTCGGTGACAATTCGGCGGTCACGCGCAAGCCAAAGGGTTACGGTAAGGTTGGTGTCGTTGCCGTCTCCCGGAACAAGATCGGTGACCTGTTCCAGGTCCAGTTCGAGCGCTTCAAGCCAGCGCTCCATCTGGTCATGGGCAAAGCCCAGGCGACGATGCGCGTGTTTTTCGCGCAGGAACTCCAGCTGATGCGGAGCAAAATCGATGATCAACAGGCGACCGCCGGGACGCAGCGCGCGAGCAGCCTCGTTGAGCGCCCTTGCCGGTTCCTCAAGGAAGTGCAGCACCTGGTGGATCGCCACGACATCGAAGGACCGCGGCGGCACATTCAGTGCGTAAACATCGCCGTGGCGTACCTGGCGTTTGAAGCCCGGCCTTGGCAAGGTTCGCGCGGGCAACGGCAAGCATGTCATGCGAGGCATCGACACCGAGTGCGTCGCATACTGGTCTGCAAACACTTCCAGCAACCGGCCGTGCCGGTGCCAAGGTCGAGGAACGACTGGAACGGCTTGTCGCCCAGTGCCTTGCGCATCGCCTTCTCGACATCGTCTTCGGAAACATGCAGCGAACGCTCCCGGTCCCAGGTGAGCGCGCGGGCTGCAAAATATGCAGCCGCCTCGTCCGCCTTGGCCTTGCGGATCGCCCGGAACCGTTCCTGGTCCGCCGCCAGCACCGGGTCTTCCAGGGAAATACGGGCAACAAGATCGCGTGCAAGCTGGCCTTCAGGACCATCCGCCAACCGGTAGTAGACCCAGGCCCCTTCCGGGAACCGCTGAATGAGATCCGCTTCGGCAAGCAGCTTCAGATGACGGGAGATGCGCGGCTGGCTCTGTCCGAGGATCGCCGTGGCATCCTTCACCGTCAGCTCGCTTTCCGCCAGAAGCGCAATCAGCCTCAGGCGCGTCGCCTCGCCGACAGCCTCAGGGCGGCCAGGGTATCGTCAACGGACAGGGTCTGTTCTTCGGTCATGCGCTTCGCCATCAATGTCGATATAAAGATATCTTTATATGAAATCGAAGCGCCATGCAAGAGATCAAAACAAATACGACACTGATTGGTCCGTATTCGTCGAAATTACGCCCGCAGGAGAAAAACGAGAGCCGACCTGCGCACCACCTCGCATCCGCTGAGCGGGGCCATCAGCACAAATGGAACGAGCCACTTCAGGTCAGGTGAGCTGCCTTACGCGGTCTTGAGCCCGGGCAAGGGCAATAGCCCAGCCCTCGCGTGACACGCCGAATTGCACCACCTCCCGCATCTGAGCAATGCGGGCGCGCTGACCTAGAGCGTCTGTGCGGCGTGATGGAGGAAACAAACCGGCGGGTGCGCTCGCGCTCGGGATGACGGAAGATCGCGTCCGCGTCTCCGGTTTCCACCACCTGCCCGGCCTCCAGAAAGACGACATGATTTGCGATCTGCGACGCCAGACGCAGGTCGTGCGTTGCCATCACCATGGTGGTCCCTTCCCGGGCAAGCTGACCGAGTACATCGACCACCTCACCGGCCAGTTCCGGATCGAGCGCGGAAGTCGGCTCGTCGCATAGAAGCACCTTGGGCGAAGGTGCAAGAGCACGGGCAATCGCAACACGCTGCTGCTGACCGCCGGAAAGATTGGCCGGCCAGGCGTCGGTCTTGTGCGACATGCGACCTTTTCGAGCAGATCCAATGCCCGCTGCCGGGCCTTTTCACGGGGCCATTTCTGAACCACCAGCAGGCCTTCCATCACATTCTCGATCACTGTCCTGTGCGGAAAGAGCTGAAAGTTCTGGAACACCATACCCGTCTCGCAGCGGATCTTCTGAACCGATGCCTGCGGCACTGATACGCCCGGCTGGAACGTGATCTTGTGTTCACCGACCTGAACGCTGCCGGAGGTCGGTATTTCCAGCAGATTGATACAGCGCAGCAAAGTACTCTTGCCGCCGCCCGACGGGCCGACAAGCGCCGTTACGCTGCCTTCGGGAAAACGCAGCGAGATATCGTCGAGGATAAGCGCCTCACCGAACTTTTCTTGATATTGGAAAGCTCGATCATCTTGAGGTCTCCAGCATGCCGCCATATCGCGCAAAACGGACTTCCAGCCGCTCCTGCAGCCAGGCAAGCACGGAACTCATGGCAAGATAGATCAGGGCAGCCTCTATATAGAGGATCAGCGGTTCATATGTGGTGGCAACGATGCGCTGCGCCGACTGGAACAGCTCCGGCACCGTGATGGCAGCGGCCAGAGACGTATCCTTGACCAGCGAAATGAAAGTGTTCGACAGCGGCGGCACCGCCACGCGCCCGGCTTGCGGCAGGATCGTGCGCATCATCGCCTGGCGCCATGTCATCCCGGTGGAAAACGCGGCTTCCCACTGTCCCTTCGGCACGGAGGAAATGGCAGCCGGATGATCTCCGACGAATAGGCACCGACATTGAGCGTAAAGCCGATCAGGGCGGCTGGAAACGCATCCAGCAAGATACCGATACTGGGCAGACCGTAAAAGATCACGAAGAGCTGTACCAGCAGCGGCGTTCCCCGGAAGACCCAGACATAAAAGCGCGCGACCAGCACCAGCGGCAGCGGCGCGAACAGGCGTGTGACAGCGTGGTCAGACCAAGACTGAGCCCCAGTGCGAAGGACAACAGCGTGAGTGGAATGGTGAATTTGACCCCAGCCCACAGAAGCGTCGGCAGGGAATCGATCATCAACTGAAGCCAGTGAGGCACGATAAAGCTCCAAAAAAACGCGCCCGGCGCGAACGCCCGGCGCTTTTCGTTTAGGTGAGAAGGGCCGGTCTAGATCTGCATGGACCGGCCTTCATCATGTCAGTTGGACACGTCCTGACCAAAGTACTTGTCGGAAATCGCCTGGTAGGTACCATCCGCCTTGATGTCGGCCAGCGCCGAATTCAGGGCGGCAACCAGTTCCGGATCACCCTTGCGCACCAGAATGCCGGAATAGTCGGCATTTGCCTTCTCGGCGACAACCTTCACCGGCGCGTCCGGTTTCTGCTTCTTGAAGTCCAGATAGGACAGGCTGTCGTTGATGGTCGCATCAGCGCGGCGTGTCAGCACCAGCTGGATTGACTGGTCGAACCCGTCGGTGCCGACCAGTTCCGCTCCGGCTTCTTCCGCCAGCTTGCCGAAATTGCTGGTCAAGGACTGAGCCGCCTTTTTGCCGACGAGGTCTTCGAAGCCATTGATGTCGTCATTGCTGTCGCGAACGATCAGCACTGCCTTGGAGGCGATGTAGGGGTCGGAGAAATCGTATTTCTGCTTGCGGGCGTCGGTGATGCGACCTGATTGATGACCACGTCGTAGCGCTTGACGTCCAGGCCGGCGATCAGTCCGTCCCATTTGCCTTCGATGAACTCGGCCTTGACGCCAAGTTTTTGGGCAACGGCCTCGCCAATTTCGACATCGAAACCGACCAGTTTGCCTTCCCCGTCGTGGAAGGTGAAAGGCGCGTAGGTGCCTTCGGTGCCGATCTTCAGGACACCTGCCGATTTGATCGCATCGAGGTTGTCACCCGCCTGCGAGGGAGAAAGGGTAAGTACCTGCAGCACTGCGGCCGCGGCAATCGCTTTGAACCAGCTCATATCAATTCCTTCCGGCATGATGAGTGAGTGGCCTTAGTGCCGGAATGTGGAAGCGATTGCAGGAGAAGAAAGAGCAAAAATGCAGAAAGAGGGAGAATATTTTGCTCTCATATCGCGGATCGGCAGCACACGACACAACACCGGCCGCAGCCTCGATCGCCCTCTCTGGAAGTGTCCTGGCGGCAACTGTCCGCCGCTGAAACTGGTCCCGTGACCGCTCCTACAGGTGCCGTCAGTCGCTAAAGCGGCGGAAGGTTCATGGATACCTTCTCCAGGCCAGGCTCCAAATCGGCTACATGTGAATATTTCCCACAAGAAGACGACACCATCTCCTTGGGCGAGGAAGCATCGAGCCCGCATCGTGTAGAAGCTCGATCGGATTAGTCACATGGCTGCGATCATCGAGCGTCCCCTCCCGAACGGATCAGGTTTCCGATTACCAATGACCGAATTCGGCGGAACTCGTCAGCTTTCCGCAGGCACAGCACCTTGATCCAGCATGTGATCGAAGCGCCCCTCACGCACACAGCCCGGCAGACCTTCGCGCGGGATGATCTCGGTGCCGACAAGCTCTTTCGCGTAGAGCCTTTCGATATCGCTGGTATCGACCGTCTGGCCATGGACGACAGATGCCAGTTTGGTCCGGAAGGCTTCCACGCCGCCCATGGATGAAAAATGCCAGCCTGCATCGGGCAGGATTTTCACCGGGCGGCTGATGCCCGACAGGTTGTTGTTGCGGATCCTGAGAAGCGGCTGCGCGACAAAACCCGGCACGTAGGACTTTTTCGTCATCCGGGCCTTTGTCCGGCGCAGTTGCTGCGGCGTGGTCAGGTACTTCTTTTCAATCATCCGCGACCCCAGCAGCCAGGTCTTGCCGGGAACGATCCGGTCGAGATGGTGTTTGTGCAGGCTCTGTTCGAACACTATGCAGTCGCCCTTGTAGAGCTTCTCGTCCAGCACCTTCTTCAGAACATCCGCCCGCACGATCTCGTCGACATCCGACAGAAGGATGACGTCGTCCGGCGCACAGGCTTCCAGTCCCCGTGCAATGCAATTGCGCTGATAGTTCTCGCGTTCCCAGTCCGCCTTCCGGCGGTTCTTGTAGACGCCGAGCGCTGGTGGCAATTCATCGGGAAACTCGACCTGAAGATCGATGATCTTGTCGGCCCAGGGTGCAAACCGTTCGCGATTTTCCGCAAAGTAGAACGGCTTGGGACCACCGCGTTGCGTCTGGTTCGCTTCCACCAGGACAAACTTGTCGACATGGTTCCCCATCTCCCGAAGACGGATTTCCAGAAGGTCGAATTCGTTATGGAAGACAAAACAGTCGTAAAGCTTCATGCCTGGGCCCGGTTTCCTCGATCAGCGAAGGGTGGCGCATCCCGGCTACCGGATGGCAGCTCAAGTCATGGCAAGCCTCTTCCTGGTGCCTGCCGGGACGATATCGGATTTCAGTCAAGAGGTCCACGGACCTGGCGCACAAAAGCGAAGATACCGCCTCTAACCCCGTTGCCGATGCACCTACTTGATTGAAAAGGGCATCCGGACTTTCGCGGAATTGCCGCTGAATTCATCGTTGACGGTGAGTTCCAGTACATAGTCGCCCGCCGGGGCCCCGCTGACATTCAGGGTCAGGTTGGCCATGTATTCGGTATTGGGCACGTGGCTCTTGAAGTCGAACCGGCCAAAGCCTTTCTGCCCAGCCAGCACCTTGCCATCGGGCGACGCGAGGTCGAAGTCGACGGTCAGAAGAGATGTGAAAAGGCCATCCTGCTGTTTCCAGTCGAAGCCAACCGGCTCCAGGTAGATGCGCAGCGGCTCGTCCGCTCCGAAAGCTGCATCTTCCCGGGGTTTATAGATGCCGAAGCCGTCGGCAGGGGCCATCACGAACAAGGCGGTTGGAATGGAAATGGTGGCTTTCGACCAAACGTCGAAGAGGGCCTCGCGCATCAAAGAGATGGCTTCCCCGCCCTTGCCGGCATCAAGCGCGGCCTCCGCTTCAGCCACCTTGTCCTGCAAAGGCCCCGCAATGGCCTGACATGACAGGGCAACCGCAAACGCAGTTCCCAGAAACATTGGTTTCAGCATAGTCTCCCCCTTCACATTTGCGATCCGATAGGTGAAGCACACCATTATGGCGGTCTCGCCGCAAGTGTCAGATTCTGTCCTGCGGAACACAAAGGACAAGGCGAAATGCTCAAAATCTCATGCTAGGCGGGCAAGTGAAGCCTGTTCTAACCGGCAGAGTGCATTCGGCAGGTATGCTTCCGTCTTTTGGTCGTTTCCAACAGGCGTACCGAAAGAAAAAGAGCCGCTGCCTTCATCCAGATTTCAATAGCGACTCCATACACAGAAAGCTTGCTTGCTTCCGCCAAGGGAAGCCGCTTAAATCCTGGTACTGGCCACTTCGTTTCCCGTTTCAGGAAATACGGACGCCTTATTTCCGCCAGTACACATGTTTGACGAAATGATCGAAGAAGCTTTTGCCTGGGAGTGTTCAATTGTTTTTCGAGCGTGGCCCCGTGACGAGATCAATTTACCTCTTTTTCAGCGTTCTGCTTTTCACGGTTCCCGCACATGCCGAAAAGCGTGTCGCGCTAATCGTGGGGAACGCGGCCTATTCCTCGGCCAGCACGCTCGAAAACCCGGTCAACGACGCAAGGAAACTTGGTGAAGCCCTGAAAGAGCTGAATTTTGAGGTCCTGCAGCAGGAAAATCTGCAGCGTTCCTCGTTTCTGGAAACAATCCGGGTGTTTTCCAAATCCCTGGAAGGGGCTGACGTCGCACTGTTTTTTACGCCGGACACGGAATCCAGGTTGCCGGCGAAAACTACCTAGTCCCCTCCGACGCCCATTTGCAGGAAGAAAGCGACATCAGCGCCGAGCTGATCGCCGTCAAATCGCTTCTACAACAAATGGACGGCTCGGCAAAAACCAGGATCATTCTGCTTGATGCCTGCCGTGACAATCCATTCGCGCTCACCCTTGCCGGCGCCATGGGGAATAGAGCGGTCGAGGTAGGCCAGGGGCTCGCCCGGGTCGATGCCGGACCAGGCACGCTTATCGCCTACGCAACGGAGCCAGGCAATGTCGCCCTTGACGGAACAGACGGAAACAGCCCTTTTACAAAGGCATTGCTGACGCACATTTCCACCCCTGATCTGGACATTGCCCGCATGCTGCGGCGGGTGCGGACGGATGTGATTGAAACCACGGAAGGAGCCCAGATCCCCTGGGAAAATTCATCCCTGGTTCTGGATTTCACCTTCAACCCCACCGAACAGGGCAAACTGGCACTTGCGTCGAGCGAAGAAGCCTTGTGGGAAGCCGTCCGCTACGGCGACAATCCGGATGAAGTCAGGCTGTACCTGGAGCGCTATCCGAACGGGCAATTCGCCAAGGACGCTTTGAAGCTGCTGAACAACGCCCTCGGACACAAGCATCCCTCGATTGCCGACAACAGGATGCCAAGCGCGGCAGTCAGCTTCAAGACCGGTCAAGACATGCCTGGCCATCGAGAACGCAGATATAGGGCTCGGCAATCCCGAAGAGGCCGTGCAAGCCTGTTATGACGCGGTCGCGCTCTTTCCCAACTCCGCCCTGCTTCGGCTGCTTTACGGCAAGGTCCTCGACCGCTCGGGCAACGAAGCCGAGGCATCCCGCCAGTACCGGCAGTCGGCGGAGCTCAACAACACCGAAGCCATGGTCGAACTGGCGTCGCCTATGAGCTCGGCAAGGGCGTCGAATGGCAGCCGGGAGAAACGCTGCGGCTTCTGGAAAAATCCGCCCGTCTGGGCAACGCCAATGCCATGAACCTGCTCGCGCATTCCTATAGCGAAGGCAACCTCGTCGACTATGACGAGGCGAAGGCGTTCGAGTGGTTCCAGAAGGCAGCCGAAGCCGGCAACCCGGAAGCCGCGTTTTATGTCGCCGGAGCTTATGACAGAGGCGAAGGAATTGAGCAGAACGATTTCAAGGCCCGCCACTGGTACCAGCGCGCGCTGGCGTCGGACGACGAAGGCCTGGCGGCAACCAACCTCGCCTGGATGTATCTCAAGGGCCGCGGCGGCGACAAGAACATCGATCGGGCTCGGGAACTGCTGGAAAGGCGGCCGCGGCTGATGACCCGATTGCGATGCGGGAATTGACCCTTCAATACCTAAACGGCACCTTCAAGAGCGAACGGAGGGAGATTGCCATCGATTGGCTCATGAAGGCCATCAAGTCCGGCGGCAGGATCGAGGCGGAGTTTTGGTTTCTGACCAAGTCCGACACTTACCCGCTCTCCTTCAACAAGGCCGTTCAACGCCGTTTGAAGGAAGCCGGGGTCTATCATGGCAAAATTGACGGCCAGATTGGCGACCAGTCCCTGCAGGCGCTCTTTCAATATGCGGATGAGTAGTAATTTTCTCGAGGGATATATGGATTTCAAGGATGCGGGCGACACTTTTTTCGCGTTCTGCGGATGTGACCGGATCGGGCCGCCTCAAATCAAATGATCCTTAATAGCGGCCATACCCTAAAGCCGGTCTTCCGCTCCCTCGCGGCCTTCCCCATCGGCCTCTTCGCCCAATAGTCCAGCCGCAGCAGCCCCTGCGGCAGCAGCTTCTTTGGCAGCAGGCGGCATTGCCTCTTCGTCGTCGTCGGTCCCGGCAACACGCACGGTCACCTGGCGATGTGCAAAGCGGATCCCGTTCTTTTCGAACAGATCGCGCAAACCTGCATAAACGACCTTGCGAAGCTCGAACTGCTTGCCAGGCTTGGTGGTGAACTTGACACGCGCGATCATGCACTGTCTTCCATCGACATGATGCCTGAGATTTCAGCGGTGCCAGGAACATGGGCCCGTAATACTCGTCCTCCAGCAGTTCCTTGCCGAAGTTCTTGATGATCTTGCGCATCTTGTCCACGTCGGTGTCGTAGGTGACGCGGAACGCAAGTTTCATCACTGCCCAGTCTCGTGAGAAATTCTCCACTTTCTGAATTTCGCCAAAGGGAACCGTCGTAAGCGCACCGCGGTGGTGCCGCAGTTGCATCGACCGGATCGAGATCTTTTCGACAACGCCCTTGGCGCTGCCGATATCGATGTATTCCCCTTTCCGGAAGGCATCGTCGATCAGATAGAAAGCTCCGGAGAAGATATCCCGGATAAGGGTTTGAGCCCCGAATCCAACTGCCAGACCGACGACACCGGCACCGGCGAACAATGGCGCGATATTTACGCCCAGCTGCGACAGGATCACCATCGTGGCGATCACCACGATCGTGATGAGCAGGAAATTGCGGAAGATCGGCAGCAAGGTGGAAATCCGGCTCTCACCGGTTCCGCCCACTTCCGCCTCTTCGTCTTTCTCGGCAGGCGCTTCCTTGGCAATTTCCCGGTCAATGACGATTTTCACGGCCTCATAGGCCATGTAGCCAAGGAACATGACCAGAAGCACCTCGACGAAGGAACCGATCAGCGAGCCGCTGCCCGCAAGCGGCAGTCCCCATTTGGAAGCCAGCATGTCCAGCGAGGTGAACACGACCAGAATAGTGGCCCCCCGGTCAAACAGGTCCCGGAAGGGCGAGCGCCGCGCTTCCCGCTCGGCAGCTTCTGCGCGCGCCTGGGCCAATGTGCTGGCAGCATCCTCTTCGCCGCCCTCGCCTGCTTCGGCACGTTTGGATGTCCTCGGCAATCTTCTCCTGTGCGGCGGCCGTGTCCAGCCGCGGCAACAGAACCCGGTCGATGAGCAGGATCAGCAGCCCATAGGCAACCGCAGCCATCAGCAGCACTTCCAGCGGCGCACCGACCAGACCGATCGCGTCCGGCAGGTCGAGCAGGATACGCACTGCCGAAATCCCCCAGGCCAGGAAGAAATAGGCAACGGCAACAAAGTGCCAGCCGCTGGCCAGAACCCTTCGCCAGATCGGCGCTTCAGCCCCCTTCTTTCCCCGGATCAATCGCGCGATTACCCTCGATAGACAATCGCGATGCCGGACAGGATGACCATCGACAGCGCGGAGGCTGCAATCAATGCCAGCTTGTGAATGTCAGGCGACAGACCCAGTCGCTCCATCCAGAGGCAGAAGCAACCGCCACAAGGGAAATGGCGGAGCCGACCAGCAGCGTCCTGTAGAGCCCGGTCGCTTCCTGATTGGAAAGCGCCAGCAACCGGTGGCTCTCAGCGTCGGGTGCCAGCACATTCAGCCAGACAACACGGAGCGCCAGAAAAACCGCCATGGTTCCGACAACCACAAGTGCGGTCTTGTTGGATGCATCAATGCCCGTTCCGACCAGAAGAAATACCCCGGCCGCTACGGCAAAGAAGAGCCCGACACCGACGAACATGAGGATCGCCCGGGCATAAAGATAGATAATCTTGTCAGCCCGTGTCGTCGCGTCCGGCTGGTACCAGGACGCGAATTGCCGCCGGCCCCACCGGTTCACCAGGGAAGAGGCCACAAGGCCGAGAACAACGGCTATCAGAATGTCCACCAGCGTCGACGACATCCAGTTGAGACCCCGTTCGCCACCCTGGGCGCGCAGGGTCTCCACCATCACATCCTGGATCTCGGGAATTTTCTGAACGATGGATTTGAGGACATCCCGGGCCTCGACGGCATCTTCGGTGAACTCGTCCACGGTCTGAAGAAGGTTTGCGCCTTCGCCAGCGCCGTCGGCCGGCGCCACTGCAGAGCCAGCCGTTTCCGTCTGCGCATTTCCATCTGCCGTTGTTTCAGCGGCCGGAGCCCCGGCACCGGTCTCGGTCTTGGTAGAGCCCTTTCCGGAAAACAGCCCGGGTATTCCCTGTGCCTGCACCCCTGAGGGCAAACCACCCAGAAACAGAAAGAGTGCAAGCAGACCTGACAGAAGAAGGAACGCCTTGCCTGGCCTCTTGCGGCCGCCATCGGCAAGACAGGATCGGCGATAGGTTGGATGTGAAAAGCGCATGTCAGCCCCAGGACGAGTCGCGAAAAGGATCCCCGTCTTTCTTGGCACGGATCTGTGCCATTTGAAAGAAGCCGGCTTTTCGCAAGGCGCTGAAAAGAAGAGGCCCGATCCTTTCGAACCGGGCCTTACATGCAGGCAGGAGGCGCCTTGCTTAATTGTGTCAGTGCAGAACGGTGTTGTTCCAATGAGCCATCTTGCGCTTGGCTTCGGCGATCGTCATGCGCTCGAACATGGCCATGGCATCGCTGCGCACATCCGGTGTCAGGCGATGGCGCCAGGGGCCGATGGCCAGCAGGGAACCCACGGTGATGGAGGAGAAGCCGGAAGCTTGGCAAGGATGACGAACGGCTCCGGATCGGGGCGCACCATCCAGTGGCTGACTTCCTCGACACCGCATCTCACCAGCCAGGCAAAGGTGGCAACCGCTTCCGCGAACCGGTCTTCCGAGGCGAACCGGCGCAGGGCCGCCTCATTGACCATCCCGCGTTTGGCCAGCAGCAGTACCCGGCTGCGCGCTGTTTCGAAGTCGTAGCGGCCCAGCCAGTACTGGTTGGACATGCGCTGTGCGGCGATATCGGCTGCTTCCTCTACCCGCTCGGCTTCGTGACCACGGCCGGTTGCATGCAGTTTCCGCCGAACTTCCTCGCTGGCAACCGAGATCAGGCTGGCGATATGCGCTTCGGCAAGATCCGCACGCTCGCTCAAGGAAAGCTGCAGCGTCGCATCGGAGGCAGCATCGCTGATCAGGGCCATGATCGACGCATCCGACAGGCAAGCGCCGTCGTTGCTGGCCACCTTGCGCTTGACCTTCAGATCACCGCGACGCACCAGCACATCTGTCAGCTCTTCAGACAGAACCTCACGCTGTGCAATGGCGAACCGGTGCGCATTGCCGCGCTTTCGGCGATCTTGATCAGATCGGCCTCCCGCAGCACGGTGGAGCGCAGCAGGATCGGCTCGGCCACCTCGATCTCGTCATCGGCCAGACGGCGGATGGTTTCTTCCGGACCGCGTCTCAGGCTGGACATCTGGTCAGCGACATAACGGCGAACTTCGTCTTCCACCATGTCGACAAGCCGCAAGAGGACGGAGTCATAAATATCGACCTGCTCGTCGGAGCACCGATCGGAGGTCAGGGCAAACAGGGTTGCGACATGCCGGGCCAGTTCGGCCCTCCGGGCGCTGCCAGCTTCACCGGTCAGCTCCGAGAAGTTCACCAGTTCTGTTTTCAACGCTTCAGTCATGTTCCATTACCAATTTTCACAAGTGTGCCGGTTTGGCGTTGGTACAGAAAATGACGATGAGTTTTAAAGAAGGTCGAAACGCGCTTTTCCAGAATGTAATTGTCTTTTTTTAAAACTTGAGAACAATTCTAACTATATCGCATGTATTCATTACATGTCATTGAAATGTAACAACTTTGACCGCTTCGCTCCCCGCTCGAAGTCACTTTTTTATCCCGTTGAAATCCGAAT
>LZQR01000293.1_pt1 | contig 12776 bp, 16 predicted proteins | sample 768601 | NCBI WGS metagenome assembly LZQR01 (sample SAMN05207299, study PRJNA324521) | oil field metagenome | isolation source: sample BH-FW-24 from oil reservoir | place: India: Bombay High | collected 2015-12-04
CTGTTTGGTCTTCGTAACCCACATCTGGTGAAGTGTATGTGTGTGGCTATCCGCTATCGCGTAGCTCTCCTAAGCAGCGCCAAGAGTTGTGTCAGCACATTCAATTGATTCCGCAAGAGCCGCAGTCTAGCTTGAATCCGTACTACACCGTTCGCCAGATCTTACTGGAGCCTTTGAGCAACATTGGTTTAACGCAAGAGCTTAACGAGAAGGTGGAAAAGGTTTTGGCGGATGTCGGTTTGGATCTCACATTGTTAGATCGTAACCCGCAGCAGTTATCGGTCGGGCAAGCCCAACGCGTGGCTATCGCTAGAGCTTTGATTGTCGAGCCTTGTGTGTTGGTTGCCGATGAGCCAACCAGCAGCCTAGATCCCGTCAGTCGTAAACAGATTCTCGACTTGTTGGCAGGCATTCAAAAGAGTCGTCAGATGCGCCTGATTTTGGTGACACATGACCTCGATGCGGCACAAACCCTATGTGATGAAATCCTAGTGTTAGACAAAGGACGTGTTGTCGAGCACGGCACAGCACAGAACGTGACAAATAACCCATCGCACTTGATCACGAGAGCCTTGATGAGCGCTCAACACAAAAGTAATGAATTCACAAAAACCATTGGAGAGGTTTCTTATGCACCTTAGTACTCCCAAGTTAGCTTTGTCGCTGGCTTTAAGCGCACTGCTGACGGGTTGTTTTGACTCTGGCGAAAGCAAGCCAGAAGCGGAAAAAGCAGCTGCACCGCAAGCAACGGAAATTCGCGTTGCCATGATGCAACCACCACGCACAGGTTTGTCACCACTTTCAGATGACGCGTTCAAACTGTCACGTTGGAGCACAGCAGAAACGCTAGTGAACCTAAACGATCAGTCGGTAGCAGAGCCTATGCTGGCAACAGAGTGGGAACAAGTTGACCCGATGACGTGGCAATTTAAGGTACGTAAAGGCGTGAAATTCCACGATGGTTCTGAGCTTGATGCCAACGCGGTCGTGAACTCTCTGCAAAAAGCATTAGATGCCGCACCTAAACCACGTATCTTAGACGGTATCGAATGGCAAGTTCGCGCATTGGACGACTTCACTGTTGAAATCAAAACGACCTTTAACGATCCACTGTTGCCAAGCCGTCTTTCTAGCCCACAGCTAGCGATCCTTCTGGTGCTGCATATCAAGAAAACGGTCGTGTTGTGCCAATCAATGCGGGTACGGGTCCATTCGTTCTGACAGAAATCAATGGTACAACCAGCGCGAAACTGAAGCGTTTTGACGGTTACTGGGGCGAAAAAGCAAAAGTAGACAGTATCTTTGCTGAATACGTACCAAACGGTTTTGCTCGTGCTGCGGCACTACGTACCGGTGAGGCGGATGTCGTTGAAGCCGTTCCTGTTTCGCAAATCGCGATGATGGAATCTTCACAGCTGCACGAAGTCGCAATGCCACGTACCAACACGCTTTACCTAAACAACAAATCAGATGTGTTTAGCCAGTTCGGTTTGCGTAAAGCGAGCGGCTCAAGCAGGTTAACCGTGAGCAAATCATCAAAACGGTTTACGAGAACCACGCCGATTCAGCAAAAGGTCTGTTAGGTCCAGCATTGGCATGGGCTCAACCAATTCGTGATGCGAACCCTCGTATGGAAACCATGGAAATGCGCCACGCGAACGGTGAGAAGATCACCATCGGTACATTTACCGACCGTGCTGAGTTGCCAGAAGTAGCGGTGCTGCTAAAGCAACAACTTGAAGCGGCTGGCTTTGTGGTTGAGCTAGACGTTCGTGAATACGCACAAATCGAAAACGATGCACTAGCAGGTAAGTTCGATGCGTTCTTGTTGTCACGTGCAACGGTGCTGGATTCTGGTGACCCAGTGGCGTACATGCAAAGTGACTTTAGCTGTAAAGGTTCATACAACCTAGGGCAGTTCTGCTCTGAAGAGGTGGACGCAGCATTGAAACACGCTGACCGTCAGCCATTGGGTGAGAAACGCCAACAAGCGATCATCGAAGCAGAAAGCAAAATCCTTGAGCAATACGCTGTGATTCCACTGCTTCACGAGCGTGTAATCCAAGGTGAAAGTGATCGCGTGAAGAACGCACAACCGTGACCCACGCGAGCGTCGCCTGATCGACCAGTTTACCGAGGTGAACTAACTCGATGTCGTCTGTTGCCAACATGCGCTCTCGTTGGAGCGCTTGTATGCCTGAATGGTTTACGCGTTTTTGTCGCGCTTCCTGTCACTCGGGGTAGTGGTTGTGCTGGTGGGTTTGATGCCGGATATTGCCGGTATGACCCAAGCCAATCAATCCTCCGTGCCCGTGCGGGTGCCCAACAATTGCTGACGGCAGAAGCTCTGCAAGCCATTCGAGAAGATCTTCAACTTGACCGCAGCGCTGCTGAGCGACTGTGGGATTGGTTGACGCTTGCCATGCAAGGTGACTTAGGTGTCTCTTGGGTGAGTGGGGCGTCCGTCATGGAGAGCGTTCAACAAACCGCAAAAACGTCACTATTACTGATGCTTACAGCGTTAGGTATGGCATTTGTACTGTGCATGGCGAGCGTGCTTTACACTGTGCGTCGTTGGCAACAGAATCGTTTAGACAAGCATCATGACACGCTCAGTTCGGTGTTGGTTTCATTGCCTGAATACGTGATTGCTTCGTTGCTGATCATGGTGTTTTCCATCTGGTTGGGCTGGTTCCCGCCTTATGGTTGGCAAGGTGTGCAAAACCTCTGGCTACCCAGTTTGGCAATGGCATTGCCTGCTGCTGGCTTGTTTGGGCGCTTGCTCAATGACAGCCTCAAGCGTGTACTAGATGAGCCTTGGGTGATCACTTGGCTATCGGCGAACGTCAGTAAGTTTCAAATCTTACGCTTTGCCTTGTGGCGTGCCGTTAGTAACTTGATTCCTCAAATCGCAATGACGGTGATTGGTTTGACCGGCGGCGCGGTTGCTGTGGAGCAAGTGTTCTCCATTCCGGGTATCGGTCGACTAATCTTAGGCGCAGCGAATCACAAGATCTGCCGATGCTGCAAGGTGGTTTGTTGGTGTTGCTGGTGTTCTCGATGTTGATCAGCAGTGCGAGCATCTTATTGCAACGCTGGTTACTCGGGCACAGTGTCACAAGTGGTAAGTTGATCAGCAGTCACAGCACGTTCCGTTTTACCCAAAGCACCACCAAACGCATCGTCAGTGCGACAATCTTTGCCTTGCTGATTGGTTGTGCGGGATGGGCGTTAATGCGCGACCCTTACACCATCCAATTTACCCGCCTTGAATCGCCAAGCTTAGCTGCCCCGTTTGGTGCCGATGCGGTTGGTCGAGATCTGCTTGCCCGTGTTGGCGGCGGTATGATGTCGACAATCAAAATGGGCATCATCGCGACGTTCCTAAGTTTGGTGATTGGTTTGCTGCTCGGCTTCGTGACTCGTTATAGCCAAGGCTTAATTGAGATCACCAAAGGTGTGCCATACATTGTGGCGGGTCTGCTGATTGCGGGTCTAACGGGAATGAACCCAAACAGTGCCTTGATTGCGATTGTTATGGTGTCATGGGCACCATTAGCGGCGCACTGTGCAAGTTTGTTGATGGAAGCCAAAGCACAGCCTTACACGCATCTTGCGCCCATTTGGGGAACCAGTCAGTGGCGAGTACTCCGTTACTACTTGTTGCCTTATGTGCTGCCGCCATTGATTCGTCACGCGTTTCTACGTTTGCCATACATTACGCTCAGCCTGACTTCTCTGAGTTTTATCGGACTTGGCGTTAAGCGCCAGAACCTGAGTGGGGCTTATTGATTGCAGAGAATCTGCCTTACATAGAGCGTTCACCATTAGGTGTCTTGCTGCCAATCTCAGGCTTAGTTTTGATGGCAATTGCAATCAACTTGTTGTTCGACGATTAAACCGGACTCATGAACTTTCCCACAGCCTCAATAGCGATATTGAGGCTGTTTTCTTTCTGTTTCATCATTCCTCAGTATGTGTCTCAAAAGCCACCCATACATTTGCGCTCTGGCGTGTCATTCTTAAGCTGACTTTCTCGGTTTTATCTTGATAGGCAAGGGCATGAAAGAATACGCGCCGCAGTACAGCAAAAAAGAAAAGATCATCAGAGTACGCTATCGCTGGCGTATTTTGCGTTCTAGCTGGTGTGCTGTTTAAGCTTAAGGGAGAGCCTCTGCTGCAAGCCGTCGCCGAAGCGCCGGAATGTTATCAAATGTTCGGTATGCAGGGATTAGAACTTCTGGTTCACATACTGTTCTTTTGGATGCCACTGTCCGTGTTTTACTTTCTGCGGTATTGATGTTGCCACTTGGCGTACGTGGTTTGATCGAAGGTCAGTTCCCACCAAAAGGTGTGAAGGTATTCAGATCCACTGTGATTCAACGCGGTAAGCTCGGTACGTTCAAATCCCTTATTCATCTCTTATTTCCCTTGTTGTGCTTTGGTTTTGTCGTGTGGGGTAATGGTCAAATTGAACCCATGATGGAGATCTTCCAACCAAAACAAGGGGAAACAACTTGTATTGACAGAAGTTCTTGATGTGTCTTTGTGACCTTGGTCCCTTATAGATAAGCCAATAGATTCAATTATTTGTTGAATCTAAAATATTAGTCGTAAAGATAAAAATTATTATAATACGTTGCACTGTATATGAAATTACTTGTGCTTTCTCTTTGTTATAATTGGGCGCGATATTGAACAATATAACAAAAGGTATCTATTCATGTTCAGCAACCTGTCTATCAAGCAAAAGATAGTGCTCCCTCTATCTTTGATGATTGCATTACTGACCATTAGCTCGGTATTAAATGTTCTTACCATGTGGAAACAAACGGAGCTAAGCGACACACTTAATGAGCAAATCATTCCAAACCTATTCACGATAGAAGATGCCTACCGCGATCTTTATCAAGCGACTTCTGCTATCCAAGCCTTAGCGTTGGCAGAAACACAGCAAGAGATCGACCATCACCTTTTTGAATATAAAGACAATGCTTACAAAGCCTTACCACGAATGCAGAAAGCGCTCGAACTGACTCAAGCTGGTCTTCTGCCTGCCCATCAAACAATGGAAATTAATAAGCTTGTGTCATTGGGTCAGAAATGGCTCGATAGCTATGAAGAGATGATTCACAGCCCGCAAGCACAGTGGCCAAGTTACTACAGCGAGCACAAAGGCCTGTTTGATACCCAGTTTGTTGCCGTTCGCAAGCAGTTAAACGTGGTTAAAGATGCGATTGAAGTTAAACAAAAGGCGCTGAAATCGGAGATCAATGCAGCAGGTCTGCGCGCAGAATTCATTCTGGAGGCGGGCATTGCCATCGTGATCATCGCGGCGCTGGGTATGATGGTATTGCTGCTTAAAACCGTGGTGAAGCCAATCAACGATATCAAAGAGGCGATGGTGCAAATTGCCTCTGGTGAAGGCGATCTCAGTCAGCGTATTAACATCCATTCTCAGGATGAAATCGGTCAATTGGCTGGTGGTTTTAACCAGTTCGTGACTAAGATCCAAGCGACGGTGTCACAAGTAGTAGAAAGCTCGAACACGCTCCGTCATGAAATGAGCAACTTGAACTCTCTTACGTCGACGATTGCTAGCTCAACCGTTGATCAGCAACGTGATAGTGAAGCCGTGGCAGCGGCAGTGCATGAAATGCAGGTGACCAGCCGTAACGTAAGTGATAGTGCGACAGAAGCGGCATTAGCAAGCCAAACGGCGAATGAAGAGCTGTCCAATACCAACGTGATTTTGGAACAAACCGTTGCTGCGATTCGTGATCTTGCGGGCGAGATTGAGAGTGCAAGCCAAGTGATCAATACGTTAGACAGCGATGTGAGTAACATTGCGTCGGTATTGGACGTTATCCGTGGTATCGCTGAACAAACCAACTTGTTGGCATTGAACGCCGCGATTGAAGCGGCACGTGCGGGTGAGCAAGGTCGTGGTTTTGCTGTGGTGGCGGATGAAGTGCGTTCCCTAGCAAGCCGCACGCAAAAGAGCACTGGCGAGATCCAAACCATGATTGAGAAGTTGCAAGCGGGTGCATCTCAAGCAGTGGAAGTGATGCAGGGCAGCAAAACTAGCAGCGAAGACACCATTCAATCTGCGGGTTTAGCGACAGAATCGTTGGCTGAAATCCTAAACGCGATTGCTCGTATGAACACCCACATTGCGACAGCAGCAGGTCAGCAAAGCTCAGTGAGTGATGAAGTGAACAGCAACGTTCAAGGAATTGCAGACAGCAGCACGTCAATAGTGGATGTGGTGAATCAAGCACAGCAGTCACTTTCTATGCTATCAGAGCAAACTCAGCAGCTAGACAAACAAGTTAGTCAGTTCCGCGTTTAATATTTTTAACTGATCGTCGTTAAATATTAATAAAACCCACAAAAGGTGGGTTTTATTAATTCTACCTCTTATCTCTATACAGACTTTCTTTGTCACGAATTCTTTCGTTTTGTCTACTCTTTTTTCTTGTTTTTATTAAGAAAAATTTGATTTCGATTGCTCACAGAAAATTTATTTTTCCAATAAAAAAGAGGCTGAATTGAGATATCAATAACAGCTTTAGAACAAACATTTTTGTCTATCGTAAAGAGCGGTAAATCTTGTTGTATGTACAACATTGAGTAATTATCATCCCGACTAATATTTGCTGACTTTTTATTGAGTCGCGTTTTTTAGTTAGGAAGAGAGAATTTTCATGACACGTAGAACCACGCTATCGCTCTTGATTGCGTCGAGCCTATTATTGGTCGGGTGTGAACAGAGCCAAGAAGGACAAGCGCAAGGTGGTCCAGCGCCGACACCAGAAGTAACGGTAATGACGGTTGAACCTGTTCGCCAAGCGCTAACAGTAGAACTGCCGGGCCGTAGCCGAGCGTTTAAAGAGGCAGAAGTTCGCCCTCAGGTAACGGGTATTATTTCTGAGCGTAATTTTGAAGAGGGTGGTGTGGTTGAGCAAGGTCAATCGCTTTACCAGATCGACGATTCTACGTTCCAAGCCGACCTACTAAGCGCAGAAGCTGAACTGATCCGTGCTCAAGCATCTGAAGAATCAACCTACTCAACAGTTCGTCGTTACCGAGCATTGATCACCAAGAAATCGATCAGCCAACAAGATCTCGATGAAGCAGAAGCAGCTTACAAAGAAGCGAAAGCGCAAGTGTTGGTAGCGAAAGCGAGAATCAACACGGCGAAGATCAATCTGTCTTACGCACAAGTGAAAGCACCAATCAGCGGTGTGATCAGCAAGTCTAACGTAACGGCGGGTGCTCTTGTTACTGCGAACCAAGCAGCGACGCTGACGACTATCCAACAGCTAGACCCAATCAATGTTGATATCGTGCAATCTTCTGCTCAGCTACTCCGTTTGAAAGCAGCGATGTCACAAGGTCACTTGCAAAAAGACGAGTCCGCTCAAGTAACACTGACACTTGAAGACGGTTCGACTTATGCACACAAAGGCACCATGAAGTTTACTGAGGTAAACGTAGACGAAAGTACTGCCAGCGTAACGCTACGTGCAGAATTCGCGAACCCAGATGGCTTATTGCTACCAGGCATGTTCGTGCGCGCAACGGTAACAGTAGGTGTGGATCCTGTGGCGATTCTTATCCCACAGAACACAGTTACGCGTGACGCAACGGGTAAAGCCTCAGTAATGACGGTGGGTGCAGACAATAAAGTGTCTATTACTCCAGTGACGACGGCTGAGTCTATCGGTAACCAATGGCGCATCACAGAAGGTTTGAAAGTGGGTGATAAAGTCATCACAACCGGCCTACAGATGATCCAACCGGGTAACCCAGTGACCATCCAATCAGGTGAGCAGGCATAATCATGGCACGATTCTTTATCGATCGTCCGGTATTTGCTTGGGTACTTGCGATTCTGACCATGTTGGCGGGCGTGATGTCTCTGTTCAACTTGCCGGTTTCTCAATATCCGACGATTTCACCGACCACGATCTCTATCAATGCCCGTTACCCTGGTGCTTCAGCGAAACCGTAGAAGACTCAGTGACTCAGGTTATCGAGCAAAACATGACAGGTCTGGACTACCTACGCTACCTAAACTCAAGCAGTGATGCGTTTGGTAACGCCACCATTACGCTGACGTTTGATAGCGAAGCGGATCCAGATATCGCACAAGTTCAGGTGCAGAACAAACTGCAATTGGCGATGACGTCACTTCCGATGGAAGTACAAAGCCAAGGTATCATCGTAAACAAATCCAACACCTCATTCTTGATGGTTGTGGCGGTTTACTCTGAAGACCCTGACTTACGGAAAATGACATTGGCGACTTTGTTGTTACCAATATTCAAGATCCGATCAGCCGTGTAACGGGCGTAGGTCAAGTGCAAGCGTTTGGTTCTCAATACGCAATGCGTGTTTGGCTAGACCCATTCAAACTGACGCAGTTCAATCTAACGGCAATCGACGTCGCGAACGCGATTCGTGAGCAGAACGCACAGGTTTCTTCTGGTCAGTTAGGCGCAGCACCTGCTCAGTCTGGTCAGTTGCTTAACGCGACGATTTCTTCGGCAAGTCGTTTAACCAGCGTAGCTGAATTCAGAAACATCATTCTGAAATCAGAAGCGAACGGTTCGAACGTTTACCTGAAAGACGTGGCGCGTGTTGAGCGCGGCGCAGAAAGCTACGACATCAAAGGTCAGTACAACGGCTTCCCAGCGGCAGGTCTTGGTATCTCCCTCGGTACTGGTGCGAATGCGCTAGAAACGGCAGAAGCTGTAAAAGAACGTCTTGCTCAGTTGAGCGCGACTTTCCCAGACGGCTTGAAGATCGCTTACCCGTTTGAGACAACGCCATTCGTTGATGCGTCGATCAAAGAAGTAATCAAGACACTGCTCGAAGCGATCGTGTTGGTATTTTGATCATGTACCTGTTCTTGCAGAACTTCCGTGCAACGATCATCCCGACGATTGCGGTTCCGGTGGTATTGTTGGGTACGTTCGCGATCCTTTACGCGACCGGTTTTAGTGTTAACACCTTAACCATGTTTGCGATGGTTCTGGCAATCGGCTTGCTGGTGGACGATGCGATCGTTGTGGTAGAGAACGTGGAACGTGTAATGCACGAAGACGGTCTCGATCCAAAAGAAGCAACCAAGAAGTCAATGGGGCAGATCACTGGCGCGCTAGTGGGTGTTGGTTTGACGCTGTCTGCGGTATTCGTACCGATGGCGTTCATGTCTGGCTCAACTGGTGTTATCTACCGTCAGTTCTCTATCACCATCGTAGCGGCGATGACGCTCTCGGTATTGGTGGCGATCATTCTTACTCCGGCACTTTGTGCTAGCTTGCTGAAGAAAAGCGATGCAGAGTTTTCGGATAAGAAAGGTTTCTTCGGCTGGTTCAACCGTAAGTTTGATGCGGCAACGGCGGGTTACGAAGCGGGCGTAGCGAAAATGCTAAAACGCACTGGTCGTATGCTGTTGGTATTCGCAGCAATGAGTGCGGGTGCAGGTTGGTTGTTCATGAACCTACCGACGTCTTTCCTACCGGATGAAGACCAAGGTACTGTGTTCTCAATGGCAATTTTGCCACCGAACTCGACTCAAGAGCAGACTGAAAAGACACTAGAAAAAGTCCGTAACTACTTCCTAGAAGAAGAGAAAGACAACGTTGCGTCAGTGTTCTCGGTAGCGGGCTTCAGTTTCGCGGGTCAAGGTCAGAACATGGGTATGGCGTTTATCGGTCTGAAAGATTGGTCAGAGCGTGAAGCACCGGGTTCGGATGCGGCTTCGCTGACAGGTCGTGCGATGGGTTACTTCTCAACGATTAAAGAAGCAATGGTGTTTGCGTTTGCACCACCAGCGATTCAAGAGTTGGGTAACGCGACCGGTTTCGACTTCTACCTACAAGACTCAACCGGTAACGGTCACGAAGCGCTTGTGGCGGCTCAATACCAAATCCTAGGTATGGCAGCACAAAACCCGAAACTAGTTGGCGTGCGTCCAAACGGTCAGGCAGATGCGCCGATGTACCAAGTTCATATCGACCACGTAAAATTGCGTGCGCTTGATGTGAGCATTAATGATGTAAACCAAATCCTAGCTTCGGCATGGGGTGGTGCGTACATCAACGATTACATCGACCGCGGACGCGTGAAGAAGGTAATGGTGCAAAGTGATGCTGAATACCGTATGCAACCGAAAGACTTCGACTCATGGTACGTGCGTAACTCACAAGGTGAGATGGTGCCATTCTCGGCATTCGCAACGGGCGAGTGGACTTACGGTTCTCCGCTATTGCAACGCTTTAACGGTCTACCTGCGATGAACATCCAAGGTGGCGCGGCTCCGGGCGTAAGTACCGGTGAAGCAATGGCAGAAATCGAAGCATGGTAGAAAAACTGCTCCTGGCTTTACGGTGAACTGGAACGGTATCTCTTACGAGGAACGTCTATCAGGTAACCAAGCACCGATGCTTTACGCGCTATCGATTCTGGTTGTCTTCCTTGTACTAGCTGCACTATACGAGAGCTGGTCAGTACCATTCGCGGTTGTGCTTGTAGTGCCTCTCGGTGTGCTAGGTGCGGTACTTGCGGTCATGACTCGCGGTATGGATAACGACGTATTCTTCCAAGTTAGCTTGTTGACCACTGTTGGTCTGGCAACGAAGAACGCGATCCTTATCGTGGAATTCGCGAAGGAATACTACGAGAAAGGCGCGGGCTTGATTGAAGCAACGTTGCATGCGGTACGTGTCCGTCTTCGTCCGATCATCATGACCTCGCTTGCGTTTGGTCTTGGCGTAGTACCGCTAGCGATCAGTGCGGGTGTAGGCTCTGCGGGTCAGAACGCGGTAGGTACAGGTGTACTTGGCGGTATGGTAAGTGCGACCTTGCTTGGTATCTTCTTCGTGCCTGTGTTCTTCGTTGTGGTTGAGCGTTTGTTCGACCGCCGCGCAAGAAAAGAAGCACAAAAAGAGCAAGTGGAATCTACTTCACAACCAACGGCAAGCCAAGAGTAGGACTTAGCTCTAGAGACTAAGTTATACTATTGCTAATAAGTACAAGAAAAGGGCGCTTCGGCGTCCTTTATTTTGGATTCAATTGGATAGTTTGCGTTTGAGGTGAAATATTGAGCCAAGAGCGTGTGGGAGTTAGATTCCTGATCTCGCCTAGGCTTGTCGGAATGACGGGGTATTGTTCTCTCGGTTATGTTTCTCGTCATTCCCGAAAGCGACGAAGGAGCGTAGTCGGGAATCTCTTGTAAACGTAGTACTATCCAAATGAAAACAAAGCCGAAAGTAGAATAGGCAAGTATGAAAGATCAGAAGATTTCTCCGATATCCGTGTTGGATCAAAGCCCGATGTTTGTGTGCAGCGTGATGAACCGAACCTTCCGTAATCGTGCCCAAGCAGAGCTATCGCGTCAGGACTTAATGACGTTAGAAATGGCGAGTGCCTTAGCTGCGTTGGAAGAGTTTCAGCCAATGAGCCAGCAAGAGTTAGCGGATGCGGTTCTAACGGAGCGAAGCGTCGCAAAACGCATGGTGGATAACTTAGAAAAAACGCGGCTTTGTTCAAGTATCTAAGTGTGAAACCAATCAGAGATTAAAGATTCTGACGCTCACCAAAGAAGGGGTAGAAGCGGTACGCAAAGTGCACCGCATCATGACTAACCTCAAGCAGGATTTCTTCTCTTGTCTGACGGAGGAGGAATCCGATGAATTCTTCCGTTTGGTCCGTAAAATGACCTTATCCAATCACCCTTAATTCTTTATTTTCAGATGATGGCGAGCCATTAGCTTTCTGTGAGGAAGCGGTTCGCCACTTCAGCTTCTTGCTTCTTCATCAATTGATGCGCGGTCAGCATGTGCTGTTCCATGATGTGCTTGGCTTTTGACGCGTCACCTTTACGTAATGCTTCCACTAATGAACGTTGGCTTTGCACGCCCGTGTGCCACAGCTTGTGGTTACCCGGTTCATATAGCTTTCGATAAATCGTCAGCTCGGTAAGCATCTGAGCAGTAAAACGAACCACAAACTTCAGCAGCTCGTTGCCAGAATAGCTCGCTAAGAGGCTGTGAAACTCTATCGATGCAATGTGGTGTTCGCGCTCTTGATACACGTCTTCTGGTGGGGTTTGGTATTTATCAATTTGCTGATCGAGTCTAGCAAGTTGTTCATTAGTCAATGTGCCCGCCAACGATGCCGCGATCTCTGGCTCTAGCGATAAGCGGATTTGGTACAGGTCAGAAATCGAAACGTCTTTGAAGAACAGGTAGTTGCTTAACAGTGCCTGAGCTTTGTTCTCGCTCATTTCACTCACGAACACACCGCCTTTTGGCCCGGTCTTGGTCGAGATAATACCTTGTGCCTCTAGGATGCGCATGCTTTCACGCACCGTGCTTTTTGACGCATCAAAAGTTTCCATCACGTCGACTTCGCTTGGGAGACGATCGCCAGGTTGCAAAGCTTTATCGACAATCCACGCTTTGATCGATTCGGCCAGTTGTTGAGTTCTACGTCTTTTTGCGCTGCTTGCCACATTGTCCTCGCTGGGTTATCTCGCGGTATCTATTGAATTCTGAAGGAAATTCAAAGGATGTCACCTGTTTTCTGCGTTTCTCTTTTTGGAAAAAGCGCGCACTGCTGATTATGAAACCATCCGGTTATCGATCGAATCGCTCTCACAAAAAAGCCTATTTATCATGATAATGTCTTTCATTTGATATTTATCATGATAAATTAAAAGTGAACATGGTTAGAAAAAGAGCGATTCAAAATGGAAAAATTTG
>LZQR01000294.1_pt1 | contig 12757 bp, 12 predicted proteins | sample 768601 | NCBI WGS metagenome assembly LZQR01 (sample SAMN05207299, study PRJNA324521) | oil field metagenome | isolation source: sample BH-FW-24 from oil reservoir | place: India: Bombay High | collected 2015-12-04
GCGAAACCTTGGAAATCTATGCCCCTATCGCCGCTCGCTAGGCATCAACGCCATTCGGATCGAGCTTGAAGACTTGGGTTTCAAAGCCATGCACCCTTTCCGCTTCGCCGTGCTGGAAAACGCCGTGAAAAAGCCCGCGGCAATCGCGCGGAAATCGTCGAACAAATCAACGAAGCCATTACGCAACGACTGCAGGAAGACAATATTCCCGCCCACGTCATCGGCCGGGAAAAGCACTTATACAGCCTCTACAAGAAAATGAAGTATAAGCAGCTGAGTTTTGACGAGATTCTCGATATTTTCGCCTTCCGGGTCGTGGTCAACAGCGCCGACGAATGTTATCGAGTACTCGGTTCCGTGCACTCGCTTTACAAACCCTTTCCAGGCCGCTTCAAGGATTACATTGCCATCCCCAAAGCTAATGGCTACCAATCATTGCACACGGTGTTATTCGGTCCCTTCGGCGCCTACATTGAAATCCAGATCCGTACCAATGAGATGCATGAAGTCTCCGAGCACGGAATTGCGGCCCACTGGGTCTACAAGCAAAGCCTGGACGATGAAAACGAAACCCATGGTGAACGCCCGCTTTCCGCCGTGGAAGTACGCGCTCAGGAATGGGTTAAGAACCTGCTGGAAATCCAGCAAGGGGCCGGGAACTCTCTGGACTTTTTGGAAAACGTCAAAATCGACCTGTTCCCGAATGTCATTTACGTCTTTACCCCAAAAGGCGACATCATCACACTCCCAGCCGGCGCGACCGCCGTGGATTTCGCCTACGCGGTTCACACCAATATCGGTCACGCCACCGTTGGCTGCCGTGTGGACAAAAAACTGATTCCATTACGCACCCATCTGGAAAGCGGTCAAACCGTAGAAATCATCCGCAGCAAGGAGCTGCAGCCGAACCCGTCCTGGCTGCATTTTGTCACCACGGCGAAAGCACGTTCGCAAATTCGTGCTTTTTGAAAAACCAACAATCCGAATCGGCCCAAGCACTGGGGCAACGCTTACTGGAAAAAGGCCTGCGTAACTTCAATATGTCCTATAACGGCTTGACCGATGCCATCCGCGAAGGCATCGTCATTGAACTGAAACTGGAAAGCTGGGACCACTTATTGGAAGAAATCGGGCTTGGCAAACGCCTTGCCAAACTGGTCGCCAAACAAATTCACGACGTGGTACTCGGAAAAGAAGACTCGGTGTTACGCCATCCGGAACCTGACCAATCCATGCAACCCTTGGTCATTACCGGCACCGAAGGCATGGCCGTGAATTACGCCGGTTGCTGTCATCCGATTCCCGGCGATGAAATCATCGGCTTCATCAGTGCGGAAAAGGCTGGTGATTCACCGTCAGGAATGCAAAAACGTCAAACACTTCAAAACCATCCTGAAAAATGGCTGGATGTGAACTGGGAAGAAAACATCACTCAGACCTTTGACGTGGAATTGCAGCTTGAAGTCCACAACCGTCGTGGGGCGCTGGCGACGATTGCCAGCAACATCGCGGAAATGAAAACCGACATCGACCGCGTGCGCTCCGAAGACAAGGATGAAACCTATAGTTTGATGAATATCGTCATTCGCGTACACACCCGCAAGCACTTGGCGGACGTCATGCGCAAACTCAAACGCCTTTCCATCGTCGAAAAAATCCAACGCCTCTAAAACCATACCCAAAGAAAGGTTAAGTTAAGTAATTTAACGAAGCTTTCACGCACCAAAACAAATCAATTCTCACCTGAAAAAGTGCTCCACTTCCGTAACATAACCTTCTGAAAAACCGTTCAAAATCGTACCTAACGCTTGTTTTAAAAACAAAACCATAACATGGCATTATTACTGCTTAAAATTCAGTAAATAATTATATATTGACCAACCACTTCAAACACATAACAAACGGTTGGCAACCCGATTCGATCTGAACGAATAGATTTAAAAATTATGGAACGTAACTCATGCAAGAACTTAAGCAATACACTCAGTATCTGCCGGAAGTAAAACGCTATCTGGGCGAACTGGAACACCAGGATCTCTGGTGGACGACCGTGGCCATGGTCGGAAAAATCAACAATGAAAACATCGACCCGCAATTGCTGGAATCGATTGTCGACACCCAAAAAGAATTCCAAAGCCTGCGCAACATGATGATTGAGGCCCTAGTCAGCCGTTATCTGAACCAAGCCAACAGCGAAATCGTATTGAAATCTCAGGCCACGATCGACATCTTGATTCGAAATCTGTTCGAACGAACCGCTGACGTAGGCTTTCTCGCCACCGACGACGATCTGGTCGACTTTCTCGCCAACCCGGAAACCACTAAAAACGACGCCGATTTTATCCATCGCCGTATTGAAGAGTACGTTGCCAAATACAGCGTCTACGACGACATTCTCTTACTGGACACCCGCGGTCAAATTCGCGCCAAGCTGAATCCAAACAACCCGGTCACCATGAGTCGCGATCCGATTATCCAGGAAGCCTTGACCACCAACGAACCCTATACCGAGGTGTATCGTCATTCGGATTTATTTCCAAACAAACCGAAAAGTTTGATTTACGCCAAACGCATCGAAGCGACGGTGAGCGGGGAAAGCCAAACCGTCGGTGTCCTATGTCTGAGCTTTGAGTTCGACGAAGAAATGGAATCCATCTTCCCCAAACTGAGCAGTGCGGAAGAAGGCTATGAAATCATGATTCTGGACGACCAGGGCAGTGTCATCGCCACCAACAACCCGGTCATTCATCCGCTGGACAAAAATTCCCGGTCCCGGAACAGATGCGCACTCCCAAAGGCGATGACAAAGGCTTGAATTACATCACCCAAACCCACGGTTACCAAGGTTTCAAGGGACTACCATGGTTCTGCTACACTCACGCGGCGCATTCCGTCGCCTTTGCCAGCAGCAAAACCACCGAAGACTTGGGCGTGACCATCAATGAAGAATCACCGATTTACCTCCGAGACCTCGACGAGACCAACCTGAAAGTCAGCACCTTGCTACTGATCGTGATTCTCAACGGCAAATCACTTCGCTGAAAAAGACGTGAAATCCTTTTGCCGGTACTCGACAGTTTCCAGGACATCAGCCGTGACATCCAAGCCATTTTCAGCGACTTCATTCACCACATTCACACCGTTTTGGTGGAAACCATTCAGAATAAGGTCAAATTCAGCGCCACCCTGGCCATCGAAATCATGGACCGAAACCTGTATGAGCGAGCCAACGATTGCCGCTGGTGGGCACTGAACAGCACCTTCCGAAAGGTTTTGACGGATCACCAAGACCAGACTCCGATCGAAGAAGAAGAAACCGAGACGCTGACCGACATCCTCCAATACATCAACCAGCTCTACACCGTCTACACCAACATCATGCTGTATGACCGCAAAGGCAAGATTCTCGCCGTTTCCAATCCGGCGGAAGCCCATCTTATCGGCACGATTTTACCTCAGCCGCAAGACACTTCCGCCTGCCTGGGCATTCAGGACACCCAAGCCTATGTAGTCTCCGACTTCCATAAAACCGAACTATACAATGGCCGTTACACCTACATTTACCACGCCGCCGTCAAACACTGGCACAGCGAGCATAAAAACGTCGGCGGCATCGCACTGGTGTTCGACAGTGAGCCGGAATTCCTCGCCATGCTGGAAGACACCAAGCCGAAATACATCAACAAGACCGTCGACGAATCGACCTTCTGTCTGTTCACCACCCCGGACGGCGAAATCATTGCCAGCACCACGGACACTTACCCGGTCGGCACGCAAATCACCCTGCCAGACAAGGTCAAACACAGTGCCAACGGCGATTCCGGTTCTTTGCGCTGGGACATTGGCGAGTGCAAATACATTATGGGATACAAGATGTCGGAAGGTTACCGGGAATACAAGAACGGTGACGGTTACACCAACAACGTATTGTCACTGGTCTTTACCGGCATTTAAAGCCAAACCCGGTTCCAAACCGGAAACCAGGACAACTACTGAAATCGCCAGGCCTGCCAACGAGCAGGCTTTTCATATCCGAGGTCAGGCGCGGACCAAACGGCCTTGACGACGTGTTTTCAAAACTTGCAAAACCAACACCGTCGTCATCAACAACAGTCCGGCCATCACCGCAATCGACGCCGCAATCGAACTGTCCAACCAGACGGCCACCGCATAGCCTGCCAGCACGGAAAGCTGTGCATAGCCGGCCGCCAGCCACAGCATGCCTTTTAAGGACTTGGCCAACAAATAAGCCGCACTGGCCGGAATCACCAACAAGGCCACCACCAGAATCGCCCCCACCGCGTCGAAAGACGCCACTGTCGTCAACGACACCATCGTCATCAACAGGTAATGCCAGAACACCACATTCACGCCCAAAGATACCGCCAGCGCCGGATGGAACGCCACCAGCTTAAAACGTTCAAAACCAATCAACACCATCAGCAGATTCAACAGGAACACCCCCAGAATCAACCAAAAAGCGCGCGGTCCGATGTCGGACTCTCCCCAAACAACCGTATCAAACGGTACAAAAGCGATTTCGCCGTAGAGCACACATTCCTGATCCAAATCCACCTGACCGGCGTACACCGAAATCAAAATCACCCCGACGGCAAAAAACCAAGTGAAGATAATGCCGATGCTGGCATCGGTCTGTAACTTACTGACCCGATGCAAGGTGTTGGACAGCCAAGCCGTCAACAATCCGATGACCGTCGCACCAATCATCATCGCCACCACCGAGCGGCTGCCAACGGCCAAATACGCCAACACGATACCCAGCAGGACCGAATGACTGATGGCATCCCCCAACAAACTCATGCGGCGCAATACCAGAAAAACGCCCACCATCGAACAACTGACCGCCACCAGACTCGCCGTGGCCAGAATCCAAATATCCCCCATCATGATTCAGCCCCTTTCTGCTCCGACACAACCTGCGCCGCTGGGATTCGGCGTCCATGTGGGTCTTTCAATGAACCGTTCTGATCGCTTTGTAACTCCCGCTCCAAAGCCCGCGTCTCCTCGTCCGTCAATAAATGTTCGATCTGCTCGGCCTGAGAATGCACCCGATCCGGCGTCAAGTCCAACTGCTCAGTCAAATAGTTTTCCCACAGGCGATGACGACGTGTCAACGCCACGGCCCGTTCCGCACCGGCTGGTGAAAGCGCCACGGCCCGCACCGTATCCGTCGCGGTCAACCACCCCTGTTTTTTCATTCTCGCCAGGGTCTCTTTCAATTCCGCCAACGGCATGGTACGCAACGCCAAAATATCTTCTTCAGCAAACGGCAGGTCCAACGCCAACGCATTTTGGGCATGATGGCGATTGGCGGGATGACGCTCATTCAATACATACAAGGTACGCAGCACATTTTCGTCACATACCTGGCGGCGCAGCGACGCTGCTTCAACACACTGGAAATCAGACCGCGTTGCGGCGCGAACAGAAATGACACCGCAAACACCAACGACAAGACCACCACCATCCAAGGCCCGGTCGGCATCGCCGGAGCCATATAGGAAATATTGGCACTGAACAGCCCGCTGAGTCCGCCGATAAACCCGGCGGTCAGCAACATCACCGACAGACTGTGCCCCCAAAAACGGGCCGCCGCCACCGGCGTCAGCAAGACCGCCGCCATCAACACCACTCCGACAATCTGCAAACCGATGACCACCGACATCACAATCAGCAACGCCAACACCAGCTCGTAAAACGCGATGTTCAACCCCAACGATTGGGCATAGGTTCGGTTAAAGGCAATCAAACGGAATTTTTGGAAGAAAACCGCCACGGTCAGCAACACCACCAACGCCACCGCCGACAACAAATAAATATCACTCGGCAGCATGGCCGCCGCCTGCCCAAACAGAATTTTGTCCAGGCCTGACTTGCCCGCCACTTCCATGCCCTGAATATACGACAGCTCCATCAGACCCAGCGCGAAGAAAAACGATAAGGTAATCGCCATGGCCGCATCCGGTTTGATTTTGGTGTGCTTGGGAATCCAGTCCATCAGGAACAGACCGAGAAAACTGCTGATCAAAGCACCGAAAAACATCAACAACGGCGTATGGGCATGAAACAGAATAAAGGCCGTCATCACGCCGGGCAAAGCGGCATGTGCCAAGGCATCGCCCATTAAGGAGCGCTTGCGTAAAAAGGCAAATCCGCCAATCACCGACGCACTGATGCCCAGCAAAATCGAGCCGACCATCACCCAAACGGCGTTGGCGTCTTCAAACCGCCAGAATTCCAGAAACAGCGCCCAGTAATCCGGCGAATAAGCGACAAAATCACTCGTCATCGTGCACCTTATCCAGATTGGAGCGGTAGAGTTTTTCGGTCATTTCGCTCAACAGTGACAAGCGGCCACCGTAGGTTTTATTGAGGTTTTCCGGCGTCATCACGTCTTGCACCGGGCCGGCCGCCACCAAACGTGCATTCACCAGCAACACCCAATCGAAATAATCACCCACGGTATTCAAGTCGTGATGCACGCAAACAATGGTCTTGTTCTGGGATTTCAGTTCGTGGAACAATTCGATAATCGCTTTTTCGGTGGTGACATCCACCCCGGCAAAAGGTTCGTCCATCAGGTACAGGCTGGCTTTTTGCGCCAAGCGCGCGCCAGAAATACCCGCTGCTGCTGACCGCCGGACAATTGGCTGATTTGGCGGTCTTTGAAATCCAACATGCTGACCCGCGCCAACGCCTGCTCGGCAATCATCACGTCGTCGCGCGATGGTCGCTGCCAGAACTTCAAATGGCCGTGCCGCCCCATCAACACCACATCCATGACATTAATCGGAAAATCCCAATCCGATTCCTCGCGCTGCGGCACATAGGCCACCGACAACTGCTTCTGCTTCAACGGCTGTCCGAAAAACGTACTTGTCCGCTCATCAAGGGCTCCAAGCCCATAATGCCTTTCAGCAAAGTGGACTTACCCGCTCCGTTCGGCCCGACGATGGCGATATTCTGGCCTTCCGGAATGGCAAAGCTGACATCCGTCAACACCGGTTTATACTGATAACGCATGCTGAGTTGGTTGACGATCAGCGGCGGATTTTCAATGGCTTTCCAAGCGTCCATATTATTTCAGAGCCCCAACAATGGTATTCACATTATGTTTCACCATACCGATATAGGTGCCCTCCGGCGTACCGGACAACCCCATGGCGTCGGAATACAATTCGCCGCCAATGGCGAGATGACCATCGGCCTCATTCACGCCCGCCACCAACGATTTCAGGAATTTTTTCGGCACACTCGATTCCACAAACACCGCTTTGATATGGCGTTCCAGAATCAAATCTTTCAGGCGCTTAATGTCATGTAACCCGAACTCCGTGGCGGTACTGATGCCCTGCAGGCCCCGCACTTCCATGCCGTAGGCGCGCCCGAAATACCCGAAAGCATCGTGCGCGGTAATCAAAACACGCTGTCCGGCCGGAATCGTCTGCACCTGGTCTTTCACCCAAGCATTCAAATCGGCTAACTGCTGTAAATACACCTTGCATTCTGGCGATAAAATCCTGATTGGCCGGATCGTGCTGAATTAATTTTCCAACACCAAACGACCGGCCAGCTCCCACAGACTGACATCAAACCAAACATGCGGATCCGGAGCCTGTCCGAAGTGCAAAATCGCGTCCTTTGGAAATTCCGACGTCACCGCATAAACCGGTTTTTCCGCGCCAGTTTTTTTTTTTCAAAGACTTCCTGCATTTTGCCTTCCAGGTGTAAGCCATTGAAAAAAATCACATCGGCTCGTTGCAGTCGCCGCAAATCACCGTGGGTGGCTTTATACAAGTGCGGATCAACCCCCGCACCCATTAAGGCGGTCATCGTCACTTTATCCTGCCCGATATTGGTCACCAAGTCACCGATCATGCCGGTGGTCACCACCACATTCAAAGGCTTGGCCTGCACCTGAAACGCCATAAAACCGATGCACACCAAGATCAATCTGCTCAAATACGTCTTCACAATATTTTTCTCATCTTATTGAAAATTTAGCCTAGGCTAATATTTTAAATACCCAAAGTATAGCATAAAGCAAGACACCCACAAAACCCTTTAAACAGCTTGAATGCCCATTACCAAAACCGCCAGGCCTGGTCAAAACCGTTATAAGCTTTTGAGGCCGCCGCCGGTTTTCTCGTCGGTCACAGGTTCGACATTCTGTGCTAAAATCCAAGCCACTGTTTACACATCCAACGAGGACACCACCATGCGAGAAATCATCGCCACCGACAAAGCCCCGCAAGCCATCGGCACTTATTCCCAGGCCGTCAAAGTCGACAACACCGTTTACCTTTCCGGTCAAATCGCTTTGATTCCCGACACCATGGAACTGAAAGAGGGTGAAATCTCCGAGCGCATCCATCAAGTCTTCAAAAATCTGTCGGCGGTCTGTGAAGCGGCGGGCGGCACCCTGCAAGACATCGTCAAACTGAATATTTTCCTGACCGATTTGAGTCACTTTGCCACCGTCAACGAAATCATGGCGCAGTATTTTGAACAACCTTATCCGGCCAGAGCCGCGGTCGGCGTCAAGGAACTGCCCAAAGGCACGGACGTCGAAATGGACGGCGTGATGATTCTATCCGCTTACTGAAACAAGCATAAATCTTATAAAGCGTTAGACGCTCAGATGGAAATCGGCTTCAAACAAGTCGATTTCCGGACACTTTCGCACTCAAAAAAAACAATACCACACCAAAAAAAGCGCACTCCGGCATCACATTTTTAAACCGGAAACCCTTTTTGTTTCAAACACTTTTATTTTATAAGCACATTTTAATAAAGGTATAAAATTTGCTTGTCAAAGATATTTACCCTGAGCGTAGGTATCGATAACGATGAGTGAACAACCGATTGATATTCTATGGGTTCTCATCAGCGCCGTTCTCGTCGCCATGATGCAACCTGGCTTTACCGCCCTTGAAGCCGGCGCCACCCGAACCAAAAACTCGATTTCGACCGCCATCAAAAATGTCAGCGACTTCCTGATCGCCTTTATGATTTTCGTCGTCATCGGTGCCAGCATTATGCTCGGCAGCAGCCAAAACGGCTGGATCGGCTGGGACAAGCTGTTCTTTTACGAAGACTCTTTATCCGGCCTGGTGCTGACTTTGTTCCACGCCATGTTCGCCTCCACGGCCGTCACCATTATTTCCGGTTCCATTGCCGAACGCACCAAATACACCTCTTACCTGATCATCGCCATCATCGTCTCCTTGTTCATTTACCCGGTTCAAGCACACTGGATTTGGAACAGCGACGGCTGGCTCGCTCAGATGGGCTTCATCGATTTCGCCGGCTCCACCGTGGTGCACTCGGTCGGCGGTTGGGCGGCTCTGGCCGCCATTTTGATTATCGGCCCGCGATTAGGCCGCTTTGAAAACAACGAACGTCCGTTTGAGCAGGCCAACCTCGCTTACAGTGCCCTCGGCGTCTTTTTGATTTGGCTGGGGTGGATCGGCTTCAACGGCGGCAGTGTACTGGCCTTGAATATCGAAACCGGGAAAGTGGTGCTGAACACCTTGATTGCCGGTGCGGTCGGCGGCATTGCCGGGCTCATCGCCAGCCGCCTGATGACCGGTTACTATCAGGTCATCGACATCATTAACGGCATTCTGGCCGGACTGGTGGCCATCACTGCCTGCGCTCATCTGGCCTCGCCGTTCAGCGCCATGGTGGTCGGCGCCATCGGCTATCTGGCGTATTTGGTCGGCAAGATTCTACTCATCCGCTGGCGGATTGACGACGCCATCGAGGCTGTTCCGGTCCATTTATTTGCCGGCATCGCGGGCACCTGGCCGTGGCGTTTCTGGTGGAGGAAGCGCTGTTCTGGCAACAGTTCAAAACCCAAACCATCGGTATCTTTTTCGTAGGCCTTCTGACCTTCACGGTCACCTACATCATGCTGAAAATCATCAACCACTTTTACGCCTTGCGCGTCTCCGAAGCCAAAGAGATTCTCGGCTTGAACATCAGCGAGCACCAGGCTTCCACGTCCATGTTCGACTTGGCACGTGCATGACGCCCAGGCCCAAGATCAGGATTTCAGCAAAAAATCATGGTGGAACCTTATTCCGACGCTCCCTGATTGCCACCTATTACAACCACGTGACCCAAGCCTTCAATCAATTGAACGACGAAAAAGAAGCACTGATCGAAGAGTCCTATCACATGGCCAATTATGACCAGTTGACCGGGTTGGCGAAACGCCGCCTGTTGGTGAACGAACTGTCACGCTCCATTCTACGGCTGGATCGCCAGGACCAGACCAATGCGATTCTGTTCATCGATCTGGACGGTTTCAAAGCCATCAATGACCAGTACGGTCATAATGCCGGCGACATCCTGCTTAAGGAAGCCGCCAACCGCATCCAAACCATTATCCGCAAAACCGATTTAGCCGCGCGTTTCGGTGGTGACGAATTTGTGATTCTGCTGGAAAACATTCAGAATGAAAGCTTCGCCGCCCAAGTTGCGGACAAAATCATCCACTCCATCAAACAGCCGATTCAACTGCCAAACGACGTCACCGGATGCGTGAATGCCTCCATTGGCCTCAAGGTCTTTGACGGCGGTTCGAAAAAGAACGTCGACGATATTTTGAACATGGCCGACAAAGCCATGTACGAAGCGAAACGCCGCGGCAAAGGGCAGTGGGTGATTGCTTAACTATTTGGTCGGTCATTCTGGCCGACTGAGCCTGAAGAACGCCTAAGGCGCAACGGAATAACGCGCAATCAAATCAAAGACCGTATCGCCCGGCTCGCTGCCCAGCGGTTCCAACACCGCCATTTCTCCCGGCTGTAATCGCTGGTAAATCAGCTCACCGATATTGGGGCGATGCGTGACCAGAATCAAATTTCCCTCACCGTTGAATTGGCTGATCAATTGACGCGTGACACGCAAATTCGCTTTCGCTTTCTCTTCCGGCAACGCCCGAATCAGGCGCAGTTCGGGCATCACTTCAAATTCGCCAAAGGCCAAACGCGCGGTGTCCTGGGTTCGGCAATGCGGACTCGCCAGAACCTGATCCACCTGAATGCCGTGCGCTCGAAACTCTTCACCGATCTTCTTTGCCTGCGCCTTACCGTCTTCATTTAAATTGCGTTCACTGAAACAACTGCTGTCCAACAAAAACGCATCGCCGAACTCGCGGTCAATTTGCGCATGCCGAATCAACACCACTTTTCCGCCTTCCTGCAACGCCGCCCAGAAATCGTCACCAGAGCCCTCGGCCCAACTCACCGCCCCGAACAAACTCCAGACCCACACACTGCCGAACACCCATGCTTTCCATACCCGTTTCCATGCTTTTCCTCCGTTTTTCATCATCATACGCGGTTGACCACATTGGATTTGAAAAAATAAGGTTTACGCCCGATGGCACAAACCCACCAGGCCTGTGGTTTTCCGCCTTCCGGTGACGCCATCGAACCCACTGAAAAATAACGCTCAACAGGACTTGAAATTTATATGTTATGTTATAACATATCATTATTCATCCATTCGTGAGGACTTTTCCATGAAGCAACTTCCCGTCACCGTGCTGTCCGGTTTTCTCGGCGCCGGTAAACACCCTGCTCAATCACATTCTGAACAACCGCCAGAATTTACGCGTCGCCGTCATCGTCAACGACATGAGCGAAATCAACATCGACGCCAGTTTGGTGGAAGGCGAAGTCAGCCTGAATCGTTCCGAAGAAAAATGGTGGAAATGTCCAACGGCTGCATTTGCTGCACCTTACGTGAAGACTTGCTCCTGGAGGTGTCCGCCCTGGCAAAGGCCAATAAATTCGATTATCTGGTCATCGAATCCACCGGCATTTCCGAACCGCTGCCGGTCGCCGAAACCTTCACCTTCGAAGACGAAAACGGTCTCTCCCTGTCCGACGTCGCACGGCTCGACACCATGGTCACGGTGGTGGACGGCGGCAATTTCCTCACCGATTTCCGTCAAGCCAAATCGTTGCAGGAAGCCGGGGAAAGCCTCGGGGACGAAGACGAACGCAGCGTTGCCGACCTCCTCATCGACCAAGTCGAATTCGCCGACGTGCTGCTCATCAGCAAAACCGATTTAATGACACACGACCAAATCGAAGAACTGCGCGCCATTCTGCATTCCCTGAATCCGCAAGCCGACATCCACACCTTGCAACACGGAAAGATTCCGCTCGAAACGGTACTCAACACCCAAAAATTCAATTTCGAAAAGGCCCAACAAGCGCCGGGCTGGTTGCAGGAAATGCGCGGCGAACACGTGCCGGAAACCGAAGAATACGGCATCGGCAGTTTCACCTTCACCGCCCGCAAACCGTTTCACCCGGTCAAGTTCCACCGTTTTCTGACCCAACCTTGGCCAACGGGCAAACTCATCCGTTCCAAAGGGTATTTCTGGCTAGCCAGCCAACCGCAAATGGCCGGCATCTGGAGCCAGGCCGGCGGCATTGCCCATCACCACTGGGCCGGCATGTTCTGGAAAGCCGTGCCGGAAGAGCGCTGGCCGGACGACGCAGCATCCCGTGACTTCATCCGCGCCAAATGGGTGGAACCTTTCGGCGACATGCGACAGGAATTGGTGTTCATCGGACAAGGTTTGGATGAACAAGCCACTCGAAACAGTTAGAATCCGGCGGCATTGCCCATCACCACTGGGCCGGCATGTTCTGGAAAGCCGTGCCGGAAGAGCGCTGGCCGGACGACGCAGCATCCCGTGACTTCATCCGCG
>LZQR01000295.1_pt1 | contig 12747 bp, 13 predicted proteins | sample 768601 | NCBI WGS metagenome assembly LZQR01 (sample SAMN05207299, study PRJNA324521) | oil field metagenome | isolation source: sample BH-FW-24 from oil reservoir | place: India: Bombay High | collected 2015-12-04
CTGTCATCGATCGATGCTAGACGCAGCGCTTTTTCTTTACTCCAACAAGTGCATATCACCCTTGTTACGAAATCCAGTTGATTCAAGATGTTGTAAATTAGGCTGTCATCGATCGATGCTAGACGCAGCGCTTTTTCTTTACTCCAACAAGTGCATATCACCCTTGTTACGAAATCCAGTTGATTCAAGATGTTGTAAATTCGCGCAATCTTGCAACCTACTTCGTGAGCTGCGCTTCAATGCTTTGAATAGTAAGCCTTTCTTCGCTATGCAAGGCGGTAATATTGTGTTACAAGTTGCCACATACATAACACATTATTTCTATTATTATTTTGTTCTAGATATACATGTGGCGGGCTTGATTTTTTGAACTATCGGGCCCATATATGTCTATATATTAAAGATAAGACAGTCCCTTATAGAGGAAGATTATGAACAGTCCTATGTTTTCTCGCACTACTACTCAAGAGAGTGCTCTACAAACCAACAAAGTACTGCGTAATACATATGCACTACTTTCTATGACTCTACTATGGTCAGCACTGGTTGCTGGCGTATCAATGGCATTTAACCTTCCACGTCCGGGTATTATCCTAATGTTGGTCGGTTTCTACGGTCTACTATTCCTAACAGAAAAGAACCGTAACAACAGCCTAGGTCTTGTGTTTACGTTCCTATTCACAGGCTTCTTGGGTTACACCATTGGTCCAATCCTAAACATGTACATCGGCGCTGGTATGGGCGACGTTGTTCTAACAGCTCTTGGCGGTACAGCTCTATCGTTCATGGCTGCATCGGCTTACGCTCTAACGACAAAACGCGACCTATCTATGATGGGTGGCTTAATGCTGTCACTATTTGTAGTTCTAGTAGTGGGTATGATTGCGAGCATCTTCATCCAATCAACGATCCTACACCTAGCACTTAGCAGCTTGTTCATTGTTTTCTCTACTATGGCAATCCTGATGACCACTCAAGGCATCATCCGCGGTGGTGAAACAAACTACATCTCTGCAACGATTACACTGTACGTTTCAATCTACAACATCTTCATCAGCCTACTAAGCATCCTAGGCATCATGAACGACGACTAAACCGTCAGATTGAATTGAAACTCCAAAAAGCCCGAAGTTGTACTTCGGGCTTTTTCTTTGCGCCTAGCCTTGTGGATGCTACCTCCTTTTTTACACCAACTCCTTAAAACAGAAATTTGAATATTCATGCAAAAACCAAAATACTCACCCCGAGAATTTTCTAACCAAATGAATAAATCAACAATTTAGTGAATAGCCGTTGATTTATCCAAACTGCTTGCCCATGTTCGAAGTCTACTTTTGACTGCACACATTTACATCGCTTGGAAAGCCCAAAGGATTCTTTTGTTGAGAATACGTCAGCCTCTACGCTACCCTATACGTATCAAAGGTTACTTAGCGGAAGCAAAGCTATGTTCGTTTACAACGGCAAAGAAATTGAAACCGATGCTCAAGGTTATCTACTTGACCACACTCAGTGGGAAGAAGGCATGATTGAGCTTCTAGCAAAAGAAGAAGAAATTGAACTAACAGAAGCGCACTTAGAAGTGGTTCACTTTGTACGTAATTTTTATGAAGAGTTCAACACATCACCAGACAGTAGAATGACTAGTAAAAGCAATGGAAAAGGCACACGGCCCGGAAAAAGGTAACAGCAAGTACCTATTCAAACTGTTTAAGAAAGGCCCTGCAAAACAAGCAACCAAATTGGCTGGTCTACCAAGACCAGCGAAATGTTTGTAAGGCACTTGTTTCCAGCCACATCGCTTACAAAATAATTGACTGTAAAGCTATAAGATCTTAAATCCGCGGAAAGGCTTATAAGACACACTTTCCTGAGTGACACTGTCTACTGTCGCCGTCCGCGGCCCTTCCTCTAACCACGCCGAAAACGCTGCAATTTGTTCTTCTGTGCCACAGGCAATCACTTCAACATCTCCGTTGTTTAAGTTCTTCGCATACCCTGTTAGACCGAGCTTCAATCCTTGATGTGATGTGTGGTATCGAAATCCTACCCCTTGTACATGACCTACTATCAGAAACTTCTCACACTTTAGTACCATCCGTATACCGCTCCCTATATTTGAGTGATATATTATTTGCGTCTATTTACCCCACTAAGGATAGTGGGTTTTTATATGGTTATAATAATTATGAAAGAAATTCCTTTCCGTTGGATTGATAAATACCTTATCCACTTAAAGATTCAAGAAAAGTTCTATTTACTCTTCTTCCTTCCTCTCCTCGCATTAGTCATTCTTACTCTTGTTTTGAACAGTGCCGCTAACTCACTCATCTCTGACTTGTACCAAGAAGAGCTGATCTTGATGAAAGGCTTAATTGAAGCAGGAAATCTCTCGCAATCTCAAGTTGCTAGTCTAATCGCGAGTTCGGATACAATTACTCTTGGCACGGGACCTGACTCTGTGTCGGTAATGAATGGCGCGTTTAGTCTGGTTGCAAGTCATGAGCAATCACTTTGGACGGCGCTTTCTACGACGCAAGTAAGCATTATCCTTGTTACGCTATTTATCATCGCGCTGGGTGTTTACTACATCATGACCTTCATCGGTGGCGCTATGTTTACGATGAACAAAGCACTGAACACATTAGCTGATGGTGATTTGACTGCACGTATGAACTTCTTCCGCGTTCGTGATGAATTCAGTGAAATCGCAATTACGATAGACAAAGTTGCCGACCGCGAACAAAAAATGGTTCAGTCGATTCAAGAGTCTGTCGCACTGATGCAGCAAATCAGTTCTGATCTGAACCTATCGATTCAAAACAGCTCTGAGATTTCTAACACCCAACAAGAGCATCTAAACTCTCTGGCAAGTGCAACGGAGCAAATGGCCTCTACGATTCGTGAGGTGGCAACACTGGCACACGATTCAAGCGCACAAACAGACGATGCACGCAGCGTAGCGCAATCTGGCCAAGTGAAAGTAGAAAATACCCTTCACTCTATCTCGAACCTTTCTACTGAGATCCAATCCGCGTCTCAAGCGGTTGAAGAGCTGGATGCAAACGCGGCGCAGATTGATGAAGTGGTAACGACCATCAACGGTATCTCTGAGCAAACTAACCTACTCGCCTTGAACGCTGCGATTGAAGCAGCTCGTGCAGGCGAACAAGGTCGTGGCTTTGCCGTTGTTGCTGATGAAGTTCGTGCTCTTGCGGGCCGCACTCAACAAGCGACGGTAGAGATTCAAGCAATGATTGAAGCGCTACAACGTAACAGCCAATCGCTCACTAAGCTGATGGAAGTAACGGTGCATAACGCCAACGAAGGCCAAACTCTGATGGCAGAAGTAAATCACGAGATCGGCTCACTAGCAGATAAGAACCAAACTATCTCTGACAGCAGCATCCAAATTGCAACCGCTGCAGAAGAGCAAGGCGTCGTGGCTGACAATATTGCGTCAAGCGTTGAAGAAGTCCGCATTCAAGCAAACAATGTGTGTACGATGATCAGCACAACGTCGCAAAACGTTGAGCAGCTTCGAGCTCAAAGTGACACCATGGAGTCGCTACTGACAGGCCTTAAAGCTTAGTTATATAAAGCTTGGTTATAAGTTGAAAAATCAGGGTCACTTCGGTGGCCCTTTTTGTACCTACCGCTAGTTTCTTACCACCTTAAAGTGGCCCTTTGTTCCGGTTCTCGGCATATAATTAAAGCCTCTACAAATGATTGGATTGTCGATGGATATTGCTTTTGCGGACAACATCCCGGACAATACGCCCCTTTCAAAATTCAACAAGAGCTAAAGAAATGACAGCTGCTATCTATTTGGTTAAAGGTCGTGAGAAATCGGTTAAGCGCAAGCACCCTTGGATCTTCTCTCGAGGCATCAGTAAAGTTGAGGGCGAACCTGCTCTTGGCGAAACCGTTGATGTATTCACTCACGACGGAAAATGGCTAGCTAAAGCAGCATATTCACCAGCTTCTCAAATTCGTGCTCGTATTTGGAGTTTTGAAAAAGAAGAGATCAACAAAGCGTTTTTGTTAAGCGTTTCAACAACGCTCAGCTTCTTCGTGAAGACGTTATTGAGCGTGACGGTCTTACTGGTTACCGCCTTATCGCGGCAGAGTCAGACGGTATGCCAGGTGTGACGATCGACCGCTACCAAAACTTCTTTGTGTGCCAGCTTCTAAGTGCGGGCGCGGAGTACAACAAGCAAGCGATTGTTGATGCTTTGGTTGAGTGCTTCCCTGACTGCAACGTTTACGAGCGTTCTGATGTCGCGGTACGTAAGAAAGAAGGTTTGAAAGAAACCACTGGCGTTCTGCACGGTGAAGAGCCACCAAAATCTGTGGTAATTGAAGAGAACGGCGTGAAATCAGTGTCGATATCGTCGGTGGCCATAAAACGGGTTTCTATCTAGACCAACGTGATAGCCGCCAACAAGCGATGAAATACGTGAAAGACAAAGAAGTTCTGAACTGTTTCTCGTACACCGGCGGTTTTGGTCTGTACGCACTAAAAGGTGGCGCGAAACGTGTTATCAACGCGGACGTATCTCAACCAGCTCTAGATACTGCAAAATTCAATGCAGAGCTGAACGAGTTTGATATCTCGAAAAAGCGTGCTGTGTTCCTAAACGCAGACGTGTTCAAATTGCTACGCGAATACCGCGACCAAGGTACGAAGTTCGATGTTGTGATCATGGACCCACCGAAGTTTGCAGAAAGTAAAGCACAGCTAAACGGTGCATGTCGTGGCTACAAAGACATCAACATGTTGGCGATGCAAATTCTAAACCCAGGTGGCACGCTATTGACCTACTCATGCTCAGGCTTAATGGACCAAGTTCTGTTCCAAAAATCATTGCTGACGCCGCAGTAGATGCAAACCGCCAAGTTAAGTTTGTAGAGCGTTTTGAACAAGCAGCCGACCACCCAACGGATACGGCCTACCCAGAAGGTTTCTACCTAAAAGGCTTTGCGTGTAAGGTTCTATAATCGGGCTTAGTCATAGCCAACGATAAAGAATTGAAGCAAAGAAAAAGGGCCTGTTGGCCCTTTTTTGTTATGAATCTAAATTAACTTTTGTGAGAGCCGATAAGACATCTCTTTCAAAGTCCAAATTTCCGATGATCAAATCGCTAAACTCGGAAGCTCCTTTTTCAATGACGATCGTTTGGATGGAGTTACCCTCGTTGTGGGTGATTTCAAGCGATAGATCTTCGCCGTCAACATTTAGGTCGATACTATTGAGCAGCTCTTCAATGGTGTTATGCCCTGCATCTTCGACAACTTGGTTTAGATCGAGAATGTCGAGGTCTCGTTCAAAGCCACGTACCAAGTCCGTGCCGGAATCTAGTGAGTCATTAACCCATCTAAATATGTCCGCTTCGTTGTCATTACCAATTAAAATGTCATGGCTTACATCCACTTCCGCTTCAATGATGTTCGCAGCACCACCGCTCGCCGCGTTTACACCACCATTTTCGTCAATCACAAACTGAAGTGTATTTTCAGATTGGTCACCATCGTTATCGGTAAGCACGTAATCGAAGTCTAACGTTTCTACTATGTCACCTACCGCACCATAGAAGGCATACGCGCCATCATTCAAATCGACTTCTAACGTGTGCTTACTGTCGATGTAGATAGTGAGTAACATCGTGATATCGTCAAACGCATGTGAGATGTCGTTGTTGTTGTCTACAACCGTCAAGTCTGCACCATCAAATAAATAAGTGACACCGTCATGTTCTATTTCGCTGATGTAACCACCATCTGCACCAATACCTGTATCCGGTGATGTGGTGTACATGAGGTTACCACCAACAGGTTGAATCACGGACTGCAACATAACTGGAGGCAGCTGATTAACGTCGGGCACTACTACACCATCAAGGTCTTGGTTCAAGAAGCCATCGTAAGCAACACGGTCTAACTGATCAGGCATCAGGTTCACGCCCATGCCATAAGCCAGCGCTGTGATCTGATTATCAGAATCGGTCAAGTGATCTATCCAACTGTTTTCACGAGCATCATTGATGAATGATGAGGCTGGATTTGGTTGACCATCAGATAAGAAGTAGCTCACGTTTGATGCACTAGGTAATTTCCCCGCATCATCCCAAGAGCCCTTCGCTTCATTAATTGCGCGATTGTAGTTAGTTGCACCGCCAGCAGTAAGTGTATCAATGTACGCTTTCGCTTCATCTACGGTTAACCATGTGGCCCCAGCAATAGCGTACGTTGTTGCCGACCCGCTGTATTTGATGATTTGAACCCGAGTTTGGCCAATCGATTCGTACTGATTTAATAACTGAGTTGCCGAGTCCTTCATTATTTGAAGGCGATTACCCGTACGCATCGAGCCTGAAACATCCATAATCAATTGAACGTTAGCGCTCTCTTTTGTTTCCGCGACCACATCATGAACAATGGATGTCGAATCAGGTGAATCATCTTCAATAACAACATTTGCTATCGTGGAGTTCGTCAACCCAAGAGCATTCGAAACAACGACAGGAACCTCAATGTTTAAAGAGTCCTCGCCAGAAGTATCTGGATGATCTATTGGACCAAGAAGTTCAGTAGAGATTGCCCCCGTATCATTAACTGAGACCTTAATGACCTCTTCTCCATCCGCTGAACCAACAAGCAATTGGTCATTGTTGGACAAGGCCCATGTGATTGCCTCACCGTTACTGGTTAGGTTCGCAGTTGGGACATTCAGTGCGACCGAGTCAACCGTTTGACCAAGTGTTAACTGATCCATATCTAACGTTGAATCTGTGGTGTCCATAAAACCATTCAGCGCGAAGTCATCGGCAATGGCATTACCCAAACCCTCTTCAGAAACATTAAGCGTGACGCCTTCAACAATCGGAGGCGCATATGGATTAACCGCAAAATTCCCCTCTTTACTGTCACCATCGTTATCGGTAATCGTGTAACTGAAGTCGATATCACCATCACCACTTGGAGAGGTCAAAGGTACGTACTGGAAGAATTCCCACTTCCCGGTGCTTGGCGTTAATTGAACTTCAAACGCCAGCTCGCCGTTCGCTTCACCGACTAATCTGTTTGGGTTTTGAGGATCAATCGTAACACTAATCGCCTCGCCATCAAGCGTTTCTAGACCACTCTCTGCACCATTAAGAACGATACTTCCTGGGCCATCAGCACCATAGAGTGCGCCTAAATTCCCCTCTGCTGTTGCAATTGGAATGGCGGAGTCAGCCCCAGTAAAGTGATAGATTTGACGGTAAAGTCACTGTTGTCTGCGGTGTTTGGCCCGTTACCATTACCTGTGGCTTCAAGAATAACCTTATCAAAACCACCCTGTTGAAAACTGAAGTTAGCCGCATAATCACCACTTGCCGCATCAGAGCTAAAGGATTGCTGTGCGATCAAAACACCATCTCGATAGAAAGATGCAAGACCTTCTTCTAACTCACCACCAAACATCTTCTCGAATTCGATCTCAGCACCAAAGGCAATCTTGTCGCCCAAGTCGATGATCAGTTGTTCTGAGACACCGGTATCATTGGCAAAACGATAATCCACCTCATTAGCAAGCGGATAACCGTTATTACCGACACTTTTCACACCAATACCTGATGAAGTTTGATTAATCTCTGCGGTGCCAAGATCGGTAGACTCATTAGACAAAAATCCCAAAGCAGTCACTTCGACATCTCCGAAAGTTCGGCTGAATGCATCGGATTCATTACCCACAAAGCTAATATTGCCAGTGAGAATTTCGGGAATATCTGTAAGCGACACATCTACGGCTTGAGAAGACGTTGGAACATGTGGGCAGTCATCCTCGACAACCACGTTCATACTTTGGGAGCTCGTGGTTTGACCATCACTCACTGAGATCTGCAAATCAAAGTCGATCAAATCTTCGACGTCATTAACAGGATGATCGAGTGGTTCTAAGAGTGTGATGGTGTAACCCCATGTTCCTTGCCCTGAGACAGCGGGCTCCGTGAGAACAACAGTTGCAACAACAGCTAAACTCGCAGTAGAAGCCGTCAATGTTTGAGTATTGCTGTTCCATGCCCAAGACACAGGCTCTCCACCTGATGTGAGTGTATTTGGACCAGAAAGAACGACTGAAACATTAGCTGTATCCGGGTCTCCAACTGTAAATGACCCTGAGAAGCTGGCTGAATTTGTAGTATCGGTAGGAGAACCCGTGGAATCAGGTATACCATCGGTTAACCCTTCTTCTGAAACAACCGCATCGATAACGTCGGAAATAGCTGGAGGTGCATCATTATCGATAATTGTTGCATTACCGACATCAGAGCCCAATACAGGACCAACGCCTACAACAGAAACACTGAAGTCCTCATCCTGCTCAAACACTGCGTCGTTCAGGGTATCAATTCGAACATCAAATTGAGTCGAGCCTGCTGGTACCGTGACTAAACCATCATTCGGAACTGCAACCCAGCCGGAACCAGTATTATATTCAAGCGTGCCTAGATCACCCACTCCGGTGTCACCAGCGTTAAGAGTAAGCTGAACCTGAACCGCAACTTCAGACTCGTTAGTGAGCGAGACAACGAAGTCGGCAGTGTCACCTTCGTTAATCGTGCCAGCATCGCTAATAGATACGGTTGGACGGTCATCATCCGGATCGGGATCAGGACCAGTACCATCGTCAACAATGGTTGCAGTACCTGTGTCAGTACCTTGGACAGGACCTAAACCAGTCACGTCTACCGTGAAATTCTCTGGACCTTCGTATACTTCGTCATCAATAGAATCAATTCGTACATCGAACTCAGTTAAGCCTGCTGGCACAGTCACTACACCATCAATAGGCACTGCAATCCAACCAGAGCCGGTGTTGTATTCGAGAGTACCGAGGTCGCCTGCTTCGGTATCGCCAAGGTTGAGACCCAGTTGAACCTCAACTGGTGCTTCAGATGCATTAGTTAATGAGACAACGAAGTTGGCGGTCTCACCTTCGTTAATTGTGCCAGCGTCACTGATAGATACCGTTGGACGGTCATCATCCGGATCGGGATCAGGACCAGTACCATCGTCAACAATGGTTGCGGTACCCGTATCGGAACCTTGAACAGGGCCGAGACCAGTTACGTCTACCGTGAAGTTTTCAGGACCTTCGTAGACTTCGTCATCAATCGATGCGATTCGAACATCGAACTCAGTTAAGCCTGCTGGTACAGTCACTACGCCATCGACAGGACGGCTACCCAACCAGAGCCCGTGTTGTACTCTAGGGTGCTTAAATCTCCTGCTTCGGTGTCACCGAGGTTAAGGTCGAGTTGCACTTCTACTGGTGCTTCAGAAGCATTGGTCAGTGATACAACGAAATTGGCGGTGTCACCTTCGTTAATTGTGCCTGCATCACTGATAGAAACCGTTGGACGGTCATCGTCTGGCTCAGGCTCTGGTCCCGTACCATCATCGACGATGGTTGCTGTACCGTATCAGTGCCTTGGACAGGACCGAGACCAGTTACGTCTACGGTGAAGTTCTCTGGGCCTTCATAAACTTCGTCATCAATCGAAGCAATACGCACATCGAACTGAGTCATACCAGCAGGAACACTTACTACATCACCAACAGGGACGGCAACCCAACCTGAGCCAGTGTTGTATTCTAGTGTGCCTAAATCGCCAGCTTCGGTGTCGCCGAGGTTAAGATCGAGCTGTACTTCCACTGGATCTTCAGAAGCGTTAGTTAACGAGACAACAAAGTTGGCGGTATCGCCTTCATTAATCGTGCCAGCATCACTGATAGAAACCGTTGGACGGTCGCCATCAGGGTCAGGTCCCGGGCCAGTACCATCATCAATAATGGTCCCTATTCCCGTCTGAGGAATCGCTTGATTGCCAGTGTTTCCAGATAAAGTAAATGTTTCTGAGCCTTCAAAGAGGTCGTCATCAATCGTACTAATAGTGACACTGTAGCTTACATTGTCCGCTGGCACGGATACATCGAAGCTACCATCTGGGTTGACGTTTACGACTTGAGTGCTGTTGTCTTCGAAAGTAATCGTAACAGACGTGTTGGTGTAATCTATTCCACCTTCAGCGCTACCATCAGCCAGATTCATACTGACCACAGTATCGGTCGTACTTAGGTTACTAAGCGTCACATCTAATATGGCTAAATCGCCCTCATTAACCGTAGTATCACTAATAGATGCAACTGTCGGTCTATCGTCATCCGGATTGGGACCGGGACCAGAACCGTCATCAACGATGGTTCCCGTTCCTGACGTTGTGCCATTTTGATTCTCTGTTGAGCCCGATAACGTAAACGTCTCAGTTCCTTCAAACAAATCATCGTCTATCGTATTTATCGTGACATTGTAACTAACCTCATTCGCAGGGACAGTGACAGCAAAGCTACCGTCTGGGTTTACATTAACAATCTGAGTGCTGTTATCCTCGAACGTAATAGTGACGGAAGTGTTTGTGTAATCTAATCCACCCTCCGCAGTTCCATCAGATAACGTCATGTTCACCGTCGTTTCTGACGTACTCGGGTTGCTAAGCGTTACCTCAAGCACAGCTTCCTCACCCTCGTTTACGGTTGTATCGCTTACAGAAGCAACGGTCGGTCTATCGTCATCAGGCTCTTCACCCGGACCAGTGCCATCATCTGTTATTGTTGCCAAACCTGTAACGGGTTCTGGTTGGTTCTCCGTACCTCCGCTTAACGTGAAGGTTTCGTTTCCTTCAAATACGTCGTCATCAATCGTATCCACCGTGATTACGAACGACTCATCTCCAATGGGGATTGAAACAGAAAACGTCCCATCTTCTCCGACATTTATTTGATCCGTACTTCCATCTTCAAAAGTAATAGTAATAACCGAGTTGTCATAATCAGCTCCCCCTGTCGCAGAATCATCACTAAGGGATAAGGTCACCTCAGTCTCTTGCTGTGTGGGCTGGTCGAGAGTGACTTCAAAAGACGCTTGATTACCTTCGTTTATTGTCGGGCTGGATATGTCCTGAACGATAACCTGAGCAGGGATAATTATTTGTTGGTTGATAAACTCAAGCAACGAAAGCTCTTGAGTTTCTGATAGGGGTATTGCTGTGCCGACCGTTTCGAAGTCCGTATTAGCAAGGGCCTCTGCGCCTGTACGGTCAATTGCTCCAGTCGACTGTGGACTCGAACCGTCGCTTTCACCCGCTGCAGGTTCAAAGTCACCTTCAAGCTGTGCAGGGTCTTCCCCGGCTGCGATTGCCTCAATTAGTGCGGTGATATCGTCCGTTACATTAATTGAGCTGCCATCAGGGGCTATTTGTTCAAATTCAACTGAGAAATGTCAGACACTTCAGTGATAACCAATTCCCCAGAGGCAGGGACCTGACCTGGTTCTAAGGCCCTAATTTCCCCGTCAATTCCAATAACTACGATATTACTCGCAAGCGAGCTAAAGGTTACTCGATCCATAAATCACCCCACCAGGCTTTCAAGTTGTCAAAAGTTTGTCACCCCAACAAATACGACTATAGTTTAGTCAAAATCATTTCTTTTTCGCTGTACGTAAGGGCGTCAAAGTGTAGAGAAACCCAAGGTGCGGGGTTTGCCTTACATTAACGTTAAAATACGGAGAAGGACGCTATGGTATTAAGAATTCTGACTTTCTTCAAAAGGAACCTGCGAACAAATGAGCAACATCTGTCATATGTGCTAAGGTCTTATAAGGCGAGTCACTGTATTTTCTGAATAAAAGCCTAGGGTTAGCAGGACGTTGATTATTTAATCTAACGACAGCTGTTATTTGTGTTGTTTTGTCTCATTAGCGAGATGAAATATTAAGAAGCAATACCAAATTTCTAGGAGAATCAACGTGAAATGGAATCGACTAAAAATAGCTTGTTGCTGTAGTTTGATATTATCTCCATCCGTTCTCGGTCAAACTTTAGAGCAAGCGGTCGCACTTACACTAAAAAATAATCCTGACATAAAAAGTGCATTTAACGAGTTCAACAGCAGAAAGTATGTAAAGGAAGCGGCATCCGGTGCATACCTGCCTTCAATCGACCTTGATGCTGGAATTGGCTACGAAGGCTTGGACCCATCTGATGAAGGCGGTCGAGGGGATACTGATTACACAAGGAAAGAGGCATCGGTGACTTTAACCCAATTAATTTGGGACGGGAGCGCGACACTCAACGATATCGACCGAACGGCTGCTGATGCTGAATCCGTAAGGTTTCAACTCTTAGCAGACGCGTCTGATACTGCACTTGAAGTAACGAGCGTTTATTTAGATGCGGTTAAAGCTTATGAAATTCTAACACTTTCCGAAAATAATCTAGCAGTACATAAGAAAATTTATGCGGACATTAAGAAGCGGGTAAACTCAGGGATTGGTTCAACCGCGGATTTAACACAAGTTGAAGCGCGTCTAGCAAAGGCACACGGAAACCTAGCCGCCGCACAAAACAATCTATTCGATTCGCATACTATGTTCACTCGGCTTGTTGGGCAGACTCCGCAAGGATTGATATTCCCGAGAGCTGATGAGAACTTTCTTCCGTACACAATCGATGATGCTATTGGCTTAGCCTTCGAGGTACATCCTGTGATTCAAGTGGCGTTAACACAAGTTGAAGCGCGTCTAGCAAAGGCACACGGAAGCCTAGCCGCCGCACAAAACAATCTATTCGATTCGCATACTATGTTCACTCGGCTTGTTGGGCAGACTCCGCAAGGATTGATATTCCCGAGAGCTGATGA